>ERZ773194.1435-NODE-1435-length-25878-cov-4.320838_pt1 | contig 25878 bp, 24 predicted proteins | sample MGYA00511240_ERZ773194 | MGnify/ENA primary metagenome ERZ773194 (study PRJEB29015, sample SAMEA2737774) | human gut metagenome | biome: human gut; feature: human-associated habitat; material: faeces | place: China | collected 2012 ... | reverse complement strand
AGAAACGGAGAAAACTCGTCTTTTACGGATCAGGACGAGCTCACTGAAAATTCAATATATATTTTTACATAGAATATGGATATTTTTAATAGTCTTTTTAAATAGAAGTGTCGTGTAGACATCACCGTTATAGTGATTATAACGCCAAATAGAGACATTTGAAACCCATTCGCAATTCCAACAAATATTGATCTACTACCGATTCTACGGAGGATTCCGGCAGCTATTGAAAACCGCCATATAAGTACAGAGCCTATATATTCAATATAGAATAATATATAATCCATGAATCGATTTCATAATTAATATCATGGATACGAGTCCCGCGAGAAAAATGGATCTCAGAAGAATTCAGATCACCGGAGGTTCCTCCTTCATGATCACGCTCCCGAAGGATTGGGCCGATTCGGTCGGTCTGAAGAAGAACGATACCGTGGGCCTGCAGCCTCAGCCCGATGGCAGCATGGTCCTGTACCCCGGAGGAGAGCAATCCCCCTCGGCCAGTTCGGTGAAGTACATCGATGTGGACGGCATAACCGACCGCGACTTCCTCTACAGGATGCTGGTCGGAGCCTACATCGCGGGACACGACTCGATCGTTCTGAGATCATCCACGATCCTGTCGAGCATGGCTGCCAGCACGGCATCCGCGTTCGCACAGACCGCTATCGGCCTGGAGATTATGGAGGAGAACGACGACAGCATCGTCATAAACGATCTCATGGACCAGGGCGAGATGAAGCCGAACAAGTCCATCGAGAGGATGAAGGTTCTCGTGCGCAACATGCTGAACGACACCATGGACGGACTCGAGTCCAGGGACGCATCACTTCTGGAAGGCATGTCCGACAGGGACCGGGAGGTGGACAGGATCGATTGGCTGATATCCCGTCAGGTGAACATCCACCAGAAGGACATCACGATCTCCCGCCGCATGGGGATGAACCTGTGCGAGATCTCCAGGTGCAGCGGGATTAGCCGCGCCCTCGAGAGGATTGGCGACCACGGGGTCCTCCTGGCGACCAATCTCAAACCTCTGATCGACGATCCGACCAAGCTGGATGAGGAGATCCTCTCCACCGGAAGGAAGGCCATCGCACTGGTGGTAGACTCGGTGGGAACATGGTCGAAGAAGGACATGCTCGCCGCCAACGAATGCATCGAACGCGGCGAGGAGCTTGTCGCCAGATCGAAGGAGATCAGCGATTCCGCCGACGAGCTCACCGGGAAGCCGGCGATGGCCGCGGAGCTCATCGCGGGATCCGTCAAGAGGATCGCGGAGTATTCCATGGACATCTCCGAGATCGCCATCAACTCGGCGATGGACTGAAGGGGCAACCCCTAGGTCCATCCGCCTCATCGGTCTGAACGGAAGTACCGGTTCCCGCGGAGCTCCTCCATCGACAGCGTCTTGGTGATGTGCTCCACAGCCCTGACGTTCTCCTCGTCCGTGGAGCAGATCCCGTTCTCCAGCATGAAGGGCGAGAATCCGTGCTGGAATGCACCGAAGTAGGTTGCCAGGACGCAGTACTGGGCCACCATCCCGCATATCAGGACGCTGTCGCATCCCCTGTCCTTCAGGATGTCCTTTAGATCCGTCCCGAGGAAGGCATCCATCTCGATCTTCCCTATGGTGCTCTCCCCCTCCTCCGGCTGAAGGAGTCCGTCGATGAAACCGGCCCTCTCCGGATCGATCTCATGACTGGAATGGTCCAGGCCCTCGTAGCGGATGTACACCACCGGCAACCCGCTCCTCCTGAATCCTTCAACGGCATCGTTGATCGTCCCGATCCTCGTGCCGATCGATTCCATCAATCCCGGAGTCTCGTCCGTGAACATGCTCTGGATGTCCACCAGCACCAATGCGAAACGCCTGTCCGTGATATCCACCAACGATTTCATCGGCCCGTTCCCCTCTGATACGGATTCTTCGAAGAACCATATTTATCCTCCTGCCCTTATCATGAGGTTGTGAAGACAGTTCTAGCGATGAGCGGTGCGTCCGGTTCGATGTACGGTGTCCGTCTGCTTCAGGAGCTCGAGGGCGAGAAGCATCTCGTCATGTCCGAGACCGCGAAGAAGATACTGACGGCGGAGACGGACATGTATCCCGACCAGGTCGCATCCCTGGCCGACGAGTCCTACGACGACTCCGATATGTTCGCGCCCATCGCATCCGGGAGCTTCTCCTTCGATGCCATGTTCATCGCTCCCTGCAGCGAATCCACCGTGGCCAAGATCGCCAACGGGATCGCCGACACCCTCATCACACGTGCCGCATCGGTCGCGATAAAGGAGGGGAGGAAGCTCATCCTCCTCGTCAGGGAATCCCCCAAGAGCGCCATAATGCTCGAGAACGAACTGAAGCTGGCGAGACTCGGAGTGGTGATCATGGATGCCAATCCCGGATTCTACCCCCGCCCCTCGTCCGTTGACGATATCATCGATATCGTGGTGGGGAGATGCCTGGACCAGATCAGAGTCGATCACAGGCTCTACAAGAGATGGGGATGACCCCGGTCGCTCTCCGCATCCGAAGAGGATGTCCAATCCCGCATCCCTGACGAACCTCTCGATCTCCTCGTCGGTGATGCGGTCCCTGTAGCACATCGTCAGGAATACGCCGTCGGGGGTCCGACGCTTCATACAGGGGACGAATCCGTTCCTGACATAGAACTCCAGCCTTCTGATGCGTTGCTCCCTGTTCCCGCATTCATCGTCCGGAGGCTCGATGTTGAGATACGTCTTACGGCCGGGATGACGCTCCAGAACGGCCTCGATCGCCGATGAGCCGTACCCCGTGTCCCTGAACGACGGATCCACCGCCAGATACAGGATGAACAAGACATCCCGATTGAAGATCAGGTAGACCATCCCGCGGAACCCGTGGTCGTAGATGCCGAGCCATTCGGCATCCCCGCGGTGTAGATGAGCCTCCAGCTTCTCCGGGGGGACGCGCTCGTGCTCCGGGAACGATTCCAGATAAAGTTGATGGGCGGCCTCTTTATCGGAAGGGGATATCGGAAGGAGGATCATGCCTTCCTGCCGAATGCGACGACGTCGAGCACGCACAGACCGTCGTCGAGACCGGCGACCTCCCTGACGGCATCCTCCGACGAGCGGCCGTCGACGGTCCGCATCCTCATGTGGATCCAGCAGGAGCCCAGGCCGAGGTCCTCGGCCTCCAGCTGCATCATGATGGTGGCGATAGACGCGTCCTCCACCCATGTGTCCGCGACCTCCGGATCGGCTGCGACGATGACCGCGAACGTGGCGGTCTCCAGGGCCCTGGTGCCCGAATCCTTGCATCCGGCCAGCCTCCTGATGGTCCCGATGTCCTCCACCGGGAGCAGCCTCACCGGTCTGCGGTTGCGGGAGGAGGGGGCGAGGTCGCCCGCCTCAAGTATGAGCCCCCTCTCCTCGTCGGAGAGGGGTTCGTCCGTGAAGTCGCGGCAGCTGTGCCTGGACCTCGCGATGTCTATGAACATGCTCATTCCAGCAGGATGGCGGGCCTTCCGGGGGCCGCCTGTCTCGCCTTGTTCTGGGGATCGTAGAGGCCCTCGGAATCGGCGGGGGACACATCGATCTGCAGTCCGAGCTCGTCGGACAGGAAGGCTTTGGCTCCGTCTAGGAGAGCGAACTCGTCGGACGAGTACACGGGCTCCCACTGTGCGAGATTCGACCTGGAGAAGTCGATGGCGACCTTCTTGGCCAGTTCGGAGGCGGCCTTGCCGTTCCTCTTGATGGTCTCGTCGGACATGCATGCCTTGGTCAGACCGGGTACGGTGAGCTCTCCGGCCTCCTTCATGACGGCGGCGCGTCTCATGACCTCCCTCTTCCATTCGGGGGAGGTGTAGAGCACCACGTGCTTCGCATCGATGCCGGCGATCTTCCTGATCTCGGTGATGTCCGACATGAGGTCGCGGATCATGTCCTCGCCGTGCTCGGAAGCGGCCGAGATGACGGATTCGTCGGCCTCGGGCAGCTGTCCCGCGGAGACGAGCCCCTCGAACCCGGCGGTCTCCCACAGCTCCTCGGCGGTATGGGGGGTGACGGGCATCATGGCCTGGATCCAGATCCTGAGGGCCTGATTGATGGTCTCCCTGTTGCAGCCGCCGCGCCTGGTGTACCAGCGGATGTCGTTGAGCATGTCGAAGTAGACGGTTGTGCACATCTGCCTCAGATCGTACTTGTCCATGGCGGCGCGGATCTCCTGGATGTGCCTGTTGAACCTCGAGAGCAGCCATGCGTCCATCTCGCAGGGGACCGAATCGGACTCCTTCGAGACGAGGTCGCTGACAGCTCCGAAGACGCGGTCGACCCTCTGCTTGTATGTCAGGACGGTCTCCTCGCTCCATTCGACATCCACGAACATGGATGCGACGTGCGCATAGTAGAGACGCATCGCATCGACACCGAACCTCGCTGCTGCTCCGGGGATGGGTTGGGCCCCTCCCTTGGATTTGGAGATCTTGTCGCTGTTCTTGCCGGTGACGTACCAGTTGACTGTGATCCCCCTGGGCTGCATCGAATCCGGGAGGATTGCACGGTGGTTGAACAGGAACACGGGGAAGTGGACGGTCATGTGCTCTTTGCCGCCCAGATTGATATCGAGCGGGTACCAGTAGACGACGTCCTTCCTGATCCTATCGAGGAGGTCCTCGGTGATGCCGGTCTCCCTGGAGACCTCGGCGATGTCGCCCTTTCCGAGGATGACGTAATCGAAGAACGAGATGGTCATCTGCTCGGGCCTGATCTGTCCGGAGTTGGCATACAGGGATATGGTGTAGTATACAGGATACAGGGTGGAATCGGAGATCGCCTCGATGATCCATTTGTCGTCGAAGGGGAACCTGGTTCCGAGCCAGTTGCCGAGCCTGACGCAGGCCCTCTCCCTGAACCAGTCGAGGATGCCCTGGACGTTGTCGGCGAACTCGGGCGGATTCAGATCCATCTCCTTGGCATGCTCCTTGGTCCTCTCCGTGAGGTCGGGGTCGGCGTAGTTGATGAACCACTGGTCGTCGATCCTCCTTATGTGGACGCGGCGTCCGCACCTGCAGACGACCTCCTCCGTGAGATCGTAGAACGGCTCCGCCTCTCCTGCATCGAGCATGGCCTGGCGCATCTTGTCCTTGGCCTCCTCGACACGCATCCCGGCGTACGGTCCGCAGACGTCCTTCATGCGGCCCATGTGGTAGCCGTCCTTGTAGACCTGCTTCTTGGCGTCGACCAGCTTGGGGTCCCCGGGCTTCTCGATGCCCATCTGTCCGATGACGTCCTGGGCGGGGAAGTCGCCGTAGCCCTTGATGTCGATGATCGATATCGGAACGACGGAGTCGATGAGCTCCTGGGAGAGGCCGTACCTCTCCTTGAGGGCGGGGTCCTTCTTGACCGCCTCGAGGGAGATCCAATCGTCCGGAGCATCGGAGGGGACGGAGGTGACCAGTCCGGTTCCGACGTCGGGGTTGCAGAAGGTGGCCGGGAACACGGGGATCTCCCTGTGGATCATGGGCGCCTCGCACATCCATCCGATCATCTCGGATCCGGGGATGGAGCCGATCTCCTCGATGCCGTCCTTCTGAAGGGACAGCTTCTCGACGGCCTGCGGGGAGACGATCCATGTCTCTCCGTCCTTTCTGATCCTCCTGTACTCCACCTCAGGGTTCACCCAGAAGCAGACCTGTCCGTAGACCGTCTCGGGCCTGAGCGTCGCGGCGATGAGGCACTCGTCCCCGTGCTTGAACTTCAGAAGGGTGTACTCCTGCGTCTCGGCCTTGCCGCCCTTGGAGATGTCCGTCTCGGAGGGGTCCACGGCGACCGGTCCGCACGAGGGGCAGAAAGGCGCGTAGTAGGGCTTCTGTATGAGCAGGTTGGCATCCTTGAGCTTGTGGAACTGCCACTGGATGAACCTGGAGTAATCGGGATACAGGGTGCAGGTGAACCTCCTCCAATCGGCGAGGAACCCGAATCTCTTCCAATAATCGTTGACATAGACCTGGTTGAAGAACTCGACGACGGACATGGGGTCCTTGAGCTCGTCGAGCTTCTCGGGCGGACAGCCGTTCCTCTCCAGGTAGTCGACGGTCTTCTCGTCCCTCCTGGCGATCTTGGTGGCCAGGCTGATGCCTCCGTTCCCGGTGGCGTGGGTTCCGACCGGGAAGAGGACGTTGTACCCGGTCATGCGCTTGTACCTGCCGATGGCATCCACGTAGGTGTATCCGCGCAGATGTCCGACATGAAGGTATCCCGTGACCCCGGGATACGCGAAGATGATCATGAATTTCGGCTTGCCGTCGATCCTCTCGGATTTGTCAAGGCCTGCCTCGACCCAACGGGCCTGCCATTTGGCTTCCATGCTTCCGTAGTCGTTCGCCATTTCGAACCCCTATATACGCACGCGCATAGGGAGAGTCCATTAATACCTATGGTACCGGGATGCCGCCTTCACGATGCTCCTGGGCTGGATGACATCCCGCCTGTCGATGCGCCATCCTCCGGTCCAACAGGTTCCGGGGCTGTCCGACGTGTCGAGAGGTCGTGTCAGATATGCCTGTCCGACAGACCTCCGATGCTAGGGGGATCCGTCATGCTCGGCATCCGCAGTCTTGTCGGACAAACCTGACAGACCACGGTCGCTACCTATATCTATAACAGAACTAGTATGGTAGAACATGGGCGGAGCAGCCCGTTTCCACAACGAATTCCAGGATAGACCAGACTTCGTCTGTCCGTGTCGGACGAATGCGTCCGACGGTTGTCTTACGTTGTCGGACAAGTTTTAAATATCGCGTAAGACATCATTCCATTGTAAGGTGCGGATGGGATATAGCACCATTACCAGGATGGATGGAGAATGACGGACGACGGGACCAAGGTCACGCTCAGGATGGGACCTGAGGAAATCCAGATGATGGAGGACTTCATGGATGAGCATGACATAGGGAACAGATCCGACTTCATCCGCGACGCTATCCGCGGGTACATCGCCTCCCAGAGGAACGGTGGCTCGAACAACGCGTCGGAAAGCGGGATCTTCGTCCGCTTCAGCGACCTCCAGATGGATGCGCTCCAGGGAATCGTTCAGCGCGGGATATGCCTGAACGAGGAGGAGTTCGTCAGGAAGTGCGTGCTCGATAAGATCGTGCCCGCGACGGTCGAGGAGGAGGCATACGCCGACTCCTTCAGGACCGCCCAGAGGAACGCTGCACTCAAGTGAAGAAAAAGGGGATGGGAATTGCACCGGCCGATTCGGATGGGACCGCTCTGCGGAGAGTCGGCCTGGTGCAGATCAAACTCATTACATCAAGTCAACAAGGTGAACCAGATGGTCGTACAGGATAACGGGATCGCGGTCGAGCCGCGCGTAGTGGTCGTCGGCGTAGGCGGTGCCGGCTGCAATGTTGTCAGCACGTTCTACGAGACCATGTGCCCTATCGACACCATAGCGATCAACACGGACAAGGCCGCACTCGGCAAGACCTCCGCCGACGAGAAGCTGTACATCTGCAAGGATGTCCTTCACGGAGAGGGAGCCAGGGGCGAGCAGATCCTCGGCAAGAGATGCGCGGACATCCACAAGGATGAGATCCGCCAGGCCCTCGCCAGATACAACGTCGTGTTCGTCATCGGCGGACTCGGCAAGGGAACCGGTTCCGGTGCCATGCCCGTCGTCCTCGATATCGCGAAGGCCCAGGGCGCCATGACGTTCGCCATCGCGATCAACCCCTTCTCGTTCGAAGGAGTCTCCAAGCAGGCCGTCGAAGCATGGAACCACATCAAGACCGTCTGCGAGAACAGCATCCGCGTCGAGAACGACAAGATCATCACACTCATGAGCGACATCACGCTCGACAGCGCCTTCGCCCATGTCAACGAGAGCATCAGGGCCAGCGTCATGCAGAGCGCGGACCTCGCCTGCAGCATCCTCGCAGGAGCAGGGCAGCCCAGGACGGACAAGCCCAAGACCTCCCAGTACAAGGGAGCCTACCCCCTGCAGATGCTGATGAGCGCCTGATTAACGATTATCTCCCCATGCGGAGACGGCGCCGCCTCTCCGCGAAACTTCCTTAAGCATTCCCGCCGGGAGACCGGCGGACCTCCTATGCCTAGATCCCCGCGAGGGGATCGCCCTTCTCTCTCGGCTCTCTTATAGAGAATGACAAGAATGGAGAAGACGGGGTCGCCCCCGTCATTGTTTCACTGGGCGATCGCCCTGTATCCGCGCTCGAAGGCGTCGACGTTGAGGTCGCGGAACTTCTCCGGAACCGACTTCACGAGGGCATCGAGCAGCTGCTGCTTCGAAAGAGGGAAGTCCTTCATGGCGGCCATGGCGCCGATCATCACGGCGTTGGCTGCTACGGCCTTCCCGGCCTCGATGGCGATCCTGGTGGCCTCGATGGTGACCACATGGGGGTTGACGGCCTTGACCGCATCCACGAGATCGTCGATTTCGGGATACTCGTCGAATCCTGCTGCGACCATCGACGGGAGGACCGGATCCAGATTCATCAGGATGGCGGTGTCCTTGTTCCCGAGCTGAAGGCTCCTGACGGTCTCGACGGGCTCGAATCCCATGATGAGATCGGCGCCTCCGACGGCCTCCAGAGGGCTGTAGACCTCGTCTCCGAACCTGACGGTGGAGAGGACGCTGCCGCCCCTCTGGGCCATCCCGTGGACCTCGCTCATCATGAGCCTGTGGCCGGCATCCATGGCGGCGGTGCCGAGGACGTTGGAGGCGAGCAGGACGCCCTGTCCTCCGACTCCCACGATCTGAACGGTGTACTTCATCTCCTCACCTCGATTGCGCCCTTGGGGCAGACGCTGCCGCACATGCGACAGCCGATGCACTGCGTCGGGTCGGTCTCAACCTTATCGCCCTTCTTGATGAGAGCGGGACAGGCCACGGTCTTGAGGCATGTGAAGCAGCTGACGCACTTCTCCTGGTCGACCACGCAGGTCTTCGGGACGAGCATCTTCCTCTTCTTCAGCTCCAGCGGGCAGGGCTGCTCCGATATGACGACCGCGACGCCGTCGAAATCGATGGCCTCCCTCATGACCTCCGTTGCAGCCTTGATGTCGTATGGATCGACCTTCCTCACGAACTTGGCTCCGACCCCGCGGGCGATGGACTCGATGTCCAGAGGCTCGGTGTTGATGCCTCCGAACGCCCTCCCGGTGCCGGGGTTGGGCTGATGTCCGGTCATGGCGGTGGTGCTGTTGTCCAGGATCACCATGACGATCTTGTGGCCGTTGAACAGCGCGTTGACGAGCGGATTGATCCCTGAATGGAAGAACGTGGAGTCCCCCATGAATGCAATGGGGAGCTGATCGGTGACCTTGGAGAATCCTCCGGCGGCTCCTGCTCCTCCTCCCATGCAGATGATGAAATCCGCCTCGTTGAACGGAGGGGAACCTCCGAGGGTGTAGCACCCGATATCCGAGCAGTAGACGACATCCCTCTTTCCGACGGCGCGCTTGGTGGCCGCGAATATCCCCCTGTGGGGGCATCCGGCGCAGAGCGTCGGGGGCCTGGAGGGGAGCTTCACATCGGACTTGGGCAGGGGCTCGGGGTACCTCTTGACGGTGACGAGGTCGGAGATGCCCGACAGGACATCGGTGGAGTACTCCCAAGCATAGGGCAGGTGTCCGGACCTCTTCCCGTAGACGGGGACGTCCAGACCGTACTGGGCGCAGATCCTGAGGACCCCGTCCTCCAGGAACGGATCCAGCTCCTCTACCACGATGACCCTCTTCTTGCCCTTAACGAACTCCGCGATCTTCTTCTCCGGAAGAGGGTTGGTGAATCCGAGCTTGAGTATGGCGGCTCCGGAGACGGCCTCCTTCACATAGGTGTATGAGACGCCGGAGGTGATGATCCCCACCTCGCCCTCTCCTTCCACGAAGTTGAGAGGGGAGGACTCGGACATCTCCTGGGCCCTGGCGTCCTTCTCGAGGAGCCTCTTCCTGTTGACCCTGGCGTTGGCGGGGACGTTGACGAAGCGTACGAAGTCCCTGTCGAAGTGCCCCTTTGTGACCGGCGTCTTCCTGGTGCCGAAATCGACAGGGGAACGGGCATGGTTGACCCTGGTGGTGGTCCTGAAGATCACCGGCAGATCCAGCTCCTCGGAGATGCGGTACGCCTCGGCGACCATGTCCTTCGCCTCTGCAGGCGTGGAGGGCTCGACCATGGGGAGCAGGGACAGATGCGAATAGAACCTGTTGTCCTGCTCGTTCTGGGAGCTGTGCGCGGATGGGTCGTCTGCTGTGAGGATGAGCATGCCTGCCGTGACCCCGGAGTAGGCCAGGGTCATCATGGGATCGGCGGCCACGTTGAGGCCCACATGCTTCATGAATACGAACGAACGGACTCCGGCCGATGCCGCCGCCGCAGAGACCTCGGTGGCGATCTTCTCGTTGTCAGAGAACTCGAAATACATCCCGGCATCCGCACAGTACTTCTCCAGGAGATTCCCGATCTCCGACGAGGGCGTGCCGGGATATGTGGAGGCGAATCCGACACCAGCCTCGAAGAGGCCCCTTACGATGGCCTCGTTGCCGAGCAGGAGGTGCCTTCCTCCTTCCGATAAAAGATCCGACATTTGACTAACCTCTACTGACGGACTATCTGGGCGCCTGTTCTTATAGATGCGTGCGAGCAGGCGCGGAACAATAATATGCACCGTCCCCATTGGACGCCCGCTGCTGGGGTAGTCAAGCTAGGCCAACGACGCAGGACTTAGGATCCTGTCCTTAGTGGTTCGCGAGTTCAAATCTCGTCTCCAGCACCAATCCCCTCACTCCCCCTCCTGCTGTATTTCTCTACCGGGGAGGTGGCCGTGCCTCATTCCGTGGATGCCCCAGTACATGAGGAAACTGGCGAATGCGATGAATGCGCAGACCAGATACATGTCGCGGAATCCCACCGCGGCTATCAGTATGCCGAGGATCGAGGGTCCGAGACCGGTCCCGAGATCGTTGAGGGCCGAGAACGTGGATGTCGTGACCCCGTACCTCCGTGGAGGCGTTCTGGAAACGACGATGGATTGGCATATCGAGAACACGATGGACACCCCGATGCCGATGATGAATCCCGAGAACAGGAACAGCAGGGAATCAGACGTGGTCGCGAAGATGGTCATCCCGATGATGAAACCGACGTATGCGGGGATGATGACCTTGTTCGGTCCCTTCTCATCGTAGATCCTGCCCGCGTAGATCCTCGACAGGAGCGTGCCTGCTGCTACCGAGAGGTAGAAGAACGTGGCCGTTTCGACGAGCCCGATCTCCTCGGAATACGAGGCGATGAACGCGAGGACCCCGGAATAGGAGAAGTAGAACACCATGACGGTCAGGGCTAGAGGTAGGGCGGAGCGCTGGAACATGCTGTTCAGCGTGAAGGACTTCGCCTCGCGGATCTGCTCCTCCGTCAGCGTCTCCTCGGGCACCCTCAGGATCAATGCCATTACGAGAGCCAGGGAGTACATCACCAATCCGACGAAGAAAACCGCGTCGTAGTTCTGAGAGGAACCGAGCGTCATCCCGAGGAGAGGCCCTATGGCGCATGCAATGGTTATGCTCAGGAAGAAGTATCCTAGACCCTCGCCTCTGCGGCTCTGCGGAAGGAGCTTGGCGACGATATCGGACGTGCAGGTGCTGCTGATACCGTAGGACATCCCATGGAGGAAGCGGATAGCCATCAGCATGGCGATGGATGACACGAAGAAGTATGTCGTCGACATCACCAGGGCGAAGGACAGTCCGATCAGGAGCATCTTCTTGCGGCCGACCATCTCGATGTACTTGCCGGCGACGATGCGTGATAGGAGACCGCCGATGACGTAGATCCCTGCGGCGGTACCGCCTATTGCTGTGTCGGAACCGAATCTGAAAGCGGCGAATCCTGTGATGTTGATCAGCAGTGTGAAGTAATTGAGCGAGCAGCACAGCGATATCATCATGTCGAGTGTGAAATCACGTGTGAAGATCCGCTCGCCCTTCATGTCCACTCCTCTACTAACTCATATTTAAAAGGATTGAAGGCGGGGAAAACCGTGCGGGTCATCCTACCACATAAGGCGGTACCTACAACCATATGTAACAGGAGTATCATCGGTGTAAGCTGTTGCTTTAACTACTCTCCTGCCGATTCAGAAATCATGGCAGCGAACATAGCCAAGAAAGAGCTGACTGAAGAGATGAAGGAGTGCATGAAGACCGTCAAGATCTTCTCTCTCGCAACCGCGAGCAAGGACGGAGTCCCCAACGTCGTCCCCGTCGGGATGCTGTTCCCCGGAGAGGATGGGAACATCTGGATCATCGACAACTTCTTCGGCAAGACCCTGAAGAACATGGAGGAGAACCCCCAGGCTTCCTTCTACCTCTGGTCCCCCGAGTACAAGGCGGGTTGCTGGCAGGTCAAGGGGAAGGTGAAGATCTACTCCTCCGGTCCCGACTACGAGAAGGCCGTCACCATCGCCCACTCCAGGATGGAGACCGCTCCTGCAAAGCACCTCGTCAAGATGTGCGTCCAGGAGGTCTACAGCGTTGCTCCCGGCCCCGATGCCGGAAAGCAGGTCCTCTGAAACCATTTCGGGTCGGGAGACCGACCCTCCACTTTCCATCCTTTCATCTCTCCGTTGAATCGTCGATGCACTGCAAGGCCCCATGAACTCGCAGGAATCATCGGAATCCTTGGAACTACGCGATGTGAACGAATCCCGCTGCGCCCCGAACACGACACAGGGGTTTGAAAAATGGAGAAATGCCCCCGAAGGGGCGTTTCAGATTAATCGTCCTCGTCCTCGGGGAGAGGCTTCAGGAGCTGGGGTGCCAACCCCATCACCGCTCCGATGGGGATGAGGATGAAGGATATCAGGGAATGGGACGTGCCGTAGAAGAAGGCGAAGAGGGCGATGCCGGCTACGAGCCCGATTATTAGTCCCTGCTTCTGCCTGGGTTCCATCTCACTCGACCTTCCTTCCGACGACATCCTCGGCAGCCGCGACCATCTTGTCGACGATCTCCCTAGAGCCTCCGACGTAGTTGGCGGCATCCATGGTGGCGATGATCTCCTCGGGGGTCAGCACACCCTTGAGATCCTCCCTCTGCAGGAGGACATCCCTCAGATGGGCGCCCGTGTCCTCGGCGATCATAGCGGACTGGCGGATGATCTCGTGGGCATCCTGCCTTCCGATCCCCTTCTCGGTGAGCTTCATCATCAGAGGCTCTGCCATGACGAGTCCCTTGGAGGACTCGATGTTCTCGAGCATCCTGTCCCTGTGGATCTCCAGACCGGAGTAGATCCATGCGGTCTTCTTCAGGATCTCGTCGATCAGAACGAACACGTGGGGCAGGGTGAACCTCTCGGTGGAGGAGTTGCACAGGTCCCTCTCGTGCCACAGAATCTGGCTTTCGAAGGCGGGGGTCACGAATCCGCGGACGACGCGGGCGAGTCCGCAGACGTTCTCGGAGTTCATGGGGTTCCTCTTCTGGGCCATGGTGGAGCTTCCGACCTGCTTGGTCACGTCGAAGAACTCCGAAGCCTCTCCGACCTCGGACCTCTGGAGGTTCCTGACCTCGGTGCAGTACCTCTCGAGGGAGGCGGCGATGTTCGCCATGATGCACACGGCCTCGGTGTATCTGTCGCGTCCGACGACCTGCGTGGCGGCAGGTTCGTAGGTGAGCTCGAGGTCGGCCATGACACGGCGCTGGACCTCGAAGAAGTTCTTGCCGAGCGCGGCACCGGTACCGACTGCTCCGGCCATCTTGCCGGCGCAGACGCGGGGCATGGCCTCCACGATCCTGAAGTGGTGCCTGATCATCTCGGCGATGTAGCCGGATACCTTGAAACCGTAGGTGATGGGGATGGCGAACTGCGCATGGGTCCTTCCGATCTCCAGGGTGTCCCTCTCCCTCTTGGCGAGGGCGGCAAACACCATGATGAGGTCGTCCACGTCCTCGAGGACGATCTCCATGGCCGCCTTGAGCTGGAGGGCGGTCGCGGTATCGACGATGTCGTTGGATGTGGCGCCGAGGTGGACGTACTTGCCGGCGTCCCCCTCGCACTTCTCGGTCATCGCCTTAACCATGGCCATCAGATCGTGGCGGGTCTCCTTCTCGATCTCCTTGATCCTGTCGACGCTGACGACGTCGAGGCTCGCCACGCGGGTGATCTCGTCCGCGGCGGACTGGGGGATCGTCCCGAGGGACGCATGCGCCCTGGCGAGGGCGGCCTCCACGAGCATCTCGTTCCGGATGCGGCTATCCTCGCTGAATACGGCCTTCATATCGTCGCGGCCGTAACGGTAGTCCAAGGGACAGACGTTGCTCATTGAAATCAGAGCGGCCATCGAATGGCTTGTACTTTAAACCGATGCTCGCAGGGGACCTATATACGGGCGTCTTGAAAGCGCCCACGCAAATCCTTATATTTACGGTGACGATAGGCCGTTTCGAAGTGGACCATGCTTCTAACTCATGGTCGCGTCGAATGTTTGAGTGTGGATTTATGGAAGGTTTTTCGGAGGAAGCACAGCAGCAGCAGGATTCTCAGATGGAGGAGCAGGAAGTCATGGTAACTGAGGTAACGACAGAAGCCCCCTGCGAATCGGAGGAGCAGCCTGTTGCCGAGGAGACCGCGGCTCCTGAAGCGAACCGCGAGAGCCTCAACGAAGAGGCAGACATGCACAGGAAGAAGCGCGATGAGCTCAACGCCCAGACCAAAGAGTGGAAGGCCAAGAGGGACGCCCTCAACAGCCAGGTCAGGGAGCTCGTCGACGAGGCCGGAAAGTGCAGAGAGGAGCGCGACTCCTTCAACCAGAAGGTCAGGGAGACGAAGGAACTCAGGGACGAGTGGAACCAGAAGGTCAGCGCCCTGAAAGAGCAGCTCGCTCCTTACCGCAACGAGAAGTCCGATGACAGGAACGAGGTTCCCGTCAAGCAGCTGAAGAAGCAACTCCAGGATCTCGAGTACACCCAGATGACCAAGTCTCTGGGCAAGGACAAGGAGAACGAGATCGTCAAGCAGATCTCGCTCCTCGCCAAGCAGATCGAGGAGAGGGAGAAGGCCTATTCCGAGAACGACGAGATCAAGGATCTCGTCCAGCAGCTCAGGGATGCCAAGGCCGAGGCGGAGACCTACCACCACCAGGTCTCCGAATACGCTGAGAAGGCCCAGTCCGCCCACGACAAGATGATCGGCTTCTACGAGCAGGCAGACAGGCTCAGAAAGGAGGCCGACGCAGCTCAGGCCAAGTTCGTCGAGTGCAAGCAGGCCGCCGATGAGGAGCACCGCAAGCACATCGAGCAGATTAAATCCGTCCACGAGATCGACAGGGACGCAGCCAGCTACCGCGGCGGCAAGAAGAACACCGCCCGCGGAGGAAAGAGGCGCGGAACCAGCGATGTCGAGGGCAGGAAGGAAGCCAAGGAGATCTTCGAGCGCTTCAAGGCTGGAGAGAAACTCTCCACCGAGGACCTCATGGCTCTTCAGAAGTCCGGGTACCTCTGATACTCATCGGGGCTTCGGCCCCATAAACCCTTTCTTTCGACTTTGTTAGTCTTGCAATCTTATAATATGGTGCTTTTCGGACTAAAGTATTTATACAAAATTGTTGTTGATATACATTGCAGGGATTTGGCCAGGCTGTAGAGTGCATCCCATCCCTTCTTATATTCTGGCCAATCCCCCACCTTTCACATTCTCACGCCCGATCCGATTCATCCTGGCCAGCGTTTATATCCAATCTCGCCTATGTGCGCGCGATACAGATGGTCTTGGAAGGACTGGGTAAATCGCTTCGCAACGTCCTGGGCAGGGTCGGTCACGCCTCGTCAGTGGACGACGAGCTGATCAACGACATCTGCAAGGACCTCCAGCGTGCTCTGCTGGAAGCGGACGTCAACGTCAAGCTCGTGCTGGAACTGACGAACAGGGTGAAGGACCGCGCCAAGAACGAGGCGCCTCCCGCAGGGAAGAGCATCAAGCAGCACCTGATGCGCATCATCTACGAGGAGCTCGTCAGACTCGTTGACAACGGCGAAGGGCTCCAGATGAAGCCCCAGACCATCATGATGGTCGGTCTGTACGGTCAGGGTAAGACCACCACGACCGGAAAGCTGGCGCTGTACTTCTCCAAGAAGGGATTCTCCGTCGGACTCATCGGAGCCGACATCTACAGGCCCGCCGCCCTCGATCAGCTGAAGCAACTGGGCGAGAAGGTCGGTGTCGAGGTATACGGCGAACCCGGACAGAAGGATGCGGCGCTCATCGTTCAGCACGGTATGGAGCGCTTCAAGGACAAGAAGATCGTCATCATCGATACCTCCGGACGCCATGCACTGGAGGACGACCTCATCGACGAGATCAAGCGCATCTCCCAGGTCGCGAAGCCCGACGAGAGGGTCCTCGTCCTCGATTCCCAGGTCGGTCAGCAGGCCGGGCCCCAAGCGGAGGCCTTCCATGCCGCCGTCGGAGTCACGGGCGTCATACTCACCAAGATGGACGGTACCGCGAAGGGAGGCGGAGCGATCTCCGCCACTTCCAAGACCAACGCGAGGATCGTCTTCATCGGAACCGGAGAGCACATCCGCGATCTGGAGCCCTTCGACGCCAACCGCTTCATATCCCGCCTCCTGGGGATGGGCGACATGTCCGCCCTCATGGAGATGGCCACCGAGGAGATCGGAGAGGACGAGGCCATGGCCAAGGTCGGAAAGGCCATCATGACCGGGAAGTTCAACCTCAACGACATGTACTACCAGATGGCCACCGTCGGGAAGATGGGCACCCTCCAGAAGCTGATGAGCATGCTGCCCGGCATGAGCAGCATCGAGGACAAGATCGACTACGAGGCGTCCCAGAAGAAGCTCACCGTCTTCCGTACGATCATGGATTCCATGACCGCCGAGGAGAAGGAGGACCCCTCCATCATCAAGGCCAAGCGCATCGAGAGGATCGCTGCGGGAGCCGGGGTCACATCCCACGATGTCCGCGAGCTGCTCAAGCAGTACAATTCCACCAAGAAGACCATGCAGTCCTTCGGAAAGGACCGCAAGATGCGCAAGCAGATGATGAAGCAGCTCGGCGGAGTCGACCTGGACAGCCTCAAGGAGCTCCAGTGATCCGATGAGGCGCTTCGTCATCACGGGCCACAGAGCGGTCACGACAGGGGATTTCAAGCTCGACGACATCGCAGGAGGCGCCGGAAGGCTCGACATCCTGGTGAGATGCGTCAACTCGTCCCTGTTCCTGAGCCACGGCATCCGCAAGGACGCGGAATGCTACCTCATACTCGAGGGGGGCGACGATGCGCCCAAGACCGTCATCTTCAGGGGGGACAGCGTCCGCTATCTGAATCCCGACGAGAGGAGCACCGCCTCGCTGATACGCAACGCTCTGATGAAGCCTCTCAACGGGGATATGGAGGTCCAATCCACCCCGGGCGTTAGCGTCGTGAGGAGGTCGTTCGCGCAGATCCTCTCCGAACTGTCCGACAAGGGAACGTTCATCTACCTCAGGGAGGACGGCATCGACTGCAGGGAATACGATTTCCCGGAGAATCCCATATTCATCATGGGCGACGACCGCGACCCCACCGAAGAGGAGGAGGCCGTAATGGCGGCGTACAGCCCCGACAAGATCAAACTGGGTCCGCTCAGCCTGCACGCAAACCACTGCATAGTCGTAGTGCAGAACGAGCTGGACCGCAGGGAGGCATGAGATGGCCGACAACATCGTAGAAAGGATACCGCAGCACCATCACTGCGAGAACTGCGGCAAGGCATTCGTCGGAGAAGGCAGGTTCTGCAGCGATGCCTGCAAGGAGACCGCAGGGGACGACGTGAAACGCCAGCTCCGCAAGCTGGGGCTCATATGGGTCGCGCTCGTCGCGGTAGTCGTCGTCTGCGTTGCATTCACATTATGACCACAGCGGCGGTAGCAGGGACCTTCGACGTCATCCATGACGGGCATCTCGCCCTTCTGAAGAGGGCCTTCGAGATTGGGGACAGAGTGCTCGTAGGGATAACCAGCGACAAGATGGCCTCCAAGGGCAGGAGCGAATCCATCCCCCTGAGCGTCAGACTCCCTGCATTGGAGAGGTGCCTGGAGCATCTGGGCAACAGCTACACCGTGTTCGAGATCGACGACATGTACGGTCCGGCGACGGTGATGGACGACGCCGATGTGCTGGTGGTGTCCGAGGAGACGCTCGGCAACGGCAGACTGGTGAACGAGGAGAGGTCCAGGAGGGGGGTGCGTCCCCTGGAGCTCTCGGTCGTCCCCCTGGTCAATTCCGACGACGGCACCAAGATCAGCGCATCCGCCATCCTGGAAGGGAGATACGGCCGCTCCGGGCACACATCGGTGCCCGACATATCCGTCGGATCCCTGAACCGCGTGAAGGTCGAAGCCGTTCGCAACGTGATGGAGAGGATCTACGGCGAGGTGAGGATCACCGCTGTGGATGCTAAGAGCGGCGTTCCGGACCAGCCGTTCGGAGAACAGACCCGTCAGGGAGCGGAGAACCGCGCCAGAGGAGCCCTCGGAGACCACCAGATGTCCGTGGGGATCGAGGCAGGGGTGTTCGAATTCCCCGACGGTCTATACGACATCCAGCACTGCTGCATATTATCGAAGGACGGGAGGATCACATACGGACAGGGGTCCGGATTCAGATACCCGGACGATGTGGCCGGACTGGTCAGATCGGGATCCACCGTCGGAGACGCCTTCGACACGCTGTTCGGCAGCGAAGGCATCGGGAAGAAGGCCGGGGCCGTGGGGATGCTCAGCAGGGGCCTCCTCGACAGGCTAACGCTGACGGAGCAATCGGTCACAGCGGCCATGATCCCCCGCATATGGGAGGAATGAGATGTTCGACAGACAGCGCGTCAAGCCCGGTTCCAGATATCTCAGGGACGAGTCCAAGATGACCGGCAACGCCGAGTACGTCGTCACTCCGAACAACGAATCGGAATTGAGGGAGGCCCTGAGGATCAACCACTCCAAAGGCAACAGGATGACCGTCAGCGCCATGAGAACGGGCGTCTGCGGGGGGTGCGTCCCTCCGGGAGGCTACATCCTCTCACTGGAGAGGATGACCGGAGTCATAGGAATCGGGAGGGACGACAGAGGGTACTTCGCCCGCGTCCTTCCGTGCACGACCGTCAGGGAGCTGAACGCGATCCTCATGGAGAGGGACTTCTCGAAGCTCGCGGACGTCACGCCCGGGGCGATCCAATCCCTGAAGGACGAGCCGGAGCCGTGGTTCTATCCCGTGGACCCGACGGAGCTGGACGGTTCCATCGGCGGGAACATCGCCTGCAACTCGTCCGGACCATCCACATTCAAATACGGCCCGACCCGCGATTGGGTCAGGCGCATAGCCGTCGCACTGGCGGACGGACAGGACATGGACATCACCCGCGGGGACATCGTCGCCGAAGGAAGACGCCTCACGTTCCCTGCAGGCAGGGAGCTCTATTCGATCGAGGTCCCCGGCTACGACTTCGATACAGGCATAAAGAACGCGACCGGCCCCAGGATACGCGAGGACATGGACCTCGTCGACCTGTTCATCGGATCCGAGGGGATATTCGGGGTGATCACGGAAGCCGATGTGTATCTCGCCCCTTGGCACCCCCTGCTGTCAGCGATCCTGTTCCTCCCGGGGGACAGTGAGGCGCTGGATGCGGCCAAGGAGATCAGGGCCGACAAGTCGCTCGACATCGAGTTCCTCGAGTACATGGACCACGGCTCCATCGATCTCATCAGGAGGATACGCAGGGACGACCCCGCTCTCCTGCGCATACCCGAGATACCGGAGACCGCCGTCTCCGCTCTGTTCCTCGACCTCCCCATCGACGACAGCATCGATGAGAGGATCGGAAGGTTGAACGGGATCCTCGAGAGGCACGGAGGCTCCGCGGACTCGACGTGGTGCGGAACCGAGAGGAGGGACCGCGAGAGCATGAGGGAGATGCGCCATGCCATCCCCAGGTCCATATTCGAGTACGTCGCATCGCTGAAGGGCGAGATGCCATCGATACACAAGATGGGCACCGACATGTCCGTCCCGGACGAGCATGCCGACGAGATGATGGACTTCTACAAGGAGCACCTCGATGCCGCCGGCCTCGAATACGTTATCTTCGGCCACATAGGGAACAACCACCCCCATGTGGAGATCATCCTGAAGTCCATGGAGGACTTCGACAAGGCCAAGGCGGTCTACGACGAGTTCGCCCGCAAGGCCGTGGAGCTCGGAGGATCGCCCAGCGCGGAGCACGGCATCGGCAAGATCAAGACCGGCTACATGGAGCTCGTGTACGGGAAGGAGGGCGTGGAGCAGCTCAGGAAGGTAAAGGACGCTCTGGACCCCAAACACATGCTGTGCCCGGGCAACATACTGGAGGAGCGCCCATGAGGTACGTGGTCGCCGTCAAACAGGTCCCCGATACGATGGAGGTCCGCACAGGAGAGGACGGATCGCTCGTCAGAGCCGGGGTCCCGGCCATCATGGACCCGTACAGCCAGAGCGCCCTGATGCAGACCCTGTCGCTGAAGGAGGACGGCGATACCGTCGCCGTGGTCACCATGGGTCCTCCGCAGGCCGAGCAGATGCTCAGACGCTGCATAGGACTCGGAGCGGACAGCGCGTATCTGCTGACCGACAGGGACTTCGCAGGAGCGGACACCTGGGCGACAGCGAGGATCCTGGCGGCATTCATCGGGAGATACGAGCCCGATGCAGACCTCTACATCTTCGGAAGGCAGGCCATCGACGGCGATACTGGACAGGTGCCTGCGGAGGTAGCTCAGCTCATAGATTCACAGCAGTTCTGCTACACATCCTCCCTGAGGATCGTCGAGGACGGATTCGAGGCCGTGCAGGATTATGGTTCGTTCATCAGGACGAGCAGGGTTCCCCGCAGATCGGTCGTATCGTTCGGCGACGCCGATGCCGGCGGATGCCTTCAGAGCCTGTCCGGATACATCCGTGGTTCCAGGGCCGATATCGCCACCATCGGGAGGGTCGACCTCGGACTCGGGCTCTACTCGGTGGGGCTGAAGGGCTCCAAGACCGCCATCGTCTCCTCCAGCACCGTCAAGGACGGGAGGAAGGGGATGAAGGTGGAGATCACCAACCCGTCCACAGCGGCGGATTTCATAATCAAGGAGGCGAAGGCGGTAAGATGAGCGGATGCGAAGGAGGATCCTGTTCCACATGCAGCTCCGGCAGCTGTTCCGGGGACGACCCCGACAGACTGCCTCCGGGGATGCTGAAGCGCTACGACATCAACCAGTCCACCGCAGACGGGACGCTCGTGTTCATAGAGACTGTCGGATCGGGGACGGAGAGGACGATCGCACCGGTGAGCGCCAAGATCCTCGCTGCGGCGGGATCGATGACCGAAGGGAGAGTGCTCGCCGTAGTGTTCGGAGGATTGGAGATCAAGCCCCTCTACTCGGAGATCTTCGGATACGGCGTGGATTCCCTGTACCATGTCAGGGATAGGGATCTGGAGACCTACATGCCCGAGGCCTACGCCGCATGCATAGCGGAGGTCGTTGCACGCACCGAGCCCGCCACCATCCTTTTCGGAGCTACTCCGATCGGACGCGAGGTCGCTCCCAGACTCGCGGCCATCGTCGGATCGGGACTCACTGCCGACTGCACCGGATTGAGGATGGAGGGGAGGAGGCTCATCGCCACACGTCCCGCCTTCGGCGGCACCCTGGTGGCCGATATCGAATGCAGAGGATTCCCTCAGATGGCCACCGTCCGTCCCGGCGCATTCCCCGCTCCGGAGAAGAAGGAGGGGCAGGGGACGGCCATCTACTGGCAGTACAAGGGCGGTTCCCTGAAGGAGATAGTGAAGGACGAACCGTCCGATGACCATGGCTCGGATATCCGCGATGCGAGGATCCTGATAGCATTGGGCGACGGCATCCGCGACAGATCCCTGATAGAAGTGGCCGAATCCGTCGCCGGGAAGCTCGGAGCGCAGGTATGCTGCTCCCGCGCATTGGTGGAGAAGGGCTGGATGCCCGCATCCCGTCAGGTCGGACTCTCCGGCAGGATAGTGAAACCCGAGCTGTACATCGCATTCGGGATATCCGGTGCGATACAGCACAGGGTGGGGATGAACGGGGCGGGGAGGATAATCGCCGTGAACAGCGATTCCTCGGCCCCGATACACGGTTTCGCGGACCTCAGCCTCCTGGCGGATGCCGGAAGCGTGCTGAGGTCCTTGGATTCGTCACTCCGATCTCTTCGAGCAGGATACGGCGCAGGAGAGGACCTTCTCCACATGGCCGGCGACCTTGACGTTGCGCCAGAGGGCCTCGACCCTGCCATCCTTCCCCACGATGAAGGTGGAGCGGATGGTGCCGACGGTCTCCTTCCCGTAGGAGACCTTGGTCCCCCACGCGCCGACCTTCTCCATGAGCTCGTGATCGGGATCGCTCAGCAGCTTCACCTTGAGCTGATGCCCGTCGATGAACCTCCTGTGCGATTCGGAGGAGTCCTTGCTGACTCCGATCACGGGGATGTTCCTCAGCATGAACTGAGCGATGCTCGCGCTGAACTCCTCCGCCTCCTTCGTGCATCCGGGCGTGTTATCCTTCGGATAGAAGTAGATCACGTAGCGGATGCCTTCGAGGGTCGTGCTGTCCAGATCCTCTCCGTTCTCGTCCTTAAGACGGAATGCGGGGAATGAGTCTCCTACCTCCATGCCATCGCCTCAGAACAGGGTGTCCTTCTTGCCGGCGATTATCGGCTCGAGGTCGATCTCGAAGAATCCGATGGGATGGGTGATGCCGTATCCGACGACGACGGACGGCGCCATCTCTCCGAACATGCCGATGCTCTTCCCGTCGGATACGACGGACGCTCCCCTTCCGGGCACGAAGGTGGGGTAGTCGCACTGCTCCAGAGTGTATTGGACGCCGGCTTCGTGGAGGAAGGACTCGGTCCAGGACTTGACGTCTGTGAACGGTACCTTCGAGGCGGTGGCCATGGCGCAGAGCCTCAGCACGGTCTTGTTGTCCCTGACGACGTATCCGATCTCGAAGATCCTCTGGGGAAGGTCGCGGTGCTTGTTGTGACGGAGGATCCTGACCAGACTCGGCATGAGGTATGCGCGGAGGCAGGTGTGATCCTCGGTGATCGGATTGAGCACACGGACGACGTCGACCTCGGGGAGACCCGATATGCCGAACTCCTCCTTCTGATTGCTCAGTGTGAGGGTGCAGACCTCGGTGAATCCGAGTCCGATCATCATGTCCCTGATGTTCTCGGAGAATGTGGTCTCGGGGAGGAGCGCGCCCTGAGTCTGCTCGACCTTGTACGGTCCTCCGAACCTGTCGAATCCGAATCCTGTGGCCACATCCTCGTAGATGTCCACATCGTGCATGATGTCGAGCCTGACGGATGGGATGGATACGGTGACGACATCTCCGTCGGCGACGGCATCCAGCCCCATGCGCCTGAGGCACTCGACGGTGTTCTCCGGTCCGAGGTCCCTTCCGAGGAACCTGTCGCAGGCCGCGACGGAGAACCTCCTAACCTCCGGGGTCAGATCGGGGGAGCGGAATACATCGTCGCCATCGTGCATGATGACGGATTCGATCCTTCCGCCGCGCTCAGCGAGGGCCGTAGCGACGATGTCGAGGGCACCCTTGACCGCCTTGCGGTCGGTTCCGGTGACATCGATGAACAGGTCGTGCTTCCCGACGGTGACGGTGGTCAGCCTTCCGTTGATGATCGGAGGGAAGGAGAGGACCTGCCCCTCGGAGTCGAAGATGATCGGATACTCGGACATGCCGTCAAGGAGCTTGTTGTACTCCCTGCCCTTCTCGTTCTTCTCGAGGATCTCGGCGAGATCCATCTCCTCGTCCATCGCAAGAGGGACGAAACGAACGGAATGGGGGTCCTTGAGGGTGTAAGTGAACGGCCCCTTCACCTTGGAGAGGTCGTGGACCCCGATCGCGAGCTTGCTCCTCTTCCTGCCGATGGTTATGTGGAGCTTCTCCTGGAGCTCCATGAGCGATCTCAGGAACTCGTCGGTGATCTCGACATCGCGGACGATCCCGCAGAGGAAGTAGGGGCGGACGGGCTTGACCTTCTGATCGATGAACACCTCGACATCCGATTCGGCGACAGGGTAGGTCTGCATCCCGGGCTTGATGTCCAGGAAGGCTCTGAGGGCCCTTGCCAGGCCTTCGACGCTGTAGAGATCGGGGCGGTCGGGGAAGAATTCGACCGACATGTCATCGGTGTCGCCCTCTGTCTCGTGCATATCGGCGCCGATCATCGGTATCCTGTCAATCAGCGTCTGCTCCGGGACATTCTCTCCCAGCATCGTGCAGAGGTCGCTGTATTTGAAATTGATGACTGGCATATAAGCGGGAAATCAAAGGTTCGGTATATTAAAGGTAGGAGGGAGGGGATCCCCCCGGTTTCAACGGCCGAGCTTGGCGTGGGCGCTTCCGAGCTGTCCTGCGGCCTGCGCTGCGAGCGTGGAGAGCTCTCCTGCGAGAACCGTGGCGGCGACGATCTCGGAGAGCTTGCGGGCCTTCCCGTCTCCGAGGCATCCGATCATGGAAAGAGCCTCCCTCTGACATGGGAGCCTGGTTCCGCCTCCGACGGTCCCCACCTCGACCGCGGGCATCCTGACGCTGATGTACAGGTCCCCATCGATGTCCTCGCAGGTGGTCATCGCCATGCTTCCGCCCACGACCTGGGCGGGATCCTGACCGGTTGCGATGAAGAATGCCGCGACCATGTTGGCCGCATGGGCGTTGGCTCCGAGGGTTCCGGCGAGGCTGCTGCCCACCAGGTTCTTACGGTAGTTGATCTCGACCACGGCATCGGATGTCGTATGGAGCCTCTTCTCGACGATATCCCGGGGGATGAGGGCCTCGGCGACGACGGTCTTCCCGCGCCCCTCGATGAGATTGATGGCTGCGGGCTTCTTGTCGGAGCACATGTTGCCGGAGACGGACACCATGACGGCTCCGGTCTCCTTCTCGATGAGCCTTCCGACCGCCTCGCTGGCGATGGTCGCCATGTTCATCCCCATGGCGTCCCCCGTCTCGAAGGAGAACCTCAGGAACAGGTTCCTCCCTGCAGGGAAGGGCTCGATCCTGACGAGCTTCCCGTGGGAAGTCGTACCGCTTACCGCCTCGTCTATCTCGGCACGGTGCGAATCGATCCAGGACATGACCTCGGCGCAGTGCGCTATGCCGTTCACACGGAAGACGGGCGCACGCGTCATAGCATCGCCGAACACCCTGGCACGGACGCCTCCCCCATCGTTTATCACGGACATGCCGCGGGAGATGGAGGCCACGAGAGCCCCCTCGGTGGTTGCGAGAGGCACGAGGAAGTCCCCCTGCGCCTCTCCGCCCTCCATATGAACAGGGCCTGCGTATCCCAGAGGGATCTGGACCGTGCCGATCATGTTCTCGATGTTCTTCGATGCCGTCTCGGGGGACATCCCCCCGACAGCGATCTCCTCGAGCTTCGCTCCCGTGAAGGCCTCGGCCGCCTGCCTCCTGTCGGCCATGTCCTCCATGGAGTGTCCGCGATTCTTCAGCCCGGTCTGCTCTACCATGGTACGGGCATCGATTGGCACAACATAAAGGATGCGAGGTCCAATAATTTTTCTTTAAACCTAAGATGAAAGGAAATCTAGCACTACGCCGTTCATCGTGCCCGAGTGCGGGGCGATTCGACCATCAGACCGGGTCGGGGTGGCAGGCCCACCCGCGGTTCAAGATATTCCTGGCTGCGTTGATGTCGCGGTCGATGATGAGGCCGCAGCCGGGGCAGTTATGCACCCTCACGCTCAGGTCCTTCTTCACGACGCGTC
>ERZ773194.1426-NODE-1426-length-25987-cov-14.154404_pt1 | contig 25987 bp, 20 predicted proteins | sample MGYA00511240_ERZ773194 | MGnify/ENA primary metagenome ERZ773194 (study PRJEB29015, sample SAMEA2737774) | human gut metagenome | biome: human gut; feature: human-associated habitat; material: faeces | place: China | collected 2012 ... | reverse complement strand
TGAGGACTATACGGAAAATCAGCTGGCCCGAATCCGGAACCGGAAGATCGGCTTCGTGTTCCAGAGCTTCAACCTGATCTCCAAGCTCACCGCCGAGGAGAATGTGGAGCTGCCGCTGATCTACCAGAAGGTTCCCCGGGCCGAGCGGAAGGAACGGGTGGAGAAGGCTCTGGCAAGAGTAGACCTGCAAAGGCGGGCCAAGCACCTGCCCACGGAGCTTTCCGGCGGCCAGCAGCAGCGTGTCGCCATTGCCCGGGCCATTGTGACCCGGCCCAGTCTGATTCTGGCGGACGAGCCCACGGGCAACCTGGACTCCAAAACCACCGTGGAGATCATGGACATTTTCCACGAGCTCCACGACGCAGGCAATACCATTGTCCTCATCACCCACGATGACGACGTGGCCAGACAGGCCAGCCGCATCGTGCGCATCAAGGACGGACAGCTGACGGAGGTGGGCGCATGATCCAGGCATTCAAAATGGCAATGAAGTCCATATCCGGCAACAAATTCCGGGCATTTCTGACCATGCTGGGCATTATCATCGGCGTTATGGCATTGGTCATTCTGGTGAGCCTGGTCTCCGGCGCCACCGGCACCGTCACCGACACCATCTCCAGCCTTGGCAGCAATCTGCTCTCCGTCACCGTCTCCGATGACAAGGGCGCACCCGTGACCCTGGACACCCTGGACGAGTGGATGGCAGACCCCCGGATCGGTCTGGCGGCCCCCTCTGCCACCACCACCGCCACCGGCAAATATTCCTCCACCACCAAGACCATCACGGTCTACGGCGCTACCCCCGCCTATGCCCCCATCAACGGCCAGACCGTGCTGCTGGGCCGATTCCTCACCCAGGCGGATGTGGAAAACCACACCAGCGTGTGCATCATCACGGAGAAAACCGCCGAGGATATGGTGGGCTATACGGACTGCCTGGGAGAGGAAATCTCCCTGGACGGCCGGAAATTTACCGTTGTAGGCATTCTAAAAAACGATGACGAATCCCTCACCGGCATTCTCACCAAGAACTCCATGATCGCCTATATTCCCTATACCACCCTCATGCGGCTTTCCGCCACCGTCTCCTCCACCATCACCAGCTTCTCCGTCAGCGCTCCGGAAAGCGGCAATATGGCCACCACCGAAAGCGCCATGAAGCGGCTGCTGCTGGACCGGTTTGAGGACGATGAGGACGCCTTCTCCCTGCTGTCCCAGAATATGCTGGAGGACGCCATGAGCTCCGTCACCGGCATTCTGACGGTGCTTCTGGGCGGCATTGCCGCCATCTCCCTGATCGTCGGCGGCATCGGCATTATGAACATCATGCTGGTAACCGTTACCGAACGGACAAGAGAGATCGGCATTCGAAAGGCCATCGGCGCAGGCCGGGGCGTAATTTTGCAGCAGTTTTTGCTGGAAAGCGTGGTGCTGTGCATGATCGGCTGCGCCATTGGCGTGTTCCTGTCCTGGGTGGTGCTGCGGCTCATCTCCGTGATGGTTGCCAGTATGGGCGTTTCCTTTGGTCTGGAATGGGGCGTGGTGGTCATTGCCGTGGCCTTCTGTTTTGCCATCGGCGTGATTTTCGGACTGTACCCCGCCAACAAGGCCGCCAAGCTGCCGCCCATTGAGGCCCTGCACTACGGCGGCTAAGGAGGTTAAGCTATGAAAAAACGCAAGAAAACGGATATGCCGCTCCTCATTCCCGAGGAAGAGGAGGACGATACCCAGGTGCGCGGCGGCAGCGGGGCAAAATGGGTGACGCTGCTCTGCATCGTCCTGGCCATTGCCCTGATCGTCGCCTCCCTGCCCTCCGGCATTTCCGCCGCTACCAAAGTAAACAGCAAGGTCCTCTCCGCTGTGCCCGAGGAAAACACCATCTCTACGGTGCTCTCCGGCGGCGGCACCCTGAGCCCCCAGGAGGGCACCGCCCAGAGTCTGCCCCAGGCTCTGGAGCTGGAGACCTACTATGTAAAAAACGGCCAGACCGTTTCGGAAGGAGACCCCATTGCCCAGGTGGACCTTGTGGCCGTGAAGGCAGCCATCTCTGAGCTGCAAGAGGTCATAGACACCCTGGATGCGTCCATTGCCTCCGAAAGCAGCAAGACCAATGAGTCCGTGATCCGCTCCGGCGCCGCCGGCCGGGTGAAGAAGATCTATGCCCGGGAGGGCACCGCCGCAGCGGACACCGTCTACGAAAGCGGCGCACTGCTGCTGCTTTCCCTGGATGGGCTTATGGCCGTGGACCTGGAGGCCCGGGCAGAGGTGGGCCAGCGCGTCACCGTCACCCTCTCCGACGGCACCGCATTGGAGGGCACCGTGGAAAGCGTTTCCGATGGCACCGCCACCGTGACCCTTTCCGATGAAACCGCCCCCCTGGACGACAGCGTGACCGTCACCACCAAGGACGGGGAAACCCTGGGAACGGGGAATCTCTATATCCACAGCCGCCTGCGGGTCGCCGGCGCTTACGGAACCGTCTCCCAAATCAGCGTCAAGGAGAACCGGCAAGTGTCCGCAGGCAGCGCCCTGCTGACCCTGAAGGACACCGGCCACACCGCCGAGTACGCCCGGCTCTTAAACCGCCGGACAGAACTGGAAGAACAGATGGAAAGCCTGGTCCGGCTCTCCAAGGACGGCATTCTCCACGCCGATTGCGGCGGCACTGTCTCCGGCGTGGACACTGAGATTTCCTATACAGACCCCGCCGTGCTGACCCAGACCCGCAGCCAGGCCAGCCCCGGCTACACAGCCCTGGGCGGAATCCGAACGGAAAACACGGATACGCCGCAAGCACAGCCTTCCGGGGAAGACCAGAGCCAGAATCCGGATGGAAACCAGAACCCGGGCACCGGCAGCGGCCAGAACCCGGGAGAAGGCGAAGATCCCCAGCCCGGCACCGGCGGAAGCGGCACCGATGAAACCGAAACCGCCACCTATATTCTGGGCCAGGTTACGGATGCCTCCAGACTCTCCGAGGGCGTTCTGACCTATGCCGTGCAGAAAACCATCCGCGCAGAGGAGCTGGCAACCCAGAGCTTCGCGGATATGCTAGACCCCACCGTTCCCGTGCAGACCCAGGAGCTTACCTACACAAAGCAGACCGTGCTGCTCAGCACCGGCGGTGCCTGGATCGAATCCGGCTTTGAGCAGATCTCCGAGGGGGATGCCATTCTGATCGGCGTCGGGATCATCGTCTACCAGAAGACCGGCACCAGCGTCCCCGGCGGCATGCCGTCCATTGACCCCAGCCAATTTCCTGGCATCTCCACCGGCATTGCGGGCTCCGGGAGCGCCCTGAGCGGCATGGCCTCCATGGCAGGGGGAATGTCCGGCTATGGCACCGCCGCCAAGACTGCCGCCTACGACAGCTATGACACTACGAAGAAAGACGCGGCCGTCATCACCGCCGACGAGGAAATGACCGTGCAGATCCAGGTGGACGAGCTGGATATCCGCACTCTGGAAACGGGAATGGAGGCCACCGTCACCCTGGACGCCCTGCCCGGCAGCAGCTTCACCGGTACCATCACTGCCATCAATCCCTATGGCGAGAATTCCGGCGGCAACACCAAGTACACCGTCACCGTCACCCTGCCCAGGGACGAAAAAATGCTCTCCGGCATGAATGCCTCCGTGAAGATCACTACCGGCGTCTCCGGAACGGTTCCCACCGTGCCCGCTGCGGCCGTCGTCTTCGATGCCGGGAAATCCTGGCTCTATACGGGCTACAACGAGAAAACCGACACCCTCACAGACCCTGTGGAGATTCAGACCGGTCTGTCCGATGGCAACCTTGTAGAGCTTCTCTCCGGCCTGAGCGAGGGCAGCAGCTTCTATTACCGCTACGCCGACAGCATTGAATACAGCTTCGTGAGATAACAGACGCCTCCTGTGCTTCCAAACACAGGAGGCGTTTTCTGCGATACCGGCAAGGGCAATAAGTACCTTGCTATTTGGTCGAAGCTGTGGTAGAATCAGGATGATAATTTGGCACAAATTGCGTTTTCTCCCTGATTTTGAGAATTCCGGAGCACGTTTGCATTTCCCGTGCCCGGCCCATGGAGGCAGTAAGACATGATCAAAAACGTTATAGACTATCTGGAGATCACGGAAAAGAAATTTGGGGGCAAAAAGGCCTATTGCGACGAAAACCGGGAGATCACCTTTTCCGAGCTGAAGGACAGCGCCCTGAAAATCGCCAGCGGTCTTCTGGATGCCGTAAGCATCGGCACACCCGTGCTGGTATACATGAACAAAAGCGTAGAGGTCATTGAGGCCTTTCTGGGTGTTGCCTATACCGGCGGCTTTTATGTGCCCATCGATATGCAGATGCCCTATGAACGGGTCAAGCTGATCATCGATACCCTGGGAGCCAAGCACCTTCTGGCCCGCAGAGAGGACCCCCTTCCCGAGGCGGTCAAGGAATGCTGCACCGTGTACTACATAGAGGAGCTCAAGGCCGCGGATACGGTGCGGACTCAGGAAATCCAGGCCCGGCAGCACCGGTCCATCGATACAGACCCGGTGTATGCCATCTTCACCTCCGGCTCCACCGGCGTGCCCAAAGGGGTTCTCGTCAGCCACCGGTCCGTCATCAATTTCACGGAGTGGTGGTGCGAAACCTTCGAATTTGACGAAAACGAGGTCTTCGCCAACCAGACGCCCTTCTACTTTGATGCCTCCGTAAAGGACATCTACGCCACATTGCGCTGCGGAGCCACCATGCACATCGTCCCCAGGAAATTCTTCTCCCTGCCCAAAAAGCTGGTGCATTTTCTGAATGAAAAGCGCATCACCTGCATCGACTGGGTGCCCTCTGCCCTGTGCATGATCGTGAATTTCCGGGCTCTGGACAAGGAAAAGCCGGAATCCCTGAAAAAAGTCATGTTCCTTGGAGAGGTCATGCCCACAAAGCAGTTCAATATGTGGCGCAAGGCCCTGCCGGAGGTAAAATACGCCAACCTCTACGGCCCCACCGAGGCCACCGGCGACTGCACCTACTACAAAATCGAGCGGGAATTCGAAGACACGGAGCCCATCCCCATCGGCTTCGCCTGCAGCAATACGGAGGTCATGCTGCTGGATGGCGACACCTTGGTCACCGAGCAGGACACCGTCGGCGAGATCTGCGTCCGGGGCTGCTCCCTGGCCCATGGCTACTTCAACAATCCCGAAAAGACAAACGAGGCCTTTGTGCGCAATCCCCTGCAAAAGAATTACTACGAGCGCATCTACCGCACCGGAGACCTGGGAAAGTACAATGCATACGGCGAGATCGTCTTCCTGGCCCGGAAGGACTCCCAGATCAAGCACATGGGCCACCGCATTGAGCTGGGCGAAATCGAAACCGCCCTCAGCGCCGTGCCCGGAATTCGGCGGGGCTGCTGCCTATATGAGCACAAAACCCAGAAAATCGTCGCCATCTACGAAGGAAGCACGGAGCAGAAGGCCCTGACCGAGGCGCTGAAGGAAAAGCTGCCGAACTACATGCTGCCCAACCGGTATGTCCCTCTGGAGGAAATGCCCATCAATCTCAACGGAAAAATCGACAGAACACTGCTGAAACACCAATACATAAAGGAGAACTGAGCTATGAAAGAACGCATTTTGAAGCTGCTGGAGGGAATCCAGCCGGACATCGATTTTGAAAACGAGACCGCCCTGATTGACGACAGTCTGCTGGAATCCTTTGACGTGATCCAGATCGTCACCAGCCTGATGGACGAATTCGATATTTCCATCGATGCCGACGACATTGAACCGGAAAACCTGAACAGCCTGGATGCCATCTGCGCCATGGTGGAGCGGAAGCTGGCCGAGCGGTAAACAGATGGAGCTGAAATCCCTGAGCTATGTGGCCTTCGCCCTGGCAGTGGTTGCCCTCTACTATGGCGTCCGGAAGGTGAAGAACGGCCAAAGGTGCGTGCTTCTGGCTGCGAATCTCTTCTTCATCCTCGCCACATCCGGTCTCAAATCCCTGCTCATCATCACGCTGTGCGTGGCCATTTCCTACGGGGCAGGGCTTCTCATTGAGAAAAATATCCTTTTAGAGCAAAAAAACAAAGCCCGCCGGATTTTCTGGCTGGACATCGTGCTGTCTTTGGCGATTCTGTGCTATTTCAAGTTCTTCAAGGACACCTTCCTGCTCCTGCAGGACCTTCTGCGCAGCAAGGGGATCTCCGTCAATGCGCTGGTCTCCCCCATTGGGCTGTCCTATTTCACCCTGGCCATGATTGCCTACGCCAACGACGTCTACCACAAAAAGCACAAGGCAGAGCGGAATTTCCTGGACTATTTTCTCTTCATCACTTACTTTCCCTCCATCGTCCAGGGCCCTGTCAATCTCTACAAAAGGACCGCGCCCCAGTTCAAGCTTACCCACCAGCCCGAGGGCAAGCGGATCATCATGGGGATGCAGCGCTCCCTGTGGGGCTATTTCAAAAAGGTGGTCATTGCAGACCGGATCGGCATTCTGGTCATGGCCATTCTGAAAGACGAGGCCGCAGGGGGCTTTCTGCTGTTCTGGGCCATGGTGCTCTATAGCTTCCAGATCTACGCCGACTTCTCCGGCGGCATTGATGTGATCATGGGTCTTTCCGAAATGCTGGACATCCGTCTGGCCGAAAACTTCCGCTCTCCCCTGGTTTCCAGAAGCGTCACGGAATACTGGCAGCGGTGGCATATGTCCCTGGGAGAATTCATGGAGAAGTATTTGTACTACCCCATTGTGCTCAACCGGTCCGTCATGAAGTTCTCCAAGAAAATTCCCAATAAGTACCTGAAAAAGGTGTTTTCCGCAACTCTGGCCTCGGTGATCGTTTTCATTCTGGTAGGCGTCTGGCATGGCACCGGCTGGAACTATGTGGTATACGGCTGCTATCAGGCCTTCTTTGTCTCCACCGCCGTTCTGCTGGGCCCCTGGTACAAAAAGGTGCGGACCGCCCTGCACATCAACGAGAACGCTCTGAGCTGGAAGCTGTTCCAGGCCCTGCGGACCTTCCTGATTTTGACCTTCGGCCGGTTCTTCATCCGGGCCAAGGACCTGCCCCAGGCCTTCTCTCTCATGGCAAGGACATTCCGGAATTTCAGTCTCCGGCAGACCGCCATCCTGTTTGACGGAACCCTGTGCGGGTACGGCCTGGATTACAAGAACATCCGTCTGATGTACCTCGGCATTGCACTGCTGATTGCCGTGGATATTCTCCACGAACGGAAGGTGAAGCTCCGGGAGACCGTTCTCCGGCAGGACATTGTAACCCGGTTTGCCATCTATCTTCTGGCTGTGTTTGCCATCATCATCTTCGGCATTTACGGGCCGGAATTCTCCGCCTCTTCCTTCATCTATCAGGAATTCTAGGCAGGGAGGAGATTGGTTTATGAAAAAATATCTGATTCGCGCCGCCGTTTTTCTGCTGCTCTTCGCCCTGTGCTTTTCCGGGGCCCAGAGCATCCTGCACTACCGGTGGTCCGGAAATGAAAACCTGTACACCCGGAATATACGCTATTCCCAGGCCGCCCCGGATTCCATCGACGTTCTGTGCCTGGGCACCAGCGAGCTCTATGCCGCCTATGACCCCATCGTCACCTACGAGGAAGCAGGCATTACCGGCTACAATTTTGCCATCACCTTCCGCTGCGCCATGACGGCCTACTATCAGCTGCTCTACGCCCTGGAATACCAGACCCCGGATATTGTCCTCTGCGATTTCAGCTGCCTGTTTGACGACATGAAGCCCCACGAGCAGGAAAGCATCTACCGGAAAGTGGTGGAGTGTATGCCGGACAAGGCCCTGAAAGAGCAGATGATCCGGGAAATCTGCGCTGTGGACGACACCCAGTCCTATCTTTCCTGGAAATTCCCCCTGCTGCGCTACCACACCATGTGGAGTGAGCTTACCGCAGAAAACTTCCAGCCGGACCGGCAGCTCGATGACGCCTACCCCAGCTACCAGAAGGGTTCCATGCTCTATGAGGCCGTTTATGAGGGCACGGATGAGATCACCCCGGACCTCTGGAACTATACAGAATCCGTGGATACCTTCTCCGAGTTCAGCGTAGGCTACTACAACCGCATCATCGAGCTCTGCCAAAGTAAGGGCATTGAAGTTGTGGCTGTCACGCCCCCGAAAATTCAGGATGCGGCGGTCTATGCCGCCAACGAGGAAAAAATGCGGGCCTATTTTGAGGCAAAAGAGATCCCCTACCTGAACTACTGCACCTACGAGCAGGTTCAGCGCCTGGGGCTCACCTTCCGGGAACACTACTATGACCACAGCCATCTGAATGTGGAGGGCTCTCTGGTCTTCTCCAAAGCCCTGGCCCGGGACCTGCTGGAAATCTTCAACCTGGAGGACCACCGGGGTGACGAAGCCTATACGGTGGAATGGGCGCAGCCCCTCGAAGAATTCCACCGGTACCTGGAGGATCTTTCCACCCGCAGAGCCGCTCAATAAGCCGCTTTCTGCATTACCCCAAAAAATGGCTCTGCTGACCGAAAAAAGCGTCAGCAGAGCCATTTTTCACCCCATCTTGATGAAATTCCCATCCAATGGTAAAATATTTTTCAGTTTTCTGTCAGCGCAGCCCCGCAAAATGCGTCTAATATAGCAAAGGCCTTTTTACACAGATTGGAGGAATCCACCTATGAGCGACGAAGAGATCATTGCGCTGTACTTTGCCCGGGATGAACAGGCCCTGGCCCAGACGGATGCCAAATACGGCCCCTATTGCTTCTCCCTGGCCAATGCCATCCTGCCCAGCCGGGAGGACGCAGAGGAGGCCCTGAACGATACATACCTGAAAGCCTGGCAGACCATTCCGCCCAAGAAGCCTGCGGTGCTGCGGCTGTTTCTGGCAAAGATCACCCGGAATCTCGCCTTCTCCCGCTGGCGCAATCTCACCGCCCAGAAGCGGGGCGGCGGGGAGCTGCCACTGGTATTGGAGGAGCTGGAGGAGTGCATCGGCACCGGCGAAGAGGTTGGCGCGGCGCTGGAGGCCAAGGAGCTGACCCGCTCCATTGGCAAGCTTCTGGACACCCTTTCTCCGCTGGAACAGAACATCTTCCTGCGGCGGTATTTCTTTCTGGAGGACGCCGGAGCCATCGCCGCCCGCTACGGCCTGCGCCGGGATTCCGTCAACCAGAGCTTATGCCGCACACGGAAGAAGCTGAAAGCGCACCTGATTCAGGAGGGATATGCAGTATGAAACGATGTGAAGAATTGTTCCTTGCCATCGGCGGACTGGAATCTGCCAGACTGGCAAAAACCGAAGAAACGCCCCATTCGGTCAAGCGCCCGAAACCGCGTCTTGTCCTGATTGCCGCCGTGATTGCCCTGGCCGTGCTGCTGGTGGGGTGCGCCGTGGCGGTCTACGCCAGAATCCATACAAACGTCAAACAGTATGATGTCCCCACCGCCACGGTTTCCCCGGACGGCAGCGTGGAGACCAAAAACGTTCTGACGGACTGCTATCCCCAGGCGCTTCCTGACGGATACCGGATGGTCGGCGGCTCCCCTATAGACCGGACGACCCAGAGCATCGAGTTTGCCAATGACGCCGGACAGACCATCACCTATATCATCTCCACCGCAGAAAGAGACGGCATCACGTTGGCTTCCGCGGAAAGTTCCGAAGTCGCCGTCTCCGGCCAGAGCGGAACCATGCAGGTTTCGGATGAAGGTCAGACAATCGCCTGGCACAATGAGACGGAGGGCTACTACGCATGGCTCGATACCGAGGACATGACCGTCGATTTACAGGCCATGGCGGACAGCGTGGCCTTCGGCCAGCCGCTTCCCCTGAGCTTTTTGTGCAAAGATGGTGCCATCTGGCAGCCATGGTACCCCCAGCAGCTTCCCGACGGCTACACGATAGATCGTGTTTCCTTTGCCTCGGACGTTGTGATCATTGACTATAGCAGCGAAAGCGAAGCAATCACCTATGTGGTTTCCCCGACCTATGACCTGCGCGACACCGTTTCCGACCCGCCCCACGATTCCTTTGTCTGGACGGACGAGACTGTGGGGGAGGATGCCGCCAGAATGCTGACCACCAGCGGCGGCCTGCGGATTCTGCTCTGGGAAAACACCCGGGAGGGCTTTTACGCCTACCTCTCCACCATGGACGAAAACGTGGATATCCTCGCCATGGCGGAAAGCACCGCCGCCGGAGAGCCCCTCAGCGAAAGCCCGGATTACCTGGGACCGGATTATTCCATTGACCTTTCCCAGGATTCGGGAACCTACTATGGCTGGGAGTCCCTTTACCCCCAGTCCACGCCGGAGGGCTATCGCATTACCTTCGTCAGCGACAGAGCCTACGGCCAGCAGGAAATCCGCTACGAAAACGCCGCCGGAAATTTCCTGCACTACACCTTCTATTACCGTCTTGGCCCCTATGGCCGCAGCTTTGACGGAGCGGGCCAGCCGGAAACGGTGGATATTAACGGAAATACGGGGTATCTCAACGGCAACTCCCTGCTCTGGACGGACGAAACAAAGGGCTACGCCTATACCCTCGCCACCGATGACAATCTTGACCTGGTTGCCATCGCCAGAAGCGTGGGCCTCGGACCGGAGCTGACCCCCACCAACGCCTCCAAGGCCACCGAGGCCCTGAAAGAGCTGGGGGACTACCGCATCACCGCCCTGCCCGCCGGAATGGAGGAGGACAGTTTTACGGGCTGGCCATTGGAAAACGGCTGGTATGCCTACGTCCGCCGCTGGTACTTTGACAAGGAGACCGGCAAGGAACTCTTTTTCTCCTACGAGACCTATGTCTCCGACGACACCATCACTCTGGAAGAGCTGGCCCAGATGCACATCGGCAGCAGCGAACCGGCCCAGGCCTACACCATCCAGGGCTGCCCCGCCGCAGGCGCCGTAGTCGGCGAGCTTGCCCCCCACTCGGATGTCGTCTGGATTCAGGGCACCCAGGAAAATGGCCTGAGCTTTCTCTTAAGCAGTGCGGACTATTCCGTAGAGGAGCTGGTACAGATTGCGGAAAGCGTGCGGAAGCAGTAATCGGTAATAAATTGTAAAAAGGAGCGAACCGGCCAATTCCACCGGTTCGCTCTTTTTGTGTTATGGTATGAAATTTGCAATTTGAATGCGTAAAATGGCAGAGGGTATTGATACAATTTAGGGAGAAATGCCATTCCTGCTTATTTCTTTCGGTAGATCACAAGTGTGTCCTCAACTGACTTGTATGGCGCATAGCCATTTCCCTCCAACAGATTGACCAGGTTCTCAAAACCATTGCCCTCTCCGTTCGCTGCATACTTTTTGAAATCGCTGTCAGCAGACATTTTCAAAACAACATACTGGGTTTCCAGCATATGCTCCAGCGAGCAATATCGCACATCGTACAGGGTTTCCCGTTGAGACAGATACGTTGTGTAAAATGTTGTAGCAGTCACAGAAGCTCCATCCGGAATTTCTGATAGCGCATCCCGGATATTCTGATAGAAGTCATAATAACGAACAGCTTGAACCGGATAATGGATTGCTTTCGGAACAACGACCTTGTAAAAGCAAGCCGCGCTGACAATAAACGCGGCTGCGAGGGCAGTCACCCGCTGCCAATTGATCCTGATATCCGCCAGATTCACCACCGCAAGATACACCAGAAATGCAGTAGCGCCGAAGGTGTACTGAAAGAAAATATCGTGCTGGTATTGGTAGTCAGACATCAGATTCACCAGTATATAGGGAATCAGCAGGATATATCGCTCGTATCGCCTTGTCAGCAGCGGCAGCCCAAGGAACGGAAGGAGCGTCATGGCAATGAAATACAGCTTTTCGGTGTCTACGCATTCATGAACAGCTTTCATCGGATTCAGGATCACCGATTTGATAACGGTCAGCAGTGAAGATGATCCATCGTACATGAAGTTGCTATATCGGTAGGTCATCACACCGTCACCGCTTTTCGCCAGATACCCAGTGACCAGGAAGAACCAACCAAGGGAGATGGCAAGCATTACGATTCCAGTGACGAGATTCCGTATATCTATTATCTGGGACTGTAAAACAGTTTTCACGATGAGCCACAGGGCAATCACAGCAACATAAACGGCAGCATCTTCTTTAACCATCAGCGTCAGGATCGCGGCAATTGCGGTGACAACCGCATTCTTTCGATCAATGCCATAGAACAGCCACAGGAGCAAAGGCGTGAGGAAGCAGTTTTCGTGAATATCATAGCTGGTGCCGCCGGAGTATGCCGGGTATAGAAATAACACAGCACATACCAGCATCCGTTGTGCACCGGTCAAACCATGGTGCTTTCCGATTTTCCAAAGAGGAATCACCGCTGAAGTTATGACCGCAGCCTGAAGAGCCTCCAAGGCAGCAGGTGAGGGAGCCAGAGCGTAGAACGGCAGTAGCACATAGTAGATTGGTGACACATGAACAGCAAAGTGGGATAGCAGACCGTCCCGCTCCACCGTAGTCATGGGCAGGCCGGATTCCTTCATATTGTAAAACATTTGGCAGAAGATTCCGAAGTCGAAGGTCGGCGTACTGAAGCTGTAAACCCGCCCCACCATCCAGGCGCTGACGAACAGGAAGAATGCAATGGACAATCCCACGGTGATCCACAGCCAGATTCTATGTGCCTGCTTTTGCTTGACAGCAGGCTCCGGCTGCCCATCCCATCCGCAGAAACCAAATACGACAAGGAAAATCAAGGCTAATATGCATACCGCAAGGAATGCCCAAGTAAAAGATGCCCGCAATGCGGCAATCGACAGGATTCCAAATATGCCAACCACGGCCCAGCGCTCGACTTTGGCAGTGTTCACAAATCGGGAGATTACGGACAGAAGAAGCATTCCTCCACAGAAGACTGCAATAACCCGGATAAGAGACATTTGCGCCAGTCCGTCCAGCCTTGCCAAATCCCGCAGTGCACCTGGCAGGCGTAGATATTCAAGCATTACCGCATTTAGCCAAGAAAGGATTATTTGACGAACGACTCCTGAAACATATCTCTTTTGCAGAGACAGAGATTTTTCTCTAAGCATAATAGCACCCCCTGTACCGACCATAGTACAGGGGGTATCTTTCAAAAGAGCCGACAGAATTCTTACAAGTTTCTTTCAGTTTTTGGCAGCTCCACGATGGCGCTGAATTGGTCGCCATCTACAGCTACATGGAATTTGCCGCCCACGGATTCCGTATAGGTTTGGGCAATTGCCAGACCCAAACCGCTTCCTTTTGTGGACCGAGCCTTATCACCACGGGTGAAACGCTGCATAATCTCATCAGGCTTGAAGTCCATCTCGTAGGAGGCTGTGTTCATCATGCGAATAAGGTAGCTGCGTTCCGTTTCCTTGACCTCCAAATAGATCCGTGTGCCTGTAAGCGCATATTTGATCGCATTGCCAAGCAGGTTGGCAAACACCTGGTGCATCCTGGCTCCGTCCGTTACAACGGGGATGGAATCGGATGCATAACTGCGCCGTACAGACAGCCCAGCCTGGGTGAGCTGATCGTCAAACAGCCCCGTGGTCTGTTCCAACAGGCGGATCAGGTCAATCTCTTCCTTCTTCGCTTCGATGACACCACTGGAAACCTTGGTGAGTTCAAACAGGGATTCTACGAGATCATTCATATAGCCCGCTTTTTGATGCAGCCGGCTCAGTTGCTCTTGTCCCTCCGGTGACAAAGCTTCCTTTTGCAAAAGCTCACTGTAGCCAAGAATGGCAGTCAATGGAGTACGGAGATCGTGGGAAACATTGGAAATCAGCTCTACCTTGAACCGTTCGCTGGTAACAGCGGTACGGACTGCTTCTTCATGCTGGGTCTGCACGTCAAGAAGTTGGGCTTCCGTTTGAGCGAAAGCACCATCACCAACAGTGATCGGCAAACCTCGCTGAAAGCTGTTAAGCTGCTGTTTGAAATGCTCCAGGTCAGCACCGTAGTTCCATAAACAGAGGAAGCAAAATACCGTGGCAGCAATGAGACTCCAAAAGGAAATCTCATTTCGTCTTCCGAACCAAATCAAATGATAGCCGATGCCGATCCATCCAACGAAAACAAGTAAGGATAGCTGTGGTTTTGGCGAGCGTTTCGCAATGCGATACGCCAAACACCAGGACAAGGAGAACTTTGCCCGTATCCACCCCCACAGTTCGCGAAGGGCGAACAGAACAGTGAAACCCGTGAGGATATTTGCATAAGTGGTCAGGGTTAGAAAGGAAGAAGTCCACAAAATGTATTCCACATTTTGCAGCGTGTCATATGCTGTGCATTCAATGGCTGCAAGCATGCTGACGCCATCAGGTCCGAGAATCGGCGCAGTTTGCCAGAAACCAATAACGGCGATACCTGCGGACGCGGCGGACACAAAGCAAAGCAGGAATCCAAGGAACTTATTGCCGCCATTCGTCTCCTCCACGGTCTCGTCCGCAGGAGTTGTTTCATTGGGTATGTATTCGGTAGCAAGGGTAGCCGGTGTGCTGGTAGGATAAGTTGTAGCTTCTATAGAAGAGTAGGACGCTGCCACAATACCGCTTTCCCCTGAGCCGCTTTGTACCATCCGATACCCAAAGGTCCAGCAGATTGCTGCCAGTAGGAGCAGGCAACAGGCGATGCCATTACGGCGCTTCAAAGACATATCCAATCCCCCAAACAACTCTCAGATATTCCGGCTTCTTTGGATTGATCTCCAGTTTTTCGCGGATACGACTGATGTGTACCATGACGGTATTTTCCACGGCGTAGGCATCGCTTTCCCAGACTCGTTCGTAAATTTCCTCTGCAGAGTACACCCGCCCCGGATTGGACATCAGCACTTGCAAAATTTTGAACTCCGTTGCAGTAAGTCGAACCGCTTCTCCCCGGACGACAAGCTGCTTCTTGGCGGTGTCCAGTACGATATTGCCGACCTGAATTTGATTTTCGGATTTGGTTTCCCGGATAGAGCCCAGGGCATCATAACGGCGAAGCAACGCCTTCACCCTGGCAAGCAGTTCCTGCTGATAGAAGGGCTTTACCAAATAATCGTCCGCTCCGGCTTCCAGCCCAAGTACCCGATCCGAGCCTTCCGCCTTAGCGGACAACATCAGAATTGGGACGTTGTTATTCTGCCGGATTTTCATTGTGGCAATGATGCCGTTGCACTGGGGCATCATCACATCCATGATAATGAGATGTGGGTGCCTGGTGTTTACGATCTGACAGGCGGCTTCACCGTTATAGGCGGTGAGCACCTGATAGCCTGCCTGTTTCAATGCGGTTTCGATAATATTCACAATCGAGAAGTCATCGTCAACCACCAGGATTTGATATGTATCCGCCATGAAAGATTCCTCGCAACAGAGTAAAAGTATAAGAAAACGTATTGGCTGCGCATTATTAGTGTCAGTGTACCACATTTCTGAAACGAACGCAACTTAAATACATGCATACGGTAAAGTGCGTATCGAGCTTGCCAGCGACGGGGGAGAAAACGCTGATTTCCTCTACTCTGGTGGTAACTCCTCCTGCGCCGTCATGCAAGACGGCAGTCGAATTGAAATCCTGAACAGCGAATTTGTGGAGCCCATCGATTTGGAGAAGCTGGACTACATTCTCCTGGCGGACGGGACAAATCTTCCGGCTCCGGGAAATTAAGAGACTCTCTTTTTACGGATACGGCACACAAGGAAGGAGCGAAGGGATGAAAACCCGTTCGCTCCTTCTCTCCGCTTTTTAATCCTTCACCATAATGTCCAGAATGACCTCGTTGGTGACGCCCATGCCCTCTCGGCTCAGGACGCCCACCTTTTCGATGGTGTTTTCGATGCCCTTTTTGACAATGCCCTCGCCGCCGGAGAACTCCTTGCCCTTCCGGGCCATTTCAAAGCCCAAAAGACCCGCGTTCACCGCCATGGCAATTTTGGCCGCGCAGCTGGGCTTCGCGCCGTCGCAGATGGTGCCGGAGAGAATCGCCAGGCCGTTTACCACCGTGTGATTGATGAGGACCTCGTCCGCCCCATGCAGGTAGGCAATTCCCGCCGCCGCGGCACAACCGGCGCAGACCGCTCCGCAGTAGGCGGACAGGTAGCCGATGGACTGCTTGATGCGCACCGCCACCAGATTGGCCAGCACCAGGGCCCGGATCAGCTGCTCATGGGAAGCATTTAATTCCTTCGCGTATTCCAGAATGGGCAGGGTGATGGTCAGGCCCTGGTTGCCGCTGCCGGAATTGATCACGGCGGGCAGCTCACAGCCGCTCATCCGGGCATCCGAGCCCGCGGCGGCCGCCGCCATGGCCCGGAGCTTTACATCCGGGTTTTTCTCCCCGGACAGCAGCGTCCGCCCGATTTCCGCCCCCCAGCTGCCCTTCAGCCCCTCCTGGGAAAGGTTTTGGTTGCAGGAAATCTGATATTCTATGGTCTCCGCCACGTCCTCCAGGCGGCAGGTTCTGGCATACTCCACAATTTTGGTAATTTCCAGCATGGCGGTCTTCTCCGCCTGCCCCGCAAGCCGAGGAATTTCCCGCTCCTTCAAGACAGTCTCGTCCCGGCGGACCGACACCACATTGGTGTGGGTGTCCACGATGCGCACAAAGGCGCTGTGCTTCCCGGCGTACATGGTGATCTGAATGTCAAAAATCCGATCCGAATCCGCAAGGCACACGGTAACGGGGCACTTTTCCAGGAATTTCTTCGCCAGCGCCCCCGTGTTTTCCGGCGCGCCGGACAGCACCTCCAGCTCCAGATCCGGGTTTCCGGCCACCACACCGGCGGCAATGGCCGTTTCGATGCCCTTCATCCCCCCGGTCTTGGGCACAACCACACTTTTAACGTTTTTGATAATGCTGCCGCTGACCGCCGCCGTGATTCTCTCCGGCTCGGCACCCAAGGTCCTGTAGGCCATGGCCGCGCCGTAGGCCAGGGCGATGGGCTCGGTGCACCCGGTGGCCGGAATCAGTTGGTCCTTCAGGACCTGGGTGTAATAGGCGTACTCCCGCATGGTTGTTCCTCCCGGTTGTATAAGTTCTCTATCCGGCGGTATTCCCAAATTTCGGAAACCGCAGTCCAAGTATACCATGGACCGACAAAAAAAGAAAGTCTTTTCGTCAGCCGCAGTGATCCCTGTCCCACTTGAAGCGTGGCCTGCCCCATGGTAAAATATTTTCAAAACCAGCTTCTCCCCATGCAATATTTCCCTCCCCTTTTACGCCTATATAGGTGAAAGACAAACCACAGGAGGTGATCCCATGGAGGATCAAGGAATTCTCGAGCTCTTCTTTGCCCGTTCGGAGCAGGCCATTGCAGAGACGGACAGGAAGTACGGCGGCTACTGCTACAGCATTGCCTACAACATTCTCTCTTCCAAAGAGGATTCGGAGGAAAGCGTCAGCGACACCTATCTGGCGGCCTGGAATCTGATTCCGCCCAGAAAGCCCAATTTTCTGAATGCGTTTCTGGGGAAAATCACCCGCCATATCTCCATAGACCGCTGGCGCAAGTTAAACGCCCAAAAGCGGGGCGGAAAGGAAACGGTCCTGGCCTTGGAAGAGTTGGGGGAATGCACGGCTTCTTCGGATATAGAAGCAGAAATCGCCCAGCGGGAGCTTGCCCGGATTCTGAATGATTTTCTGGAAAACCTGCCCGAAACGGAGCGCAATGTGTTCCTGTGCCGGTACTGGTATTTGGATTCCATTGAGGCCATTGTCCACGCCACCGGTTTCACCCAGAGCAAGGTGGCCTCTATGCTCCACAGGACCAGAGGAAAGCTTCGGAAACGGCTCAGCGAGGAGGGGTACGTATGAACGCAATGGATATTCTCACAGGGCTCAACGATGTGCGGGACCGCTACATCGTTGACACGGAAGCCTTCCGACAGGCAACGCCGAAAAAGCGACAGCTTCCCAGGAAAAGACTGTGGCTGATTGCGGCAATCGTTGCCCTGGCTCTGCTTCTGGTGGGGTGCGCCACCCTCTATGTGCTCCATCTGCAGGATATGGCCTTTGGTGAGGCGCAGCGAGCAGGCAGCAGTGGAAGCAGCGAAACCTGGTTCAAGCTGTCCTTGCAGGGTGTGGAAGGAACGCCGGGGTATCTGGCGCAGAAGGAATGGCACGAATGGCTGGAAACCTATGACCCCAACGATGAAATTTACCATTCCGAAGAGGCCTTCTCCGAGGACTTTGGAGCGGAATACGAAGCCTACCTGCTCTACACCCGGGCCATGAAGGATAAGCTGGACGAAATCTGTGCCAAATATCACCTGAATCTGCTGGGAAAAATGCACCGTGACCCCGATCCGGAGGCAGCCTGCCAGGCCCTGGGCATCCGGGGCATCCTCCGCGTTCCGGCAGAAACGGACCTTGCTTTTCGGTACTACGCAGACGGCTCCTTCACCGCGGAAGGGACCGTGACCCTGACGGGGCCGGATGCTGTCTGGCCCTATGGCGAGGTGCTCAGCTTTTCCGCCTTTCGAAAGAACAGCTTCAACGACGTGTATTCCATGATTCCGAAGGAGAATTTCACGGAGTGGAACTACAGGACTTCCTACGGCGCGGATGTATTGATCGTTTCCGTAGAGGGAACGGAAGATGGCACCTGGGTCAGCGGTGCGTCCCTCTTTGCAGACGGGGGCGACTATATGATCCACTTAAATCTGACGGAATACGACCGGACCTGGACAAAGGAGGCCCTGGAAAGCTACGCCGAGGCCTTCGATTTCACCGTGCAGCCTCAGGAGGTCTCTCCGGAAGCGCTGGCGCAGACGGATGCCCGGCAGGCCGCCTATGACAAAGCGTGGGCAGAGCAGTACCAGAAACGCCTCCACGGTTATGCGGAGCTGGGCTACGATTCCCGAATCAAAGACTGGTTAACGATCAGCACCCATCCGAACCAGCTGGGCTTCTGCCTGACGGACCTGAACGGAGACGGCGTGGAGGAGCTGCTGCTCGGAGAAAACGGGTATATTCAGGAGGCTTACTGCAAGACGGAGGACGGAACGCAGAGGATCATGCCGCCCACGGTCATGTACTACGGGGCCTTTCTGGAATCCAACCGCTATCTTTCCGACATAACCTCTGACTATTCCCTCCACCCATCCTATATGTACCTCTGTCAAGACAATGTTCTTGCCTATGTGTTTGTGGCCCAGGATTTCACCGCCTATCATTTTGCAAAGCCGGAAAACGGGGAATATGTCTGGGACAAGTGCGTCTTTTATTCCACCATTGAATATTACCGGGAGCACCCCTGGAACCTGTACGAAGACGGGCCCGGTTCCAATGCAATTCCAATCACGCAGGAGGAATTCAACGCAATCATCCGGTCTTATACCCGGGTTCCCGTAACGCTCACGCCCATTTCTCAGTACCCCCTGGATGCTTCTTCAGCAAGCAACGTAGGCGAGGACACCGTCTACACAAGCTTCGACGCCCTGCGCACCAGTTTTTCGGGCCTTGCTGACGCCCAGGACTGGCACTATTGCCTGATCGATCTGGACAGCGACGGTCAGGACGAGTTTTTCTTAAGCCACAAAGACTGGAACGGTCTGCTGGCCATGAAAGACGGGCAGGTAAAGCTTCTGGAATGCGGCAGAAACATAAGCATTATCCAGGGCGGCTTTGCCTGCACCCGACAGTATCTGGACGGAAACAGCGCCACCGGCTTCTACAAGGTTGAACACGGAGATGCGATCCTTGTGGACTACCTGCGCTATGATACGGGGAAAAACGCGGAATGCCCCTGGTTCTGCAGCCCGGACGGCCAGGACGCCACCCTGCGGCCCATCACCCAGGCGGAGTATGAGGCCATTCAAGCTAAATACGCCCCCATAGAGCTGGATATGCGCGCTGATCTGGTGTATTCCGGCGAATGAGGAAAAATTGTTTACAATTTGCTTTTGGCTCTTGTATTGACATTTTTTCGCAAATCCAATATACTAACCCCAATTCCGGTTTCGAAAGGGGGCGCCGATATGGCAAAGCAAAAACGGATCGCAGCGGCGCTGATTGCCGCGGCCATGCTTTTGGTTCTGCTGGGCGCCGCCCTTTTTCTCATTGAGGAGGCCGGTCATGACTGCATCGGCGAGGGCTGCCCCGTCTGCCTTCAGATGGGTATTTGCCGGAATACGCTGAAGGGCTTTGCTCCGGCGCTGTGCGCTCTGGTTTTTGCTGCTGCGGTCCGGCGTGCGCTGTATGACTACATTTCAGCCTGGGTCGATGTTATTCCCTCTTTTACGCTTGTAGCGCTCAAGGTCAAGCTCTCCAATTAAATAGGTGCTTTTTACAAGGGTGCAGTCTATCTGTTTTCGGATAGGCTTTTACGGTGCTGCCGCTGCCCTTGTATTTTTGCGCCCATTTTACGATTTGGAGGTAAAAACCTTATGAAAAAAATACTTGCGCTGCTGCTGGCGCTTTGGATTCCGGCTGCTGTGCTTTCCGGCTGTGTCCCCCAGGACGATTCCGCAGCATCCAATAAGCTGAACATTGTCACGACCATTTTCCCCGCATACGACTGGGTCAGGGAAATCCTCTGTGACGAGACTGACCGTGCTGAGATAACCACGCTGCTGGACAGCGGCGTTGATCTGCACAGCTATCAGCCAACCGTTGATGATATTGTTAAAATTTCCGATTGCGATCTCTTTCTCTATGTCGGCGGCGAGTCCGACGGCTGGGTGGATGACGCTCTGAAAAATGCGCCCAACAAGGACCGGAAGGTCATCCGGCTTCTGGACGTGCTGGGCGATTCCGCGAAGGCAGAAGAAACCGTAGCGGGTATGCAGGAGGAGGAACATGACCACGAGGAGGAGGAGCATGACCACGAGGAAGAAGCAGAGTATGACGAGCACATCTGGCTGTCTCTGAAAAATGCCCAAGTGCTGGTGGCCGCCATTTCCAAGGCCCTGCAGGAATCCGACCCGGCCCGGAAGGATACCTACGCTGCAAACGCCGCAGCCTACGCGGAAAAGCTCTCCGCCCTGGACGGCGAATACCGGGCGGCTGTGGACAGTGGGAAGTACAAAACCCTTCTCTTCGGTGACCGCTTCCCCTTCCGCTATCTGGCGGATGACTACGGGCTCGACTACTATGCCGCCTTCCCGGGCTGCTCTGCTGAAACAGAGGCCAGCTTTGAGACCGTCTCCTTCCTTGCCGGGAAGATGGACGCGCTGGGGCTGCCCTGCGTGCTGACCATAGAGGGCACCCAGCACAAGATCGCCGAAACCATCGTGCAGAATACCGCCGAAAAAAATCAGCAGGTCTTGACCATGGACTCCATGCAGGCCGTCACCGCAAATGACGCAGCAAGCGGCGTAAGCTACCTCTCCATTATGGAGAAAAACCTTTCCGTGCTGAAAAAGGCCCTGGGACAGGAGGCGGAATGATGGCGCTGCTTTCCTGTCAAAATCTCAGCGTCGGCTACGAGGGAAAGCCCGTTCTGCAAAATCTCAGCTTTGAAATTTTTGCAGGCGACTACCTCTGCATTGTTGGCGAAAACGGCTCCGGCAAAACCACCCTTATGAAAACCCTTCTCGGCCTGCAGCCCCCAATCGGCGGCAGCATTCTCACCGGCGACGGCCTGCAACGAAACGAAATCGGCTATCTGCCCCAGCAGACCCAGGTGCAGCGGGACTTCCCGGCCTCCGTAAGGGAGATCGTTCTCTCCGGCTGCCAGGGCCGCTGCGGCCTGCGGCCCTTTTATAACAGGGCGGAAAAACGCCTTGCGGAGCAGAACATCCGCAAAATGCAGCTGGATGCGCTTGCGGGGCGGTGCTATCGGGAGCTCTCCGGCGGTCAGCAGCAGCGGGTGCTGCTGGCCCGGGCTCTATGCGCGACCCGGAAAATGCTGCTTCTGGATGAGCCGGTTTCCGGCCTTGACCCCAAGGTCACGGCGGAGCTATACGGTCTCATCGAACGGCTCAACCGGGAGGACGGCATCACCATTCTCATGATCTCCCACGATATTACCGCAGCCCTTCGATACGCAAGCCACATTCTGCACATCGGCGACGCAGTTTTCTTTGGGACCAAGCAGGCCTACCTGGAAAGCCCCCAGGGGCAGCTGTTTCGCTCCGGGAAAGGGGGCTGCGCACTATGACGGCAATTTTTGCAAAACTCGCCCTGTACTGGACCTATCCCTTTGTCCGCTACGCGCTGGTGGTTGGGGTGCTGATCGCCTTCTGCTCGTCCCTGCTGGGGGTGACGCTGGTGCTGAAACGCTTCTCCTTCATTGGCGACGGTCTTTCCCACGTGGCCTTCGGGGCCATGGCCATTGCCGGGGTACTGCAAATTTCCAATGAGATGCCCCTGGTCATGGTCATAACGGTGCTCAGCGCCGTGCTGCTTCTGCGCACCGGACAGAATACCAAAATCCAAGGCGACGCGGCAATGGCCATGATTTCCACAGGCGCGCTGGCCGTTGGCTACCTGCTGATGAACATTTTCTCCACCTCTTCCAACCTCTCCGGGGATGTGTGCAGCACCCTGTTCGGCTCCACCTCCATTCTCACATTGTCCCGGAGCGAGGTATGGCTTTGCGTGGGAATGTCCGCGCTGGTGGTTGCTCTGTTTTTCCTGTTTTACAACAAAATCTTTGCCGTGACCTTCGACGAAGCCTTTGCCAAGGCAGCCGGAACCCAGGTGGAGCTATACAATCTGCTCATCGCCGTTGTGGTGGCCATTGTCATCGTTCTGGCCATGAATCTGGTGGGCTCTCTGCTGATCTCCGCCCTGGTCATCTTCCCCGCCCTGTCCGCCATGCAGCTGTTCCGGAGCTTTCGGTCGGTGACGGTGTGCGCGGTGCTGCTGTCGGTATTCTGCGCCGTACTGGGAATCCTGATTGCCATTCTGGCCGGAACCCCTGTGGGCTCCACCATCGTGGCCGCGGATATCGGAATGTTTCTCATCGTCTCCCTTTTGGGACGTTTCCTTGGAGGTAAAACCAAATGAAAAAAATGCTCCCCCTTTTTCTGGCCGCCCTGCTGACCCTCAGCGCCTGCAGCCGTCAGGCCGCCGAAGCGCCGGAAGCCCAGATGCCCACCTCCCCATCCGCCGCCGCCCAGAGCAGCACCCTGCCCGCCCCGGCTGCCGAAGAAACCGCTGCCGATGACGCGGGCGCTTCCACCGGAGACTTCATCGACCTGACCGCCATGAGCAGCACCATGGTCTTTGCGGAGGTTTTCAACATGACTACACACCCCGAGGACTATGTGGGCAAAACCGTAAAGATGCAGGGCATTTTCAGCACCGGCAAGCTCTACGCCCAGGAGGGTACCTTCGAGGACGGCGGCACGGTTTTCGCCTGCATCATCCAGGACGCCGCCGCCTGCTGCGCCCAGGGAATTCCCTTTGACCTCGCCGAAAGCCGCGCCTACCCTGAGGACTATCCGGAATTGGGAGCCCCCATCACCGTCACCGGAACCTTCGAGATCTGCACCCAGGATGGGCTGGAATTTTGCCGGCTGTCCCAGGCAGAGCTGCTGGACGCTGAGATCTGAAACATCCTGCGATACAGCCAAAAAGCGAACGGGTCATCCACGATCCGTTCGCTTTTACATTCTGGCTAGACGCAATCAGCGCTGCCGGACAGCGTCCTGATCAATCCGGGACTTGGTCCCCGTTTCGGCGGAATAGCGCGCAAATTCACTCCCGCATAGATATCTTCCCATCGCCTCCGCGATCCGGCTGCGGCAGGAATTGTGGACTTGAGTCTTACTTCGCAAGCACAACGGAAATTTTGATCTCTTTTTCCGCCTCGCTCAGGTCGAACACACCGCCGTCCGGGACGCTGACACGCAGTTCATACAGTGTGCCGTCGGCCAGGGTATCCACGCCAGTCCCGGCTTCATCCGTGATCGTCCACAGCTCTTTGCTGACCTCCGCCAGCTTTCCGTCTGCACCGTAGGCATAGAGCTTCAAATCAGCGGCGCTTCCGGAAAGATTGTTCATCCGGAACGAGACCGTCGTGTTGGGATGAACATTTTCGACCGTCACAGTATTGCGCCAGCTCGCGACCGTACCTTCGCCGCCGGCCTGCTCAAACTGTTCCTGTGTCAGTACGTTCCGCGCGGCCTTATCGAGATCGACCTCTCGGTACGGCATTTCGGGCAGATAGACGAAGCGATCCTGCAATCTGAGCAGCTCCAGATAGCCCGTCGGGCAGTAGAGCGCGTTGCCGCTGTTTCCGGCATACATACCGATAGCCATGTTATTGTAGCCATATTTGTTGGAGACGTCCATGGTGAATACCGTCTCGCCGGTGGCAAAGTCCAGAATGATGTACTGCCACATGCCGCTTTCCAGATCCTGCACATAGCCGTAGATATAGCCCGTCGCGGTGGAGAGCTTGAGAATCGATGTATCGCTCAGGTCATTTCGAGACCAGATGCTCTTCATCTCATAGCCGGAATCGGTTTTCACGGTGTCCACGCGCTCGACGCCGGGCGCGATCATGCAGTTGCCCTTTGTCAGCCAGTTTGTGTCATAGATGTTGGCATAGCTCTGGATGGAGGAATCGCTGTCGGGATCGGCAAGGCCTGCGCTGCCTGCGCCGAACCAGTTGCAGACAATCGTGCTGACGGTGCCCTCGCTGTCATCATAGACGATGGCAGAGTTTTCAACCGCCACCTGATAGCCCTCGGGCAGATCATCCAGCACCGGCATGCTTGCAACGATCTCACCGGTCTTCATATCGAGCGCCAGCAGCTTGACGGGGTCTGCGTTGTCGGTGAACATCACAAGATCCGGCGTCAGCGACGGGGAGCAGCCGCCGCCCCAGGCAAGACCGCCGCCGGTGGTCTTGTCGTTTTCGCCGCTGACCTTCGCGCCGACGCTCTCATACGGTGTGCACCAGACAGCCTCGACACCGTTATTGGCACGCAGCAGATAGCAGTTCTGGTTCGTCAGGATGACCGCGCCGTCCTTGGAGGCGGCAATCCCGTTTTCCGCACCCTCGCCGAGCGCCAGCCCGTAGACGAAGACGGCCTTCGAAAGGTCGGCCTGCTCTCCGTTCAGGATCGCCTCGATCGCCGAGTGGGCGATGTAGCCGAGCACGCCCTGCTGCTCACGCTCGGGATAGATGCGGAAGCCGCCGGTGGCAAACCAGAGGTTGCCGTCGTAGTCAAAGACCACGGAAAGAAGATTCTGCGTCAGCTCCTTGCCGAGCGCAGCTTCGGCTGCCGCCTTGATGTCAATGTCCAGTACCTTTTCAAATTCAGGCAGGACGTTTCCTGCTTCATCGGTTGCCCGCAGCATCAGCACATGGTTGTTGCTGGTGGGGCAGACGATGCGGTTTTCCGAGTCAAGGAACGTGTAGGAGCTCTGGATGACGTAACCACCGCCGTCGTGCTGCTTCGGAGAGAAATAGCCAAGAGTCTTCGTCTCTTCGGCATTCAGATCGCGGATGGCGATGCCGCCGAGCAGCGGAACGACTGCGTGGCCGTAGCTGTCAAAGTAAATGGCAGGCGAAGCGTTCGCGTTGGTTTTTTCATAGGAAACATTGATCTCCGGATAGATGCCAAGCGGCAGGACTTCATCCGTAGAGTCGGTATTGTAGCCGTCGTGGTGAATGTTGGCGTCGCTCTTTGCCATATAGGGGTTTTCATCGACACGCTTGGCATTCATGGCCTTTACCGGCAGGGCGGCGCTTGCCGCGGAGTCTGTATCCGATGCAAGCATGTCGGAAGACTGCTTCGCACCGCAGGCCGCCAACGTCAGGCACAACACACCGGCCAGCAGAAGGGTTGGTACAGAACATTGTAACTTTTTCTTTTTCATTGATATCCTCCATTTTTGTGCTTGTTGTCTCGGTTTGGTTCGATGCCCGTTTATTCAATCCAGGCATTCAGTCCTCGCCGGAATGCTTCCTCGGAAACCGGCTCCAGCAGGAAATAGTCTGCCCGCAGCCGGAAGGCGTGAAGGGAGAAATCCAAGTCGCTGCACCAGATCATCCGGCACGCGGGGCATAAGGAGCGAAGATGCTCCGCTGCATTCAGTCCTGCCACTCCGGAAAGTGCAATGACGGCATTGGTTG
>ERZ773194.1414-NODE-1414-length-26198-cov-3.632368_pt1 | contig 26198 bp, 24 predicted proteins | sample MGYA00511240_ERZ773194 | MGnify/ENA primary metagenome ERZ773194 (study PRJEB29015, sample SAMEA2737774) | human gut metagenome | biome: human gut; feature: human-associated habitat; material: faeces | place: China | collected 2012 ... | reverse complement strand
GTATTTTGTCCGCCGTACGGTAACGTCCCGCTGATGCTCGATATAATGCACCAGCATCTCTTTCAGGTTCAGCACCTTCGGCTGGTTATCCACAAGCGCCAGATTTATAATAGAAAAGGTTTCCTGCAGCTGGGTATACTTAAATAAATGATTCAGAATGATATTCGCATTCGCATCCCGCTTCAGCTCTATTACTATGTGCATTCCCTTGCGATCCGATTCGTCCCGCAGGTCGGATATACCTTCTATCCTTTTATCTTTCACCAGCTCAGCTATTTTTTCTATCAGCCTTGCCTTATTCACCTGGTATGGTATCTCTGTCACAACAATTCGCTGTTTATTCTCTTTCACGTCTTGTATCTCGGTACGCGCACGCATAATTATCCGCCCGCGCCCTGTCGCACAAGCGCTCCTGATACCGCTCTGCCCCATGATCAGGCCGGCTGTCGGAAAATCCGGTCCTTTGATATATGCCAATAAATCCAACGGTTCTAAATCCGGATTATCAATCAGCGCTATGGTACCGTTTATCACCTCGCTCAGGTTATGCGGAGGTATATTTGTCGCCATACCAACGGCAATACCTGACGAACCGTTCACCAACAGCTGCGGAAACCGTGCCGGCAACACGACCGGTTCCTCCATACGGCCGTCATAATTGGGTATAAAGTCTACCGTATTTTTTTCAATATCGGACAGCATCTCCATAGAAAGCTCGCTCATGCGCGATTCTGTATAACGGTATGCTGCTGGCGGATCGCCGTCTACCGAACCGAAGTTACCATGCCCGTCTATCAACGGGTACCGCAAGGAAAAGTCCTGCGCCATACGCACCATGGAATCGTACACGGCCGCGTCACCGTGCGGATGATATTTACCCAGCACGTCACCAACGGTTGCCGCACATTTCAGATGCGCTTTTTTTGGCGTTATCCCGTTTTCGTACATGGTATATAATATCCTTCTATGCACCGGCTTTAAGCCATCCTTCACGTCCGGCAGCGCGCGCCCTACGATAACCGACATCGCATAGTCGATATAGGATTTTTTCATCTCTTTTGATATTTCAACATTCACTATTTTTTGATTCTCATAATCACTCATAAAGTGCCTCCAGCTCGTTTTTTCCTCTGTCCTTAAATATCCAGGTTATTTACATACCGCGCATTGGCTTCAATGAATTCCCGCCGCGGTTCCACCTTGTCTCCCATCAATATGGTAAATATCTCGTCCGCTATCACTGCGTCCTCCATCTCCACTCTCAGCATGGTTCTGGTTGCCGGGTCCATCGTGGTTTCCCACAGCTGGTGCGGATCCATCTCACCTAAACCTTTGTACCGCTGGATATCGACTTTCTTGTCAGGGTCTATCCCTTTCATAATTTCCTCCAGCTGCTGGTCGGTATACGCGTACTGTACATTTTTACCTTTGCCCACCCGGTACAGAGGCGGCTGTGCAATATAAATATTTCCATTTTCGATCAGCGGCCTCATAAACCGGAAAAAGAAGGTCAAAAGCAATGTCCTGATATGGGAACCGTCGACATCGGCATCGGCCATGATAATCGTTTTGCCGTACCGCAATTTGCTGTAATCGAATTCTTCGCCGATTCCAGTACCAAGTGCTGTTACAACAGGCATCAGCTTATCGTTGCCATAGACTCTGTCCAGGCGTGCTTTTTCCACGTTCAGCATTTTTCCCCACAATGGCAAAATAGCCTGGAAGGAGCGGTCACGTCCCAGTTTTGCACTGCCTCCCGCGGAGTCTCCCTCGACGATATAAATTTCGGTATTGTCCGGATTTTTATCGGAACAGTCCGCCAGTTTGCCCGGCAGTGACATGGTATCCAAAGCATTTTTCCGGCGGGTCAGTTCGCGCGCTTTCCGTGCGGCCTCCCTCGCCCTTGCTGCGGTCAGCGATTTTTCTATGATCGTCCGCGCAACCGCCGGGTTTTCTTCCAAAAATGTATTTAGTTTATCGTTCATCATCGATTCGACGACGGAACGGATTTCGCCGTTGCCAAGCTTGGTTTTGGTCTGCCCCTCAAACTGCGCTTCCTTCACTTTGACTGAAATAACCGCGGTCAAGCCTTCTCTGACATCCTCGCCGGACAATGACTTTTCGTTTTCTTTTATAATATTGTTCTTTTTGCCGTAATCGTTTAATATCCTGGTCAGCGCCGCCTTGAACCCGGTTTCGTGAGTCCCGCCCTCGGTCGTATTGATATTATTGGCAAAGCTGACCAGATTTTCACTATAGCTGTCGTTGTACTGCATAGCTATTTCAACTTCCGAATCTTCCTGTTCCGATTCCACATAAATGATTTCCGGAAACAGGGGTTCTTTGTTTCGGTTCAAATATTCTACAAAGGATTTGATTCCGCCTTCATATTGCAGTACCTTTTTCTGCGGCTCGGTACGCTTGTCCTCCAGCGTAATGCGGACGCCTTTGTTTAAAAAGGCCTGTTCGCGCATTCTTTGCAGAAGGATATCATAATCAAACTCAACAGTATCAAAAATCTCGTCATCCGGCATAAAGGTGACCTCTGTTCCGGTCTTATCTGTCTTTCCGATACTTTTCAAAGGACCGCAGGATTGCCCGCGTTCATAGCGTTGGTAATGGATATCACTTCCATCGCACACCCGTACCTCTAAATATTTTGACAGCGCATTTACGACCGACGCTCCGACACCATGCAGACCGCCTGATACTTTATAACCGTCCCCGCCGAATTTTCCTCCTGCATGAAGCACTGTAAAGACTACCTCTACCGCCGGTATCCCCATTTTCGGCTGGATCCCTACCGGAATGCCGCGTCCGTCATCCCTGACGGTTACTGAATTATCTTCATTAATTGATACAATGATATCGTCGCAGTATCCCGCCATGGCTTCGTCAATGGAGTTATCCACAATTTCATAAACCAAATGATGCAGGCCGCGTGCAGAGGTCGAACCGATATACATTCCCGGCCGTTTGCGCACCGCTTCCAGTCCCTCTAAAACCTGTATCTGCGTTTCGTCATAATGATTTTCCACTTTTGTGATATCCGACATGATTTCCTCCCCAATGCACTATCTTTTAACAAAATAGGAATCCGACCCGTCAATGCGAATCGAGCGGTTCGCACCTTGCCGCTCGCCTTCGCTGCTTTGCACCTTGCACGGTGCTGCGCAATGAAAACGGCTTGCCAATTCAAAGATTTGGACAGATCTCCGGCCATTGCGCTCATCGTAAACCCTATTGTTTGCACAATAAAACGCCTCTGTCGGCGCAAGGTTGGCATACTCTGCCTTTCCGGATTTTTCAGGTTCGGATTTTTTGTTTTTTCCTACTTATTATAATAGTATAATTGTACCATACATTGGTTAAAATTTCAAGCGAATTTCCTTTCTTTTTCAAAAAAAGCCCTGTTTTTCAGTATCAGGCAGTCATTGCAGCCCATCAGTTCAAAACCGGACAAATAGCTGCTTTTTTCTGCTTCTGCTTTCCGCATATTTCGTCAAAACTTGCAAAATGCTTCATCTTCTGGTATGATGAATGCGAGGTGATACATATGAAAAAATGGACAGCTGGATTATTAACTTTGATTTTACTGTTTTCTTATTATACTTCTGTTTCTGCCCGTGAGCTTCCCGGTATGATCCGCATCGGACTGTTTTTTGGCGCCGGCGCGAAATCATCGGTGTCTGTCAGCTCCGGCGAGGGATTTTCATTTGGAACTTATCGCAATGATGTGTTTGTTCCCATGTCTAACCGCTCAGATATTACCAATATCTCAATCGAAAAAATAGAAGGCGGCTATACCTATTCCGGAAGCTATGGAACGGCACAGGAAGCGCGCACTGCTGCGGGCGGCGGGCTGATCGGTTACGTTTCGGGCGCGTTCCGCGTTATCAACCAGGGCGGCGACGCCGTTCCTGTCACCGGTGTTTCCGTTAAATCAGGCGGCACCGACGTCTTTGTTTTTTCTGATAATACGGACTCTTTTGCGGCAAAAGCACTTTATAATGCTCCCGTCACCATCGGCAATACCAAATATCGCGGCGGAATCGAAATCCGACGGCTCGCCAGCTCGGATATGACAATTATCAATGTACTTCCTCTGGAAGAATATCTCTATGGTGTGGTCAGTATCGAAATGTCCCCCTCCTGGCCGGCGGAGGCGCTCAAAGCTCAGGCGGTTTGCGCCCGCAATTATGCTGTAAACAACTTCAATAAATATAGCCGGTATGGCTTTAATCTCTGTGACACCACTGCTTCTCAGGCCTATTACGGCTATTCCAGAGAAGACCCTCGCGTAAATGCGGCCGTCGATGCCACTGCCGGGCAGATTCTGGTCTATAACGGCGAGCCTGCGTTAATTTACTACTCCGCTGCAAGCGGCGGCCGTACTGCAAATGTCAAAGACGTCTGGGGCAGTGAAATACCCTATTTGATTTCTGTTGAGGACTATGACAGCGGCGACGGAAAAAATATCAGTGCCTGGACGGTAACCTTTTCTAAAGCAGATATCAGGCAGAAGCTTTCAAACGCCGGGATTGATATCGGCGAAGTTACAAATATGCAGGTAACCTCATATTCCTCCGATGGACGCGCAACAAAGCTTCTTATCACCGGAACAAATGGAACAAAGGAATATGAACGTGAAAGCATCCGCTCCTTTCTTGGCCTCAAAAGCCAGATGTTCACTATCAACGGCCAGGGCGGCTCCTCTGTTTATTCCCTGATCACCAGCGGCGGGATCGAGTCTGCTTCAAGCTTAACCGCAACTGATGGAACCGTTATCTCAAATCCGGTTTTTATCACCTCTGTCGGAACAGAAACCGGCTCGGCTATCAACGGCAGTAACAGTCAGACAGGCGATTTTGTCCTGTCTGGAAAAGGGTATGGGCATGGCGTCGGTATGAGCCAGTATGGCGCAAAAGCCATGGCTGAAATGGGCAAAAGCTACAGCGAAATTTTGGCCCATTATTTCCCGGGAACAAACCTTGAATAAACGTTTGGAGGCATTCATTTGGACCTGAAAGAATTTTACTACGATTTACCGAAAGAACTGATTGCACAGCATCCGCTATCTCACCGGGATCACTCCCGGCTGCTGGTTCTGCATAAAAAAGACGGCTCGGTCGAGCATAAACATTTTTATGATATCATTGATTATCTATCCTCCGGAGACTGTCTGGTGATCAACGACACCAAGGTTATACCGGCGCGCCTGTTCGGTGAAAAATGCGGCAGCGGCGGCAAAATTGAATTCGTCCTGCTCCGCAGACTTGATATCGATCATTGGGAAGTGATGCTAAAGCCCGGTAAACGCGCAAAACCCGGTGCGCGTTTCACGTTCGGGAACGGTAAGCTGACGGCTGAGATCGAGCGGATTATCGACAGTGGTCTTCGCATTGTCAAATTCTATTTTGACGGTGTTTTTGAGGAAATTCTGGATCAGCTCGGCAATATGCCCCTTCCTCCTTATATTACTGAAACGTTAGAGGATAAGACGCGGTATCAGACTGTTTATGCTAAATTCGACGGTTCGGCTGCCGCTCCAACTGCAGGACTTCATTTCACTCCGGAGCTTTTAAATAAAATCCGTGCGAAAGGCATTAAAGTTGCCTCGCTTACTCTCCATGTAGGTCTTGGAACCTTTCGTCCTGTTAAGGAAGAAAAAATTGAAGATCATAAAATGCATTCGGAATATTTTATTCTGGATGAAGCAAATGCAAAAATCATAAATGACACCAAAAAAAGGGGCGGGCGTGTTTTTGCTGTTGGGACCACTTCCACCCGGACGCTGGAAAGTGTTGTCAATGAAGATGGGTCCGTATCACCAAAATCCGGTTTCACTGATATTTTTATCTATCCTCCTTACCAAATAAAATCCATCGACGCACTTATCACAAATTTTCACCTGCCTGAGTCCACTCTTCTTATGCTTATCAGTGCATTTGCCGATAAGGACATGATTATGAACGCCTACCGGCAGGCAATTGCTGAAAAATACCGTTTTTTCAGTTTCGGAGATTCTATGCTGATTCTTTAAAAGAAGAACCCTCTCCGGGTTCTTTTTTTGTTTTTTGCATTGACTTTTATATCTATGGTGCTATAATCGTTCGTGGAACAATCTTTCATTAAAATTTTAGGAGGAATCCCAATGGAAACCATCTTATTTCAGGGGGACAGTATCACTGATGCCGGCCGCGTCCGGGAAGATTTTTATAACCTCGGAGCCGGTTATCCCAATTTTGTAAAAAGCATGTATCTTGCCAACAATCCAAAAGAAGAAGTGACTTTTATCAACCGCGGTATCAGCGGCAACCGCGTTCGCGATCTCCGTTCTCGCTGGCAGGAGGATTGCATCGCGTTAAAGCCGGATGTCCTCTCTATCTTAATTGGTATCAATGACTGCTGGCGTCGTTTTGACAGCAATGACCCGACGCCGGCAAAAAAATATGAAGAGGATTATCGCTTTATCCTGAACGAAACCCGCCAAAAGCTGCCCGACACGCGCATCATCCTGATGGAACCCTTTGTCCTGCCTGAACCATCCGACCGCATCGCTTGGCGTGAAGATTTAGACCCTAAAATCCATGTTGTCCGCAAGCTTGCTTTTGAATTTAAGACAGACTATATCGCACTTGACGGCATTTTTGCACAGAACTACATTGTCAGCAATCCCTCCCTCTGGACGCCCGATGGTGTTCATCCGACGCAGGCCGGCCATGCTTTGATTGCAGAACATTGGCTGGATACATACCTGTCCTAACGCTTGTATTTTGACTGTTTACAATTAGCAAAGCCGCCCTCTTTTGGGGCGGCTTCTTCGGCTATATTTGAAATAAATCTGTACTGAGATATTTTTCTCCCCTATCAGGAAAGATGATGACCATGACTCCTTGTTCGAGTCTCTCTGCAGCTTTTAACGCCGCAAGCATGGCCGCTCCGCTGCTCATCCCGACAAAAATGCCTTCTTCCCGCACAATCCGGCGGGCCATTTCAAATGCTTCCTCCGTATCAATCATGATATGCCGGTCAATTGCTTTTTCATTATAAATCGCCGGAACGATGGCCTCTTCCATATTTTTGAGCCCCTGTATGTAATGCCCTTTCACCGGCTGTGCCTCTATGATCTGGATTTTATCGTTATGTTCCTTCAGCCCCATTCCGACCCCCATAATCGTTCCGCTGGTCCCCAGTGCGGATACTATGTGGGTCACTGTTCCCTTTGTCTGCTGCCAGATTTCCTCAGCGGTCGTCCGGTAATGGGCAAGCTTATTGTACCGATTTGAAAACTGGTCGGTACAGAAATATTTGTCAGGATATTTTGCTAACAGCTGTTTCACCTTCCGGATCGCGCCGTCCGTTCCCTCCTCTTTTGGCGTCAGGGTCACCTTCGCGCCAAACGCTCCTATCATTTTACGCCGTTCCACCGAAACCGCCTCGCTCATCACCACCTCAACATCATATCCTTTGACGCGGCCTATCATGGCAAGCGATATCCCGGTATTCCCTGACGTTGCCTCTATAATGGTTTTTCCTTTCCGTAGTGTACCTTCTGCTTCAGCCTGGTTGACCATATAGAGGGCGATGCGATCCTTGATCGAACCTGTCGGGTTGAACCCTTCCACCTTCGCCAGCATCTGCACCTCTCCGTATGGATTCACCCGGTTTAGCCGCACCAGCGGTGTATTTCCGATTGCGTCCAGTATTGTCTCTCTCATCTTTCTACCCCTATCTATGAATTCATACTATTTATTGTACCACAAATTCGAAGGATTTGTGGTACAATTGCGCATCGCCGTTTCCGAGCAACGCGAGGAAAAGTTCGGCGGCGCATTAGTTCAACGTATAATAACTGTTTACAGTTATTGTACCATACTCTCCTGCACTGTTCAAGACAGGCTCTGGTGTCCCACACTCTCCTATCCACAATATATGTACAATTTATTGAATTTGCCTAAATTTTTCTTTACAAAATTGTTACAATGTGGTATACTATATCTAAATTGAGATGAGGTGATATAGGTGACACAGGCAGGTCTTGCGGAAATTAAAAACCGCTTGGAAGGTAATATTGGTAAAAATGTTAAAATTATTACCAACCGGGGTAAAAAGAAATGCAGCACCACAGTAGGCGTTATTGAAAGCACCTATCCAAGTATATTTGTTATCAGGGTAACTGACACTTTATTAAACAATGAAACCAGAAAAGTTTCTTACAGCTATACCGATATACTGACCAGGACGGTCGAGCTTTCGATCTGTAAGTAATTGAAGTTGTTGATATGCTATAATAAACAATTGTTTATTATAGCATATTTCTTTATTGAGGTATGCTATGAAAACATTGATCTTATATGCAACAAAATATGGTTCTACAAAACATTGCGCTTCTCTTTTATCTGATAAGCTGCCGGGCACGATTGCGGTTCATCAAATCAATGAGCATGTAGTGCTGTCTCAGTTTGACCGGATTATTGTCGGCAGTCCCATTCGTATGGGGCGGGTAAATAACAAAATCAAAAATTTCTGTGAAAAAAATAAAACTTTTCTGCTCACCAAAGATGTCTCTCTCTTTCTCTGCTGCAGTTTTGCGGAACATGCTCAAAATTATTTCGACACCAATTTTGACCGCGCGCTATTAAAGCATTGTACTCTAAAAAGCTGCTTTGGCGGTATACTTGATCCGGCCCGGCTGCGCGGTTTTGACCGATTTTTTATAAAAGCTGCGGCAAAATCCCACAATTTATCCAGCGGCGGCATTCTAACTGAAAATATTGATAAATTTGTTCAGCTGTTAGGCTCAGACTTGTTACAGAAATAACGCGGCTTTTTTCTTATTCAGATAATCATTTTTGAACCAATATGTGTATCATGCAAAACTACTATCTAAATTCTCTTTTTATCATAAGTATTCAAAAACCCTGAACGAAATCCGTTCAGGGTTATAACAAGATTCCATTAAGAGTTTTTGTGCATCAAGCACAAAAACTTCCTAAATGGCGTTTCAACCTCGCGAAGCGGGGGATATATGCCCACCGCCCGGCTCTATGAAGCGGAACCCGCCACCTATAGAGGTGGGGGACATATCAGCGAGGTTATATTTTTATTCCCTCTGTCTGACCTGTTCCCGAAGGTCATCCTTGAAATTCCAGAAATACATCACAAGTGCAAACAGTGTACTTAACAGTATGATTGTTGTTAATACAATATTTAGGACTGCATTTCGGTATTCGCTGGTAAATATCATTACAACGACTGCAACATAAAATACCACTGTCGCCAGCTTTCCATACCAGCTTGCACTAACGGTAACCTTTCTCTTAAACAGAAATGACCCGCCAATCACCATACTCAGTTCTTTTGCAATAATAATGCCAAATACCCAGCGGGGAATGATATCGTCTATCGTCAGGCAGACTGCTACAGTCAGCTGCACCGCTTTATCCACAAGCGGATCCAGCACCTGCCCTATCCTGGTTATCATATTTAGTTTTCTCGCAAGATAGCCATCCAGAATATCAGTCAGTGCGGACAATACCAGTACCCCAATTGCATAATAGAGACGATTGGGACTGTCCATAAAATATACGTAGATAAATAACGGCACAAACAGTATCCGAATGCTTGTAATAATATTAGGCAGCATATACCCGCTCCTTCAAGAATTTCTTACAGCGCCAATATCTTAGCAAGCTCATACAGGTCCTCGTCAATGGTTTTTTCCATACTGAGGCCTTCTAATATATCAAAATCAGTTATCTTATTATTGACCTGTGCCACAACTCGGTTTCCGATTCCTTCTTTGAGCAGTTCTACCGCTTTTGCCCCCATTTTGCTGGCAATGACCCTGTCCCGAACCGACGGGCTTCCGCCCCGCTGCACATGGCCAAGCACGGTTGCCCGCGTTTCCACACCGGTAATTTCTTCTATCCGGGAAGCCAGCTCAATTCCACTGCCGCTGCCCTCCGCCAGTATAATGATATAATGCTTTTTACCCCTGTGTTTCCCTTCGATAATCGGACGGATGATATCCCGGTCAAAGTCAAACGGCTTTTCTGGTATGATGACAGCCTCGGCGCCATTTGCAACACAGATATTAAGAGCTATATGCCCGGCATGGCGGCCCATTACTTCTACCACGCTCCCCCTCTGATGGGAAGTCGCTGTGTCGCGGATTTTATCCACCGCCTCCATGACCGTATTGAGCGCTGTGTCATATCCGATGCAATAATCAGTGCAGCCGATATCGTTATCGATCGTTCCCGGAATCCCGACCGTTGGAAGTCCTTTCAGCGACAGGTCCCGTGCGCCGCGGAAGGAACCGTCTCCCCCGATTACCACCAGCCCGTGTATTCCAAATACCTTTGCCATGGAGATTGCTTTATCTACACCCGCTTCAGTTGCAAATTCTGCACTTCTCGCCGTTTGCAGTATTGTACCGCCCCGGTGCAGGATATCTGATACCGACCGCAGGCTCATCTCCTCTATGTCGCCGGACAGCAAACCGGCGTATCCCCGCCGTATACCCATCACTTTAAATCCCGCGTTGATGCCGGTCCGAACTACCGCACGCAGTGCCGCGTTCATTCCCGGTGCGTCGCCTCCGCTGGTCAATACGCCTATTGTCTGTATCTTTTCTTCCATAAAGCAACCCTCCGTCTGTTAACACATTATCATATTCAATCAACCTTATTGTCTTTTCCATTTTATAATAAACTCAGGGAAAAAGCAACATATTTTTCATATTTCTATTTGGGCAAACCCGCATTCTTACCGCATTTATTCTTTTCTATACTAAATTCTATGCGGATTATATAGAATTTCAACCGTTTTCGAAAAAAACTCTTTACTTTTTTGCCTTTGTCTGCTATACTATAATTCGGTTTTAAAACGATCCGGCGATAGATACAGCCGGTTTCGGTGTTGAAATACATCTATAGAACTCTTTTTGTCTTAATTTGAATAGCTTTGAAGGTGTAGCTCAGCTGGTTAGAGTACCTGCTTGACATGCAGGGGGTCGATGGTTCAAGTCCATTCATCTTCACCAAAACGGTGCAAAGTTTACTTTGCACCGTTTTGTTTTTAATGCATAGGCTCTCCCTTTCCTGCTTCTCCTTATTAAAAAGTTCACTTTTATTATCTGTTCGGGAAAAAATTCTTTCACAGCCCGCTGTCTCTTAAAAACGGCTATTTCTCCGCCTTTGCTTTCGCTGCCAATTTTTTTAATTTTCAATATTTACTAAAAACCGGAATGTATTCCCGGTTTTTTTGTCTATATCCAAAGTATCATTTGTGTTGACATTGTATATACATTGTGATACAATTTATCCCATTAAACGATAGGAGATAAAAATCATGAAGGATAAACTGATACATATCCGTGTGGACGAAGAGTTTAAAAAGCAAATCGAACAGAAGGCTAAGAGTATCGGCCTGTCCCTTTCCGCCTATATTACCATGATTTTAAAGCGGAAACTGCATCAGGAGCATAACGATTAAATTATTCTATTTTGATATTTCCGGCCGTCTTCAGCAGCGCTGTAGGCGCTTTCGGTATACTTTTTTTGTGCTTTTGCCAATAGTTTCAGCTGCCGGTTCAAATAAATCAGTGATAAAATAAAATGGAAAAGAGTGGAAACATGAAGCGACTTCGTAAAAAATCAGTTAATCACAATGCAGCGCGGCATAGTATTGTGGATGGTATTATTAATAATAAATCACTGATTGAAAAAATCTTTGGCATACTAATCGTTGCGAGTATCATTTGCATCCCCTTTGTCGGCGTAAACTATGACTTGAGTGAATACCTTCCCTCTTTCGCTCCGTCGAAACAAGGCTTAACACTAATGGAAGACCAGTTCGGCTATCCTGGCACTGCCCGGGTTATGGTCGGCGAGGTTTCCCTTTACGAGGCTAAATTATATAAGGATCAGATCGAAAAAGTCGATGGTGTTGATATGGTCATGTGGGCTGATACCACGACCGATATCTACCAGTCCAACCTGTTTGTCAATTATAAGGATATTGAAAATTACTATAAAGATGATTTCGCTGTTATGGATGTCACCTTTGATGAGGGTGATTCCAGCAAAAAAACGCACGAGGCAATTGATAAAATTCAGGAAATCACCGGGGAAAAAGGGTATTTTGCTGGTTCTGCGGTACAGAATAAATCTCTTAGTGAAACGCTGGTCCGTCAGGTTGCCATTGCAATGGTCATGGGAATTTTTATGATTGCGCTCATTTTATGCCTCACTACTAACTCTTGGTTTGAACCGTTCCTTTTTCTCCTGATAATGGGGATTGCCATTGTAATCAATATGGGAACCAATATTTTTTTGGGGACGATTTCTTTTTTGACCTTTAGTATTGCCGCCATTTTACAGCTGGCGATTGCTATGGACTATTCCATTTTCCTGCTGCACTCATTTCAGCGCGAAAAAGAAACCGGAATTGAGCCGACACAAGCACTTGCAAACGCTATCCGCAACTCTGTCACCTCTATTCTGTCCAGCGGTGCGACAACGGTTGTCGGTTTTATTGTCCTCACCCTCATGCAGTTCTCTATCGGCCGCGACATGGGTATCGTTCTGGCAAAGGGAATCGTCATCAGCCTGCTGACAGTTTTGTTATTAATGCCGGCTCTGATTCTGCGCTGGAGCGACAAAATTGAAAAGACTGCCCACCGGCCATTTATGCCTTCTTTTGATAAGCTTGGGCGGGGCGTATTTAAAATCCGAAAGATCGTTCTTATCATCGTTATCATTTTGATTCTTCCCTCCTTTGCCGCGCAGAACATGAATACCTTTTCTTATGGCAACAGCGCGCTTGGATCCAGTCCCGGTACTAAGGTCTATGAGGACGAACAGGCAATCAACTCCCGTTTTGGGCGGAGCAACCTGATGTTAGCCATTGTCCCGAAAAGCTCCAATGTTACCGAAAAGCTGCTGGCGGAGGAAATCAGTAATTTATCCTATACAAAATCTGTTACCTCTCTGGCACAGACTCTGCCGGACGGGATTCCTGAAAATTTTCTCCCGAATAGCCTGACCGGCATGTTACATACTGACGATTACGCGAGGATGCTGATTTATATCCGGACGGCAGATGAGAGCGATTTGGCTTTCCAATGCTCTGACGAAATTCAGTCGATTGTCAGAAAATATTACCCTGAAAACTCCTATGTTATCGGGGTTACACCATCCACTCAGGATATTAAGGAAATTATCACTAAGGACTATAATTTCGTTAATATTTTATCTCTGCTCGGCGTTGCCCTGGTTATCTTAATTACATTTAAGTCCGGTATTATTCCTCTTGTTGTTATGATACCGATTGAGGTCGCTATCTTTATCAATATGGCTATTCCTTATCTATTGGGCGACAAGATGATTTATATGGGGTATATCATCGTGAGCTGCTTACAGCTTGGCGCTACGATTGATTATTCTATTCTCCTGACCAACAACTATCTTGATTTTCGGACGGATCTGGACAAAAAGCAGGCCGCCATCAACGCTATCTCTAAAAGCGCCTTATCAATTTTAACCTCCGGTACCATATTGACAACTGTCGGTTATGGACTCTATTTCACATCGACAGTCGCTGCTATTGCGGACATCGGCCGTCTGGTTGGACGCGGTGCACTGCTCAGCATGCTGTTGGTTCTCACCCTCCTGCCGATTTTGCTCACGCTATTTGATAAGGCAATTTTTAATCAGAAAAAACGGATTGCCGCACGGCAGAGGATTCGGGAAAACCGAATGAAAAAAGTCAAGCTCAGTATAAAATACCTGAAACGCCAGCGTCTTAACCGGATGCGCCGATTACGCAAACAAAAGAAAAGGATGCTGAAAAAGCTTTCTAAAACGCGCAAGGCCCGCAAAGATGCCGCAAAAAAGAAACGCCATACAGCCGGTGCTGCAATCAATATCCAGCAGCCTGCTGAACAATCAGAAAAGATACCGGCCGCTGTCGCTGAGGAGGATGAATCAAATGAAAGATAAAAAAGCTGTTTGCACCATTTTAATTTTGTGTATTTGCCTTTCCTGTATTCCGGTTTCTGCCGAGCCACCGACTGTTTCAATTGATGAAGCTGTCTATGTCAATCTTGACTATTACGGCGCTATTATGGATACCAGTATTGTTAAGGGGTGCAGTCTTAACGGCAATACTTCATTTGAAGATTTCGGCGTATATGAGAAAGTGACCAACATGTCTAACTATGTAAAGCCGGAACTTACGGAAAACAGCGTACGCTGGAACCTGCCGTCATCGGACGGACGATTTTACTTTGAATGTAAACCCAAAGATAATGCTGTCCAGATGCCCTGGGCGTTCAATATCTCTTATAAACTCAACGGCGTTCCGGCAGAAGCAAAATCCCTTGCCGGCGCCTCCGGCCTGATTGAAATCAATATCGAATGTATCCCAAATGAAAATGCAGACGATTATTATAAAAATAACCTGCTCCTGCAGGTTGCCTCCATGGTCGATATGCAGGATACCCTCAGTATGGAAGCCCCCGGTGCGCAGCTACAGTCCATGGGTACCTATAAAGCGGTCGTTTTTGCCGCACTTCCGGGTGAACATACAACTTTTACTATGCGTATCGGCACCAATCATTTTGAATCTTCCGGTATTGTTATGATGATGATACCCGGTACTTTAGAGCAAATGAAACAAATCAAGCAAATCAAAGAAGCGAAAGACACGATTGGTGATTCGGCAGATGCTATTTATGACAGCCTGGACAGTATATTGGGAATTTTAAGTGCCTCCTCAAGCGGAATTTCCAGCACCCAGCGGGGCCTGGCCTCCCTGGACACAGCGCGCGGCCTGATGAGTTCCTCAAAAGATGGCATTTATGACAGTGCGGATGCAGCAATTGCTGATTTATCAGATTTATCCGCTCAGCTTGTCACCTTGATTCCCCATCTACAAAACGGGCAGCAGTTAATTGGAGACGTCAATACCCATGTGAACAATTTAGTGAGCGATCTAAGCCATATAAAATCAGATATCACAAGCTATCAGACCTCTATTTCCAATATCCAGACCGATATTGCTGATTATCAGCGGATCTTAAAGGATTTTAACTCTACCAAGGAAGACCGTAAAGATATCACAGACCGGCTCAATCAGGATATTGTCAATTTAGACAGTGCTCTTTCGAATCTCGGTGAACATACCGGCAGGATGCGGGATAACCTGCGTGAGCTGCGCCATGCACTCGAACGCCTTCAAACGCTGATTCGGCCGATTCCCCTGCCCTCCTCCTTTTCTCAGCCGCAGAATTCCGGGAGTCTGGACAGTATTATTGAAAATATTGGCGGCGCACTGCAGCAGCTAAATGATAAAATCAATTCCGCCATATCAGATATCAAACAGCAAATTCGAGATATTAACAATTATGTTAACAGGTTTATAGATCATACCGATGAAGTCCTCGATAAGCTGAATGACTTTCTGGCAAGTACTGAAAATACTCTAAACGCTGTTGATAAACTTTGCACCCGCGGGCAGGAATTATCAGGCACCTTACAAAAGGCGCTTGATTTGGGCGAAACCTACTTTTCTCTCCTGGACAGCGGCTATGCAAGTACCGACGAACTATTGAGTGAAATGAACAACGTCGGCGATACTGCCCAAAATTCTCTTGATACAGTCAACGAAATAATCGGCGATGTAGAAGGGCTCAACGGGACATTGAATCAGTATGAACAAGACATGAAATCCATGTTTGGCGATACTGCAAATATTACCTCTGACTTAAGCGGAAGCTTATCTTCTATGACCGGCTTTTTTACTTCCTTAAAAAATGTTCTTCAGCAAAGCAGCTCCTCTCTCGACAGCGGCACTCAGCAGACTTTAAACGGTTTGATTGATGTCCTGCAAAAAGGTCTGGAGGGGGTTAACACCACAGGAAAAATACAAAACGCTAACCGAACAGTTAAAAATGCAGTTGATGAACAGGTCGATAAATATGAAAACGAAAATAATCTTCTTAACCTGGACGCTGAAACAAAAATGATTTCCTTTACATCAAAAGATAATCCCCAGCCTGCCAGTATTCAAATTATACTGCGAACAGAAGAAATCGATGAGGATTCGGTCACTGACACGTCCGATTTAGAAGGTAATCCAGAAAACTTAGGATTCTGGAAAAGAGTCGCAAATGTGTTTATCAAGATATGGGAGTCTGTTACCGTAATTTTTAAATGAAATAAAAGCCATTCTATCTAAATATTAGGTAGAATGGCTTTTTGTTACCGCATAATCTTAGTTTACGGCACTAACTGCACATTAGTCGTTGTTGTTGTTTCTCTGGTTGTTGTTCTGATTGTTTCTGTTGTTCTGATTATTTCTCTGGTTGTTGTTCTGGCTGTTCTGAGTACTGTTCTGGGTGCTGTTGCTGCAGTTCTGGCTGTTGTTGTTTGAATTATTAGAATAGTTATTTGTCATTTTATTTTCACTCCTTTTTTAATTTGAATTACAAAAATAGTATGCGGATTTTTTAAAATATTATACGCAATTAACACAACCAAATTTGTATAGTTCAATTGGTTTTGTAAAGAATAATGTTTAGTTTAAATAGAAAGGATTTTCTTATGCTACTGATAAAAAATGGAAAAATTTTAACAATGGCCGGAGTAACATATGACAGTGGATGTGTATTAATAAATAATGGCAAAATTGAAAATGTGGCGGAACATATTGAGGTGAAACAGGACATTCCGGAAATTGACGCGCGCGGCTGCTGGGTCATGCCCGGACTGATTGAAGCCCATTGCCATATTGGAATTTCTGAGGAAAAAAAGGGCTTTGAAGGAGATGACTGTAATGAAATGACCGAGTCGCTCACTCCCTGGCTGCGCGCGTTGGATGCCATTAATCCAATGGATTCGGCGTTCCATAATGCGGTGAGTTCCGGCATCACCTCCGTCATGGTAGGCCCGGGCAGCTCCAATGTCGTTGGGGGACAGTTTGCTTTTATCAAAACTGACGGCAGAATGATTGACGATATGGTTGTATTAGAACCGGCTGCTATGAAGGTCGCCTTTGGTGAAAACCCCAAAACAAATTACGATGGCAAGGGCATGATGCCTTCCACCCGTATGGCTATTGCTGCCATGCTTCGCAAAGAACTTTTCGCTGCAAAACAATACCGGGAACAAAAGAAAGCTGCACGGCAAAACAACGAATCCTTTGAACCGGATTTTGAATATGAATGCTGGCTGCCGGTTCTTGCAAAAAAGATTCCCCTGAAAGCACATGTTCACAGAGCGGATGATATTTTAACTGCTATCCGCATTGCAAAAGAGTTTGACCTTCTCCTTACCCTTGACCACTGCACCGAAGGGCATTTAATTGCCCGGGAAATCAACTGCGCCGGATTTCCTGCTATTGTCGGCCCTTCCATCGCATCAAGAAATAAAATAGAAGTACAGAATATGGATTTCAAAACTGCTGGATTACTGCATGAGGCCGGCGTTAAAGTCGCAATCACAACCGACCACCCCGTCTCCCGCATTCAATACCTCCCTCTTTGCGCCGGCCTTGCTGCAAAAGAAGGATTGGGAATCGAAGAAGGCCTCCGCGCTATCACAATTAACGCAGCGGAAATCTGCAATGTAAGCCATCGCGTCGGCAGCCTGGAAAAGGGTAAGGACGCTGATATTGCTATTTATGACGGAAACCCAATGGAACTGTTTACCAATACCCTATTTACAATTATTAACGGCAAAATTGTTTATCAAAAAAAGAACTCCGTCTGATACCCCACACAATCAGACGGATTATTTATCTTTTTTTCGTTTTGTTCTTCCCAACAGATAGTCCGCACTAACCTCATAAAAATCGCACAGTCTTATGAAATGCTCGATCGGCAGCGACCGTATCCCAAGCTCATATGTCGAATAGACCTGCTGCTTTATCCCCAGCACCTTTGCCACCTGTGCCTGGGTCAGATCATGATCTTCCCTCAATTCACGCATCATCTCATTGTATCTCTTCATCTTCAACACTCCCCTTTTCAACATTATAATTTACAATCAAATGAATGTATTGACTTTACAAGCAAACGATTGTATAATTATAGTATGGCTAATGCTAAAATTTTGATGTATGGAGAGAGTAACATGCCTGATAAAAAAAGGACCGCCTGTTTTTTGACCTGCAGCCCCTTTATTCTAAAATGGCGGTACCGGTGGTTTGGGATCCATAACCGGTGCTTTAAACAAAAAATACGCAAACTGATCCTTCAATCAATCCAGGAGGGATATACCAACTTTTTGGCCTCCCTTTTTACCGGCACTGATACTCTTTGCGTCCGAATTTTGCTGCATCTTAAAAAGGAATATCCGCAGATCACAATTGACGGGATTATTTGCTGTGACAGGGAAAAACGGCCGCACCGGCTTGTGAACCGGCGTCTGATTAAAAAGTGTGATACTATTCAATATATTTATGATATGAACAGCCAATTTTATAAAAGGGATCAGTTTATGATTCAGCACGCAGGATGTGTCATTGCGCTTGATTACGATAAAGAAGGCGGTAAAGTGAATGAGCGGTTTTATTTGACACGGTTTTAATAGAAAAAAGCATCCGTATATACGGATGCTTTTTGTTCAATTCTTTTATTAAAAAGTAACGTCTTCGCCATTGTAAGCGCAAAGCAAAACCTTTTTCATGTTTTCCACGTCGATTTCACGCGGGTTAGATGCTGTGCACGGGTCTTTTACGGCGTTTTCTGCTATCTTTTCGATATTTTGATTGATGAGTTCTTCGCTCACGCCGTTCTCTTTGTAGCTTTGCTTGATGTCCAATTTGCGATTGAGTTCCTTGATAGATTCTACCAGTGCATCGGTCAGCTGTTTGTCAGTCGCTCCCGGCAGTCCGATTGCTTTTGCGATATCTGCGTAGCGGTCCATGCAAACTCTCGAATTATACTGAATGACGGACGGAAGCAGGATTGCGTTACAGCAGCCATGCGGTATGTCAAAAACTGCGCCTGTCTTATGTGCCAAGGAATGGGCGATGCCCAAAAGGGCATTGGAAAACGCCATTCCGGCCAGGCATTGTGCTATGTGCATCTTACCGCGCGCTTCTTTGTCTCCGTGATAGGAATCGACCAGACAATCATAGATATCTGAAATTGCTTTTAATGCCAGCGGATCGGAAAAATCAGATCGTGCTGTTGCTACATATGCTTCTATCGCATGCGTCAGGGCATCCATTCCCGTATGCGCTGTCAGTTTTTTCGGCATTGTCTGCGGTATATCGGTATCCAATATGGCAATATCCGGTGTGATTTCAAAATCTGCAAGCGGATATTTGATATTGGTTGAATAATCGGTAATAACCGAAAATGCGGTGACTTCACTTGCAGTCCCGCTGGTGGAGGGAATTGCAACAAAAATTGCTTTTGTTCTCAGCTTCGGCATGGTGAATGGATCTTTGATATCATCAAAGGTCTTTTCCGGATATTCATAAAATACCCACATCGCTTTTGCCGCATCTATCGGTGAGCCGCCGCCGATTGCCACGATGACATCGGGTTCAAATTTGCGCATTGCCTCCGCGCCGCGAAAGACTGTTTCTATGGACGGGTCCGGCTCTACGCCTTCAAACAGTTCAACCTGTAATCCATTTTCCTTCAGTACAGCTTCTACTTTCTGCAAAAATCCGCCTTTTTTCATTGAACTCCCGCCGGTCACGATGATTGCCCTTTTGTAACCCTTTAAATTTTTCAGCTCTCCGATTGCATTCTCCCCATAATAAATATCCCGGGGTAATGTAAACCTTGACATAATACTACAGCTCCCTTCCGCCGTCTCCGGCATTTTATTCTTTCTTTGGAACCTCTCTGCCGCCTTTTGTATAGGATAGTTAGAGACTCCTGTTCACCAATTGTCCAGAGATTGTTAAAAAATAGTCAATCTCATCGTCTTTATCATACCATCCTTTTTTTTAAAATGCAAGCAAATATATTAGAATCATCACTTTATCCAAAAATACAGCAGGAAATCATTGGATTTTATGCAATATGAAATCGTTTTCCTATGATTATTTTCAAGCCGTCAACCTTACATATTTTTTACGTTTTTACAAAACCTATTGAAATACGAATTGGTTGGATTTTCTTTTTAAATATGTAGGAAATTACAAAAAAATCGGGTAAACCCGGAAAAAAATCATTTGAAACATTGATTGACGTATTGTGTAAATAATGGTAGACTTGGGATGGTTAAATAGAAATAATGTCAGTTTTTTAAAAATGATTGAGGTGAAATATGGACAAGAAACATTCAAAAATTACCGTTATCGGCGCCGGTTCGGTGGGTGCGACTATTTCGTATTCTCTGGCTTTAAAGTCCATGGTTTCGGAATTAGTGATTATTGACGTAAACCGCGCGAAGGCGGAAGGGGAAGCTATGGATATCCGGCATGGTTTATCCGCTATGGGCGAAATGCATGTTCATCCCGGAGATTATCCGGATGTAGTTGACAGTGATATCATTATTATTTCGGCTGGCTTTGGCAGAAAACCGGGCGAGACCCGCATTGACCTGGCCAAAAAAAATGTGGCTCTGATTCGGGATATCACAAAAAATATTATGAAGTATTACAACGGCGGCGTTATCATGGTCGTTTCTAACCCGGTCGACATTCTGACCTATATCGTTCAGAAGGAAAGCGGCCTGCCAAAAGGTATGGTTTTTGGTACAGGCGCGGTTTTAGACAGCGCCCGGTTCCGGTATCTTTTGAGCGAAGCTGCCGGCGTCGATATTAAAAATGTACATGGCTTTATTGCCGGGGAACATGGTGATACTCAATTTCCGGTTTGGAGCTCGGTTCATATCGGCGGTATGGAATTTGATTTATATTGTAAGGAAATGGGTATTTCTGTCGATAAAGACCTGATCGAAGAACAGGTTAGAAATTCAGGCGCTGAAGTTATTCAGCGAAAGGGCGCAACTTTTTATGCTATTGCGTCCGTTGTCTGTAACGTGTGCCGGACGATTTTGAAAAATCAAAACACCATCCATCATACCAGTTGCCTGATTGATGGGCTTTACGGGATCAATGATGTCTGTCTCAGCCTGCCCAATATTATGGGAATGAAGGGTGCACAAAGGACGATTCAGTTTAATTTCACCGATGAAGAACTCAAAAAATTGCTCTATTCTGCCGAACAGATTAAATCAATTTTACAATCTCTGTAATGCTTCGGTTTTTATGCCGAAGGATAAAGGATATTGAAAAGAAAGGGATGTTATTATGTCAGTGAAAGAAGTCGCTTTAAAAAAGCATGAACAATGGCAGGGGAAAATCGAAATCAGCTGCCGCGCAGAGCTTGCCGATAAAGATGATTTGGCAATTGCTTATACACCGGGGGTTGCAGAGCCTTGCCTGGAAATCTCAGAAAATGCCGATTTATCTTACAAATATACCCGGCGCGGTAATTTAGTAGCAGTTGTTACAGACGGTACTGCTGTGTTGGGGCTTGGCGATATTGGTCCTGAAGCCGGTATGCCGGTTATGGAAGGGAAATGTGCTCTCTTTAAACGGTTCGGAGATGTTGACGCTTTTCCGATTTGCGTGCGTTCTAAAGAGGTTGACGATATTGTCAATACGGTAAAAATGATTGCCGGCTCCTTCGGCGGTGTGAATTTAGAGGATATTTCTGCTCCGCGCTGCTTTGAAATCGAAAAACGGTTGAAGGAAGAATGCGATATTCCGATTTTCCACGATGACCAGCATGGTACTGCTGTTGTCACTCTCGCCGCTATGCTCAATGCGTTAAAGCTGGCAAAAAAAGATATCTCTGATATTGAAGTTGTTGTCAATGGTTCCGGTGCTGCCGGAATTGCTATTACTAAACTTCTAATGAGTATGGGACTGAAAAAAGTGATTCTTTGTGATACCAAAGGCGCCATTTATGACGGACGCGGCGGGCTCAATGCGATTAAGGCTGAAATGGCGAAAATCTCTAATCTGGAAAAGAAGCAGGGTCAGCTCGCTGATGTTATCAAAGGCGCTGATGTATTTATCGGTGTTTCAGCGCCCGGCGTATTAACTCCGGAAATGGTCAAAACAATGGCGAAAGACCCGATTGTTTTTGCTATGGCTAACCCGGTTCCGGAAATTCTGCCCGATGTTGCTAAAGAAGCCGGCGTTTTGATTATGGGTACTGGCCGCAGCGATTTCCCCAACCAGATTAATAATGTCCTGGCTTTCCCGGGAATTTTCCGCGGCGCTTTGGACGTCCGTGCAAGCGATATTAACGATGAAATGAAAATTGCCGCTGCTAAGGCGATTGCTGGTGTTATCAGCGAGGAGAAACTTACTCCGGATTATATCATTCCGGATTCTTTCAACGATAAGGTTAAACCAGCTGTTGCTCAGGCTGTTGCCCAGGCTGCCCGTGACACTGGCGTAGCAAGAATTTAACAGGTTGATTTTTTCGAGGCATGGTTTTTTGTCCATGCCTCTTTATTTTTACTTTAATGGCTTGTTTTTCTTGTTATTTTATGGTATCATATCCGCAAAGTAGTTATAATTGGAATCAGCGTTTTTGCCTCCCGGCCTGGAGATATATGCTTGCCGCGTGCTGGATAACAGACGCTGTGCTTCCTGTTAGGGCGGGATACATTCCAGAGCAGTTATAATTGGACATAATTTGAGACATTTCATACAATTTTTTATGTAGTTATGTTTAGGAGTTATAAGATGATCGTAAAAGAAAGAGCCTGTTGCTTTACCGGGCACAGAAGGTTAAGTTCTTCCCCTGATTTGGCAGATGCCTTAAAAAAAACAATATTAGCGAAGATCAACGAAGGTTATTTTGATTTTTTAAGCGGTATGGCTCTTGGTTTTGATTCTTTGGCTGCTCAAACGATCCTGGATCTGAAAAAGGAGTTCCCGCTGATCCGTCTTTTCTGCATCATTCCCTGTGCTGACCAGGATAAAGATTTTTCTGCAGCACAAAAAGAAACTTATCGGTCTATTTTGCAGCAGGCGGATGAAATTATTATTCTTCAGGAAACCTATTCCCGCGGTTGTATGCATGTTCGGAACCGTTATTTGGTAGATCATTCTGCCTGCGTTATTGCGTATCTGACCCGCAAAAACGGCGGTACTGCGTATACCGTCAGTTATGCGAATAAACAGGAAAAAAATATATTCAATGTTGCGTCCTTAATAGATAGGAGGAATCACAAATGCCTTGGTGCCCAAAATGTAAAACGGAAATAAAAGAAGATTTAAAAACTTGTCCGCATTGTCAGTCGGAGTTATCAGATGATTTAGATAAACCCGCATTTTTATGTGAGTGCGGCACGGATTTTGAAGGAAAAGTCATTGCAAAGCTGCTCGAAACGAACGGTATTCCGGTTGAAATTGTACCAAAAGGTGCCGGCGGTTATATGCAGATTGTAATGGGTGCTACGAATTTTGGCGTCAATTTATTTGTGCCAAGCCGTGCGCTTCAAACAGCGAAAGATATTTTGAACGCTGAAATCGAGGAGGAACCCCCATGAAATCGTATCGGGAAGTTTTGACCTTTCATCTGCCCGCCCGCCGGGCTTTTGTCAATATTACGCCTCAGGTGGAATCCGCTCTTCAAAAAAGCGGTATCACTGACGGGCTGCTTCTTTGCAATGCTATGAATATCACTGCGAGTGTTTTCATCAATGATGATGAAAGCGGTCTGCATTATGATTTTGAACAGTGGCTGGAACGTCTTGCCCCTGAAAAACCGTATTCTCAGTATCGCCATAATGGTTTTGAGGACAATGCAGACGCACATATGAAACGTTCTGTTATGGGCCGGGAGGTCGTCGTGGCTGTGACCGGCGGTAAGCTTGATTTTGGTACCTGGGAACAAATATTTTATGGGGAATTTGATGGAAAACGCCCCAAAAAAGTGATGATTAAAATTATCGGAGATTAAAACTTAGGAGTGAATTTTTTTGAGTAATGAAATTTTTCGGCCAGAAGGCTATACTCTTCTATTTGAAGATCATTTTCAAGGGACTGAATTGAACCGTGATAATTGGTTTGAACGGACAGGGGAGAAGCTGGGCGGCCTGAACTTTGCTGAAAATGTTTCCGTTTCGGATGATAACCTGCATGTTCTGTTTTCTAAAATTGTGGAAAACGGCAAACAAATCCCAACCGGCGGAGGTATTATTTCTAACGATCTCTTTGGTTATGGTTATTATGAATGCCGCGGTAAATTATTCGGCGGCGGGGGAGGCCTGCATTCCTCGTTTTGGAGTTTAGGGCAGATGAGTCAAACAAAGGAAATGCCTAAATTTGGGCAGGTGATTGAGTTAGACGGCTATGAGGTTGATTCTGCAGTCCCTTATGCTATTAACACCAATGTCCATTATTATATCGGCAAGCATACCTCTTTGGGCGGCTTTATCGGTGATAAAACTGCCGACCATGTTGATTCTTCAGCCGACTATTTTGTGATGGGTTATGAATGGATGCCCGACCGTATCACCTTTTACCTCAATGGCCAAAAGGTACGGGAAACCAGAGCGCCTAAAAACTATGCCCAGCAGAATCTCTGGCTCACCGCGCTTGCAACCGACGCTTTTGGGGAGGTCAATTATGACGCTCTGCCCGGTGAAAGCCAATGGGATTATATTCGTTTTTATACAAAAAATCTTCCTAATGTCAATCTTTTGGGAAACGGCGGGTTTGAATATAATATCAATTATAGTTTTGAAGATCAGCCCGATCCGCATTTTCCGGTTTCCTGGGTTGTTCAGGGGGATTCTGATTTCAATCTGATCCATCTTTCTGATGAAGCTTTTGAGGGTAACTGTTTTCTGCGGCAGGGTGGTGCGCTTCATGCGTACAATATTAAATGTTATCAGGAGCTTACTTATATTATGAACGGTACATATACCCTGTCGGCACGTGTACGGCTCAATGGTTCTGTTTCTAAAATAACAGTAACTGCAGAAAATAGTTATTCTTATGATATCATTGATTTGCCTTCCGATATCTGGACTGAAATTCAAATAAAAGATATTTCTGTGACCTCTAACCGCGCGAAGATTGAAATTTCCTCCTGCGGCGAAAAAGATACCTGGCTGGATATTGATGATATCCGCTTTTACCAGACAAATGGGGAAGAGCTTTGCGAACCTGTTTCGACCTCTTATTATGAAAAGCCTTCTGTTCCTTTTTTTCACCAAACTATGGTTGACTTTGACCTGCCTGGCAGCGGTTACAGCGAAGAGGGTACCTGGTATCAAAGTGCGGGCGCGGGCTTCTATAAGATGACCCGCTACGCTGAAGTCAGGCAAGGAGATTATGTAAAAGCCTGCTGGAAGCCTCAACTGCCTTGTCCCGGCAACTATTTTATTCTTTTTTATAATTTTGACGCTTCCTCTAATATTGATACGATCCAGTTTCAAATTTATCATAAAAATGGTGTTGAAACTGTTCCGGTTATCCACAATTTAAATAAACAAGATTTTGTTGAATTTGGCCTCTTCACTCTCGATGAGGATAGCTTCGTCTCCGTTGAAGCTGACGGGGCTGATCGTCCGGTTGATGCGACTGAGTGGAAAATCAGGACCGATTGTATGATTTTTGTACCCGAAGCTTGTTATCCGGCCTCTCAAATAGCCCAGCATGCTATCCTTCTGTCTATGGATAAACCTTATTTTTATAAAGATTCCGTGCGGTACAAATATTGTCCAAAAGATCCTTCTGTCCGCCCAAAGCTGATTCATGGAATACCGCACTTTCCAAGCGATGCGCTGCAGCACGCCTCCGGTACGTCATTATTGTTTGATGTAGTAACAGAGGATGGTATAACCTATGTAAGCGGTGAAGAGTATGCCAAAACCATGGATATGTCGTTTGTGTTTTATCCGGAACAGCATATCGCACTGATTTGCCAAATTGATGAAAGCTACTTGCTGCCCAAAGAGGATGATTTTCCACAATACCTGCAAAAAGTCTTTTTTCAGTAAGTTTCTGCTGATTGAATTAAATTTTAAAAGGTTATAACAAGATTCCTAAACACTGAACTCTTAGCAAAGCGAGACCAAAAGGTCGAAGCTGAGCCTTAGAGTTCGTGATCCAGGCGGAAACACTGAACTCTAAGAAACGCAAGCAGAATGCGCAGCGTGAGGTTAGAGTTCGTGATGCAGGGACGTACT
>ERZ773194.1411-NODE-1411-length-26240-cov-113.975406_pt1 | contig 26240 bp, 20 predicted proteins | sample MGYA00511240_ERZ773194 | MGnify/ENA primary metagenome ERZ773194 (study PRJEB29015, sample SAMEA2737774) | human gut metagenome | biome: human gut; feature: human-associated habitat; material: faeces | place: China | collected 2012 ... | reverse complement strand
CCGATTTACCAATTTCATTAAATAATAAATTTCACGAACTAACTACATTGTCAAAAAATTCATTACAAGATTCACCATTTCTCGTTTGCGATATACTCGTAAATGCTGTCTAATTCACAGATTGCTCTAGGATTGACCTTTACTTTGTATTTATCCAAAATGTTTTTTCTCCAATTCTGCAAAAACTATTTCTGCATCAACAGCGTCTGCTCCGTTAGCGATTTCCTGCTCGGATTCGAAGATTGCTTGGTCGATGCGATTCATTCTTGCAAATTTATCATACAGTTCACTGCTCATTACAACCAAGTCGCTATATCCGTTTTTGGTGATAAAAATAGGCTCTTGTTCCTTATGTGCAATATTGGAAATCTCGGTTGTATTGCGCAGATCCTTAATAGGCATAATAAGTGGCATGATACTTCACTCTTTTCATTGACATAATCATAGCATAATTATGTCAATGAAAACAACCGCGAAATGCATATCTTCACAAAATAATATATGGACAAAATTGAAAAATTTATTACAAAAAAATAAAAATAATGGTTGACAGATACACCACTATCGTGTATTATATAACACGTGCCAAGCATAAGAGGGCACACAAGTTAATACATGCGATAGTGGCGTAGTTGGTAACGCGCGACCTTGCCAAGGTCGAGACCGCGGGTTCGAGCCCCGTCTATCGCTCTTATATCATAAAAGAGATATCCTTCATGGATATCTTTTTTTCATTATATGAGTGTAACGGAGCCACTCGAAAAGCCAATCAATGCAATTTTTTAAAAAAATTTAAAATTACTATTGACAGATGCTCCTCTATCGTGTATTATATAACACGTGCTCGACACAAGAGAGCTCACAAACATAACAAATGCGATAGTGGCGTAGTTGGTAACGCGCGACCTTGCCAAGGTCGAGACCGCGGGTTCGAGCCCCGTCTATCGCTCTTATAACGAAAAGAGATATCCTTCATGGATATCTCTTTTTCGTTATAGACAGGAATATCTGTCATATTTCCGCGTCCCCACACATATTATATATAAAACAACCACAGGAGGCGCATATGAGTGCAAAAACAAAAATCGTCGTTGTAAAAATGAAGCATGTCATTCTCACCGGAGTGCTCCTTGGCATACTGCTTCTTCTGATAATTTTCGCTGCTACATATTTCTTTTCAGGTGATGAGCCAAAGCCTGCAGTCGAAGAAACCGGCATGTATACACCGGGTGTGTACAATACATCTGTAGCGCTGGGTGGGGCGGCTATCGATGTGTCTGTGGCGGTGGACAGCAATAACATTAACTCCATAAGCCTTGAAAACATGACTGATTCGGTGGAAACCATGTATCCGCTTGTTGAGCCTGCTATGAACGAGCTCGTATCGCAGATTGTGCAAAATCAATCCACCGATAATATTTCCTACGCAAACACAAGTCAGTACACCTCCAAGGTGCTGCTCAACGCAATTGATAACACACTCTCCAAAGCAAAAAAATCTGACAGCTCAAATACCAAAGAAAATGCAAAGATTGTATCTGAATCACAAAAAGAGCCCGGGGATTCTTCAAAAACTGAAAATACTGAAAATACCTCGCAGTAACCTGCGAGGTATTTTAACTTAATCATATAAATCGTAAAATATATGTTATGTATCAAAAATATAATCTACTGTTTACTGTCTGTAGATAATCCCTGTAAATAATCGCTGACTGCGCTGATATCTGCGTAATAGCAGTTCACCGGACGACTCTTCTCATAGTACTGATATCCGGAGTAACCGCCCCAGCCTACCAATGCAACCAAAGCCGCTGCAGCAACAATTCGTGCTATAACACGCTTTACTTTATTTCTGGCATTTGTCTTTTTACGATTTGCCTTTTCATTCTTATATTTATCAACCTTTGCCTGACTCATTGCTTTTCTCCTTTAACTCAATGCAATAATTCTACTACATTTTGCGGGAGATATCAAGGCATTTCATCATAGCTTCAAAAACACTGCTTCTCATGCCCTTTTCCTCAAGCACACGTACAGCCTGGATAGTTGTTCCAGCCGGTGAGCACACCATATCCTTGAGCTCGCCCGGATGCTTTCCTGTCTCGAGAACCATTTTTGCGCTTCCAAGCACTGCCTGGGCTGCAAATGTATATGCCTGGCTCCTTGGCATGCCGCCTGCTACAGCTGCATCTGCCATAGCCTCGATAAACATAAACACATATGCCGGTGAGCTTCCGCTGACCGCTGTCACTACATCCATGAGCTTCTCGTCTATCACCTCAGCCCTTGAAAAACCCGAGCACAAATCAAGCACTGTATCAAGCTCAGCCTGCGATACTCTTTCATTTGCACAGACTCCCATCATGCCCTCACCAACCATGGCAGGTGTATTTGGCATGGTACGTATAACCTTTAAGCTCTTTCCAAACATCTCGTCAAACCACGAAAGTGACTTGCCCGGTGCAATCGAAACAATGATTTCATCGTCACTAACAGTGTCCTTTATCTCTGCTATTACCTCCTCATAGTACTGTGGCTTTACTGCTAAAAACAGAATATCTGCAAACTCTGCTACGCTCTTATTGTCCGCTGTCAGCCTGATTCCAAGCTCTGCTGCATTCTTTTCTCTGGAGCTTTCGGTCTTTGCAGATGCAAGAATATCGCTTACCTGTGCCTTGCCTGATGCCAGCACTCCGTGTATCATTGCCTTTCCCATGTTTCCACAACCTATGAAGCCTAATTTCTTACTCATATTATCCTCCTGCCGTAATCAATATATCTGACTATTCAAAGCATCCAAAATCATGTTTAACAGTCAGTATTTTTGCAAATTATTTTAGCACACTTCATTCAATCATGCAAAATATCTTTTGACTCTCATATCATCTTATGCATCAAAACCTGAATGTACAGGCAGGCCTCTGTGCTCAACAGGAGTGGAAAAAACTATCTGTGTACTTGTCTTGCCGAATTTCTGCAGAGTGTTGATAAAGTCATCAAGCTCCTCCGTATTCAAAAACTCCACCTCTATGAGCATAGAATACTCTCCTGTCACACAATTGCACTCTATGACATTCTCCACACTCTCAATAAACGGATAAAACTCTTCCTTTTGTACAGGCTCCAGGTCCAGATTGACAAAAGCCTTTATCTTATAGCCCAGATTAACCGAATCAACAGTGGCATGATAGCCCTTTATGATTCCCTTGCTCTCCAATCTCTCTATTCTGGCTGTTACAGCCGGTGATGACAAAAACACCTGTGCCGCTATCTCCTTTATCGCTATACGTGCATTTTCCTGCAGCAGCTCTACTATTTTCTCATCAATCATATCCAATGCATTCTTAGTCAATGTACCGCCTCCTAATCTCTCTTTTGTAAATGTGATTTTTCCAACAAAAAAGAGGGCGCAGATAACCTAATATCTGAACGCCCTCGTTCGCTTTACTTTTTTAATTAATTACTTTAGAAAAATAATATCATTAATCAATATTACTTGTCAAGATTAAGATCTGTAATCTCCGTTAATTTTTACATAATCATATGTAAGATCACAGCCCCATGCCTTGGCTGACACATCTCCCTGGTGCAGATCTATGTCGATATAAATCTCATCCTCATGCAGTATCTTTGCTGCCTCCTCCTCAGAGAATTCAACTCCGGCACCGTTCTCGCACACCTTGATGCTTCCTGCTGTTGAGCGCAGGTGAAGCTCCACCTTGTCTATATCAAAATCAGCCTCCGCATAGCCTATAGCACAAAGGATTCGTCCCCAGTTGGCATCCTCGCCAAACATAGCACACTTTAAAAGTGGTGAACGGATAACGCTCTTTGCCACAATAATTGCTGTATCAAGATCAGGCGCACCTGCGCATGTGCACTCTAAGAGCTTAGAAGCTCCCTCTCCGTCCTTTGCGAGCATTCTTGTGAGGTTAGAAAGCACCTCATAGAGAGCAGCCTTAAAGGTCTCATAATCTGCGTTCTCTGTGGTAATCGGCGTGTTTCCCGCCAGTCCGTTTGCCATGATGCTTACCATATCATTGGTAGAGGTATCGCCGTCAATGCTTAAGCAGTTGTAGGTAACCTTTACAATCTCGCTCAGGGCCTTCTGGATAAGCTCTGATGAGATGGCAACATCTGATGTGATAAAGTTTAAGGTAGTAGCCATGTTCGGGTGAATCATGCCGCTTCCCTTTGCCATACCACCTACTGTACACTCACTGTCTCCGAGCATGAACTTCACCGCATACTGCTTTGGAACAGTATCTGTCGTCATGATAGCGTTTACAGCCTTGTCGTTGCCGTCTGCCGAAAGTCCCTTTGCAAGCTCCTTTATATGGCTCTCAATAGGCTCAATCGGAAGCACCTGGCCAATAACTCCTGTAGATGCCACGATAACCTCATTTGGGTCAATCGAAAGCTCTGCTGCTGCAAGCTCGCACATTTTCTGGGCCTTCTCCACTCCATCAGCATTGCAGGTGTTGGCGTTTTTGCTGTTGGCAATAACAGCCTTTGCCGTATGTCCTGACGCCTCAAGGTGTGCCTTTGTCACCTGAATAGGTGCGCCCTTCACCTTATTTGTTGTGTAAACAGCCGCTGCCTGACACTGCGTTTCTGAATAAACTAAAGCCAGGTCATTTTTGTTTTTATCACTGTTTAATCCACAGTTCAGTCCGTTTGCAACAAAGCCCTTTGCTGCACAGACTCCCTTTTTTACCTTTGTAAAACTCATTTGTATAATACCTCGATTCTTCTAAATATGTCTAATCCCCAACATATCGTAGTATTGATGTATGAATGATAGCCTGTAACATCCTTTCGTTACTCTATCTCCTTCATGACGCTCTTGTAAGCCGGACGGATAATCTTGTTCATGCCGACAATCTCCTCAAGCCTGTGGGCACTCCATCCAACGATTCGCGCAATGGCAAAAAGAGGTGTGTAAAGCTCCATAGGAATACCAAGCATCTCATAAACAAAGCCGCTGTAAAAATCGACATTAGGAGAAACACCCTTAAAGATATGACGCTTTTCAGCGATAATCTCAGGAGCCACCTTCTCTATTGTATTATAGAGATTCATCTCCTTATCTCTATTCTTTGCCACTGAAAGCTTCTCCACATAGCCTCTGAATATACGCTCTCTCGGGTCAGAAAGTGAATACACGGCATGTCCCATTCCATAGATGAGCCCCTTGTGGTCAAATACCTCACCATCCATCATTTTTCTGAGGTAAGCTCTCACCTCATCCTCATCATCCCAGTCCTTCACATGTGAACGGATATCCTGCATCATCTCCATCACCTTGATGTTGGCACCGCCGTGCTTTGGTCCCTTAAGGGATGACATGGCTGCCGCGATAGCAGAGTATGTATCTGTACCTGCCGATGTAACCACACGTGTGGTAAATGTAGAGTTGTTTCCACCGCCGTGCTCCATATGCAGAATAAGCGCCATATCAAGCACCCTTGCTTCAAGCTCTGTATATTGATTGTCAGCTCTGAGCATCCTAAGGAAGTTTTCAGCTGTCGAAAGCTTTGGATCCGGCCTGTGAATATACATGCTCTGATCATTTTCATAATGATTATACGCATGATAACCGTAAACTGCAAGCATCGGGAATATTGCAACAAGTGATAAGCACTGTCTGATATTGTTGTCGATGCCCGCCTTTGCTACAAGAGGATCATATGAAGCCAGTGTCAGTATACTTCTCGTCATGGAATTCATGATATCCTTTGACGGAGCCTTCATGATGACATCCCTCGTAAAGTTGGTAGGAAGGGTTCTGCTTCTTCCTAAAACCTCTGTAAACTCAGCCAATTCACTCTCAGATGGCAGCTGCCCGAAAAGCAGCAGATAAGCAATTTTTTCAAAACCAAACTCACCGGGCCTTAAGTTATTTGTAAGTGTCTTTACATTGTAGCCCCTGTACCACAATTGTCCGTCACATGGCACGCTGCTGCCATCCTCGCCCGTTTTAAATGAAACAATCTCCGAAATATTCGTAAGACCTGTCAGAACTCCCTTTCCGTTTACATCCCTAAGTCCTCTGTTGACACCATATTCCCTGAAAAGACTATCTGAAATTGTGTCATTTTTAATACAGATATCCTGTTTTTTTGCAGCGTAATCCGCTAATAAATTATTGCTTTTTGTCATCCATTCACCCTTCCTTTTTACCTTTTAGAATATATTATATCCGTTTTCTTAGAAATTGGCAAACCCATTCATGAATCCGTAGCCAAAAATTTTATTTGGATAGTCGGTTTTTTCTTTTCTGCGGCAGTTTCTTACCATGACATTTTTTATATCCACTCCGTTTGCGAGCAAAACATTGCCTCTCACTATCATCCACTCCATGATGAGAGCCGCCACCGCTGCAGTGATTGCAGCAGCCGCCGATGTGCCACTTAGTGCTATATACATTCCTCTTAGATTTGCCCCTGTGATATCCACAGCCGGTGCTACGAGATCCGGCTTTATTCCACCGTCTGCGTCAAAACCCCTTCCCGACTCTAAAAGTATTGCATCATTTAGGGAATTATAGCCTCCCGCCGTTATCACAAGCTTAGCATCCGAAGGCATGGTCAGCGTGGTATCAGGCTCCGAGACAATAAAGCTCACATCAGCATCAAGAAGTCCTGTCATCGGGAGCCACATATTAAAAACACCTCCAATAGTACTAAGTGGAAATACCCTGATGGTCCACACTCCCTTCACCACCTTTTCAAAGCGGATAAATATAAGCAAATCCCTCGTCTGTCTGCCGGTCTGCCTGTAGTCAATAGTCACCTGTGTTCCTTCAAGCAGAAATGAGTATTCACCGCTGTCTATTCGCATTGGTACCCCTGCCGGATTCGACTGACCACTCGGTGATATGACAGAAAGCGTAAATAGCTCAGGTGAAAGTGCCCAGCATTCCAGATAAAACCCATCCATATCCTGCTCAACATTTATCTCAATATCATCGACTGTATCTGTTATGCGCCCTTTATAATGATGCCTGCTGTTCGCCTCATTGCCCGCTGCCACAACCACAGCCCTGCCTCTTTTTGCCGTGATATAGTCCAGATACTCTGAAAGATCCTCAGCTCCTGTATGGCTTCCGTTATTGCAGCCAAGCGCCATGCAAAAAACAGCCGGTGCTCCCTTTTGACCTGCAAACTCATCTGCAAAATGCACTGCTCTCATCACATCAACCTCCGAGTACACCATTTTACGATCCGGAATAAAGTAGAAATCATACAGCTTTTGAGGTGCCCTTTTCAGCTTTACGACAATAAGCTTAGCCTGTGGTGCCACCCCTGCAAAATCATCCTGCGGTCTGTCATTGCCACATATCACGCTCGCCACAAACGTACCATGCCCATCCTCATCGCCCGGTATGCTCTCATATGGATTTTCCGATAAAATAGCAGCATTTATCTCATCCTCTGAATAAACCGTATCCGTATTCTGATCCCAGAGCACTGCAATCTTCGTCTTACCCTCAGGTGTCAAAAAAGCCTCCTGCGCATAATTCACACCTGTGTCAATAACCACCACATACACACCATTTCCGTATAGTCCCGGAACAAACTCCCTTTGAAGCCTGAAAACACCGCTCTTTACAAGCCCCTGCGTGGATAAAGGAGCAAGACACTTTGGAATAGCCGAATACGAATAAACTCCCACCAGAAGTGGTGGGAGTCTTTCGTAATCCTCATATGTCCATATCTCGTAATCATCGCCCAATGTCTCTATGATATCAGGAGCTATTACCGGTGGAATGAACTCCTTTTTTGATACTATGAACTGCATATTTTACCTCATATGATATAATATTTAGATATGAGGGTCAAAAGATATTTTGACCCTCATATAATTATATTCTATAAATAAAAATATGCTACCATATTTATCTAATATAAACAAAGCTTCGACCAAAATTACTCGCGGCTTCCATGACATGTAAAATAAATCACCTGGTAATCCTGCGAAAGCACCGCAAGCAGCCTTCTGCCTCGAGCAAGCTTCTCATCATCCAGATTCACAAACGGATCGTCAAGTATGAGGAACGGCTTCTCGCCCGGATACATCGCATCCACAAGCGCAAAACGCATACATATGCCTATCAGGTCCTTGTAGCCTGCCGACATGGTTCTCACATCGCGAAGCTGCCCCTGCTCCTTCATCCTTATTGAAATATTGGCATCCACCTGCCAGTCTCTGTCTGTATTTTCTGTCAGGATACCGAAGTACTTCTGGAAGCCATTGGAAATAGGTGCCATGTATCTGGCAGTAAACTGCTCCCTTGCCCTGGTCAGATAGTCTGATGTAAGCCCAAGTATCTCGTACTTATGCTTTTCCTCAGCCTGTATCTGCTTGCAGTTGCGATACTCCTGCTCCTTTTCATCCCTCATATCAAGCTGCTCCTGCAGATCATCCATCTGTCTGCCGTACTGCACTAAGGATGCCCTGATTTCATCGAGGCTGCCTTCCACCTTTGAAATCATCTCATTGAGCTCATCAAGTGTATACGGACACTCATTTGGTGCAAGAAGCTTGTCCATATCGTTGTCATTCTCAAACTGCGCTTTCTTCTGCATTGCACTGTCCATATTTTCCTTTGCAAAGCCAACCTCTGCGAGCTGCTTTTTCATCTGTGCAAGTGCCTGTGTATATTCTGTAGCGCTGTCATATCCATAGAGGCTTAAATACTCATCAAGCGAAGCCTTTGCCTTCTCATAGTCTGCCTTTGTCTTAGCGCGCTTTCCTATCTGCTCGTTGAAACGGCTGTAGTCATGAGCCTTTGTGCGAAGCTCATAAAGCTTCTCCTGATACTGTGATTCATCTGCTTCAATTGAAAAGCTGTCAAAAAACTGCGATACCTCTTGCTCCATTGACGTGATGCCGCTTTGGATCTGCTCAAGCTGCTCCTTTAATTCCTGAATCGGTATCTCCTTCTGCTTTATATTTTCCTCGCGCTCAGCCATAAGCCTGATGTAAGCTCTCTGCTTTTTGTTGTTCACACGGATTCCATAAACCATCATAACAACCCCACAGAGCGCCATAGCGATTCCCGCTATGCCTACCGCAAGGAACATGATTTCCTTCACATTGTACTTCTCATTCAGGCTGAATACTGTGGCAACAACCGCTGCCAAAAGGCCGATAACCATAATCACAATACCTGCCGGTACCAGCTTAGTCTTCTCCGGAGCCTCCGGTTCCTCCTCATCACCTGCCATCTTTGCAAGGGAAGTCATCTGTGAGAGCTTGAGCTCCATGTGGCTGTACTCATTCTTGACACTCTGGATGTTAGCAATCTTCTTTTGCATCTCATCCAGCCCGTCATCAGATGGTACACCATCCTTAAACATGCCTGAAAGTGTATCTAAATACTGCTCCTCCTCAGGTGTAAAGCTCAGATTATCTTCTACAGCCTTTAAGCTTTCAAGCTCTCCGGCCTGCTTTGTTTTTTCCAAAAGCTCCGCATCATCCGGTGCTTTGTCTCCAAAAACTGCCAATGCTGCATTGTAATTGCTCTCTTTCTCCTTTGCAACGGCACAAAGCTGCTCATAGTTTTCACGAAGTGCCTGCTTTCTGCTGTCCTCAGATGCCACCTGAAGCGCCCTGCCGTACTCGGCTCTGATTCCGGCAAGCTCCTTCTTCTGGGCAGTTTTCTCATCTATTTTCTCTGAAAGCTGTGCTGCCGCCTCATCCGCGGCCTGATACCTCTTAAGCTCCTGTTCTAAGGCTGTGAGTGTATTTACACGCTTTTTGATAGAGCCTGTGATACGGTTTGGGGACATCTTGTTCATCATGTCCTTAATGTCCGCTGTCGCCGACTCGAAGTTGTTGATGTCATTTGTATTTTCTGCCATATTGCCAAGCTTTGCGCTGATGCTGTCCGAGGACGAAAACATGCAGTCTGCCTGTGCTATGTATATCGTTCTCTTGAACGAGCTGCGGTCGAGGTCAAAGAGTTCCTCTCCCAGCAGTGTTGAAAAATCATCACACTCAATCATGGTTGCAAGCCTGTATAAGTGAAAATCATCCTGCTTTTCTGTAAGTCCAAATGTCCTTACAAGTCTGTACTCCACTCCATCAGCCTCAAAATCGAGCTCTCCACCATAAGTACCTCCCTGCCATGGCTTATAGAGCTTTCTTTCCCTCTCAAAGGCGCCCGGCTCCTTTTTCGTATCAAAGCCGTACAGCATAGCCTTCAAAAAAGCCGCAAGCGTACTCTTTCCCCAGCCGTTTGGCTGGTTTATGACATTGACTCCATCATTGAAATTGATATTAAGATCGGACAGCTTTCCGAAGTTGTTTATGTGACAAGCTATTAATTTCAATTTCTAAATCTCCTCCCCGCTAAGCGCCGATATACCACACCTGATGACCTCAGACTTCTGCTCCTCGGTCATATCTGAGCCAAGCACCATCCGTATGAACTCACCCTTAAGTGATGCATCCTTTTCGTATTCACTGTAATTGATGAGAAGTCTTGTCTCATCATACACTTTTTCATAGTAGAAATATTCCTCGAACATATCCTTGAGGAAGTCTGTGTTTATCTCACAATCCACATCCACCTCACCTACAAGCACGAACTTTACCATGCTTCTCGATGAATATTCACTGTCCGAAATAGCCTTTTCCATTTTCACAGCCACATCCTGTGTGGTCATGGCTCCTGTCACATCCACATACAGCGTGTATAGGCTCCTGTACGCAAACGGTACAAAGCTAAAGCCTGCCGTGAGCTTCTCATCATCTATATCAAGCACCACAAAGCCCTTTTGTCCACACTCATCAAAGCCTCTTCCCTCCAGGCAGCCGCTGTAGCAGTACATGCCACGGTTGTCAAGCTGCCCGCTCTGATACTCATGCACATGGCCGAGTGCGAGATAATCAATGCCCTTATTCTTAAGGTCACCTGTGGAAATCTCATCACCGAGCTGTCCGTGGAGAGTGACAACGTTGTAATTGTCATTGTCGAGCACAAGAGAATTGTACATGGCAGCCTGGTTAGACTTGTCTATCTCAAGACCTGTTATTGTGATATTCCCATAGCTGTATGAGGTCCACTGATTAGAAAAAAGCTTAAGGTTGTCAGGGATTTCATCGAGCTTCGATATGAAATTGTCCGAGTCGTGATTACCCTTAAGATAATAGAAATCGATATCCGGATTTGACGTAATTGAATCCTTTACCAGATTTCTGGCAGTCGCTGACACATTTCTCGTGTCAAATAAATCGCCTGCTATGATAATCGCCTTTACATCGTTATTTTTGGCGTACTCTATCATCCTTGAATATGTACGCAGTATTTCCATTTTTCTCTCTTTTGCCTGCTCCTTTGACAGATTCGAGGTCATCTTCGAATCCAGATGCAGGTCTGCACAGTGGATAATTTTCATTTTTCCAATTCCTCTTGATATATGAACGTTTATAAATCATTACAGACTACACATAGATTCATTACGCATAGCCTGGTTGCATCATTTACAGCCAATTCACAATTTCATAATCATTTAACAATTAAACGTGCTGACTGTCTTCAAGCTCAGGTGTACCTCTCATCTGAATGAGCGGGCCACCCTTCTTCTCCACATAGTCCTTAGTGATTGTAACCGTGCCGATATTGTCATCCTTTGGTATCTCATACATGATATCAAGCATGAAATCCTCTATAATCGCACGAAGGGCTCTGGCTCCGACCTTCTTCTCCTTTGCCATCTTGGCGATGGCATAGAGTGCATCGTCATCGAACTCAAGCCTTACCTCATCCATCTCAAGAAGCTTCTGATACTGCTTGATTATGGCATTCTTTGGCTCCTTCAATATCTTTACAAGCATATCCTCAGTGAGCGCCTCAAGTGAGAACATGATTGGAAGTCGTCCGATAAACTCAGGAATCATTCCGAATTTACGGATATCATCAACAGTTGCCTGCATGAGCAGGTTTTCATCCCCATCATACTTGTCCTTCAAATCAGCCTTGAAGCCTATAGAAGCCTCCTTGTTCAGGCGCTCCTTTATGATATCCTCAAGACCCGGAAAAGCGCCTCCGCAGATAAAAAGAATATTTCTCGTGTCAACTGTGGTCATCGGAACCATGGCATTCTTGCTGCTGGCACCAACCGGCACCTCAACCTCTGAGCCCTCTAAAAGCTTAAGCATACCCTGCTGCACTGACTCTCCGCTTACATCACGCTGGTTGGCATTTCTCTTCTTTGCAAGCTTGTCTATCTCATCTATAAAAATGATACCGTGCTCAGCTCTCTCCACGTCATTATCTGCAGCCGCAAGAAGCTTACTTACCACACTTTCGATATCGTCACCGATATATCCGGCCTCAGTAAGTGATGTGGCATCTGTTATGGCAAGTGGCACATCTAAAAGCTTTGCAAGAGTCTTTACAAGATATGTCTTTCCTGAACCTGTAGGTCCGATCATGAGCATGTTTGATTTCTCAATCTCCACACCATCATATTTATTTGAAGCCTGCTTTGCAGTGGTATTCTCTTCCTGCGCCTTGTGCTTATTGTCAGCCATGACGCGCTTGTAGTGGTTGTACACTGCAACCGACATAACCTTCTTTGCATGCTCCTGACCTACCACATAATCATCAAGACTCGCCTTAATCCTATGCGGTGCAGGAATTGAGTGAATGTCAAGAATCGGCTCGACCTTTTTCTCTTCCTTTGGCTTTTTCTTCTTAAGCTTCTGGCTGTTTGGTATGCCTCCTGTCAGATCTGACAAATTTATCATGCTGATATTGGGCATATTGCCAAAATCCATATTGCTTATATTTCCCAGATTTCCGAGGTTGCCAAAATTACCGTTGCTCATGGAATCAAAGGTCTTTTGCATACAATCGTTGCAGATGCACAGGTTCGGCTGGATATGTATCATCTTTCCCGCCACGCTCTCCGGTCTGCGGCAGATGTAGCAGACATCCTCGTAGTCGTTTGACTTGTTATCGTTTGTATTATCTATGTTATTTGTAGTTTCTTCATTATTATCCTGAATATTGTCAGGTACTTCCTTGAAATCATCATTATTCATAGGTGAATTACCGCCTTTGTATCATTTGGCTGCCTCATCAGCCATTTAACTATTATACACTACTGAATAAATGCGTGCAAGCAAGCTGAGGCGCTTTTGAAAAAAAAGAACCGACAGATCAAAAGACCTGCCGGATCCATTTTCTTAATATCTATTATAACAGCTCCATAAGAAGCTTATTGACAACAGCAGGATTTGCCTTGCCCTTTGTAGCCTTCATAGTCTGACCTACAAGTGCTCCGATGGCTTTCTTCTTGCCATTGTGGTAATCCTCCACTGCCTGTGGATTTGCATCGATGACAGCCTGGATTGTGGCTTTAAGCTCACCCTCATCATTCATGCTCTTAAGACCGTTCTCCTCGACATACTGCTCAGGATCGATATCATCCGAGAATATTTTCTCAAATACTTCCTTGGCAACAGATGAGTTGATCGTGCCTGCATCCACCAGTTCTACAAGCTTTGCAAGGTTTACAGGTGAGAATTTTATCTCATCTGCATCCATATCATTATCCTTTAACAGTCGCATTGTCTCAACCATCAGCCAGTTTGAAACCTTCTTCGGCTTGCCGCAGAGCTTTGTGGCAGCCTCAAATATGTCTGCCATATGCTTTGACTCTGTGAGAATCTTTGCATCATACTCAGGGATGTCGTATTCCTTCTTGTAGCGTGCAAGCTTCTGTGGACGAAGCTCAGGCTGCTTTGCCTTTATCTGTGCAATCCATTCATCGGATACGACGATTGGCACGAGGTCAGGCTCAGGGAAATATCTGTAGTCCTGTGCATCCTCTTTTGAACGCATGGCATGTGATGATTCCTTGTTGTCATCCCATCTACGTGTCTCCTGTACTACCTTTCTGCCCATCTCAAGAAGCTCTATCTGACGCTCACGCTCGCCCTCGATGGCATGTGCGATAGCCTTGAAGGAGTTAAGGTTTTTCATCTCAGTACGTGTACCAAACTTCTTTGCGCCCACCTCTCTTACTGAGATGTTGACATCGGCACGCATTGAGCCCTCATTCAATTTACAGTCAGATGCTCCAAGATACTGGATGGTCTGACGCAGAGTCTCAAGGTATGCGATAACCTCCTCAGCGGAGCGCATATCAGGCTCTGATACTATCTCTATAAGAGGTACTCCGGAACGGTTGTAATCTACGATAGATACGTCCTCCCACTCGTCATGTACGAGCTTTCCGGCATCCTCCTCCATGTGGATTTCATGGATTCTGACGTTTTTCTTTCCGTTTGCTGTCTCAATTTCTACTGAACCATTGCGGCAGATTGGCAGATAAAGCTGTGATATCTGATAGTTCTGTGGGTTATCCGGATAAAAATAGTTTTTTCTGTCAAATTTGCTGTACTGTGTGATGGTACAGTTGGTGGCAAGTCCTACTGCCACTGCGTACTCTACAACCTGCTTGTTTAAAACAGGAAGTGAGCCCGGCTGTCCTGTGCAGACAGGACATGTATGTGTATTTGGTGCGCCTCCGAATGCTGTGGAGCAGGCGCAAAAGATCTTTGTTTTTGTAGCTAACTCTACATGGACCTCAAGTCCGATGACTGTCTCATAGTTTTTCATATCCTCTTTGCCTCCTTCCTACTGTGCGCATACAGCTTCTTCGTCTGCTGTATTTTTCCCTGCGTATTCTAACGCTATATTGCTGTGCTTGTATTCACGTGTCTTTTCAAAGCTGTAGGCTGCACGGATGATGTTTTTCTCCTTGAAACAGTCTCCGATAAGCTGTAATCCTATTGGAAGTCCGTTTTTGTCCATGCCGCACGGAAGCGATATTCCCGGAAGTCCTGCGAGGTTTACTGATATAGTGTAAATATCGCCGAGATACATCTGGATCGGGTCACTTAGGCTTTCGCCAAGCTTTGGCGCTGTTGTTGGTGCTGCCGGTCCGAGTATCACATCATATTTGGCAAAGGCATCATCAAAGGCTTTTTTGATAAGTGCTTTTACCCTTAATGCCTTTAAGTAATATGCATCATAATATCCTGATGAGAGTACGAAGGAGCCGAGCATGATTCTTCTCTTTACCTCAGGTCCAAAGCCCTCAGAACGCGATTTCTTGTACATGTTGTGAAGGTCTGTGTACTCCTTTGTACGGTATCCGTATTTGACACCGTCGAATCTGGCAAGATTTGAGCTTGCCTCAGCACAGGCGATTACATAGTATGCAGGAATGGCATACTCTACAAGTCCGAGGTCAAATTCTTCCACAACAGCACCTTTTTTCTTTAATTCATCTGCCGCTGCAAGGATTGCCGATTTCACCTCCGGGTCAAGTCCATCTCCGAGATAATCCTTTGGAATACCAATCTTCATACCCTTTACGTCATCGACAAGCGCCTCTGTAAACTTCAAATCGTCTCTGTTTACTGATGTCGAATCCTTCGTATCATATGAAGCGATTGCCTCAAGTATAGTAGCACAGTCTGTGACATCCTTTGCGATAGGTCCAATCTGGTCAAGCGATGAGCCATAGGCAATGAGTCCATATCGTGAAACTGTGCCGTAGGTTGGCTTGATTCCTGTCACACCACAGAAGGAGCTTGGCTGTCTGATTGATCCGCCTGTATCTGAACCGAGTGCAAACGGTACCTCCTCTGCTGCAACTGCTGCACAGCTTCCGCCTGATGAACCGCCCGGTACGTGCTCTGTATTCCATGGGTTTTTGGTTGCTCCAAAGGCAGATGTCTCTGTTGTGCTTCCCATGGCAAACTCATCCATGTTGGTTTTTCCAACGATGACACAGCCTGCATCCTCAAGGCGCTTAACAGCCTCCGCTGTGTAGGTCGGGATGAAATTGTAGAGTATCTTTGATGAACATGTGGTGAGAAGCCCTTCTGTACACATGTTATCCTTTATAGCTACAGGCACACCCGCAAGCGCTCCTTTTAGCTCTCCCGCATCAATTTTTGCCTGAACCTCTGCTGCTTTTTTAAGTGCACCCTCTTCGTCTATTGTGACAAAGCTGTTTATCTTTTCTTCTTTTGCTTTTATAGAAGCAATGGCAGCTTTTACAGCTTCCTCCACTGTTACTTCTTTTGATTTTATTTTCTTGCCGAGTTCCACGGCAGTTAAAGACATTAAATCCATTTTTCTCCTCCTTGCCGTTATTCGCCGATTGTCTTTGGTACCTTGAATCCGCCGTCCTTCTTGACCGGTGCGTTGGCAAGTGTTGCTTCACTTCCGTCACCGTTTGTGACAACATCATCTCTGAATACATTGTTTACAGGGAATACGTGGCTCATAGGCTCAATTCCCGAAGTATCAAGCTCCTCAAGCTTATCGATATAATCAAGCATATCTGCCATATCCTTCTTGGCAGCCTCTGCCTCCTCCGGTGAAAGCTCAAGCTTTGCAAGGATTCCGACATACTCCATAGTCTCGTCAGGGATTACGTTTCTCATGACTCCGTCCTCGCCCATCACCTTTGTGGTAACAGCCTGCTGCTCAGGAGTCTCCTCCTCAGGCTCCTCGTCAAGTGCTGCACTTCTGACCTTTGCATATACCGCTTCATCGCATATACCCTGATTGTTGAAGCCTGCATGGCGGAGAGTACCCTCATAATCCATGCCTGCCGCAGCCATCACCTTGCCTGAATTTGGATTTTCAGTATCATGTCTGGCCCATACACGTCCGGCACCAACCTCATTAATGAAAAATCTGATGATAGCTGTGAGTGCCTCTGTCATGTAGCCCTTATTCCAGAAACGCTTTCCAATACAATAACCGATTTCAACCGACTCAACTCTCTCATCAATTTTAATTGCACTTATAGTTCCGATAGGCTGCTCGAGGTCATTAAGTTCAATAGCCCACTGGTAAAAATCTTTCTCGTCATACTTAGATATCCATTCCTTTAAAATAGTCTCTGTAGTATCAACACTCTCATGTGCCGGCCATGTAAGATATTTGGTCACTTCCGGGTCATTTGCCCAGTTGTAAAACATGTTCTCGGCATCTTCTATTTCAAATCTTCGAAGAGTAAGCCGCTCTGTGGCGATTTCTCTCGTTCCTAAATGATTCATATGTAATCCTTTCTTTTTCCTGATATTTAAATTTATTCTTGGAATGTACAAATATCTGCCCAGGGTGCGCATCAACACCCTGCAGAGCATGGGTGCATATATATTGCGAAGACAAATTTTTAATAGTTCCGACGCTCACAGCCTGTAATACCTCACAGCATACATCCTGCCAATAACCTATCCGCAGGAAATGTCGGAACAAGCTTAAAAATTTTCTGAACAAAATATATACACACATGCCACCACACAGCCTGCATGCGCACCCGCCACAACCCCAGAAGCTGTGACCTATGGCTCCAATCTGCTGAGATCACGAGGAAACAGCGTAGCCTCACGCACATTGTCCTCTCCGATAAGCTGCATTGTAAGTCTCTCGAGTCCGATTCCAAGACCTCCATGTGGCGGCATTCCGTGCTTAAAGGCTGAAAGATAGCTCTCCATGCCCTCTGTCTCCATGCCACGCTTTGCGATTTTTTCCATAAGCTTGTTGTAGTCGTGGATTCGCTGGCCGCCTGTTGTGATTTCAAGACCTCTGAAAAGCAGGTCAAAGCTTAAGGTGTATGTCTCATCTGCCGGATCATCCATGGCATAGAACGGTCTCTTCTTTGAAGGATAATGTGTGACAAATACAAAATCACTGCCATACTCTTCCTTGAAGTACTGTCCGATAAGTACCTCCTCCTCCGGCTCTAAGTCGAATGGGTTTCTGAACTGTCTGTTATATTTTTCTGCGACACGCTGCTTTGCCTCGTCAAATCTGACTCTCGGTATGCTTGTCACGTCAGGCAGCTTAATCTTTAAAAGCTCAAGTTCCTTGGCGTATGAGGTCTTTAAAAGCTCCATGGTGTACTGCAAAAAGCCGGTCTCCATCTCCATGATGTCCTCAAAGCCATCAATGTAGCCCATCTCAAAATCGAGTGATGTATACTCATTCAGATGCCTCTTTGTATTGTGCTTTTCTGCTCTGAAAACAGGTGCAGTCTCAAATACCCTGTCAAAGACACCTACCATCATCTGCTTGTAAAACTGCGGGCTCTGCTGTAATATAGCCGGTCTGTGGAAATATTCAAGCTTGAAGAGGTTGGCGCCTCCCTCGGCTGACTTTGCACCAAGCTTTGGCGTATGAATCTCTGTAAATCCATTATTATAAAGGAAATCCCTAAAGCCCCTTGTGATACCCTCCTGTATACGGAACGTAGCGCGCTCTCTTGGATTTCTGAGTGCCACTGCCCTGTTATTGAGCTTTGCCTCAAGCGAAGTATTCAGTTTCCATTTGTTGATCTGAAGCGGCATAGGCTCCGCCGGCTCAGATAAAATTGTGATAGTGTCAAGACGAAGCTCGAAGCCGTTTGGAGAACGGTCATCACTCTTGTATGTGCCGCATACCTCCACGGTATCTGCTTCCTTTAGATCATCGACGCTAAACTGGGATTTGCCCGGCTCGTATACACACTGTATAAGTCCGTCCCTGCGTCTTAAGACGATGAATGCAACCTCGCCCATATCTCTTATGGTGTGAATCGCACCCTTTACTTTGATGTCTTTGCCCTCGTAGTCGCCTGCAAGAATTTCTGCGATACCGAGGTCTTCCTTTTGAACTGCTCCTGTTAAGAATTCCATATTTTTGTGCTCCTTTGATTTTTTAAGCGGGACGGAAAAAAAGCCCCGGAGCATATCAAATTAATGAAATGCTCCGGGGCGAAAATTCTAAAAATATTCCGCGGTACCACCCGCTTTGAGAAATAGGCCTGTTCCTGTTTCTCCACTCTTATCCGTAACGTGGATGAATCGTATCTGCCTACTTTTGATATGTAAAAAACTAATTCACATACGATAAACCTATCTATGCAATAAACCATATCAATCGTTCAACAAATCTGCTCCGGTAGTGTTCCTGCAATCAGCTCTTCCAAACAGCGCTCTCAGTCGGTGACGCTGTATTCCTGTCGGTGTCTGGTGATCCAAGTCTCCTTCAACGCATTTATTGTTCTTTTGTTGTTTAACGTTATAACACAATAAACTTATTATTTCAACCCATCACAGCCAAAACTTAAGAAAATAAAGTATAGGAATATATTATAGTTTTTCTTAATTATGGTTATAACAAAGCCTTATTTATCAGAAATTATTAAATAAATTTAAGCCATATACTATTGCCTTTATTGAATTCGTATTGTAGAGTATATCTGGTATAAATAGCTAATAAATAATAATGAGGCAGGTAACACTTATGAAAAAACTATTATTTTTTGATATAGACGGCACTCTCGTGGATTTCGGCAAAAGCACCATGAGCCCATCAACCACCGATGCTCTAATAAGAGCAAAACAAAACGGTCATATGATTTTTCTTTGCACCGGACGTAGCTACAATCAGATTTATCCATCATTAAAAGCCTTTGATTTTGACGGAGTGGTAGCTGCTGCCGGCGGCTATGTCACTGTGGGTGATAAGGTAATTGCACATCATGTCTATGGACAGAATCTGTTACAGAAAGTACTTGACACTGTTGGTGACAACAACACAGGACTTATCTTCCAGACAAAGGATAAAAGCATCACCAACCACAAGTGGGCCGACAAATTCATATCAGCATTCTCAAAGCAGTTTGACATGCATGTGATACAGGACAACCCGACATTTAAGGATATCGTGATTGATGATGAATTATCAAGCTTTTCTAATCGATACGCCGATGTTGAAAGCACCATCTACTGCAATTGCAACTACCACATTGATGATTTAAGAAAGCTCCTCGGCGATGAATTTGTAGTAACCCTGAGCAGCTTTAAAGAGCCTGAACCTTACAGCGGTGAGATTACATTGCGCGGTGTCAACAAGGCAACCGGCATACATGATGTGGTAGAGTTTCTTCACATGAGTCAGGCTGATACAATAGGCTTTGGCGATGGCCAGAATGATTTTGATATGCTGCGCTACTGTGATGTCGGTGTTGCCATGGGCAATTCCAGTGATGAAGTCAAGGCTGTTGCCGATATAGTGACAGACGATATCAAAGAGGATGGGCTTAAAAATGCCATGGTGCATCTTGGACTTGTCTAAAAATGCACCATGGCATACTCTATGCCTCAATATTCATAAATCTGTCCCACTCGCACTCGTCTTTTGATGCCGATACAATCAATGTGTACGAGCGCTCATCTGTTCCGTCGAATACGAAGGTATAATTTTCATTCTCCTTCTCGATTAAATATGCGTATCCGTCAAGAAAATTGTTGAAGGTGTCGATATAATCTGTCTCCTCTATCTCCTCGTCAGCCGTGGTGCTCTTTAGGTTGCCATCGGCATCATATGTCTTAAAGCCCTCGCGTATGAATGAAATAATATTTGCATCTGAAAGCTTTAATATAAGGCCGTTTGTCCTCATATCGCGGATATCTCTGTTTTTAGAATTATCTGCCTTTATGATTACGTTGTCAAGGCATATTTTGAAGGTGCCAAAGCTCATCATGATATCGCTCACATGCACATCCGAAAATTTGAAATGTGTAAACTCGTTCTCTGTCCTGAATTTCATCTGTTATCCTCCGTATATACTCATGCCGATATTTTATCAGATAATTTTGCTTTGGGCAACTTGCATTTTATAATGTGCCGTACAGCTCAAGTGTATGGCCCACACTGCCTGCACCTATAAAATAATAGTCACTTTGAGTGTCACCGTCTACAAAGATATACTGTCCGTACATCTTTATATTGCAAAAGAGTGCTGTGCGGCTTGATGCAGTAGCGATTCCATATCCCTTGTTTGACACGACAAGCGGCAGCCTCTGCTGTCTGCCTCCGAACGAAATATATCTGGCTTTGTTTGTCAAATCAGTAAGATCTGTCGCAAGTATTCCCTTGGATTTGAGCTTTTCCGATTTATCCCAGTCAAAAAATGTGTAGCACTCGCCATTATTTAAAAACCTTGGCTCTGTGGCATTTTCACTTACAAGAAGATTTCTGTCGGCATCAAAATACTGTATGGCTCCGTTTTTCTTTTCTATCCTAAGTATCAGCTTCTCCGTTTGAATTTCAATAAGCGATTTGGATTCCTTTGCCACCCATTTGAAGACTGTATCGGCCTTTTGCTTCCAATAGGTTTTGTGCGGCTTTGCTCCAATTCCTTTTACAAAGATTACGCGTACTATCTCCGGTGTTATTGGTATCACATAAAGTGTGCCGTCCGCTGTGGCGATTTCAACATGCGATTTACCTTTTTTGAGCCATTTTACCGCAAACTTGCCCTTTGAATGCCCCTTTACACGAAGTATATCGTTGTCCGGAATTGAGCCGTATGCGTATGGGGAGGGATTGAGAGGGAGGCTGCTCTTTTTTGCAGCCTTACTTACTTCCTTAATCTTAATTTTATTTGCCATATCTGTAGCAGTACATTGTGTTTGATTTTCCCTGTCTTTTTTTACAAATGCAGATAAATCAAGTTTCTCATTTTCAGCCTTATTTGTCACCTGCTCAGGCTTTAATGCAATGCGCGACGGACCAAAATACTCTCTTTCATCCATATCGCGTCTGCCATCAACACGCTTTTGCTCTTCTATCTCTTTTTCTGTCAGTTGCTGCTTTTCATATTCCTTTGCCTTGGTGAGCGGCTCTGCAGAAAACTCCTTCTGATGCCTGTTGGAAGGAGCAGGGTCTGCAATAAGCGGTGTCAGCCTGCTCCGGTGGAATACAGCAAGCTCATGAAGTGCACGGGTAGCCGCAACGTACAAAAGCTTCACATGACTATCATCAGCCGGATATTTTCTCTCTGATGGGTCAAACAGCAATACAGCATCAAACTCAAGTCCCTTTGTATACGCGACCGGAAGTACCATAACTCCTGCACCAAACTGTGCAGTTTCAATATCATCATCTGCTATTTCTATATGTTTTTTAAGCTCAGCAGACACCTTGAGAGCCTCTGCCTCATCACGGCACACGACAGCTATCGTCTCATAGCCTTCACTCTGCCAGCCTTTTATCGTGTCAACCGATGCCGAAATCAGTGAGCGCACATTGGCATACTCCTCTATGCGCACTGCGTTTCCATGCCTAATAATAGGCTCCACCGGATAGATTGCAAAATCTCCATGGCGCAGTATCTCTGTTGCAAATTCTGATATCTCAACAGTGTTTCTGTAGCTCTTTCGAAGCAGACCGAATGCATCATATGTGCCTGTGAGTATCAGCTTTTTCAAGTCCTCCCAGTCATTTAAGCCATACTCAAAATGTATATTCTGCGAGGTATCGCCCATGATAGTGTATGTGCAGTTTCTGAGGCAATAATGCAGACAGCAGTATGCCATCATGCCAAAATCCTGTGCCTCATCAATAACCACATGACTCGCCTCTCGAACCGGATCTGTCTCCTTGATGCGCTTATAAATATACGCAAGTGCAGCCAGATCATACACATCAAATGAGTCCTTTGGAATATCTATATCATATTCCTTCTGACTAAGCAGAAACTCCCTGTAAAAATCATACACAGAGCCTTTCCAGTCATCCTTACCGAAATAGGTTTTGTATTTTTTATCAAGCTCCCTGCGCTCCTTTGCAGGGAACTTCACTTCCTTACCGAGAACCTCATTTTCATACTTCGAGTAAATTATCTCATTTAACATGAGGATTTTACTCTGCATGGAAAGAAGCGGATTATCATGCAGATAAGTGTCTATCAGCACCTTTCCCACAAGCAGATTGCCTGTTTTTTCCATGTAGACCTCATCTCTTGGAATACACTTTTCCTCGTAATCTAAACAGAATTTTTCAAGAGCTTCAAACCATTCTTTACTGCCCTTTATGCTGTTTCTACTGTCATTTTTGCTGACTTCATGTATGCTGTACTTTTTGTCATCCCAATCCTCGTACAAAAGCCTTGTAAAAAGCTGCTCCATAGTCATCTGTTTTATGCCGTACACATCAAGCTCCGGAAGCACGCTTGTAATATAGTTCAACAAAATATGGTTACTGCCTATAATGTAGAAATCCTCCGGTCTGAAATCATCAGCATAATTATATAAAATGTACGATATCCTGTGCATTGCAACCGTTGTCTTTCCTGAGCCTGCAACTCCCTGCACAATGATATTCGTCTTTGGCGAACGGCGAATAATAAGGTTTTGCTCCTTTTGGATTGTCGCGATAATCTCTCCGAGCACTGCCTTTTTATTCTTAGCCAGATACTTTGTCAAAAGCTCATCATTTGCTACAACATCTGAATCAAAAAAGTCGATGAGCTTATCCTCTGCAATCTCATAGGTGCGCTTTCTGTTTAAATCAATCTCAAAAGTACCCTCTGAGCTCACCGTGTACTTACATGGTCCAAGACTGCTCTCATAATATACGGATGCAATCGGTGCTCTCCAGTCAATGACCACAGGCTCTGATGCATTCTTTGCAATACCGACTCTGCCTATATAGTAGGACTCCTGTGACTTCTGACGCGGATCCTTAAAATCTATTCTGCCAAAATACGGCTTTTTCCGCGCCTTTTCACATCTTACGATATTTCTCTCGTTCTCATGAAGCTGCGCTGTCGCATTGTTCCACAGGGCAAGTCCCTCCTTGTCCTGCGCCTCGTAGACATCTCTTAAATCCTCTAAATCACCTGTCAGCTTTTTTACCGATTCCTTTGCACGGTCCAGATTATCCTGTGCAATGCCTATGATATTTTGAAGCTGTCTCTGCTCGTCTTTTAATGAAATTCCCGGTAAATCATTTTCTGTGCCCATCATGCCTCCACGACTTATATATGCTGTGATTATACTATACTTTTAATCTCATCTATCCTGTCAACACAGGCAAAAAGCATCTTTTTCAGCTCCTCATCAGGCTGTGTCAAATCCGGCACCATGACAACCTTACAGCCTGCAGAATATGCACTTTTGACACCATTTGGCGAATCCTCTACCGCCATGCACTCCTCAGGTGCCAGCTTAAGCTCGCTGCATGCAAACTCATACACATCAGGTGCCGGCTTTCCATGCTCCACCATAGGTGCACAGATGATCTTGTCAAAATATCCGTAGAGCCCTATCTTTTTAAGATATTTCTCAGCTCTTTCTATATCATTCGCTGTGGAAATCGCTCTGTGAATGCCTTTTTCCTTCAAATATGTAAGTATCTCAATTGCTCCGGGCTTAAGCTCAATACCCACCTTTTCCAGATGCTCCTCCATGATTTTTCTCCGATATGCCCTGATTTTATTATAATCCATATCCGGATCATGAAACATATCCTTAAGATGCTGCGGTGCATACGGCTGCCCGAGGCTTCGCATTGAAAGCGCCTGCTCATCTGTCATCTCGTAACCGAATTGCTTAAGTGCCATCGGCCAGAAAATACGATAATATTTCTCCGTATCTATGAGTGTTCCGTCCATGTCAAATATTACTGCTTTTACCATTGATTCTCCTTACGTTCTGTCAGGCTTTACTATGCTTCACCTGTTAATTTTACCACGGTCATATCATGATGCATGGCCTTTATCACCGGGCCAAACATGTCCTTTGTTTTTATCCTGAGGCTGGATGTATTTATGCATGGATGACATCCAACCCACTCACCTTTTAACACATCCTCATCCACCAGAAGTCTGACCGCATTGTCATGGTCGTTCATCAGTCCCATCACACTGACTGAGCCCGGTGTGATATCCAGATATTTTTCCATATCCTGCGGACTTGCAAACGAAAGCCTTGCACTTCCTATCTGATGCGAGAGCTCTTTTGTCTTAAAGGTCTTGTCTCCCGGTATCATGAGCAGGTAAAAATCAGTTTTCTGGCGGTTGCACAGAAAAAGATTCTTGCAGATTGTTGCGCCGAGTGTCTTGTCAATCTCCTCACAAACCTCCATCGTAAATGCCGCTTCGTGGTCTATTCTCTGATATTCGATTCCCAGTTTGTCCAAAAAATCGTATGTACGAATTTCTTTATCCGGTCTGCCTGTGGTATCTGTCGGTCTTCCATTCTGTAATTGCATTTGTGCCTCCTGAAATTAATTATCGCAGCTGTGTTCAGCACCGTAACCGCTGCTATTATTCTCTTTTAATTGCTATAGCTATAGATTATACACCTCTTTTATGTATTCTAACAAGCCCCGGCATCCACTGATTACATCATCAAAGGTTGCATCAAAATCACCTGTATACCATGGATCTGCAACATCGCGCGCTGCTGTAAGCTTATGATTTGTCCCGTAATCAGCAAATGACAGCATCTTAAATATCTTCTGCTGACTGTCACTGCCACCTGCAATCCTTGTCATATTCCTGATATTTGCAGTGTCCATTCCAATCAGAAGGTCATAGTACAAATAATCATCGCGTGTCATCTGTCTCGCGCGGTGTGGAATAAGAGGAATATGCTCCTCGTATAGTTTGTTTTTGGTGCCGTAGTGCGGCGGATTGCCTATTTCCTCACGGCTGGTCGCAGCTGAATCTATCTCGAAAACAGCATCGAGGTGCTGTCTGTGGACCAGATGGGTGAAGATGCTTTGAGCCATGGTGCTGCGGCAGATGTTGCCGTGGCAAATAAATAAAATCTTGATTTTCCCATATTTCCTGTATTTTCGGGCTTTTCAAGCCTTTTTACCTTTCTTCATTTTTCACTTATTCTGGCATATTTTGGCATATCTTTGCATATTTTTGTCATCAATTTTGGTAAAAACTTTGGTAAATTTCAAGTCTGTACCAAAGGCAAATCTGCCATTGGGAATCGACAGGTAAGAAATTGGGGATTAAGATAAATACTGGCATTCAGCCATTTTTCTCTCATTTTCATCAGGTCATTATGAATTGATTGCTTTTTGAAAATCTTCCTGTGCATCCTGAAATTTAACATGAGTATAGGTATTCATCGTAACACTGATATCCGAGTGTCCCATAATATACTGAAGCATCTTCGGATTCATTCCCGACTTAGCCATATTAGAACAAAACGTATGACGACACACATGCGGTGTGATTGGCGGCATCTGAACCTTATATATGCTATTGTACTTTTCCCGAATATGCTGGAAATACTTTTCCCAATGTAATGCCACCATAGGCATATCATTTTTATCAAGGAATAAAAATCCTGTCATTCCATCAACCATCGGTTCAACTTTGGGATTGACCCTGTCCTTAAGT
>ERZ773194.1399-NODE-1399-length-26350-cov-19.237231_pt1 | contig 26350 bp, 20 predicted proteins | sample MGYA00511240_ERZ773194 | MGnify/ENA primary metagenome ERZ773194 (study PRJEB29015, sample SAMEA2737774) | human gut metagenome | biome: human gut; feature: human-associated habitat; material: faeces | place: China | collected 2012 ... | reverse complement strand
GACTGGTCAGCATAGGGCAGATGGAACATATCCTGCACCGAAAAATAGAGTTTCGCAGATTTTACGCCCTGTTTCGCCTGCTCGATCATCTCTTTGGAAGCGTCGGTAGCTTCAATATGGTCAGCAGAGCGGACGATATGCTTGGCAATCAGCCCTGTACCGGTGGCCAGCTCCAGCACGGTTTTTTGCCGCACCACAGGGCGCAGCAGCTCGTACAGCCGCTCGTAAGCCGCTGCATCCTTGCGCATGAAACGGTCGTACCGTCCTGCGTTTCTATCCCAAAAGGTTTTTGGACTTTTCATCACTATTCCTCTTTTTGATTAGCATAAGCTAACTATCATATATAGAGACTTGTTAGAGAATGCTAACTGCGTTGCTTTTGAAAAGCCGCATTTCTGCGACTTTTCCTTTGTCCTTATAATAGCAAGCATCACTGCTCCTGTCAAGATTTTGCAGCACGGACCATTTCAAAATTCCGACAACCGGACATTCTTTCCCTGCAATCGCATTTGTGGGATGATTAATTTATGGGACAAAAGCCAATAAAGCCATACAAGCAGTTAAAACAAAAGCAGAAAGCAAAAATTTCCGACTATATGTATTTGGAAACACAATGATAACCGGATACAGCAGACGGTATCCGTAATTTTACAAGATGCGAATGGGGTTGTCTCAGGAAAAGCAGCCTGTGAAAAAGCAAAGGGGGCTGTCTCAAAAAGACAAAGTGCCCAAACAGAAGAAATGTCTGTCATTGCGAACCAGTCCGCAGACTGGTGTGGCAATCCCCCCGATTTTCGAACAATTACGTCCGAAAATCGAGGGGATTTACTTCTATCCGGGAGATTGCCACGCCAGTGACGTCGGTCATTGGCTCGCAATGACAGCTTCTTTTAGGCTATTTTGACCCATTTGAGACCTTAGTGAGGCAATCTCTGTGGGGCTATTGGCTGTTACAGCGCCGGTGGTGTCCACAGGTCGCTGCTGCCGCCGGAGGAGCCGCCGCTGCTGCCGCCGTCTTCCGGGGCGGGGGTTACCACCAGCGGAGTCTGGCGCAGGGTGGCGGAGGCGGCGTAGAACCGCTCCCCATCTGCCTGGACCAGGGCGGTGAGGCCTGAATCCCAGAGTACCGTCAGGGGCTTGTTGGTATACAAAGTCTTGACCTCCTTGCCAAGGAGCAGATAGTGTTCGTAGAGCTTGCAGTTACTCCCCGCATACCCTTCCCAGGGGGTGAAGGTCTGGGCATCGGCCAGCCAGGCTGTGGGAATATAGGCGGTGGTGCCGTCAGACTCCAGGATGGCGGTGTAGCCCGGAAGCTCCGGGGCGGTGCCGGATTCCAGAACGGAAACCCTGTCCCCGTAATCGCAGAACCGGAGCACCAGGGGCACGCCGGAGACCTTCACCTTGGCCTCGCCGGTTTTCACCTTGTCAGCCAGGAGCCGGAGGGTGCCGGGGTGCATCAGGGTGATGTCGCCGCCGTCCTGGGGGCCGGAGCTGCCGGAGCCGCCGGAGCTGCCGGAGCCGTTGTCTGCCGGGGCCTGATAGGGGTAGCGGCTCTGCTGGGCCAGAGGTACGAAGCCGGTCTGTTCCCCTGCCTGTACATACAGGCAGTTTTCCAGTTCCTCCAGTACCTCCAATTTGGTATTGGTGGCCAGCTTTTCCAGGGGTTCTCCCAGGCAGGAGAAGTCCGGGTAGAGCCCCGCGTTCCACAGGGCATAGGCGGTGCGGCGCTCAAAGGGCTCATCCGGGAAGCGGAGGAAGCCCGTCCCTACAAGGCCCTCCTCCTTTTCCGCCGTGACCTTGGCATAAGCTCCCTCATAGCCCGTGACTTCCAGGGTCTGCCCCTGCTCCAGCAGCAGACGGATCACCGGGATGCGGTCCCCCATGACCTGGACTTCCCTGGTTTTGGGTGCGGTGGTTTCCGGGGCGGTGGTCTCCGGCGCTGTCTCCTGCGTGGTGGGGGCCGTGGAGGCGGGAGGCTCCGTTGTGGGGGCCTCCTGCCCTTTTCCGCAGCCTGCCGTCAGCAGGCACAGGGCCAGAAGCAAGGCCATATATTTTTTCATTTGGTTTCTCCTCCCTGCTCCGTCTTGCCGTAGACGGCATCGATGATTTCATGGATGTACTTGTAGCCTGCCGTGCCGGGCTTGTAGGTATTCTCGTTCTGCTTGGCGATGTAGCCGATGGACCGGCTGACGCAGCCGCCGTAGAGGGTGACGGTTTCGCCGGTGGTCATGTCCTTCAGCTTGATATAGGGCCGCAGGGTCAGCGTATCCTTGCAGTCCTCCAGACTGAAGCCCACCAGGACGTTGGTATACTGGATCATCCCGTTCGCTCTGCTGAAAATCGGGTCAGCCTTGCCCTTTTTGTAGGCGAAGTTGTGGCTTTTGCTGTTTTCCAGGGTGGGGGTCCCGACTCCCCGCATGACCACGGTGCCGTATTCTTCCAGGGTGTAGCCCCCCAGGCCCCGGGCACCAGTCAGGGCCGTTCTCGCATTCTCGCCGATGCCGGTGATCATGCGGATGCCCTTGGTGCCGGTAAGGCGGATGGAGCAGCCGGCGTAGTTCAGAAGATTCGCAAACTCGGTGATTTCCTCGGCCTTCGCGCCGCCTTCCTGACGGGTAATACGGAACACCTGCATACCTATGGGATAGTTGGTGCAGGAGCCCGTCGGGGTGCCATCCTTAAAGGAGTAGATGGTCAGCAGATCGCCGGTTTCCGGCAGATTGACATAACGTGTACCGTTCATTTCCTCAATGGGATATTCCTTCCCATCGACGGTCACGGTGGTCTTGCCGTCAAATTCCTCCCTATCTGTCACGTCCAGGTAATTGGCAGGTATCTTGACGGTGAAGGTAACTGTGCCGGTTCCGCTGTTGTTTTCCCCGTAGATCACCGTGAGTGTGTGTTCGCCAGGCTTCATCCAGACCTGCAAAAACTCCGGCTTCAGCGTCAGGGTAAACGGTTCGTCTATCGAACCGCTGACTGCCAGGAAACTGGGAGTCGCCGTGATGTGCATTTTGCCGTCCAAGAGGACTTTGGAAAATTTCCGGGTCTGGCCGTTGACGGTGAAACTCAAGGGGTTCCAGCTGCCCTTGTACCAGGTCTGGCCGTCGCCCTCGGTAATCGTCCAGGCGTTCAACTGGGCTTCCAGCCGAACCAGCTTGTCAAGTTTCGTGCTGTCCACCAGGGTCTTCTGGTGGTCGGTCAGGTCGCTGTAGGCTTGCCGGGCGGGCTTGATCTGGGTATCCTCCACGGTCTGCTGGTACGGCTCCACGGAATCCGGCAGGGCATCGATCTGCGCCTCTACCGCCGCCACCTGATCCAGAACCTGACGCAGCTGCGCAATCCGAGCCAGCGCATCGTTAATTTCCTTCTTCTCCGGCTCGGTGGCGTAGGTCACATCCAGACCCTTGAGGGTCGCTTCCACATCGTCCAGGGTGGCACGGTCGGATTTGCGAATTGTCTCTTCCTGAATCCTATCCAGGGGCTGGGTCAGGTCGGAAAGGGGCTTCATGTACACGGTGATGGTGGCCTCGTTGCCGCACCGGTCACCCACCGTGAAGGTATAGGAACTGCCGTTGTTTGGCAGCTGCAGCTTGATCGGATTCTCATTTCCGCCATTCGGAACCACTCCGATTGAGCCTTTCGCCATATACCAGTCCGGCATACCGTCGTCATGAATCTCCATCTGCTGGGACACATAGTAGGTTTTCCCATTCTCCACGCCGGAGAAGGTGGGCGGATTGCTCTCCTTGACCAGCTTGCCGGTGCAGGCGTAGCCCACATTATTCGCCTTGTCCAGCGCCTTGACGTAGAGGTAGTACTCCCCGTCCTCGGTGATAGACACCTTGCCTTGATTCGCCGGCCGCGCCCAGAAAGCGCCGTTCATTCCCTTCAGTTCCTCCAGGGTCAGGGGCTTGTCGGACAGGCAGTACCAGATGCTGGCCACGCCGGAGCCACGATCCGCTGCCGAAATCACAAAATCGCCGTTCACAAAGTCGTCCGCCGGATTCTTCTGGAAGCCCTCCCACTTGACATAGGCCAGGCTGTTTTCCGTAAGCTGTCTGCCCTGGATGGAGGCCTTGGGTTCCCGGTTGTCCGTCTTCACGCCGGTGACGGTGATGGTGATGTCCTTTTCGGGGGCAGTCAGTGTGACCGCACCATCATTGCCGAGGGTCAGCTTCGTTTTCTTGCTTCCAGCTTCCGCCCAGATGCCAAAATCTGCGGCCTTATACGCACCCACGGAATCCAGTTGGAAGGTCAGCTTCACATCCTCGTGCCAGTCCAGCTGAGTCTTGCTTGCCGTCAGGGTGTAGCCTTTCTGATTCTCCGGCAGGGTAACTTTCAGCTTCCGGCCGGGCTGGACGGTGATCTCCTGAGTAGCGGAGTGCTGATAGTTCTTCGTCTCTGCCAGACGGATTTCATAGGTGACTCCCGGGGTAAGCGTCATAAAGGTCTGACCCTGGGATGCCGGTATCGGTCCAAAGGTCGTCTCGCCCTTCTCCCGCATTTCATAACCCTCTGCGGAGGGCAGCAGGGTCACGCCGCCGTCGCCCTTGCCGGAGATGGTTTCGTTGACCACCGTAATGTTGGCGGTCTGGGCGGCCTTTTGAATCGTGACTGCCAGGCTCAAACTGGCTGTGGTGTGGTTGGTTCCTCCTGTCCAAGTCGCACACAGCATGTAGGTACCGGCACGTGTCGGGTTCGCACCCACTTCCAGTCTGATGGAACCGTCTCCTGTCAACCAATAGTAGCTGAACGTACCGTCCGGGTGATTGGAGGTGAAGTTCTCGGCCTTGGGGGTGGGAACCGTGTCGCCGTAGGTAAACTGGGTGGGATAGTCCTTGTTTACCAGAGTGCCCGGAGCCTTGGTCACGGTGATCTGAATGTCCTTACTCAGAGTGTAGCCGCCCGCGGTGACGCGAACCTCGTAGATATGCCTGCCCACGTTCACGCCCGCAGGCAGGGTGAAGCTGGTTTCGACTTCCTCCGTAAAGGTCTGGACAGTGCCGTCGGACTTTACCTCAGCCCAGGCGTAGCTGGCAGTTTCGCCCTCGCTCAGCGTGACGGAAGCGGTCAGGGTCACGGTCTGGCTCTCGCCGTAGGGGACAGAGGTTTTGTTGGCGGTGAGGGTCACGCTCTTGACGGGGGCTTCCCGCACGACTACGGATCCCAAGGTCTGCTTCGTGGCCGCCTCCGCGGCGGAAATCCAGGTGCGCATGTCAGTCCTGAAGTAGGCACCGCCCTCGGGCAGCAGGTCTGCTACGGAGCCGCTTTCAACTGTCACCATGTCGAAGAAGATGCTTCCGGCGGTATCGGCAATGGTCACCTTTGCGCCGTTCCACACCTCCAGCTTCCCCATTCCGGACATGTCACTGCCGCTGTTTACGATCTGCAAATTGCTTCCCTGGGCGCATACCAGCTTGCCCGCCAGATTCTTGCCGTTCAGATCCAGAGTGCCGCTTATCCTATACACGTATTGTCCATTCTCGGATACATTCTTCAGCAGCTTCAATGTGCCGCGCTTGCCATCGCAAATCTCGTCGAGTGCCGATAGGAAATCGGTATAACCGGCGGTCACGCCGTCCTTGGTCACGGTGGCCACAAAGCCTGTGGCATTGCAGTAGGTGCAGCGGCCGGAGCTATCCAGGCCGGTGTGGGGGCAGGGCTCGATGGTCAGGTTGTTAAGAATTTTGTCCTGGTCGGAGATGGCATAGTCATAGGGCAGGTATTCGCTGCCGCTCTTGGCCGCATAGCCGGATTTCAGCAGGCTCCCCAGGGTCATCTGGAAGCTCTCGAAGCTGTTCAGCCAAAGCTTGCCGATGGTGCCACCCTGGAGCAGGATGGTGCCCTTGTTATCGCTGCGCCAATTGCTGATATTCAGCTCACCCAGATGGCCGTTCCCGATGGGGCCGACCAAGTCGCAGGCATTCTCAAGGTCGACAAACGCTACCGTTCCCGTCCAGCCGCTCATATCCAGCTGACCGCCATCAATGGCCTTCACGTTGAATCGAATCTCGCCGGAGCCGGTGATGACGAGCTTCGCCTTAGTCCCATCGTCGGTATTGCCCTTCACTTGGATGATCTGCCAGGTCGCCCGGGTAATATTGTGGCCGTTCAGGTTCAGGGTGACGTTTTTACCGCCTTCGATATTTGCGCTCTTCGTCAGAACAAGATCGCCCAGCAGCTTCACGGTGGTGCCGTCCTCGGCGTTATTCAGGGCGGCGGCCAGGTCGGTGGTGTAGCTGATACCGTCCGCAGTCTCCACCATGACGGTCATGGTCAGGCCGCAGATATCGCAGGTGTAAACGCCGTCATGCTCCGTTACGCTCTCGTGGGGGCAGGGATAGCCGCAGACGGCGCACTTGCCGTTTTCATAATGGTCGTGGGGGCAGATCTTGCCGCACAGATCGCACATGCCGTCCGTCCAGTGCTCGTGGGGACAGGTGTAGCCGCAGGCGCAAACGCCGTCCTCATCAAAGCTTTCGTGGGTATGCGCCACCACATAAACCGTTCTATAGGCATCCGGCATCCTGGCCCCATAGACATCGAACAGCGAGTCATCATCCTCATAGGCGAAGGTACAGCCCGGGGCCAGCAGCTCCGCCAGGGCACCGGTGTCGCAGTACAGCGCCCCGTACCTTCCGCCATCTGTGGGGTTCTGGAATTTGCCGCCGCTGATCTGGATGGATCCGTAAGCGCGCTCACCTTTCCATAGCTGAGGAGAATAGACGCCGCCCCGGATGGTCAGGCTGCCCTGGGACCTCACGTAGACACCTATGGCCGCTCCATCTGTATTGCGAAGGCCGCCGGTGCCAACGCTGTCTGTCAGCGTCACCTTGGCCGCATCCGTAATGCACAAAAGAGCATTGCTCGTTTCACCGGAAAGGGTATGGCCGTTCCAGTCGATGGTGAAGGTGCCGCTGTCGATGTAGAGGTTACTCTCCCCTGTCAGGGCCACGTCCTGGAAGAGGGTGAGGGTGGAGCCGGAGGCAGCCTTTGCCGCCTCAAGGGCTATGGAGAAGTCGGTGAAATATTGTTTCCCCGCTTCTGTGTCAAGCATCGCCGCCACGGTATACCCGCAGGGGCAATGGCCGCTGCTATCCGGAGTGTGCTCTGTGTGGGCACCTACGTGGAGCCCCACTCTTACTTCCTGGTTGACTCCCGGGTCATAGAGCGTATTGTCCGCGTCTTTATAATAGGCATACCCCGGAGCCAAAGAATCCCGCAGCGTAGCAGTAGCGCCCTCTTTAAAGTGTATACTGGAGAAGCTGCCGCCCTTTAGGATCAGAGTATTCTGGCCCAGCAGCTGTAGGCCGTCGGTATTACCCTCAAAACGTCCGCCCAGAATTGTCAGCGTTACTTTTGCGTTATTGAACACCCCTAGGCCCATACCGGAGTATTCCCAATCACTCGTTCCGGCAATGGTGCCGGTCTTCGCCGGAGAGCTGTCCTGAATGGTGGTGGGCCCCTTCTTCACAATCAGGCCTGAAGGGCCTTCCATTCGCTTTCCATTCAGGTCCAGGGTCAAGGGCACTTCCACACAGAAGGCCTCTTCTCTTTCCTTAACAACACAGTCTGCCAACAGCTTCACCGTCGCACCAGCGCCGTGGCTCAGCGCTTCCTCCAGGGTCCGATAGCCGGTCACGCTGCCGTCTGCGGTGGTCACATTGGCCTCATAGACCTGGCTTCCGCATTTCTGGCAGAGGCCGGTTTCGTCGCTGACGGTGCTGTGGTCACAGCTGCGGCCGCAGGCGCACTTGCCGTTCACATACTTGCATGTGTGCGCCACCACCTGGATTTTGACGCTGAGATTTTCCGGATTGGAGGCATCCACAATGCCCTGGTCATTCCGGAAGGCATAGCCATCAGCCAGCAGGGCCAGCGGCTGGGCACCGTTGCTTGTGTCGATTCCCTTTTCAAAGGTGCCGCCCCGCAGGTGGGCAACGCCCTCCACGCTGCTGAAGGAAACCTTTTCTTTGAAGACCGACTCTCCCTGGACAGTGATATCCAGGTAGCTATTGTTGGTTGCATAGGCGGCCATAAAGGTCACGCCGTCCAGGATCAGCTTGCCTTCTGTCGCGGTGCTGTAGACGCACTGATTCAGCGTGCCGTTTTTCAGGGTGAAGCTGCCCACGGGGAAGTTGCCCATGTCCAGGCTTTCCAGGGTATGGCCCTGCAAATCCAGGATCACATTCTTGTCGCCTGCCGGGGTGTAGGTCGCGTCAAGGCTTCTATGGATCACGTCCTTCGTCAGGTAGAAGGTTCCACCAACTACCAGATTGACGCCCACCTTAGCCGCGCCGATTCCGGAAGTATCCTGCACGGCGTAGTATATGCCGTCCTCGCGCACCAGCAGCGGCTCCGAGCTGCAAGGTTCTCCGCACTGCTGGCAGGTGCCGTTAGGGTTCGCCCGTTCATGTGCGCAGGTGTTGACCGTCAGGGTGACGGCGTTGGTATTGACGCTGTAGCTGCCGACGGTCAGGGTGCAGTAGACCTTGGCGGAAAGCAGCCAGGGCTTGTCGACCACCGGGGGCAGCTTGCCACCCGCGAAAAGATCCTGAAGGAAAAGTTCGTACCCGGTGCAGTTATCCAGCTCCGTGCCGCCCTCCAGCTTCCACTGATAGGTAATGTCCTCGGTCAGCCCCTCGGCCCGCGTGGCAGTCACCTGGATTTTCTTGTCGCCCTGCCAGGCATCCAAATCCCCGCGCTTACAGCTGACGAAGGCATCCTGGGGCTGGGTGGTGACGGTGATGGGCGCACCGAGAACGGTGACGGTGAAGGTCTTGGTGGCCAATGTTTTCGCGCTCTCGGCATCTGCGGCAGTGAGCTTCAGCTCATAGGTGCCCTGCTTCACGGTGTCCTTGGTCGTGACGATTATGGTCTGATCGACGCTTAGGGAAAATTCTGCCGTCAGACCCGGGTGGTCACCCGTCCATTCGACCCCAAACATGCACCCGTCCAGATTCTTGGCAGAATAGGAGAAGGTGGCCGTCTGATTGGCAGTGCCCTCATAGAGGTAGCCCTTCTGAGCCTTCACCGAGAGCATGGGGCCGGTGACATCGCCGATGTAGTAAGTCTTCTTCTTAGCATTATTGTTGATATCGCCGAGATTTCCCTCGTCCATTTCCGCCATCGATGCGTCCCTCTCGTCGGAAGCCAGAATGGGCAGATTGCCGAGATTGAGCGCACCCCTGTTGACTGCCGCGTAGATGCCGTATGTACCGCCGGTGGCGTAGATGGAGCCGCTGCGCGCATACAGGTAGGAGCAGACAATACCGGCACGCGAGCCGCCATTGGCCTCCAGCTTGCCGCCCTTCAAATCCACGGCGAAAACGGATATGGCATTATACTTGCCCCCGCTGGCCTTAACGGTGCCGCCCTCAAGGCACAGGGTTCCTGTGCCATAGCTGGTGCCCTTGTAGTTACTGTCAAAGATGGCGCCGTTGCACACCCTGCTTTCGCTCCTGCCGTTTCCGACGACCGTCAGGGTGCCGGTGCCCTTGACGGTCAGGCTACAGTTGTTCAGATCCAGAGGTGCGTCGCACTCGATCTTGTTGTCGCCCACCAGGGTCAGGGTGGTTTCCCCGGTCAGCTTGACGGGGGTGGTAATGGTCTGGTTGTTCCAGGTCACCTCGCCGGAGATGGTTTCCTCCGCCGCCAGGGTGGACACCTGGCTGTTCACCCAGTTGAACAGGGCTTCCAGCTTCTCCACGCCGGTGATTTGCGCCTGCTGAGCCTCGCTCAGGGCATCAAAAGCGGAGTACGCCGCTTCCAGCGCGTCCAGGTAGCTTTCGGACATATCCTCCACGTCCGGCAGGGCATCGATCATGGCCTGCACCGCCGCCACGGCCTCGTCTTCTGTGGGCGCAGGCTCAGTGGGAGCCTCTGTTGGGGCAGGAGCCACCGTGGTCTCCGGGGCGAGTGCCTCGGTGGGGGCCTGGGTAGGCTCCGCCGCCGGGGCTTCCGTAGGAGCCTCGGTGGGGGCCGTTTCCGCCTCCGTAGGCTCCGTGGTGGGGTCCGTCTCCTCACCGGGGTTGGCAGCCCCCACCACCTCCACAGCCTGGGTGGGATCCGTAGGCTCCTCCGCCCAGGCAGGGGCGGGCAGCATCCCGACACACAGTGCCAGGGCCAGAATCAGACTGATGATCCGTTTCTTCATGGTTCATTCTCCTTTTGCGATAAAAATTTCCAACCTTCCCCTGGGGGAAGGTGCCCGCCCCGGCGGGCGGATGAGGGGCAGGCTCCCTTGCGTAAAGGGAGCTGTCAGCCCTAGGCTGACTGAGGGATCGCCTTGCTGTAGGCTTGGTCCGCCCCACACCCGTCAGGGCCTTTGGCCCTGCCACCCTCTCCCAGGAGAGGGCTTTCAGTCCTCCGGGATGAGCTTCAGCCGCCTGGCGGCGGTTTTGGCCTCGCTGCGTCTGTTCACGTCCAGCTTTTCCAGAATATGGCTGACGTGGGTCTTCACCGTGGTCAGCTTGATGTCCATCATCTGGGCAATCTCGGCGTTGCTCTTGTCCGCGCAGATCAGGCGCAGGATCTGCTTCTCCGTGGTGGTCAGTACATCGTTTTTCCCCAGCCGGGGCTGCAGGAACAGGGGGTCGTTGGCGTTTTGCAGCCGGACCTCGGCCAGGAGCCGCTTGTACCACCGGTCGTTCCCGGTCCAGGGAAGCTCTGCCAGCAGGGGCAGAATGGCCGCGCCGTAGACGCTGAGGCTGCGGATAAAGCCGAATTCCGCCGCCGTGGTCATGGCCCTTGTCAGCTTCTCCTGCCAGCCCTCCCGGCGCATCCGGTAGAGGGCCAGGGCTGTGAGCGTATCCACATGGATGCCGTCTATGTACCGGCAGCAGTTTTCGCAGTAGGGGCCCAGGGGGGCCAGGGTCAGCAGCGCCGCCTCGGGAGTCCCGTCGGCCAGCTCTACCTGGGCCTGGGTCAGGTACTGGTAGCGCTTCATCACGTTCAGGTGCATGGGGTCTCTGGGGGCCTTTTCCCGGTACCAGGCATCGGCACTGTCCAGGTCCCCGGTGTGCAGGGCAATGCGGCACAGGGCCGCATCCATATTGGGCAGAAACCGGGTGTGGCCCTGGTCTACTAGCCTGGCCCGGAGGGACTCCAGGGCCCGGCGGGCATTCCCCGGCTGGCCGGAGGCCAGATAGTTCCGGGCCAGAAGCCCCGTGGCGGCAAACTCGATGTCTGGGGTGCCGTTTTGCTGGATCTCGCTCATGCGGGACACCAGGGAAAGCATCCGGCCGCCGATGTCCTCCCCTTTTTCAAATTTGCTCTCGGCAATGGCGCAGTCCCCCAGGCAGACCCCGTCCTTCCCCAGAACCGCCTCCACAGGAATACGGACGGTCTTATAGAGCAGGTCGTCCCGCTTGCTCCAGGGGGAGAAATCCTTGCCGCCGTTCATAATACTGGGCAGGGCGCTGGTAACGGAGAAGGGGGGCAGATTGACCTCCTTGCCGGTCATCAGCCGGAACACCGCCGGGATGGTCTCCGTCAGGTTGTCCACCTTCCGCTGGGGCAGGGAGATATCCAGCCAGGCCAAGCGGCTCCGGGCCTGCTTCCCCGCCGCGTCGTTGGGATTGCACTGCCGGGCGAAGTCCTTTAATTTCTTGTACCAGCCCTCGGAGCCGACATAGTCCATGCTCAGGGCGCACAGCATGCTCATGCCCTGCATCAGGGACGGAGAGGCCCGGATCTCGGACTCCGGCAGGCTCCGATAGTACTTTTCCATTTGGCTATAATGGCCCATACCCGGATGCAGCTCTGCATTGCGGATGAGGATCTCCGAAACCTTGGCATGGTCCCCACCCTTTGTGTAGCAGTCCAGAGCGTGGGAGTAGTCCTCTTTCAGCTCGAAATACAGTCCGCCCCGGTTGAAGAGGGCCCTCCGCTTTTCCGGCGAGTAGCTATGGTCCATCTCCCACAGGAGAAACTCCCGGAACTTGGGCCAGAAGCGGTACTGCCGGAAACCGTCGTAGAGCAGCATGGTGGTATTGCGCTGGAGCCAGTCCAGCATCTCCCCGGCGTGGGCATTGCCGGAGACCATCCGGGCCATTTCCAGGTTAAAGCTCTCAAAGGGGGACAGCTCCAGCAGGAACCGCCGGTAGGGCAGGTCCAGCCGCTGATAAATCGCCGTCTCAAAGTAGCGGTAGACCTCCTGGTAGGACCGGCCCACGATCTCCCGGCTAAACCGGGCCCCGGAGGACATATTCTGGGCCGTGATGGCCACCCCCAGAGGATAGCCGATGGACTCCTTCAGGATCCCGGCGATCTCTCCGTCGGTGACCGGCAGGCCGCTGGCATCGAACAGCTGCCGAATATCCTCCCGGTCGAAGAGCAGGTCCTTGGGCCCGATCACCGTCATAAGCCCCGCATACTGGAAGGCCATGAGGCAGCCGGGCGGGCTCCCCCGGGACAGGATCACAAAGCGCTTGTCCGGACTGCGGCGAATGAGGGCGCAGAGGGCCTGCTGGTCCTCCTCTTCCTGAAAGAGCTGGAAATCCTCCATCAGCAGAATGTCCCAGTCCTTCTTGGTCTCCAGGTCCGCCCCCCGGGCCGACTCGCCCTCCAGCTTCCAAACCCGCCTTCCCTCCAGCAGGGCCTGGGCCACAGCAGTCTTGCCGAAGCCGCAGGGGGCGCTAAAGAACAATATCCGTTCATTCTTTAGAAATTCCTGAAATTTCTGGCTGATTGCCGGTTTTATGACCATCTTTTTTGTCATAGCCGCAATTCCTTTCCCAAAGCCGGAGGGGCTTTTTTACAGTTTGACCGTATCATAGCACAGTTTTTGAAAAAAGAAAATCCTACCAAAGTATGATACCGTTGTTCAGGGCTGTCTCAAAAAGACGAAGTGCCCAATTAGAAGAAATGTCATTGCGAACCCAATGTCACTAAGTTAAGCCAAAATGCCCCGCTGCACTCAAAATTGAGCTGCAGCGGGGTGCTTTTTTGTGTTTTTCCCCAAAAAACTTGACAAATATGCAATTTCGTGCAGCCATTTTGCTAAGCGCGCTTATGCCGCATATTCGCTTCCACGATCTTCGCCAGAGCTGTGCAACGCTTCCATTTGCCCAGGGTGTCCCCATGAAGGAAATTCAGGCGTGGCTTGGTCACAGCACTATCGGAACAACCGCCAATATTTACACGCATCTGGACGAGAATTCCAAAATCAATTCTGCCAATGCAATTATTGGCATTTTGGAGCAAAAAAAGGACACTCAGAGCATTTCATCTCCGAGTGTCCGTTTAAAAATGGTGCCGCCAACGGGAATCGAACCCGTACGGTTTTTGGGCCGAGGGATTTTAAGTGCTAAAACCCTTTCGGAAAGGGGCGGAATCAGGCTGCATAAAAACGAATCAATTTCTTATGCTTCATCAGGTGTTTTTTCGATATTTCAATCATTTTTACTCAAAAAGTTTCCGTATTCTCCTGTTTTTAGGATTTCTTTCAGAATAGCCTGGAGCATAAATTTGACGCGATTTTCGAGCCTTTGGAGGGATGTTTGGAGGGATGCTGGCGTACTACACTCTGAAAGGGGCAGTAAAATGAGAAGCAGAAAGTTCTACGAAACCTATTGGAAGCACTATGATGACATGGTGAATTTTGAGAACTTCCGAGAAATGCTCGGTGGAATCGGCGATGTTCAGGCAAGGAAGCTTCTTCAAAAGAAAATTGTTAAGAGCTTCAAGATACGTGGGGAGTACAGAATTCCAAAAGCCTGCGTGATTGATTATGTGCTGAGTCCGCATTACGCCGAGTACAGGAAAAGCCTGAAGGCACAGATTCCATAATCGGGAGGCCATGACGATGAGAAATAAGAAGTCAAAATTTGCGGAACTTTTTCAGGAATACCCGGATGTGGTTTCGGTTCCACAACTCTGTAAAATGTTGGGGGTGTGCAAAGGGAACGCATATCAGCTTTTGCATTCCGGCCAAATCAAATATTTACGAGTTGGGCAGGTATACCGCATCCCGAAACTTTGTGTCATTGATTTTCTGGAAAAGGAAACAAAGGCAGCAAAGTAGGTTGCAGTTGCCAGCGCTGAAGAAATTCTCAAAGGGTGTCGTGAAATGCGACACCCTTTGAAAGCACAGCACCAGCCAAAATTATTTTTCTATCAGATCCTCCATGGTACACCCCAAGGCTTTCGACAGCTTCAAAAGTGTTTCCGCACTCGCTTTGTTGATATTCTTGTTCCGCTGTTCGTACATCTGAATGGAGCGCAGACTGACCCCGGAGTGTTTGGCTAATTCTGATTGAGAGCAGCCATAGATTCTGCGGATGCGCCTTAAATTGGTATCCGGAAAGGCTTCCCGGATTCTGGCATCCAAAATACTTGCAAATTTGGAAATATCCGCTTCGTGAAGCGGGTCGTACATGTTCCAAAGCCCCTCATAGGTAACTGCTTTCAGAATTTCCGTGTAGGTTCTTCCGGAGTACCACTGGTAGTAAGCAATTGCCCAACCAATCCAATATTCTCTGGAACGAGTCAGATGTTCCCCCGGTACGGCCTGTGGCGCTTTCCCGGTGGTCTCCATCAGAATGTCTGATACCATATCCGCGCCGCTTTTCCCGGCAAGAAAATTCGGTTCTCCATTTTCCATCCGTTTGCTGACAGAGCTGGCGACAAACAGTTTTACAAATGTATCGCCGGGAATATGACAATCATTCATCGCATAGTCAAAAGCCTCTCCAAGCATAGATTGGGCGTTACTCAGATACATTTCTTGGTATGCGCGGGTCATCGTTCTGAATACCTCCCCTCATAATATCCTGAATATACAAGCCGTCGCTTTCTTCTTCCAGCATTTCCATATAAATCCGGTTTGCTTCATCATTTCGTGCCTTACGCAGACAGAAGTAGGTTTCCCTGTCAGCCACTTCAAAACCCTCGTAGTGCAGCTTTGAAAACGCGAATCGGGATTTTAGAACAATCTGTTCCCCCAGCTTTCCCAGCCGCATCGCTCTGTCCAACTGTTCCACGGTGATTCCATTGTTCAGAAAGGATTCTGCATAATCGAAATAGGAATCATCCGCCCGATAGCCGGTGATCACATCAAAGGCATTTACATTCACACTGAAGTTCTCAACGAGATACCGCTTTGCCCGCCTGGCCACAGGGGTCTTGATGGAAAACAGCCGGTGCTCCACCAACACCGCAATCCAATTGAGAATTGTAAAATCAGGACTATTCAGGTTCAGAACATTCAGATATTCCGTATCCAGTGTGTACCGATTGGCAAATCCATTCCGCAGAGAGGACACCGCCCACTCCTTCGCCAAATCTTCGCTTTCCGTACAGTAAAACCCCAGGCCAAAATCGTTATTCCCTTTTCCTTTTCCAAAGGTCGGCTCCTCAATCAGCTGCTCAGAGCCATGATACAGTGTAATGATTCTCTCCATCGTTCAGCCCTCCGTTTTCTTTTATTATATCACTTTGGTGATAATCATTCAACAAAATTTTGGCGAATATTTTTATGGACAAAACAATTTTACATTGTTATTGACGAACCTGCTATAATTTTATAGGGGTGATTTTATGGCTATTATTAAAAACGCAATCCAATGCAAACTATGTGGAGACATTATCGAGTCCGTTTCGGTGCATGACTTCCAAACCTGCTCCTGTGGCTCCTGTTCAGTTGATGGTGGGCATGATTATCTCAGGCGATGCGCACCATCACCGAATGACTTCATTGATTTAAGTGAGTTCCAACCTGACAGTCCCGAAAAAAGCCTTTGACCTGTGCTCTGATTGGAAACACCTCTTTTGCGCAAACGGGCCAGCGCTTGTCAATCAGTAAAACCACCTACCCAAGCCAATCCGGGTAGGTGGTATCGTTCATATATTTTCTTCCAATTGCCGTGATTTGATGATCACCCGATTCACACCAACGGACCTCTTCCACCGAAGTGTTGCACTGGAATCCGTTTCATGGCTTCCCGCATGATAAATGATTCGATAATAGATTTTGTCACACTTGGGATGTCTGCTGCGCAGCATGGATACGGAGTTGTTCAGCTGCTGAATCGCCTTTGGAATGCTGGTTCCCTTCAACTCAATGTAATAAGCGGTTTGCTTCTCCTCATTGAGAAGCAGAAAGTCGCAGCGCTCCGGCCCGGAGCCTGCCCGAAAAACCTGACCATCCACCTTATACTGCTCGACGTAGTTCAGATCGACATTATTTCCGATGTGTTTGCAGCCATTCTCAGCGGAAGTATAGGTCTTATTTTTCCCGGAACGATATGGTTCTGCACCTGTCAGCAAAGGCATCACGTATCCTCCGTTTCCAGAGATTCCAGCGCAATGTCAGAATATTCATTGATTTTCAAAGAGGCCCCATCAATTACCTCATTCTGAATCAACACCAGCGAATCTTCATCAATCAGGATATTCTCCAGGCTTCCGTCTTTAATAAAGTAGGCTCCGCTTTGCTGCGGATCAAGCCACATTCTTTTATGAATTTGTTTAGAAAGCTCCGCTTGCCGACTTTCCGGACACTGGGCAGCAATCAGGAGATAGTTAAATGTTCCCAAAACATAGGGACTATGGGTCGTAACAAGCAGCTCCTTATCACTATTGGCAAACAAGGCAAGAACTTCCGCAATGATCCGCTGGGATTCTGGGTAAAGATGGGATTCCGGTTCTTCCAAAATTAAGAACACTTTCTTTTCTTCCAGCAGATAATAAAACAGCAAATTAAAAATCCAGACAACTTCCTGCTGACCGGAGGATGCCAAATTGATCTTCACATAGTTTACCTTGTCCAGATACAATCTTTCTTCGCCGTCAATATATTTGTAGCTTCCCTGTAACACCTTCTGCGCTTGCTCCAAAAGCAAATGGATGATCGGGCCGACCTTTTTCTTCTTGGCCGTTTTCTCTGTATCAAGTTTCACGTCTTCCCATATGGATTCCATCCCATTTTGAAAGTACGGTTTCAGCTTCAGAATGAGTTCTGTATAACGCTTCGTAATATAATCAATATTGCGGAGTTGAGAACCCTCCAGCGATGTGAATATATAGTTTAGTTGCGTACTCAGCAAAGTGATCAGATTCCTGCCTGCGGGAATAAAAACGGTATCATAGGGATCATCAAAAAGCTTTTTGAGCCGTTTTTCCTCGCTTTCTCTTTGCCGAGGCAGTAGATTCAAAAAGGAATGCTCCTCTAAATCAGACAGGAAATCGTGAAGTTCCTGGCTAAACTCAAAATCAATAAAATTCCGTTCTGCCTGGCTTTTGCTGTCAACAAGAAAAACGCGAACGAAAACCTTCGCATTATAGTGATACACAAGCTCCATATCAGAGGGCATCACCCACGATGTTCCAAACAGCTGTAAGAACTTATCCCGCATTCTCGACTTAATCGTCATTTCCCACGTAGCACTATTAAGCCCTGTTGCGTTCTTCGGCCCACCCTGCATCATAATTTGTAAAATATCCTGCTTTACTGTCCGAAAGAAGAACACGGATTTCGCAATTGTGCTCTTACCATTGGACTGAGGCCCTGCCAGAACAGTAAACCTCTTTAATTCAAGACTGCAATCTGAAATAGGGCCCAAATTGTGAATTGTCATTTGATGTGCCATAATTGAACCTCGCTTTGTTTTGCTCCACCTATCAACCATATTATAGCCCATAAAAGGCACCTTGTCGATAGAATTTTATCATTCCACCTATGATAATTCAAGCTGTAGATTCTTGCATCTCGGCTAGTATCCACCCTCGGATTTTCTACTCAGCCCGTTAGACTTTGCAAAGTGTTTAACAAGTGGTTCAATCGATAGTGCCTTTCAAAAGGATGTCGCATTTCACGACACCCTTTTTGCACTTCCCGAAACAACTCAATATTCTGCCAAAATACATAGAGCGATTATCCCTTGCTGCCTTTTTCAAGCAAGAATAATCGCTCTTTTTGTTTTTCTAAGGAAAAACAAAATCATCTCACGGTGAACGGGCCACCGAATTGTCCCGAAAAGGAAGGAGTCACATGACAACGAAGGAAAATCTGAATCTGGAGGTATTCAGCAGTCCGGAATTTGGGCAGATGCGAATTCTGGCTGAAAACGGGAAGTATCTGTTCTGTGCCAGTGATGCGGCAACGGCCCTGGGATATTCCAATCCCCGCTCCGCTTTGCAGCGGCACTGTAAGGGTGTCGTGAAACGCGACACCCTTACCTCCGGCGGCACCCAGACGCTCTCCTACATCTCCGAGGGAGACTTGTACCGGCTGATTGTCCACAGCAAGTTGCCCGGTGCCGAAAAATTTGAACATTGGGTTTTTGACGAAGTGCTCCCCTGTATTCGGAAGCACGGCAGCTATATGACGGATAATCTGATTACCGAACTTATGGCTTCTCCGGATATGATCTACAAGGTCACATCCGATATGCTCAAGGAGCGTGGAGCCCGGATGCGCCTGGAAGGAGAAATGAAAGCGGCCAAACCGAAAATCGAATATTTTGATTCTTTCATTACCGCTAGCGACTGCACCAACATCCGTACCACCGCAAAGGAAATCCAAGTTCCGGAACGAAAATTCGTCGCCTGGCTTCTTGCGAAGAAGTATCTGTATCGGGATGCCCGTGGAAATCTGATTCCCTATGCCAAGGAGTCCAACAAGGGCTTGTTCATCGTTAAGGACTTCTACTATGGCTACGGACAGATTGCCCACCACACGCTGATTACGCCCAATGGGAAAATGCTGTTCATGCGGCTAGCCCCAGCCATTTTGGCAGCAGCCTAGCGTTTCCCACTGGGAAGGGAGTTGATGCCTATACCTGTTTTCCGTGTTGAGAAGAACGCAAACTACACAACGATGAGTAACTACCATCTGCGGGACAATACCATTTCGTTTAAGGCCAAAGGTCTCCTATCCATGTTTCTGAGTCTGCCAAAGGATTGGAGTTATTCTGTCAAGGGGATTGCCACAATCTCCAAGGAAGGTGTGGATGGTATTCTTTCCGGGCTGAAAGAGCTGGAAGCCGCTGGCTACCTTGAGCGTCACCGAATGCGAAACGACAAAGGCCGCCTGGGTGACAGCGAGTACGTGATTTACGAGATGCCTCACCGTATCCGGGGTTCTCCTGAACTGGAAAAACCAAATCAGGAAAAGCCTGTTCAGGCCAACCCTGTTCAGGTAACTCCTGAGCAGGAAAAACCTGTGGAGGAAAATCCCGCACAATTAAATATAGAAGTAATAAATAAAGATAAACAAAGTACAGATGAACAAATAGATAGAGTAGATAACGCCTCTCGGCATTTCTATGGCGTGTATCGGAATGTGGTTCTGTCAGATTCCGAAATATGCTCTCTGAAAGAGCAATTCCCGCAAGACTATGTCATGCGGATAGAGCGGCTTTCCGAGTACATGTTCACCTCGGGAAAAAAATACAAAAATCACCTTGCCACAATCTTCAACTGGGCAAGGAGGGACGCGCAGTCAGGCAACGGATACCACCATGGAATGTACACCTACGATGGTAATGAAAGTCTGTAAATAAGGGAGGAACGCAGAATGATGGAAACAAATTGGGACAGCCTACAGCGCATTATGGAAATTGCCGAACTCCGGTCAAAAGGAATTCAGGACACGCATTTTCTGGATTGGACATTCCAGATTGCGGAAGATAATCCTTATGTCCGGATGGCGAAGCGATATGCAGATCAATGGGAGCAGGCCAAGGCGGAGAACCTTGGTCTTTTGTTTTGGGGTGATGTGGGAACCGGCAAATCCTTCCTCGCTGCCTGCATTGCAAACGCACTTCTGTCTCAGGGTGTTCCCGTCCTAATGACCAACTTTCCCCGTATCCTGACCCAAATGGGTGACCTCCAATTTGGAGAGCGCACGGAGTATATCGCTTCCTTCGGCAAATTTGAGCTACTTGTCATTGATGATTTGGGTGTCGAGCGCAATTCAGAGTATGCCCTGGAACAGATTTATGCGGTTGTTGATGAACGCTACAAATCCAATCTTCCCCTGATCGTGACTACCAATCTGCCCCCCAGGCAGCTGCGCGGTTCCCATGATGTTGCGCACGCTCGTATTTACAGCCGTGTACTGGAAATGTGTACTCCCGTCCTGATTCAGGGCAGTGACCGTCGAAGGGCAATCAGCGCCAAAAAGAAGTCTCTTGCCAGACAGATACTCTACCCACAGGAGGTTGATTCCTATAGCAGTACAGAATGAAGCAGTTCAGAATATTCCGCTATCAGAACTGTTTTCCTTTAAGAACCATCCGTTTCGTATTGTAGACGATGAGGCCATGCAGCGAACAGTGGAAAGCGTGTCCCAGTTTGGGGTATTGTCCCCTGCCATTGCCCGCCCACGCATCGATAGCGGTTATGAAATCATCTCCGGGCACAGGCGGCTCCACGCCTCCCAGCTTTTGGGACTGGAAACCATGCCCGTCATCGTTCGGCAGATGGACGATGATACCGCCGTGATCACAATGGTAGACAGCAATCTCCAGCGTGAAACCATGCTTCCCAGTGAACGAGCCAAAGCCTATAAGATGAAAATGGATGCCATGGCCCACCGTGCCGGTAGGCCACCACTTGATAATTCCGGCCAACTTGGCCGGAATTTTGCAGGAAAAGAGAGCCGTGAAATTATTGCGGAACAAACCGGGGAAAGCGCCCGCCAGGTTCAGCGATATGTAAACCTTACAAATCTGATACCTGAACTCATGCAGATGGTGGACGAGAAGAAAATCGCGTTCAGTCCTGCCGTAGAGCTTTCTTTTCTCACCCCGGAGGAACAGACCAATCTGCTGGATGCCATGGAGTATGGGCAATCTACCCCATCGCTGTCCCAGGCACAACGGCTGAAGAAACTCAGCCAGGACGGCGGATGTGACCGTATGGCGATGTACGCTATGATGTCCGAGGAGAAAAAGGGTGATTTGGAAAAGGTCACCATCGACAGCGGCGACCTGAGAAAGTTCTTTCCAAAGTCCTATACCCCAAAGCAGATGCACGATGTCATTATCAAACTGCTGACCCAATGGCAAAAACGACGTCAGCAGGATTTATCACGTTAGGAGAATACTATGACCTCAAAAAGAAACAACAAAGCAGCCATCACCACAGGAACGCCCATGTACTATGCAATGCTGGCACCGGAGTTGCCTGTGACCGTTATGGATTTGGAGGAGTGCTTCACTGTGGTTCCCTGTTTCGGAATCGACGATCTGGTAATTGATTTTCCGGGCGGCGGTCTCAAAATCAGCGCATATCAGCATTCCGTGGTGGAAACCGCCGAGAAGCGTTACCTGATTGGCCCCTCCATCGTCTTCCGTTCTGATAAGGACGGGACAGATGTGCCCATTACCGTGGAGGATATTCACATTCTCCAGGCACTCATGGTTTACAAAAGCACCATCCTTTATTGCGGAAAATATAACATTCCCGCAATCGCGCTGGATTAAGGAGGCCACGGATGGAACAGAACGAATCCCTCACCGTTCTCCTGATTGAGCCGGAGCGGTATCCCAAGGTTGTTCAGATAGGCTCTGATTTGAAATCTTTGCAGCAGGCTGTTGGTGGCTGGATTGAAGCCGTTTATCCATGGGAGGATAAGGCGGCAATCATTCTCAATGAAGAAGGAAAGATCAATCAGCTGCCACTGAATCGGGCGCTGCGCACGGAGGACGGTGAAATCTACGATATTACTGCCGGGAATATGATCGTTGTCGGCCTGGGAGAAGAAAACTTTACTTCCCTGACCAAAGACCAGCTCAGTCACTACGAAAAGCTCTTTCATCAGCCGGAAACCTTCATCCGTCTTGGGGACCACCTTATGGCTTTCCCAATCCCGGATAAAACGGTGCGATGCGCAGAAAAAGCACAGGAGCATTCTCCAAAAGCGCCCAGTCACGACGCTAGGTAAAGCTGTCACGGAAAGGAGCTGATGTGAATGCAGGAAGAAGTGGAAAATAGAACCGTGAACCTGGCAATCAGCACCACAAAGCTGACTGCCCGCTCTCTGCTGAACGCCTTTCGTGCTTATATGAACCATCGGCGCAATGTAAAAGCAAAAAAGGCGTATAATATGGACACCCATATTGTAGGTGAGCAAACCATCGGTCAGCTTCTTGGGCAGAACCAGGGGGCTACCAACATTGAAATCGAGAAAACAGAAATCTCCGGCTTCAAAAAGATCCTAAATAAGTATGGGGTGGATTATGCGATTACCAAGGACAAGTCCCAAGTTCCTCCACGTTACCTGGTCTTTTTTAAGGCCCGTGACAGCGATGCGCTAACCGCTGCGTTTAAGGAATTCAGTGCTGAGACAGCCCGAAAGGCAGAACGTCCCAGTATGCTGGCCCTTTTGGCAAAGATGAAGGTGCTTGCCGCCTCTTTGCCGAAAAAAGTTCACGAGAAAAAGCAGGAGCGTGAGCTATGAATCAGCGGAATCTAAAACGGCTGATAATTCTTTCTATCCCATATGTTGTCTTGTGCCTGGTCGCTACGAATCTGGGCGAAGCATGGCGCATCGCAAAAGGGAATACTCCAGCCTCCCCCATTCTCGGCCTGATGGCGGCGCTTCCTGTAGCGTTTTCTAATTTTATGCCCAGCTTCCATCCGTTCGATTTGTGTGTTGGGATAGTCTGCGGATGCGGTCTTCGATTAGCCGTGTATCTCCGTGGAAAAAATGCCAAGAAATACCGACACAATGAAGAATACGGTTCTGCCAGATGGGGAAACGCACAGGATATTGCCCCGTTTGTCGCTCCCAAATTTGAGGACAACATCATCCTGACGCAAACGGAGCGCCTAATGATGTCCAACCGTCCCGCTAACCCCAAGAATGCCAGAAACAAAAATGTGCTGATTGTAGGCGGTTCCGGCTCCGGCAAGACCAGATTTTGGATAAAGCCAAATCTTCTGCAATGTCATAGCTCCTATGTCGTAACAGACCCGAAGGGTTCCATCGTTGTTGAGTGCGGCAACGCTCTTTTGAAAAAGGGATACCGCATCAAGATTTTCAACACCATCAATTTTCAAAAGAGTATGCACTATAATCCATTTGCCTACATTCACAGCGAGAAAGACATTTTGAAGCTGGTAACAACGCTGATTGCCAACACCAAAGGGGAGGCCAAAGGCGGCGACGAGTTCTGGGAAAAATCCGAAAAGCTCCTCTACACGGCCCTGATTGCCTATATTCACTATGAAGCCCCGAAGACAGAACAGAATTTTGCCTCGCTGCTGGAGCTTTTGAACGCCATGGAGATACGGGAGGATGATGAAGAATTTCAAAATCCTGTAGACCTGATGTTTGAGGATCTGAATCGCAAAAAGCCCAATACCTTTGCTTACCGGCAGTATCGGCTGTACAAACTGGCAGCGGGCAAAACCGCAAAATCCATTCTAATTTCCTGCGGTGCCAGATTGGCCCCATTTGACATTGCGGAACTTCGGGAAATCACTGCCTATGACGAGCTGGAATTGGACACGCTGGGAGATCAAAAGACAGCCCTGTTTCTGATTATGTCCGATACGGATTCCACCTTTAATTTCCTGATTTCCATGGTTTATACACAGTTGTTTAACCTCTTGTGTGAAAAAGCTGACGATGTCTATGGCGGGCGGCTCCCGGTTCATGTGCGTTGTCTGATTGATGAAGCAGCCAATATCGGTCAGATTCCCAATCTGGAAAAGCTGGTGGCAACCATCCGAAGTCGTGAGATTTCAGCCTGCCTGGTTTTGCAGGCACGAAGCCAGTTAAAAGCCATCTACAAGGACAATGCGGACACAATCATCGGCAACATGGATTCCCAGATTTTTCTGGGCGGCTCTGAGCCTACCACGCTGAAAGAGTTGAACGCAGCACTTGGCAAAGAAACAATCGACACATTCAACACCTCTGATACCCGTGGCAATAGCCCATCCTATGGTACCAATTTTCAGAAGCTGGGCCATGAGCTGATGTCTCAAGACGAGCTGGCCGTTATGGACGGCGGTAAGTGCATTTTGCAGCTGCGCGGCATTCGCCCGTTTCTGTCCGACAAGTATGATTTGACCCAGCATCCCAATTTTAAGCTTACCGCAGACTACGATATGAAAAACGCATTTGATATTGAAAAATCTCTAAACCACAAGGCAAAGTTCTCTAAAAAGGATGTTTTTACCGTTGTGGACGGAGATGCACAGTTAGGAGGATAACCTTTGGAAAACGAATCCAAGCCCCAGGGGCAAGTTACAATCAAATTCGGAAAGGGCTTGATTGGCAGGTCTTTCACCAGCAAGTCCGGTGTTGAGATGTTACAGGTAAAGATTCCCAACCGCGAACGAACGGACAAGACACCGTGGGAAACCTTTGCCGTTCCGGCGAAGATGATTCACGATAACCAGTACGGGAAAGGCGTTTGGATGAAGCTGTCGGAAGACGGCACTACAAAAGTCTCCAGAAGCGTTCCCACCGGCAAGGACGATATGGGGCGTACCATCTGGCAAAACACCTCCCGAATGGTTTCTAACACAGAACTGAAATCCATGATGGAAGCCTACAAAGAGCAGTCCAGAGATTCCATGCTGGGAAGCCTGGCCGAAAAGGCAGCGCAAAGTAAAGCTGCGCCCCACCACGACACAAATCCCAAGCGGGATTATTCTAGATAATCATTTGAAGTTTGCCGCCTGACAGGCGGCCTTTTTCATGCCCGTGGCTGGGCAGTGCCAGCAGCAGAACAGCCCGCAGCGGTTAGCAAAAACTTTGGTTCTCAGGCTGTCACGCAGACCTAGGCATGCATCTATCTTTTGGAGGAAATACTATGGCATTTTTTAACTCTGCAATCACCGTTCTTCAGACCCTTGTCGTGGCTCTCGGTGCCGGTCTTGGCATCTGGGGTGCGATCAACCTGCTGGAGGGTTATGGTAACGACAACCCCGGTGCCAATGCTCATGTACGGTAAAGTATCACAAGAAAATTATGTCGAATTGACAGCCGCCTCCGCTATACCGAATAAGGAAATAAAGAGTCCTCAAATTTTGCGCTACTAAATGAAGACGAGCGGAAGTAATCTCCCGCTCGTCAGTAAACTTAACTATGCCATATCAATCCCGCTTCTTTCCCGCCACCGGCACTAAGAACAGCGCGGGCAACAGCAGGAAAGCGGTACAGACCAGCCCCCAGGGTATGGACACCTGCTGGGCTACCAGCCCCACAATAGGCCCGCCGATGATCTGCCCGAAAGAGTCCAGCTGTCCGCTGGTGGAAAAGACTGTGGCGCGCATTTTCTCATCCACATGGTCGTTCATCCAGGCGGCCAGCACAGGCTCCTTGATGGTGCGCATAAGCCCCGCCAGCAGGAACACCAACAACATGAACCAAAAGCTCCGCCCCACCGCGAAGAGAACCAGGAACAGGATATACCCGGCGCTGGTGGACATGACCACACTGGTTCGGCTGACAGTCCCTTTTTTCTCCATGCGGGCGATGAGCAACTGAGAAGCCAGAATACCTAAGCCGTTGCCGATAAGACTGATAACACCGAACCAAGTGACGCTGTTCAGCGGCCCGATAACGGGTATTACCGTGTCATCCAGAAAATGAGCGGTGGAGAGCCGGTCAAAGCCTTCACTGGCAAGTCCCCCGCATAGTGTGATTGCTAAGAGCGCCAGCAACACAGGTGCGCCTTTCACAAAGCCCAGGTTGAGCTTGAACAGGCAGACAAAGTCTTTAAGCAAGCCCTGCCGTTCCTCAATAGCAGGGGAGAAGTTGGTTTCTGGCATGATGCGAACCATCACCAGCCCCAACAACAAGCACAAACTGCCCCCCAAGATGACAGGCATTTGCAGGTTTATGTTTCCCAGCAGTGTGCCCAGCACCACGCCCAGAACGCCGCCGATTTGCCCCATTTGACTGCCCCGCAGGAACACCTTGTCTATGGGTTTGTCCTCTTCCTCCGAGGCAATCCACGCCTCCAGAGCGCCGGTGATGAAGGTATCACCGCAACCCCAGACAACCTGGGCCAGCAGAACCGGCGCGAACCACGGTAGCGCACCCTCCATCAGAAAGCCCAGGCCGTAGAGGAACATTCCAATCAGCACCGAGCGCCGACGGCTATACAAATCCGCCACCACACCGGTGGGCATCTCGAACAGAAAGCAGGAGGTCTCCTGAACCGTCCCTACCAGGACAAGCTGGAAAGCATCCAGCTGCACCACCTCCAGGTGGTACACGATGGAAAGCACTGTGGACATAGAAACCGCCAGGGAACAGACAAATCGGAACAGCAGGTAGACAGAATATGCCTTTGAATTTTTAGCAAACATGAAGTTACATTCTCCTTTCAAATCTCATTTTATATGACTTTTGCAAGCTGTTAAGCTAACTTGTGGA
>ERZ773194.1393-NODE-1393-length-26428-cov-3.983354_pt1 | contig 26428 bp, 24 predicted proteins | sample MGYA00511240_ERZ773194 | MGnify/ENA primary metagenome ERZ773194 (study PRJEB29015, sample SAMEA2737774) | human gut metagenome | biome: human gut; feature: human-associated habitat; material: faeces | place: China | collected 2012 ... | reverse complement strand
TACGAAACACGACCATTCATGTCCCAATCGCCTCAACAACGTAACCACTTACACCCCATCACGGCACCCGTACTTCCTCCAAAATATGCCCCAAAATCCCCGCCGCCGTTTCGGCGCTTTGCGTCAAACTGCGGCCGCGGCAAATGATCCGGTGCGCCAAAACATCGACACATACCGCCTTCACATCGTCCGGCAAAACGTAGTCGCGGCCAGCCATCGCGGCCGCACCCTGTGCCGCGCGCATCAGCGCCAGCGTCCCGCGCGGGCTGACGCCCATCCGAATCCGCGGGTCCACCCGCGTGGCGTGCGCGATGTCCACCAGATAGCCGCGCAACGGTTCGCTGACACGGACGGCGCGGACGGCCGCCTGTGCGGCCCGCAGCGCGCCGCCGGCGACCTCCAGATAATCCGCGTACAGCTCGCTCAGCGGCTCTCTGCCGTAGCGGCTGCCGCAGAAACGGCGAAAGCTCTCCGAAGCGTCCAGCCCCGCGAGATCCGCCTCCGGATACCGGCGGGCAAACTCGCGCGCGTCCTCGGCGATAAAGCGCATCTGCTCTTCCTCGCGCGAGCGCCGCTCGCTCTCGCGCCCGGCCAGCTCACGCATCGCCCGCTCGTATCCGGCGCGTTCGCCCCCCAGTCTCGCCGCCTGGAATCGGCAATTGTCCTCGTGGCTCTGCGGCGTGGGAGCGCTGTCCCTCTGCTCCGCCGAGCCGTCCTCCGCGGGAGGCACGACCTCCCCGATCTCTTCCGATCTTTCGTTTTCGTCCATCTCAGACTCCTTTCCGCCGGTGTTCGCCCCGGCCCGCGAATTCCCTTACGGTGATTTAATGGTAGCATAGAAACACGGTTCGTGAACGGCAGCTTTTTCGTCGTTTTTCACGAATCGTGTATCCATTGAATAAGCAGGGTCTTTCTCCGGCGCAAATTGCTCATTTGCCAATTCCCGCGCCCGAGCTGCACACACTCCGTGATAATGCCGAACACAAAAACGCCGCCGGAGGAAATCCTCCGGCGGCGCAGCGCGGTGATTTGGTTTTACATATTCTTTGCCCGGATCTCGTCGAACCACATACGGCAGCGGGTCTCGTCAGCATATTCGCTTAAAGGCTTCAGGCGCTCATAGCCGTACTGCGCTCTCACTTGGCGGGTCTTTGCGTCGTAAATGAGCTTGATCACCGTCGGCACTGCCCTCTTGTACTCGAGACACAACTCACGGACAGCAACCGCATAACACAGAATCGTCCTTCGTATATCCCTTTTTTCCTCTCTGGAAATTGAAGATGATTCTTTCCCCTCACGTATGGCCTTATCCCATTCATAGTCCGGATAAAACTTTCCTTCAATGATGAAGGCTGGTCTCGCCATAATTGCGCCGCATTCAAAATCAGAATAAACATATATTTTTTCCGCACGGTTTTCCGCATAGGCAATGCTCTGTCGGATCATTTCACTCTGGTACTCGGAAAACAGATCCTCAAATGGGCGCCCCTCTGCCGCAGCTTTTTTATTACGGGCTTTCAAGTTTTTTTCCAGCTCTCCAATATTCATAATCCTAGTCCTCCCCAAATATCATTCGTGATACGCTGGCTGCACTCTTCTCCATCAATAAAATATTTTATGTAAAATACACTCGGTCGCAAATCGTCTCCCTCGTACTCGACACGGACATCTACCTCCACCGCTTTTCCAGCCTGTATCGCCCTGTGCCATTTGTTCTCAAGCACCTTATAAGAGCTCAGGTTTACAAGCCAATACTGCGACACAAGGTTGTCCAATTTCCCGGAGCCGCCGAAACGGTCGCCCGCCAGATGCCTGGCATGATCGTCCGGCTGCTTTCCCGGCGTGTTTCGTACATACGGCAGACGCCCGGTAATGGTTCGTCCTTTTTCTCATAATCATACTGTACCATGCTTTGCTGAAAAAAACACGGACTTTTCCAGTACGCAAAACGCCGCCGGGGCACCCCGGCGGCGCATGCATTATTCAATTAATCCGTCTCTTCGTGCCTTTTCAAATGCTTCGTGTACTTCGGCGAAAAAGACCTTTATTTTTCGTGACATCTCCTCCGGCTTGTCCAGCAGGAAATACGCATCAATTCCGGTATGGATCACCGTATTCATATCCGGGTTTTCCTTTTGGCCGGAATGAAACACCAAAAGATTTGCAATCTTTACAGACATCCGTACCGAATAATGCAACTTCTGATAGGCGATGGCCGTAATCGTTCCATTAAACCAGCCCAGTCTCGCAAAGCCATTCTCATATGCAAGCGCACATATCTCCCCGAAAATCAGTCCGGCCATCGTTGCGCGGTCTATATCGTCGTATTCCTCCACCGGTTTCCCGTATGCCGCGATCGTTTGATCCGCTATTGCAAAAGCCTTCGGCGAGAGCTCGTTCATTTTTGCCTCCACTTCCGGCGGGAGCTGCTGTTCTGCTTCTTTCTGCCGATCCGGCGGCACTCTCTTTTCCTTATCCATTTCCATTCTCTGAATCCTCCAATCATTTCAGATGCATTGAGCCGGGTAGTCTCGGAATCAGCTCATCCATGGAGAAGCCATAATCGAACTGTTCCTGAACGGCGGCATTTATAAAGGCTTCCACAAGATCGTTTCCAAACCCCGCATTTCCTATTGATTTTGCGTTTTCAATGTTATACTCGCCGATTGTTGGAAGTTCTCCTTCGTATTCACCGCCTGCTCTGTAGTTATTAAAAAAACCTTCCGTCCATATGTGCAGCAGATTGTGTTCACTGCCCTTTTCGGTGATTGCATTTCCTCTAAGCATTATGCATACACCGTCCCGATAGGGAATTGTTTCTCCGAAAACTCCCTGCTGGTTCAAATGGTGCAGCTGTACGCCGGTAATACCTTCCAGCTTTCGGAACTTGTTCAAATCGCCGTAGCTTCCATAGAGGACATATTTTCCTGTTGACGGATCAATTATATCATCCGACATCAAAGCTGTCATCACTTTTTGATCGAACGCCGGATCAATTCCAAGTCGGCGTGCATTTCCGCCTCCGGCCCCGGCATTCTGTGCCGCACGTAGTACAACGTCGTTATACCAGTCGTTTGTGGGCATCTCCGGTGCTCTGGCTCCGCCGTCACCATTCAGCCCCTGAATAACACGCTGATACTCGTCCGACCCGAGCTTTTCCTCGACTTTCTCCTGTGCCTGATCGAGTAAAACTGCGTAAATTGGGTCTGTAGGCTTTCTCGATTTTTCAGCAAGTACTCCTCCGCTTTGGTAGAGCAGGCTTTCTCCAAAGCCGATAAGATAGTCTTCGGTAAGCTGCGCTACATCCACATCGGAGAAATATTCCTGTGCGCTGCTGTATTGTTTTCCCTTATAGATCGTTGTAAAAAGCGGGTCTAAAACATCGTCAATAACGTTTTCCAGCCCTTCGTTATTTGCATTCAACAGGAAACGCAAAACTATCTTTCCGGCAGGGCTTTTTGCAAGCTTATCCACCACCTGATTCGTTAATTTGTCGGAAAATCCCTTGCCGAAAAGCTTGTTCATTCCGTCGCTGAGGCGTTCTGTGACGACAGCTTTCATTCCTATGCCGCTTGCATACAGCTCTGCCTCGTGCCGCGTTGCCCCCTCGCTCAGGGAACGGTCAAAGGCTGCGCCGGATGACTGCCCGTACAGCATTGCATTGGAAAGGAATGGTCCGAAGATTGGAATATATTTTGCCGCTATAGCCGGAACTCTGCTGCCCAGACGCTCCGCAAATTTTCCCGCAAGACGCAAACCGTCCGAGACATCTCCATACTTTCTCTGTGTTTCGGCGTTATACTCATCCGCCCAGTACGCAGCGCGGTACAGCGGCTCATCAGCGTATTTCGCCTCTGCTTCCCGCTGCGCCTGAAGAAGGTACTCCGAACTCGCGTCCAGGCTACCCATATATTCAAGCGCAGTACGCTGATTTTCTGTCAATCCGGCGTAACGCTCTTCTCTTGCGGCTCTGGAAGCCGCTCCACCGTTGTATACATCCTCCCAATATGCCTGTTCTGCTGCTTGGTATGGCATTGCAAGCTGTGAGCGATAACTAATATCATTTGCCAGCGCTTGCGTTGCTCCTTTCGCGCCCCCGACAGCTCTCCGCCACAAATAGTCCGCGCCTGTACCTTTCGCTTCCAATGCGGCACGATAGTCGGCTGCATTGTCTACGTTATAACGCGCCCACTCCGCTTGAACCATGTCGTTGACCTTGCCGGTGTAGCCGCCGCGCAGGCCGAGGATTTCCGCCTCGTCCTCCGCGCTGCCGTACAGCTCGCGATACTGCCGCGCCCGTTCCTCCTGCGCTCTTCGCTTCGCTTCCTGCTCGGCAAAGAACTTTTTCTGGTACTCTGTGGTGCTGCTTACGCCCTTCTGCCGCAGGAAATCGTCGGCGACATCCTGCGCCTCGCCGGTGTAGGAGTTCACACCCATGATCTCGTTCATGTCGGCGAGATCCGCAGCGCTGGCATACGAAGAACGGTAAGGCGGTTTCCCGGTCGTTCCCGTTGACTTACTCGTTCCGGTTTGTCTGGCCGTACCCGTTGTCCCGGTTCTTCTTATCGTTCCGGTCGTGCCGGGCGTCTGCTTCCCTGCGCCGGAATTGCGCAGCCACGGCTGCGCACCGGTGCTCGCCGGCCGGCCCCGCGTCGGCGGCTTATAGTTCTGCCGGGCGTTCTGCCCTCTTTCCGGAACGATTCCCCGCTGCGCCGGTGTTGTGTTTTGCAGCGTCGGCGCTCTGCTCTGCTGGCTCTGCGGGATGCCGACGCCCCGGTTCCGCTCCTGCGGCGATTTCGCCGGCGTTATCAGGTTTTGTTTGGTGTTGGACGGATAGTCCCACACCGGATAGGATCGTTTACTCATATCCGCTTCTCCTTCGTATGAATTTAATCACAATTCGTGTTCTATGTTCATATGGTAGCAGAAAAGCACGGTTCGTGAGCGGCAATCTTTCCGTCGGATTTCACGAATCATATAGCCATTGATTCCGCAGGCGTTTCCGGATTTCAAAATCATCCGAATAACATTTCGGCCTCGAATTCCGCACACGTTCCGTGATATTCACAGGCATGAAAAAACTGCCGGGACCGTAACGGTCCCGGCAGTTTTGCGGATATGAAATTATCGGGGAGAATTACTCGACAACAACGATACCGAGCTTCTTCGCGGCTTCCTGCGCCTTCTCGAGAGAGGGCGTGGCGTTGCGCAGCACGAGACGGCCGCCGCCGCGGTTGAGCGTATCGACCATGACGCTGTTGCCCTTATCGGTGACGAGAGTGACCTTCTGGATCTGGTACTCTTCACCGCGGACGATGTTCACCTTGACGCCGTCGGCCTTGACGCGCTCCACGGCGACCTCGTAGGTCTTATAGTCGGAGGTGGAGCAGCCGTACACCGCGCCCATGAGCACGCCGGGCACGTTGATCGTGCGGCGGGCGAAGAGCTCCGGATACAGTTCGATGGTGATCTCGGTGACCTTCTCGCCCTCATTGAGAAGCTCGTGGGCGATGCGGCCGCAGTTCGTCGGGCTGCCGACAGCCTGAGAGGAACCGCCGACAACGGCGTCGCCGAGCGTCTTGATGATGGGGGCAGAGCCGTCCGCCATCTTTTTGGCGATCTCCTTGGCCTTTTCGAGCGTCTCTTCGATGCGCTTCTTGTCGGCCTTGTGGACTTCCTCGGAAACGAGGGATTCGACCTCAGCGGTGCGCTGGAAGAAGGGCTCCATGTACTCCACGACGGTGGGTACGATGTGGTGCGCGCTCTCCTTGTGAACGAGGGACGCCATAGCGAACATGACGTCGAACGGGACGTTGACGGTCATCTCCACGGTCGTGCAGAGACGGCCGGCGTACATGCCGCCGAGGATCGCGCCGCCGACGTGAGCGGTGCAGAGCGCCGGAACGAGCACGCGCGGCGTGCAGGGAACGCCGATCGTCGGGGACATAGCGAGGACCATGGCCTTTTCCATCTGCTCGGGCGTGCCGTTTTTCAGATGAACGGTCGCGGCGGCGATGGCGGCAGAGCCCGCGCCGTAGCCTTCCAGATTGCAGCCGGTGGTGACCTTCGCCACGCGGAACAGGCTGCCGACCTTGAGCATGAGGCAGGCGACCTCGGCGAGAGTGGTCTCGTCGGTGCCGACGTCCATCAGCGCGCGCAGGAAGCCGGTGTAGGGGCAGGGGTCGCCCGTGCCGGCGCACGGACGCACGCCGATGCAGTGGTTGCCGACTTCGGCGGCCACGGTGTACATGAGCGCCTTGTCAAGCAGCACATCCGCAAAGATGGTGCCGGGGCCCATTTCCTTGAGCTGGGTGGGAACGGTGCCGAGCAGGAAGCTGTTTCCGCCGGAAACGCCGATCTCCACAGCCTTGAGGTTGTGCGCATACTCTTCCATGACGGCCTTGAGCACGCCTTCGCGGTCAAGACCGGTGCGCAGCTCGCTCTCCGTGAGGACAACGTCCACCACGCGCACGCCGTATTCTTTTGCGAGGGCGATCGTCTCGCCCATCGTCAGCGGAAGCTTTTCCGCAACTACGCTTTTCAGATCTGCCATCTTTTTCTCTCCCGTCTGCGCTCAGCGGCCGGTGGAGGAGGCGTAGGTGTGCTCGATGTCGCGGATCTTCTGCAGACCCATCAGCTCGTTGAACTGGGCAAACGGAACCATCTTGTCAAGCTGGGTGATGGTGGTGCCGTCGCGCTTCAGGCCTTCCCACAGGTCGATCATGGCCTTGGTGGTGACGTAGGTGGAGGCGGTGGGGTAGATAACGAGGTTGTAGCCGAAGCTCTCGAGCTCGTCGTTCTTGAAGATCGGGGTGCGGCCGCCCTCGACCATGTTGGCGAGCGTCAGACCGGGGATCTCCTTGTTGATGAGCATCATCTCTTCCTTGGACTCGGGGGACTCGATGAAGATGATGTCCGCGCCGGCTTCCTTGTAAGCAAGGCCGCGCTTGATGGCCTCTTCGATGCCGTAAACGGTACGGGCGTCGGTACGGGCCATGATCATCATGTCGCCCTGGCGGGCATCAACGGCGGCCTTGACCTTGCCGACCATCTCTTCCATGGGAACGACCTGACGGCCGGTCATGTGGCCGCACTTCTTGGGCATGACCTGGTCCTCGAGCTGAATGACGGCGACGCCGGCCTTCTCATACTCGCGGATGGTGCGCTGCACGTTGACGGCGTTGCCGAAGCCGGTGTCGGCGTCGGCGACGACGAGGGCGTTGCCGGCAGCTTCCACAGTGTTGGAAGCGCGCATGACCATTTCGCTCATGGTCATCAGGCCGACGTCGGGCTGGCCGAGGTGGGAGGCGCTCTGGCCGTAGCCGGTCATGTACACGGCGTCGAAGCCGAGGTAAGAAATGATCTTCGCGGTGAGAGCGTCGTGGCAGCCGGGGGCGACGACGAGCTTTTTCTCTTCAAAGAGCTTGCGCATTTTCTGTCCGTTGGTCATGGGAATCAGTCTCCTTAATAAGTATAAGTATTTGAGTGGTTTATTTCTTTATCACATGCTCTTTCATGTACGAAAGAACTTCTTCGGGGAAGTGCTGCGCCAGAACGCCCATGGCGTAGAGGATATAGTCCTCGTCGAACCAGATGTCCGGGTCGTTGAGCGGCAGCAGCGAGATGCCGGGGTTATCGAACGTGCGGCGCACGATGTTCTCGCGCTCCTCGCCGTGGCAGTGGAGGAAAATACCGCCCACGCACAGCACCTGGCGCACGTTGCGAAGATCGCGCCCCATCGGAGCGCCGGCCATGATGCCCATGACGGGATCGGCTTCCTTCGCGTAATATCCGGCGTGACGGCGGATGGCGACGTCCGCGGCGCACGCGGCAAGCGCGCGGTCGAGACAGGCCTCCTTCTCGTCGGCGGGAATGTGATCGTTGTGCGCTTCGAGCAGATCGACATAGTTTTCCACATCCTCCGGCGTCAGACCGTAATCGTGGTCCATGGCGCGGAGAACGGCCTTGTCGCCCACGGCCTCGGGAATGCCGGTCGCGCTCACGCGCAGACCGAGATTGCCCTCGACGGTGCGGTAGGAAAACTGCTTTTCGTTGCTCACAACAAGTCCGCGCTCTTCGATGTTCATGTCGATGAGCTCGGGCAGAGCGGAATGGATGTCGGTCGTAGCGCCGCCGATATCCACGAGGATCACGCCGCCGACGCCCTCCTGCTCGTAGCTGCCCTTGGCAAGCAGCTCGCTCGCAAGGAGCACGGCGCCCGGCGTCGGGATGACGGTCTGATCCGCGAGCGAATCGCGGAACTCCTGCAAGCCCTTCGCATGGGTGATCTGGTTGATGAACTGCTCGTGGATGGCGATGCGCGCGGGCTTCACGTTCAGCTCGTGGATCGTCGGCAGGATGTTCGGCACGCGGATGCAGTCAATGCCCGCGGCGCGGAATTTCTCCGCCGCCTCGCGCTGGGCGAACTTGTTGCAGCCGAGAATGACCGTGCCTTCGCCGTGCACCTTGCAGATGATGTCCGCGTTTTCGAGCACGTTGGCCATGTCGCCGCCGTCCGTACCGCCGGAGAGCAGGATGATGTCGGGCTTGATCTCGCGCAGCACTTCCTCGCGGAACTCGGGCGGCTCGTCCGCGGAGACGACCTCCATCACACGCGCACCGGCGGTCATGGCAACTTCCTTCGCGGCCTTCGCGGTCACGCGGGGCATGTACCCCATGGCGACCATGCGCAGTCCGCCCGCGGCGCTGCACGAGCTGAACCGAACCATATCGGGCGCGAATTCCACGCCCTTGGCGCGGATCTCCGCCTCGGCGCCGCGCGCGCCGTCGCTGATGTTCTCCAGCGTCGTCGGGTGCTGGCCGCGGGCAAGGAACGTCAGTTTCCCGTCCGCAAGGGCAAAGGCCGCGCCCTTCGTATAGGTGCTGCCGACATCATAAACAAGAATGTTTGCTTTCATCGCTTCGACTCCTTAACCGCCATCCGGGAGACCCGGATGGCGGACATGGGTGCTCTTACTTCTTGCGGGGGTCCTTGCTCTTCTCGAGCAGGGCGTAGCCTTCCATAAGACGGCGGGCGGTACGCTCGATGGCGGCCTTCTTCACGGTGAGATCGGGCGTGACCTCGGAGTAGCAGTTGATGACGCCGGCGGGGTGGCCGATGCGCACGAGCTCTTCCGGGTTCTCCTTGCCGATGACCTGGTTGACGATGGTGCCGGGGATCTTCGCGGCGACGCCGGTGCAGACCGTGGCGGTGCCGGCATAGGTCTTATGCAGCACCTGCATGAACATCAGGCGGGAGACGAGATCGACCTCTTCCTTCTTGATGGTCTTCTTCTCGGGGGGATAGTAGTAATCCTGCGCCTCGGTGATGAAAGCGACCATCGGGAACGCCGGGGAGTTCTTGGTGGCGTCGGCGAGATCCTTCGCCATGCCGCACTTGACGCACGCGATGCCGCGGATCTCTTCGAGATACTTGAGCAGTTCCTTGTTGCCGTCGATCTCGACCTGATCCTCGGTGCCCTTCATGCCGACGCTCTCGGCGCGCACGAAGATGACGGGGTTGGCGCAGTCAACGATGGAGGCCTCGATGGGGCCGCGGCTCGTCTCGATGACGTCCACGGGGTTGCCGGTCGGCAGGAGCTTGCCGGTAGCGGCGCCGGCGGTGCCGGACATATCCATCTGGATGAGAGCGCCGGTACCGGGCACGCCCGCGATGGCGACGTCGCCGGTGACCTTCGCCTTGCCGTCCTCGACGAGGACGTAGGACTTCATGACCTTCTGGGTGTTGACCTGCCAGATGGTGACCTCGTTGAGACCCTCGTGGCACTTCACGATGGACTCGTCGATCGCAAAGGGAGCAACGCCGGAGGAGATGTTGCCGCAGTTGCCGTTCCAGTCAACGACGGCGTCGGTGATGGAGACCTGGGCGAACGTGTAGTCCACGTCGCAGCCGGGCTGCTTGCTCGGGCCGATGACGGCGAGCTTGCTCGTCAGGGGATCGGCACCGGCCAGACCGTTGATCTGGCGCTTGTCGGGGGAACCGAAGATCTGCAGGATCATGGCGTCGCGCTCGGGGCCGGGGGCGGGCAGATCGTTTTCCTTGAGGAAAATGCCCTTGCTGGTACCGGCACGCATGATAACGCAGGGAATTCTGTACTGGTCCATGGTGTTCTCTTTCCTTCCTAAATTACTTGTTTTCTTCTTTCTCGGCGAGCTCTTTCTCTTTCGCCTCGATGAGTTCGGTGATCTTGGTCACGCACTGCTCAGGCGTGGACTCGGGGCCGAAGAACGCATCGACGCCCATAAAGCCGGTGCCCTCTTCCGCGATCTTCTTCTCGTAGTAGGCGTGCTCTTCTTCCTTCTCGGCGATACGCCCGCCGGCCCAGACGACGACCTTGTCGCGCATTCCGAGCTCTTCGAGACGCTTGCCGACACGCGGGAACAGCGTCACGCCGAGGCCGAGCAGGTTGCTCACGCCGATGGCGTTTGCCTTCGCCTCCGCCGCGACTTCGGCCACGGTCTCGGGCAGGTTCATGCCGCGCAGGAAGATGATCTCATAACCGGCGTCCTGGAACGCCTCGCGGATGGTGTTGATGCCGTTGACGTGCGCGTCGGCGCCGACGGTCGCGAGGACGATCTTCTCCTTGCGTGTAGGCGGCTTCTCGATGTGCACGGTAACGTGCTCCTTGGTGATCGGGCAGCGGGAAGGATCGACGCCCAGCGGAGTGTAGCCTTCGACGTAGCGGGTGATGCCGTCGGGGTCGCGGTTCGTCTTGACGAAGCGCTTGAGATCCCAGCCGCCGGCGCGCGGGGTGTCCATCTTGCCGGACTTGCCGCCGTCAACGATGAGGTCGATGAGCTCTTCGTCCGTCCACTGCTTCCAGAATTCCTCGGTCAGGCAGCCCTGGTGCAGGCTGTGCGCGGGGAGCTTGAGGACGGCTTCAAGAACGGCGAACGCCTCGTCCATCATCATGTTCTCGTATTCGTCGATCTTCGGAGACTCAATGCCGGGGTTGTAGGTGTGCTGGAACACGTCGAGCGTAGCCCAGCAGGCCTGGCCCATGGAGTCGCCGGTCGGGATGCCGACGCTCTCGGCCGCCTTCGGGCGGTAGAAGTTGGCGCCGCCGAGCTTGGCAGAGATGGCCATGCGGGCGAAGTGCGCCTGCTCCGCGATCAGGTTCGCGGGCGGATGCTGGAACGTTTCGGGGACAACGATCAGGCTCTTGGAGAGCATGTTGTGGCGGAACGCGCGCATGATGGCAAGGTCGCGGTACAGGTTGTTGCCGCCGACGTTCATCTGGATGCCGGAGAGCTCCCAGGGGAGGCCGGCGTGGGTGGCAATACCCTCGGAGAGAAGGCACATCGCGATGGCCATGCCGTCGGTGCCGCCGATGTTGTTGATGTGCTTGTGGGTGTCGAGCTGCGCGAAGATCTTGTTCTCGGCGCAGACGATGCAGGACTTGTAACCGTTGACGACCTTCGTGCGGAAGTCGTGGATGCCGCGGCCGCCGAAGTGGACGTGGATGACAGGGCCGATGTCGGTGCCGTCAAAACCGGCGATGAAGCCGTTGAGAATGTTGATGTGCGCGGTGTCGCCGGTGGCGTTGATACGCACGGGGTGCTTGGAGCCGCCGCCCATCTGGATGAACTCGCGCTCGCCCTTCGGGGTGATGCCGCCCTTACCGCGGGACTGCTCGATGAGCTCGCGGCCCTTGAGCGGGTCGATGTGGCGGGTCGCCTCGGAGTGGACGAACTGGAACACGGTCTGGCCGAACTTTTCGGCGTACTTGTAAATGTCGTTGGATTCCTTCCAGGTCTCTTCGGCGCTGTTGCGGCCGAGGATCGGGTTCAGGCAGGGCATGCCGGTCTCGACGGCCTTCTGGCCGAGCTCGTAGATGCGGTAGCCGCTGCGGACGACACCGGCGACCTCGCGGGGGTACGGCGCGGGCAGACCGACGACCTCGCCGTTCTCGTCAAGATCGGGCATCTCAACGCCGAACGCATCAGCATAAGCGCGGATGGTCTCGATATCGTCCTTAATAATTTGTTTTGTTCTTGCCTGAGGGTCTTTCATAGCCATAGCTCTTCTCCTCTGTATATTCCTTATTTGATTCTTTCAAACCGGTTTATTCGGTGATGCCGAGCTCGGCGCGTACACGGGGGATCAGTCCGCCGTATTCGAGCGTTTTGAGCACGTTCTCCGAAAGAGGGTTGGCTTCGATGACGCCGCAGGGCGCGGTGATCGTGCCTTTTTCGAGATCGACCTCAATGATCTCGCCGGTGTGGAGCTTCTTCACGGCGTCGGCAACGAACACCGGCATGCCGATGTTGATGCAGTTGCGGCGGAAGATGCGGGCGAAGCCCTGCGCCACGACGAGGGCGACCTGCGCCTGCTTGAGGGCGATGGGGGCCTGCTCGCGGGAGGAGCCGCAGCCGAAGTTGCGTCCGGCTACGAGAATGCAGCCGGGCTCGCGGTTGAGCTTGAAGTCCTCCGTCGGGAGGCCGGCCATGGCGTACTTGCCGATCTCCTCGTAGGGCTCGCTCATCGCGTAGCCGGGGAGGATCTGGTCGGTATCGACATCGTCGCCGAGAATGATAACTTTACCTCTGATCTTTTCCATTTGTGCTTACACCTCCGGAACGGTGATGACGCCCGTGAGGGCGGTGGCCGCCGCGGTAGCCGGGCTCGCCAGATAGATCTGGCCGACCTTGCTGCCCATACGGCCGGGGAAGTTGCGGTTCGTCGTGGAAACGCACACGTCGCGCGGGGTGATAAGTCCCTCGTGCGCGCCGAAGCAGGAACCGCAGCCGGGGTTGAGAATGGTGGCGCCGGCGTCGCGGATGATCTTCGTCCAGCCGCGCTCTTCCATCTGGCCGAGGATCTCGCGGGAGGCGGGAACGATGAGCACGTTGACGTCGGGGCTGACCTTCTTGCCTTTAAATGCCTTGGCGACCTGCTCCATGTCGTTCAGACGGCCGTTGGTGCAGCTGCCGACGACGACCTGCGTGACCTTGATGCCGGCCTTCTCGCGCACCGGAACAACGTTCGCGGGGCTGAAGGGGCAGGAGATCTGCGGTTCGAGCGTGGAAAGATCGATCTCATAAGTCTCGAAGCAGTCGGATTCCTTCTCTTCGGTGCCGAAGATGGTGATCATGCTGCCGATCTCGATACCCATGTTGCAGACGGTCATGCGCTCGGCGATGGAGAGATCGTCGATGCCGGGGCCGGTGAGAAGAAGGCCGCGGTCCACGAGATAGTCGGAGCCGAACTTGCTGCCGAGATACAGGATGAGATCCTTGCCGAAAACGTTGGAGGGGCGCTTGCCGGTGAGATATATCTGCACAACCTGGGGCACCTCAAGATCGAGCGTGCCGGTCGCCATGGCCGCGGCCAGCTCCGTGGAGCCGACGCCGATGCCGATCTGACCGTAACCGCCGCAGGTGCCGGTGTGGGAGTCAGCAATACAAACGATATCGCCGGGGTTCTGCTTATGCTTTTCATACATCAGCTGGTGGATAACGCCTTCACCGCGCTGATACAGGGGAACGCCGAATTCCTTGGAGAAGTCGTCCATCGCCCAAACGTTGGCGCGGGCCTTCTCCGTGGCGGCGGGGTATACATGGTCAACGATCAGCGCCACGCGGCTGGGATCGAAGACCTTCTTCACGCCGATCTCGCGGAACATGCGGATGGCGATGGGAGCCGTCACGTCGTGCGCGGCGACAAAGCTCACCTTGCAGGTGAGATCCTGGCCGGGGGCGACATGTTCCTTGCCAGCCGCTTTTGCCAGATACTTTTCAATAAGGTTCATTTACAATGTCCTCCAGGCCTTTTCTCCCGCAGATGATTCTGCGGTCATGCTTGAAAATAGCCCCCTTGTTGCCAAGGGGGCTATTGTTAAACGCGGGGAAAAATTAGTGCATGCCGTCCTCGCACTTGGCTTCGGACTTCTGCAGACCGCCGATACGGCCAACGCCGTTGACGAGAGCATGCGGACGGCCGGCGTCAGCCAGAACGACCGCCATGACGATCTCATCGCTCTTCGGGGCATCGGGAATACGGACCGCGAAGGAGCCGTAGTGAGTGCGCACGAAGGCAGCATCTTTGAAGTGCAGGGAGATGTCCAGCTCGGAGCCGGCAGGGCCGACCTTCTCGTTGGAAGGAATGATGGACTTGCCGCCGCCGATAGCAGCGCGGATGGTCTTGCCGGACTTCGGGTGCAGCATAGCGGAGGAGTGCTCCAGCTCGCCGTCGAGACCGACGATGCAGCCCTTGCCGTAGGTTTCAACGTTCTCGGCGCCGAGGAGCTCGGCACCCTTCTTGGTGAGCAGATCGCCCAGGTACTCGCCGTACTCGGTCAGCTCAGACAGGTCTTCGACCCACTGGCCGGCGTACGGATTCTTGATAACGGCAGCCACGGACACCGTCTTGATGGACTTGCGGCCGGAGTTGGTCTCCACGGGCTTCTCAGCGCCGCCCTCGTAGAACACTTCTTCGAGGTTGGTAACGATCTTGCGAATCTTAGGCTCTTTCATTGGTATATCCTCCTATTAAAAAATAATAGCTAAATGAGTTGGGCTTCTGTGCGAGCAAGGCTCAGCAGGGCTTTCTCGACGCAGGAGGAGTGTTGCTGGACTTCTTGACGTTGATCTTGCCGTCAATGATGACATAGGACAGGCCCGGAATATCGCCGGCGGCGAAAGCTTCCATGGCGTCCTTGCCGACGGAACCCATCGGGGTATCCATGATCAGCAGGTCGGCTTCCTTACCCGGGGCGATGACGCCGCGGTTGAGCTTCGTGTAGACCTTCGCCGGGTTGCCGGTCGCCATGGCGACGCAGACTTCGGGGGCGATGTCGGTCATGGAAGCGGCGAAGCTGATGTTGCGCATGATGCCCAGAGGAATGATGCCCGTGCCGGACGGAGCGTCGTTGCCGAAGATCACGCGGCCGAGCTGGCCCTTTTCGGCAGCGCGGTTGAGGACGTACTGAGCGGTCTTCGGGTTGCCGCACTGCACGATCTCCATCGCGAACGTGGTCTCGTCCATGATGCGGTCAACTTCGTGCAGAGGAATGGAGGTCGGGCCGCCATTGATGTGGGAAACAACGTCGGGCTTCGTCTTGATGACGTCGTCCGCGGTAACGGTGGAGGAGCCGGGGATGGAAGTACCGCCGGTGTGCATCTGCACCTTGAAGCCGTGCTTGTGGGCCCACTCGACCATGGGAGCCGCAGTCTCGGGGTTGTTGACGGTGCCGAGGCCGATCTCACCGACGACCCAGACGCCTTCCTTGGCGAGGTCTTCGAAGTCCTTCTCGACCAGACCCTTCTCGAGGATCAGTCCGCCGCCTTCGACCTTCACGCCGGAAACGCCCTTGGCAAAGCACTTGTGGCCGACAATGGCCTGCGCCTTGGTGTAGACGGGGTCGCCCTTCGGATGGCCGGGGATATGGCATTCGCCGGCAGAGATCATAGTGGTCACGCCGCCGTTTTTCGCACTCTCAATGAAGCCAAAGGTCTTCTGACGGGTGCCGTAGCCGTCCGCCGTGGAGACATGCACATGCGTGTCCCAAAGACCCGGGGTGACGGTGGTGCCGTTGGCATCGACGACGGTCGCGTCGCCGACGTTGGCGAGGAGTTCTTCGCCGCCGATCGCCTCGATGAGGTTCTCGTTGATGACGATGACGCTGCCCTCAAGAACGGGGTGGTCAATGTCACCGGAAACGATCTTACCGATGTTCTTAATTACCAGAGTAGCCATGGTAAACTCCCTTCTGCTGCTGCGCGCAGCAATTAAATTGTGTGTTTGCCCAACTCCCCCGGCGTTGCGCAGTTCTGCGCCGGGAGCGTTTTGCCAGAGTACACGCGGACATTCCGCCGCCATCCGCACATCCGGGATATGGCAGCAGCCCTGTCCAAAGGGTTTTTCTGTCGCGGCAGGGGTGTGCCCGGAAGGGCGGACGCCCTTACCGTGCAGAAAACCCCTGGTTCCCCGGTCAAACTGTGGCTGGGGAGCCGACTTTTGATTCCCTAAGATTCTCCGCTCAATCCCCGGCGCATAAAGCGCCGGGAACCGGCGAATATTGAATAACTCAACGCCTTTTTTAAAAAATCCGCGCACGAGCTGTGCTTACCTCGGAGCTGCAGCTTGCCCCGGGAGTAAGTAGAGTTTTGTGCCTGTTAGGATTACAGATCGAGAGCGTAGTCGCCTTCCTTGATGAGGCCCTTCTTGCGCATGAGCTCGCTGACGAGCCAGCTGACAAGAGCGGGGATCACGAAGGAGCAGACGATGAGGCCGATCCAGTTCAGAGCCGGGCTGGCAGTGGCGGCGGCGAAGTCAACGCCGAGAGCGGCGTTCTCTTCGCACACGGGGGCCGCCCAACCGGTGATGAGGCCGATCTGGCCGCAGAGGCCGGAGGTGCCCATGCCGGAGTTGATGGCAGCGCCGTTCATCTGGAGCTTGAACAGGCAGGTGGCGAGCGGGCCGTTCACGATGGAAGCGACCACGGGGGGCAGCCAGAGGATGGGTTTCTTGACCAGGTTGGGAACCTGGAGCATGGAGGTGCCGAGGCCCTGAGAAAGGAGACCCTGCACGCCGTTCTCACGGTAGGACGCAACAGCGAAGCCGACCATGTGAGCAGAGCAGCCAGCAACGCAGGCGCCGCCGGCGAGACCGACCAGACCAAGACCGGCGCAGATAGCGGCGGAGGAGATGGGGAGGGTCAGGATGATGCCCATAAGAGCGGAGACGAGGATGCCCATCCAGAAGGGCTGGAGAGCGGTCGCCTTCATGACGAGGTCGCCGAGAAGGACGGCGCCCTTGCCGATCGGGGGAGCGATCAGGAAAGCGAACAGAACGCCGAAAACGATCGTAACGAACGGGGTCACGATGATGTCGATCGGGGTACGCTTCGAGACCAGCTTGCCGAAGAACACGGCAATGACGACGACGAAGAACACGGCGAGAGGGCCGCCCTGCGCGCCGAGGGCGTTGGCAGCGAAGCCAACGGCCAGCGTGGAGTACATGACGAACGGGGGAGCCTTCATGCTGTACGCGATAGCAGCGGCCATAGCGGCGCCCTGCACGGCGTAAGCAGCGGTCTTGCTGGCGATGAGAAGGTTCTCGCCGGCGAGCTTATCGGACATCCAGGGGTTGACAACGATGTCCTTCAGCAGGGGAACGTACATGCCGATCGTGTTGATGATGCAGCCGATCAGCAGAGACGCGAACAGACCGTGAGCCATGCCGCCCAGGCCGTCGATGAAAATGCGCTTCGTGGAGAACTCAATGTTCTGCTCTTTGCAGTACTTAGCCCATCCCTTAAGCTCGGTGTTGTTGTTTGCCATTAATTAAAGTGCCTCCCTTAATTTAATGTTGATTGCAACATTCGTTGAGCGTTTACTTGTGTGTGGTTTCGGGCAGCTGCTGATTGCCCGAAGAGGGACGTGCGCGGTTCCTTATTGCTTGGTAAGCTGGCCGCGCCGCGTACGACGCGGCCGATGAGTTATTGTTAAAAAAGTACCTTAGGGTGTACTTTCAACCTTAGTTGGCGGCAGCCTCCGCTGCCTGCTTGTCCTTCCACGCCTTCACAATGTCGGCGGCGAGGATGGGGGTGTGGTGGAACTTGACGCCGAGCGCGTTGCCGATGGCGGCCATCGTCGCGGGGATGCTCGGGATGAGCGCCGGCTCGCCGATGCCCTTAGCGCCGTACGGAGCGGCGTCGCCGTCGCTGCACACAACGATCGGGTACACCTCGGGAACATCCATGCTGGACTCGATGATGTACTTGCTGAGCGAGGGGTTCTTGATCGCGCAGGTCTTCGGGTCGATCTCGATCTTCTCGCTGATGACGAAGCCGGTGCCCATGGCGGTGCCGCCCTCGATCTGGCCTTCGCACATCTTCACGCCGACCGGCGTGCCGACGTCGTGCGCGGAAACGCACTTGAGAAGCTGCACTTCGCCGGTGTCGGTATCGACCTCGACCTCGATGATGCAGGTGGCGTAGGAGTAGACCTCATACGGAACGCCGGACATGTCGGCCGGGTTCAGATAGGTGGTCTTCGGGTTGTAGTAGCCCGCGCCGACGGCCAGACGGCCATTTTTGCCCATCGCGCCCATGAGCTCGGGATAGGTCATCTTCTTGGACTCATCCTTGGAGCTGTAGATCTCGCGGTGGCGGAAGATCAGCTCTTCCTGCGGGACGTTCAGAAACTCGGAAGCGGTGCGCTTGAGCTCGCCCATCGCGTTCGTGCAGGCATTCTTCACGGCGTTGCCGGTGATGAACGTCTGGCGGGAGGCGGATGTCGCGCCGCCTTCGGGGGCGATCTGGGTATCCGCCCAGGTCACGTGGATGTTTTCAAACTCAAGACCGAGCGTTTCGGCGGCGATAGCCGCGGCAACGCTCGCGACGCCCTGGCCGATGTCGGCCGCGCCGATGGTGACGTTAACGCTGGTGTCGGGCAGAACTTCGCAGAACGCGGCGGCCGGGTTCGGAAGACCGGTGTTGCCGACGCCGTAGAACATGCTGCCGACGCCTGTTCCTCTCAATTTCATATCTGCGGCCTCCAATCCGGGTCGAGACGCTCAAGGGCGTCCGGCATGACTTCCTCGGCCTTCTTGATCGCCTCGGCAAGCGTATCCTGATAGCCGACGCTCTCGGTGAGGGTCTGGCCGGTCGGGATCGTCGAGCCGACGTGGTGGCCGTTGATGCGGCGGATCTCCAGCGGGCTCATATGCAGAGCCGCGGCCAGAGCGTCCATCTGTCCCTCGTGGACAACGGCGGCCTGCGGCACGCCGAATCCGCGGAACGCACCGCACATCGGGTTGTTGGTGTAAGCAAATACAGCGTCCAAACGGACGTTCGGGCAATCGTAGGGGCCGACGGCGTGGACCGGGAAACGGCCAATAACGGCGGGGCCGTAGGAGCCGTAAGCGCCGGCGTCGCACGTGAGCTCATACTGCGCAGCCACGAGCTTGCCGTCCTTCGTCGCGCCGGTCTTGACATGGGTCGTGATCGGGTGGCGCTTGGAGGAGATCATCGTGGACTCCGTGCGGGAGCGGACGATCTTCACGGGGCGCTTGGTGTAGTGCGCGAGCAGCGCGCAGTGCAGCTGCACGCCGATATCGAGCTTGCCGCCGAAGCCGCCGCCCGTGGTGGGCTGGATGCAGCGGACGTGGTTCTGGGGAACGCCAAGCATGCCGGCGACCTCGTTGCGGTCATAGTGGGGGTTCTGCGTGGAAGCGATGACCGTCATGATGCCCTTCTCGTCATAGTAGGCGATGCCGGCATCCGGCTCGATGAACATGTGGGAGAGGACGTGGGTGGAGTAGGTGTTCTCGACGATAACATCGCACTTGCTCCAGGCTTCGTCCACATTGCCGAACTCCATGTGCTTCTTGGCATGGACGTTCGTCGTGCCGTGGACGCAGATCGCGCCCTCCGCCATCGCGCTCTCGTAGGAGTTGATGACGGGCAGCTCTTCGTATTCGACCTCGATGAGCTGCATGGCTTCCTGTACGATCTCCGGGGTCTCCGCCGCGACAACGGCGATGGCGTCGCCGTAGCGGCGCACCTTGTCGTCCACAAGGCAGGGCTCGTCTTTGACGATGATGCCGAAGCGGTTCTTGCCGGGGATGGCGGTATAGTCGAGGACGGCGGCGACGCCGGGCAGCGCGCGGGCCTTCTCGAGATTCAGCTTTTTGATGTAGGCGTGGGGAACGGTGCTGCGGAACACGCCGCCATAGAGCATGTCGGGCATGTAATAGTCCGCGGCAAACTTCGCGCGGCCGAGCACCTTGTCGAGCGAGTCGACCTTGATATGGTCACGGCCGAGGATAGCTACGTCTCTCATGCTTCGGCCTCCTCTCCGCGCATTCTGGCAGCGGCCAGAAGCACAGCGTCATTGATCTTGGCATAGCCGGTGCAGCGGCAGAGGTTGCCGCTGATGGCGAGCTTGACCTCATCGCGCGTCGGGTTGGGGTTCTTCTTGAGAAAAGCCTCGGCGGTGAGGATCATGCCGGGGATGCAGAAGCCGCACTGCACGGCGCCGGCGTCCATGAACGCCTGCTGCACCACGTCGGGCTGGCCGTCCTTGCTGACGCCCTCGAGCGTGATGATGTCCGCGCCGTCGGCCTGTCCGGCCAGAATGCAGCAGCTCGTCACGGGCTCGCCGTTGTAGATCACGGTGCAGGCGCCGCACTCGCCTTCGCTGCAGCCTTCCTTGACGCTCGTGAGGCCAAGATTGTTGCGCAGCACGTCGATCAGGCGGTGGTTCGGCTCGACCTCGACGGTCACCGGCTCGTGGTTAACGGTGAAATGAATGGTGATCTTTTTCAAAATCCCTGCACCTCCTCGATATTCAGTTTGCGGAGCACATCGGCGAACAGGTGCTTGTACACACCCTGGATGCTCTCCTTTTTGTAGAACACAGAGGGACGGGACTTATTCGCTTCGTAAACCTGATCGTGCATGATCGGCAGGCATCCGAGCATGGTCTCCCAGCTGAGCTTCTTGCCGACGAGATACTCCTCGCAGCTCTTGTAGCGCTGCGGATAACGCGCCATGGCGCCCGCCCGCATGGAGCAGTAGGTGCAAACGCCGTTATCATCGACCGTCACGACCATGCCGCCGCCGATGACGCTGATGGCGAGCGCGCGGCGCTTGCCCAGCTTATAAAACGCGGTAGCGGTGTGCTTCGTATCGGGCAGCGGGAACGAGACCTCGGTCATGAGCTCGTCCGGCTGCAGGATGTTGCGCTTGCGGTCGGGAGAGGAAAGGAATTCGTTGATGTTGATCGTGCGCTCGCCGCGGACGCTCTTGATGGTAACGTCGGCGTTGAGCGTGACGCACGCGGCCAGACCGTCGCCCGCCACGGAAGACTGGCAGATGTTGCCGCCGAGCGTTGCGAGGTTGCGAATCTGGGGCGAGCCCACCTGACGGCAGGCGTCATAGAGAATGTGGACATTCTCACGGATAATGTCGTTGGCCGCTACCTCTGCATGAGAAGTAAGAGCACCGATCCGGACGATGCCGTTCTCGACCTTGATGTAATCAAGCTCCTTGAGCTTCTTCAGGTCGATAACGACAGCCGGCTGTGCCTTCCACTCATTGAGCTCCAGCGTAAGGTCGGTGCCGCCGGCGATGCAGGCGACGCTGTCCTTATACTGATCCAGCAGAGTGAGCGCCTCGACCACGGTGGTAGGTGCGTAGAAATCAAATGGTCTCATGCGCGGTTTTCCCCCTTCTAAATGTGCTGCTTTCGCTGCTTTTTCTCCGCCGGAGCGGGCGGCAGTGCCGCCCGTCCCGGTTAGAATACTTTATTTTAATTTTACTCCAGTTCGCCGCGGATTTCAACACCCATCGGCTTTTCCCAGAGCTTGATGACGGCGGACATATCTTCCATGCCGTAGCCGGCGGCGCGGGCCTGCTCGTAAACGGCGGTGCAGGTGGCGCTCATCGGGATAGGCATCTTGACGCCGCGGGCGGCTTCCTGCGCGAGGGTCAGGTCCTTGTACTGCACGTCCATCGCGAAGCCCGGCTCGAACTTGTCGGGCATGATGAACTTCTTCATCTTCGCATCGACAACGTAGCTGTTGCCGGAGGAGGTGGAGATAACGTCGTACATGGTCTTGTTGTCCAGACCGAGCTTCGCGCCGAGCACGAGAGCTTCGGCGAGAGAGGCCATGTTCGCGCCGAGCAGCATGTTGTTGACGATCTTCATCGCGTCGCCCATGCCGGTGCCGCCGATGCGCATGATGCGCTTGCCGATGGCTTCGAGAACGGGCTTGGCCTTCTCAAAGGTCTCCTCGTCCGCGCCGCACATAATGGTCAGCGTGCCCTTCTGCGCGCCGATGGTGCCGCCGGAAACCGGAGCGTCCATGTACTTCACGCCGTGCTCGGCGGCGATCTTCGCCATCTTCTGGGTGGTGCCGGGAGCGACGGAGGACATATCAACGATGATGGTGCCGGGCTTGCAGTGGGAGAGAACGCCCTTGGGGCCGCACATAACGGCCTCGACGATCGCGCCGTTGGGGAGCATGGTGAAGCCGATGTCCATGTTGGCGGCGACTTCGAGGTTGTCCTTGCAGCCGATGGCGCCTTCGGCGACCTTCTGCTCGACGAGAGCGGGAACAAGGTCGCTCACGTAGGTCTCAAAACCAGCCTTGATAACGTTGCTGCACATATGGCCGCCCATACGGCCCAGCCCGATAAAACCGACTTTCATTGGAAAAGATCTCCTTTAAAATATTTGCAAGTTATTGTTGCCGAATGTTATTGCGCGCTGCGCTCGAACGTGAGACGCTCACCCTGGATATCCGCGTATACGCGGACGAGATTGCCGTTTTTCCACTGGCGCTCCGTCTCCTCATACACCTGCATGAGACCGCGCTTTTTCTCCTCCGGGAGAAGCGGCTCGACGGCCGTGACGATACGGAGCGAGGCAATGTCGCTCTCCGGCTCGATCTCTCCGGCGAGACAGGTATGTACCCGCGGCGATTCGATGTAGGAGCAGTTTGCGATGTGCGTGGCGCAGGCGTCCGCGAGAGCGCACCGCCGGGAAAAGACCGTGACGCCTCCGGCGATGCCGCGTGTGAGGCTCCGCCCGCCGAGACCGCTCGTGCACACGCCGCCGATGCCGTCCTCCGCGCGGATCTCCACGATCTCCGTAACGCGGCCGTTGAGATCGGGCAATATGCCCATGCGGATGGAGCGTCCCTCGCCGAGCCGCAGCGCCACGTCGCCGCCGTTATTCACGGCAACGAGATCCGCGCCGCGGGCGAAGAGCCAGTCCGCCATGGCGTCCGCCACCGTTCCGGCAACGGCCGCCATAGGCGTGAGCGTAGGCTCGCCGGTCGCAAGGACCGATTCCGCCATGACGCGGGGCAGCCCGGTGAGTTCGGAATAATCCATGCCGTCCGGGTACTGCCGCAATATGGGCAGCGCCCCGGCGATCTCGGAGAGCGAGTCGCGCAGAAACGGGAAAGCCGACGCCGCCAGATCACTGAGGTTTTCGTCTCCGCGCCGGGCGGTCACCACCATGGACGCCGGGCCGTAATCGAAGAATACGCGCCCGTCATCCAGGATGCGGAAGGCTTCGTCCATCAGTGCTTCTGATACTCAGGGAAGTCCTCGACGTTCTTGATGCAGTTCATGTGGCCGCCGATCATCGCGTAGTCTTCCTTCGTCATGGTGTACTCCACGGGGGCGACGGTCGCCGGGGTGGGTACCCAGGTGAAGGCGTGGTTGACGACCTTCGCGGTGTCAACGATGAAGTTGATGCCGCCGCCGGGGTAAACGTAAGCGGGAGCGCCGCCGATGGTCAGGTGCGCCTTGCCGGCGTGCACGGCCTCGGTGATGGCGATCGGGTGGTGGCAGACGCCGCCGCGGGCGGAGCCGCCGGTGCCGCCGCAGTACATAACGCTCGTGTTGGAGCCCTGGCAGTTGCTCTTGATGGCATCGACGACGCGCTGCGCCTTCTCGCTCATCGGGATCTCCTTCACGTCGCCGTCGGCCTGGACCTCGAAGAGGGCGCCGACTTCGCCGGTGGTGTTGGTGACAAGGATGGTCATGCCGGCGTGGGCAATGCTCATGTCAACGCTCTTGATGGCGTCGCGCGGCGTCTGGAGAACGGTGCCTCCGATGCCGTCGCCGTGGCCGCCGAAGTAACGGCCGACGGTGCTCTTGGTGGCGTTGGGGATAACGCCGGACCAGGTCATGCCGACTTCCTTGCCGGCGAGATGCTCGCTGAAGAGGCCGGTGACGTGGTGGTCGATGACGATGCACTCGTCCACGCACTCCTTCATGACGTCGGCGAGCAGGCCGATGGTGGCGCTGCCGCAGCCGATACGCATGGTGGTCTCCTGCGTGCCGTTGATGATGGGAGCGACGCCCTGCTGGCAGACGATCTTGATCATCTTGGGCTTGCCGGTCTCGTGGTCGGCGGTCTTGACGGTCAGCTCGACCTTCTCGCCGTTGGCAAGAGCGACAATGGTGCGGGCGGTGGCAAAGCCGCCGTCCTTCGCGGTCAGACGGTTCGCGCCGCCGACGTAGATCATCTTGGAGCCGTACTCCTCGGTATGTACGAGACCGACGGGCTTGCCTTCGCAGTAAACGGTGTCGCCCTCTTCGCCGATGTAGGTGTTGGTGTCGAGCTTGACGAGAACGCCGGAGTAGCTCAGCGGAGCCTCGGTGACGGTGGTGACGACGTCAACGCCGTCGCGCTTCTCGCAGACGATGTGCGGAGCCGGACGGATGCAGGGGTAATTGGTGCCCGCGCCGACAGCGGTAATGACAGGCTTGGCAATTCTCGGATCGATCTCGATCTGGGGCTTGCCCTCTACGACGAGCGCGCGGTTGCGGACCAGACGGCCGCCCTCGTTGGTGTAGCGCTTGCAGGCGCCGGTGGATCCAACGGGAACTTTGCACTGGATGGAGCAGGAATGGCACTGCACCATGCCCTCGGTCTTCTCGGCGCCGTCGATGGCACCGAACGGGCAGACGCGGCGGCAGACGTTGCACTCAACGCACATGTTCGTGATGCTGACGACTTTCTTGCCGTCCGCACCCGGTTCAACGGCAATCGCACCGATGGGGCAGTTTTTCGCGCAAATCTGGCACTTCTTGCATTTTTCCTGATTGATTTTCAGCATGTCACGCTCTCCTTTTAATAATGTATACCTATCCCATGCGTTGGATAATCTCTCGTATATATTATTATCGCAAACCCCTATTTTTTTCAAATACATAATTTGTATGAAATTTGCTGTATTCATATCCAAACTATAGCGAAGGGTCTAATATTCGCCGAAAATCGCATCTTGATTTTGTGCAGAATAAACATTCGATAAAACCATTTTGACAACTATTGCAATTTGTCGTCTTTTTTTGCATAATACTTCTACAGTTTGTATGCCGCGCAAAGCGGCATCATGCCGGAAAAGAGGGCGAAAATGGATAACAAACAGCAAAATAAAACTTTTAAACTTCCAAATCAATTAAGGCAAATGAGAATAAATTCCGGATTAACTCAGCAAGAAGTTGCTGATAAAATCGGAATATCTTTAAGGCAATGGCAAAGATATGAAAAAGAAGGTAGTCTCGCAACTGCCCCGTTTCAAATAGTGCTGAAAGCCGGAAAATTATTTGAGAAAGATGTTTACGATTTTGTAAACTCGCTCAAAGATATTTACGTTGACAGATTATGTACGCCAGATGAACTATACAAAAAAGGAGAAAAAACTATGAAAACTTATTATTCTTTCAAATACGGCACTTTAAAGATCTTACTTCCCAAAACTTCCGATGATGAACTTAACAAAGAAATTGAAAGCGGTATAGAACAGCTCAAAAGCGGTAAATGCAGTTACGTAGCACTTATGATGTTTTTACTGGATAACAAAGTACCAGTTACATCATTCCCTTTGGATTTTACCGACCCAGTCAGCGTAGATCAATCTAAAAGATTCAATGAAGTGTACAAAAAACGTGATTTGTTATACGAAATATAACAGCAAGGCCGGGTTGTCCGGCCTTAATTCATTCTATTCAGCTGATCCAACTTTCCAAGCTTGTTTTTAGCTGCCGGTGTCTTATTCTTCATCTTACGTTCTCGTTCTTCCTGTTTTTTAGTCTTTGATTTCTTTCTCAATGAGTTTCCAGTACTATACCCCATATTTTCCCTCCTTATCCTTGATCTTCTGACTTCTGGTCTTGAAATTGATGATTTCCACGTCCGTATTGAGTTCAGGTGGTATTTTCCCTACAACGATAACTCGAAGCGGTTCTATGTGTCTTTCCATTTCTTCAAAGCCTATACAGAATTCTTCTCTGGATGCTCTGGATTTAATTCTTCCATTGGTGCAACATGCTACGGTGCTTCTTTTTGGCACACCATCAAAAGCCCAGTCATAGCAATACTCTGGCGGTATGCTTACGTTCGGAATAACTTTAATTCCGTTCATGCTGAGATAATGAGACAATGCATGATTACGGTACTTCTGATAGATATTCATTGCAAATGGCATTCCATTCTCTCCTACTGCCATAGAAAAGTCAGGGCCTATCACGCTATGGAAACATTTTAAATGTTCTAGGTATCTGTCTGTATTATTCCAAATTTTTTCAAATTCGTAGTCGTGGATGTAGAAATTCACTGTCAGCTTGCGGTGATTCTTAATCTTCGGACTGAAGCTATCCTTGAAATCAACCGTATCTTCTCCCGGATGTCCTGCGTATCTATCTAACATCGGTATCTGATATTTTCCGTCCAGTTCTGCTCCTATAATCATGTATTCTCTCATTACATCATATGCGGTATGACTAATTCCCTGTGAGATCATCGTTACCCTCCTGTTATTTATTGACATGATACGTGCGGCACTTATTAGCACTTACATAATGCAGTTCCTATGGCATATAGTTTTACGGGTGGAGAACTAGGAACTCTTGTTTATACAGCAATAGGTGCAGTT
>ERZ773194.1362-NODE-1362-length-26844-cov-3.813767_pt1 | contig 26844 bp, 25 predicted proteins | sample MGYA00511240_ERZ773194 | MGnify/ENA primary metagenome ERZ773194 (study PRJEB29015, sample SAMEA2737774) | human gut metagenome | biome: human gut; feature: human-associated habitat; material: faeces | place: China | collected 2012 ... | reverse complement strand
GTTATGACCATTCTGGAGAAGAAGGGACTGAGAGGAAATGTGATGGTCGATTGTTCTTCTGATAAATAGATCGTATTGAGAAAGCAATGCAGGGGAGAAGATCTGATGATAGTAAAGTTCATAAAGGAGTGAGTTGAGATGGGATGGTCGTTGTTTTCCTGTTTGATTTGAGGAAACGTGTCTTCGGAGGTTGCCAACGCAATCCCCCTCTTTCGTTGGCATTGCCCAGAATCGAGACAAATAGTGCCATTGTTTCATTCGCCCAATTTGAAGTACTCATGTCGGTTATCAAGGACCTGAAGTTGGATTTCTCATCCATCGCGTGGTGTCCTGCGAAGGAGCATGCAAGCGTGATGGCTATGGCCACGATGAAGAATGTCACTCCCCTGGAGTCCGAATTCCCCAAATCTCTTTCTCTCTACGACTGGAATCTGGAGAATGTGGAAGAGAGCAAAAAGGTTGCCGAAGCGCTCCTGCCCTCTGGAATCTGCAGTCTCAATTGGAGCCGTACGACGGTTCCTGAACAGGCGAACGCTCAGGGTCTGATTTCGATAGGAATGGGAGACGGAACCGTTGAGTTCTGGATTCCTTCCTTCTCTGCGGAGAGCGGCTGGACCTTGGAAAAGGTAGGTGTCTGAGGAGTGGATAAGAGGTAGGTTTCCTCCGTTTCCGTGTCGTCTTCGGCTGTTCAGTCGATCTGCTCGAACTGTCACAACGAGGGAAAACAGCTGTGTGTTGGCTGCAACGACGGAACTGTGTTTCTGGTGGAGCTGAACGATTTGCACAATCCGGAGGTGGTGGTACTGACGAAGCCAGGAATGAACAGTGAGATCACCCAGTATGTGTAGTGCATTTCCTTGATGGTAGTGTGTCGTGGAACCCGAAGGTGAGTCACATTGTGTGCACGAGCACGGCTTCGGGTCACGTGATCGTGTGGGACATTCGCCAGAAGGCGGTGTGGTGCGAGCTGTTCGACAACAACACTAGCCGCGTGTCGCAGGTGGCGTGGAACCCCGAGGACGGTCTTCAGCTTCTGACAGGTACAAGCAACCAATTCTTCTGATTGTAGCGCTGGACAGCGACGCGACGCCGGTGCTGAAGCTGTGGGACCTGCGCAGCAGCACCTCCTGTCCGGTGTGCGAGCTGAGCGGTCACAGCAAGGGTGTGCTGGACCTGGTGTGGAACGGCGACGACAGCAGTTTCGTGGTGTCGACGGGCCGCGACAACAAGGTGCTTCTCTGGGACCTGCCTTCGCGCATGGTGCTGGGCGACCTGGCGGGCTGCGAGGAGAAGACGGAGGTACCGCGCGACGCAGCGGACTTCTTCACGACGGCGACGCACGCGGCGAGCGCGACGCGGAAGACGAGCGTGATGTGGAACCCGTTCAACCCTGCGGTGGTGGCGACGGCGGCGAGCGACGGGTTGGTAGTGCTGTACAACGTGGAGGGCGTGACAAGTCCTCGCAGCGAGCGCATGCACGTGCGTTACCACGCGACGCACGGGTTCGAGAACCGTTTCCATGGGAAGGTGCTGTCGGTGGGCGACTTGGTCCGCGGCGACGACGTGAAGGAGGAGATTGGTCGCTTCGAGCACAGCATGGGCGAGGGCGACCTGAAGGGCTACTGCGAACACATGACGGGCGTGTGCGAGGACAAGGAGGAGCAGGAGCTGTGGGCGTTCATGAAGGTGGGCGTTAGAGAGGACTCTCATGCAGTGCATGTTTGAGGAGGACGCGCGCGACTCGCTCATCAAGTATCTCGGATACGTACAGACCGAGGAGAAGGTCGAGGAGAAGGTCGAGGAGACGGTTCCTGAACCGACCGTTCCCGAATACTGTCCCGATTCCGATGTCACCGTGGAGGAGCTCATCGCCATGCTGGAGACGAATCCCGTCGAGGAGTGCGAACCCGTCGTCCATCCCGACTACGTCACGGGATACGGGTTCTTCGACTGTTCTCCCAGGCTGTTCATGATACGCGACAGGCCGATCCTCGTCGTACCGCCTTATTCGGGTTCCTCCGACGACCCGTTCCATGCCTCGGTGGAGTCGTCTGCGGGCACCAGGGATCTGGGGGTGCTTCCGAGGGAATCCGGCTTCTCCGCTGCATTCACATTCATAGACCTCTCGGATGTCGACATCCCGGGAGGCTTCAGGCTCGTCATAGACGGGAAGGTCGCATTCGAATACCCCGCATCGAGATGCTCCGTCTTCTCGGGGAACGGGGTCAGGACCGACCTCCTGGACGGGGACGTCACCGTCCTGCTCGACGGGGCCACCGCCATCCAGGGATCCGGATTCCAATACGACGGGAGGGAGATCCCCGGAGGGTATCTCGCACACGCCAGCATAGGCGAGGACAGCTTCGTCAGGGTCGGCGATGCGAGGAGGACCGATGGGAAGCACATCGACCTCTGGCCCGACAGGACCCTCGTCGATCACCGGCCGTCCATCCGCTACGCGGAATCCGGTCCCGCCCTTCGTATCCCGGACTACCGCTGTCTTGAAGGGGACCCCTGCAGGGTCGAGCTGCGGACGGACAAAGGAACCATCGTCCTGGGGGAGATGGACAGCCATCCCGGACTGGGTGCCGCCGTCGCCACGGGGAGGGATTTCGATCTGGAATCCCGCGGGGTGAACGTGCTCGACGGATTCACAGTGAGCATCGACGGGAACGAGATATTCAGATCGGCCCCGTCGGATCACATGCTGTTCACCTATTCCGGATTCCTTTCGGAGGTTCCGAGGGGGGATGTGACGATGATCCACCGTCCCGACCTCGTACCGTTCGGCAAGGACTACAGGATAACGGACGAGCAGGACCGTGTCGGATACCGCGTCGTCAAGGCGAGGGTCGGGACCAACGGCCATCTCTCGGTGGGCGTCACCCGCGCCCCGGAGTTCATAGAAGAGAAGCCCGAGGAGGCTCCGATACAGGATGGATCTCCCGGGGAGATCCCGGAGGAGGTCCCCGAACAGGTCGAGGTGCAGCCCGTCTCCGGAGACCGTCCGTCTCGGCCTCCAGGCCGGGTTCGTCCACGGGACGCCCTTCCTGGAGTACAGGAACGGGATCTTCCAGATCTACGTTCCTGCCTATCGCGGCCTCCCCTGGTCGGAGATGGAGTGCTGGCTGGCCCAATCCGGTAGCCGCACCCGTCCGTTCAAGCTTACCTATGTGGAGGAGGACGGGTGCAGGACATCCCGTCCGGTGCTCATAGTCATCCCGAAGACCTTCGATCCCCTGGCCCAGTTCGGCGTCTACATAGACGGCGCCAGGGTCCACGGGGAGCCCGACAGGAGGATCATGTTCTTCCCCGGAGGCGGAGGGAGGATGATGGTCGGCGGCAAGGGCCCGCTGGTCGCCGTGTACCATCCCGACGAGGAAATCGTGAACAGGGATGCGGAGGTCGAATGGACCCGGGACGAGGGCGCCATCAGGATCTCCGGCGTGAGGATAGGATCCATGGGATTCTTCGGTCCCGATCGTCCGAGGCCGGAACGGAAGCCGAGGGACAGGATCCTCCGGGAGTACTCCGAGGACGATCTCCTGAGAGCGGACGGGCTCCTCGAATCGGAGTACGCCGAGAAGGTCGAGGCCGAGCGCAGGGCGGAGGAGGAGGCCCGCAAGCCCATCTCCATAGCCGTTCCCGAGGCCGGCTCGTTCCGCGACGGCGGTCCGACCCTGATGTTCGACGGGCACGGATTCCTGGTCCACATCCCCTCGTACGCTGCGGAGGAGGACAGGATGCTGTCCGTCGTCCTGTTCGTGGGCGGAGCTCCCGTATCGACGGTGCGTCTCGAAGGCCCCGTCATATCAGGCGTCCGCATCACCGAGCCCATATCGTTCCCCCTGTCGGATTTCGAAGCCGCCCCGTTCGACGAGATCGAGGTGCTCATGGACGGCGAGACCGTCTTCAAGAAGGAGGAGGACGACTTCGTCGTTCTCGACGAGCACTACCGCTACAAAGGCGTCCTCGAAGGGAAGGTCCATGTGGTCGTCCGCAAGGGCATGCGCTACAAGCGCCATCGTGTCACCGAGAAGTCCCGCAGGGGCGTCGGCGGAGCGACAATCATCACGATGGAGTGCGCCCACGGCGCATCGATGGAGATCATAGCCCGCGAGGGTTCGATCTCCAGGCTCGGATTCACCGACGAGTATCCGTCCATCAGATACAGGGACGGCAGGTTCTTCCTGACGATCCCGAGGTATCTCGGAAGGCCCGGGGATCCGTATGAGACGACCATCCAATGCAACGAAAGGAGGATCCCGGCACCGCCCCTTCCGCTATCCCCGAATTCCAATGCATCCCAGCCCACGTTCGTGGATCTGACGTCCATGGGCGTCTCCCCGCTGGATGACTTCTCGCTCCTCATCGACGACGAGCTTGTGTTCATCAACCGCGCCACCGACAGGATGATCTTCGACTCCGAAGGGGAGCAGCAGGTCTCCGTAGTGGGTCAGGGGTTCGTCGCAGTCCCCCGCGGTTCCAGGACGGCCGCGCTCGGTGCAGGGACGGTGTCTTCCCGCAACATAGGGAGCGTCAGGGTCATGGACATGGACTTCTCCGACGGAGGCGTCCTGGAGGTGGGTCCGTACATCAGTCCGAACGACTACGCCAGGGCGATAAGGGATGAGGATTCCCGCAGTCCCGTCGATTCATCCGTGGATGTGAGGATGTCGTTCACCAACGATCCCTACGATATAACCGCATACCCCGTCGAGAACAGCATCCTCGGACAGGCGTACATCGCCCAGGGTCTTCCGATCCCATCCCTCCCGTTCTTCGGAAGGACCCCCGGAGTGGAGGTCACGACGATCGGCTGCGATCCGTCGGATTGCACGATACGCGTCGAGGACATGGAAGGGAACCTGCTGTTCGGTCCTGTGCAGGTGACGGCAGGGACGATCATGCTGGATACCGACAGATTCGAAGGCATCGCCCAAGCCGTCGTATCCGTGAACGGGAAGGCGGTCAGGGTGCTCAGGTACTTCATCGTCAAGAAGCTCTACATCAAGATCCCGGAGTCCAGCTTCTACACCGGCGATTCCGTTGCCATGTTCAAGACACAGACGTCCTCCTACGAATGCAAGATGTACAAGGGGAAGAGGCAGACATACAGGAACTACTCCGCGATAATCAAGTTCAACATCACCTACTACCACGTGAGCACGACCGTGAACGGGATCTATGCCACCCATCCGCTCCAGCATAGCTCCGTATGCCTGAGCGATCTGAGCGGCAAGATCAGGGTCCACGTGAGGATACTCGGCGACAGGACCCCCAGGGTCAGAAAGAGGATCCTCATGAAGTCCGGAAGCCGTGTGATGCCTCTAACGAAGTCCTGGATAGAAGGGAACATGGATGTCGGCGTCGACTATCTGAAGGAGAAGATGGCAGGCGAGGATTGCGAGCTGTTCATCGAGGAGGAGGGTCGCGGAACATTCAATTTCTTGACAGTCCGCTGCTCCTCGGAGGAGGATGCGACGGAAGAGGTACAGGAATGATCGCGTCACGGCGCGGTATCCGGTGCGATCTTATGATTGCAACACCGCAATCGTATGTTCGAAGGTAATGTATTTATATCCTCCTCCCCATCTACTTCCCGAAGACGGGGAGGAGTCGGTAATACCCCGATCCGGGTAGGGAAAGGGGCAGGCCCCATAAGCCGGGCCAGGCCACGACCTGCCTTACAGCAGGTCGAGTATCCTCAGAAGGATGTCTACGACATCCAGGAGGATACGGAGATTATTCGATCTCCTGGATTCAGATGTCTGTTTCATCTGAATTCTCCTGGGGGAGTTGTGGTCCCCCGTCCCGTCTTCATCTGTGAGTATTTAGCGCGATATCGCTGCATGCAGTATGACGGTACGGTATTAGTTTCGTATACCAGGCCGGATACAGAGACGATCCCAGGATTCCCGTCGGTCATCGCGGCGACCGGAGGATCCCGCGGATGGCTTCCCCGATCTCCTCCTGCCCTCTCGAATTGTCGATGACGACCCACCCTTCGGACATCTCTAGCATCCTCGTGCGGGTCTCCCTCAGATTCTCCAGGCTCTCGAACCTCTCCAGCTCCTCGCCTCTGGATTCTATCCTCGAGAGCGCGGTGCGCTCGTCGACATCGACGAGGATCCTGACGTCCGGGGTAGGCAGAACGTTATCGAATATCCTGTACGCCAAGGCCGCGAACCTATCCGGAAGGTACGAGACCGCCATGATGTACCTGACGAAGATCACGTCGTCGTACCTCCTGCGGGAACGCTTCATGACCCCGACGGACCTGACGACGTCCAGGATGTACAGGCAGGAGGACATGATCAGAGCAGGTCTGCTGTCCACCAGGAGGAGCCTCCCTTCGAGCCTGCCGATGGCGATGCTCCGGTTCGGATGCTCCAGGACGAGCACCCTCCTCCCTCTGGAGCGGAGCTCCTCGGCCAGCATCTGCGACACGGTGCTCTTTCCGGAGCCGTCCATCCCGTCGATCACATACCAGGCCATCGTATCACAGCCCCAGCAGGCACATCGCGACGGTGACTGTCATGGAATTGGACAGGTTGTCGAACCTCCCGGGGCACAGCAGCTCCGAGAGCATGGCTATGAAGCCGGCCGTGATGCAGACCGCCCATATCGGCACTATCGCGACGACGTCGCCTGAGTAGAGGCCCTCCCCGTTCAGGAACGTGTAGAGGATCATCACCGCGGCCGACATCAGCGCCGTGGCTGCGAACACTCCGATGGAACCCTCCAGGGACTTCCTGTTGATCGTCCTGTGTTTTCCGAACCTCCTCCCGATCGCGCTTCCGGCGGAGTCTCCGAAGGTCATCGCAACGGCTCCGAGGGTTGCGGCGGTCCAATGGCCGTCGAAGAAGAACAGGACGAGTATGTTGATGCTCAGAACGTAGACGAGGAGCCCGATCCGGTGGCCCATGTCATTGGATATCGAACCGAGCTTCGATCTCGACACAGGATTCCCATCGAACATGGCAAGCAGGACTATCGCGAGGAAGGGCAGCGTGAAGAAGGCCAGCATGATCCATTCGGCGGTGAACATCCACCAGACGAACACGAAGAATCCGACGCCGGCATGGATGATCTTCCTGCCGTCCACGTCGATCCCCTTCCTCTCGCAAAGGAGCATCGCGACCAGAGAGCACGCGATGATGCCGTAGACCAGGATCAATCCGATGATGTCTTGCGTCTCCGTGCGTGCCGCCTCCGGATTCGCGGATAGCGTCGACGATATAATAGCGACACCCGTCGTGCCGGAGGGTATGGATACAATCTCTGTAACGAGAGGACGTCGGATCGACTGACAGCATTCTGTTCTTACTCGGTAATTGGTTATTGATTGGTTCGTAACTAGTTCGTAACTAGTTCGGAACCATTTAATAGTCTGGGACGATTGTCAAGATGGTGAGTGTTACGAACGTAGGCAAAGAAAGCGAAACGGTGGAATTTAAGGAAAGTATTGGTCAATTAGACAAGGGTCTAAAATCGCTTTCAGCTATGTTGAACAGGCATAACCACGGAACCGTGTACCTCGGTGTTAATGATCAAGGTGATGTTGTAGGAATGGATGTTGGAAAGGATACCTGCGAATCCATACGTAATCTTGTTCGTACCAGAATTCAACCGCAGATTGTTCCTGAAGTTGTAGAACACGTTACAGACGATGGAAAGAAGTATGTTACCCTGCATGCGTTTGGGTACAACATCCCGTACTCCTATGATGGAAGATATTACATAAGGAATGTGTCTTCTGACGAAGCCGCTGGACCGGAGATTGTTTCTCAATTAGTGTTGGCAAAAGGAATGGATCCGCTTAAGAACCAGACATCGGATAATCAGGTTCTAACTTTCGATCTGCTGTTCGGGATGTTGTCTGCAAGAAAGTTACATCCGAGGGCTGAAATCGGATTTTTTAAAAGTCATGGTATGATAGACAGCCATGGCAGGTTAAACCTCACCGCATATCTGCTCTCGGATCAGAACGGGATCCCGATGCAAGTGGTCCGTTTCAACGGTCGCGACAGGACATCCATGTCCAACAGGATGAATTTCGGAGGTCAGAGCCTCGCTGGATCGCTAAGGGCTGTTCTGGAGCATGTATCGTCGTATATGGTAACCAAAGTGGATCTGTCGAAGGGAGAAAGGGCCGAGACGTACCTGTTCGATTTCGAATCGTTCAGGGAGGCGTGGATCAACGCCTGCGTCCATAATGCATGGTGGGCCCTGGTCCCGCCGTCGGTGATGATATTCGACGACAGGATAGAAGTTGTATCGTACGGCGCGGTACCATTCCCGATGTCTCTGGAGAGCTTCTATGAAGGGGACAGCCGTCCTGTCAACAGGGCGTTGTTCGACATGTTCTCGTTGCTCGGGATGACGGAACAGAGCGGTCATGGCGTTCCCACGATAGTGCACAATTACGGCAGGAGCGCATTCGATATCACGGACAACGGAGTGACAGTGACCATTCCGTTCGCATTCGAACCCGATTATGTGGCCGCACGCAGGGAGACATCGTTGAACCTTCTCGGACTGGATGAGAAGCATAAAGAAGTCCTTGTTCATCTGTCGAAGAATCCGGAGGCCAAACTCTCCGAAACCGCGGAACATGTGGGGATCTCGCTCTCCAGCGTGAAGAAGATGGTCTCCGAGCTGAAGGCGGACGGCCTCCTGAAGAACGAAGGCACCAACAGGAACAGCAGATGGCTGGTCCTGCGATGATTATGGATCTCCTCGATAACCGGGATCCGCCTCCAGGTTCCCGATCCGGCCGAGGGAAGTACTATATCCGCAACGGCGTTTGACGGTGGGATGAACAGGTATCTGCAGCTGTTCCGTGTCGGGAACGCCGTCATGGGCTTCCTCGGCGTGATGATAGCTTCTCTAATGGCCGTCGGAACGGATCTCCCCGATCACTGGAGGAATCTCGCGATATCGGCGATCATAGTATTCATGTTCATATCGGGAGGGAACTCCTTCAACGATTACATCGACCGCGAGATCGACAAGACCGCCCATCCCGAGAGGCCTGTGCCTTCCGGGAGGATGAGGCCGGAGGAGGCCCGCAACATAGGTGCGGTCCTTCTGATCCTGTCGGTGGCTGTATCGTTCCTCACATTCGATCCCGTGTGCATCGCCATCGTCGCGATCGCATGTGTGCTGATGTTCTCCTACGAGCTGTTCCTCAAGCAGAGGGGATTCGTCGGGAACGTCACCATTGCCGTCCTGACGGGCATGACCTTCCTTCTGGGAGGAGCCGTGGTCGGAGCGGCCGAGGCCAACATCGTCGTGGCCGCCATGGCCTGTCTGGTCTCCGTCGGAAGGGAGATCGCCAAGGACATAGAGGACATGGACTCCGACGAGGGCCGCCACACCCTGCCGATGGCCATCGGGACCAGGGCGTCGGCCGTCATCGCATGCGCGTTCTTCATCGCCGGCCCGCTGCTCAGCATCGCACCCATGGTATGGGATTCCTACGGGGTCCTGTACTATCTCGTCGTCCTGGCGGATATCGCGTTCTTCTACTGCGCGTACATCGTTTTCTCGGATCCTCACAAGGCCGAGAAGACCGCGAAGATCGGGATGATGCTCGGACTGGTCGCCTTCCTGCTCGGAGCGCTCTTCTGAGGTACCCATGTTCGAGAAGGCCGCGACGATCATCCGCGACGGTTCCGTCCTGGATTTCGCATACATCCCGAAGGACCTCGTCCATCGCGAGCTGCAGATGGAGAGGCTGGAGACCCTGTTCCGCCCCATGGCCCTGGACGGGAGGCAGTGCACCGCTTTCCTCACGGGAAGCGTCGGAACCGGTAAGACCGTCACCGCTCGCAGGTTCTGCGCCGATATGGCGGCGTTCATGGCCTCCAAGGGCAAGCCCATGGATGTCATCTATGTGAACTGCAGGAACTCCAACGAGACCGGCACGCTGGTGCAGCTGATCCGTCATTTCGACAGGGGATTCCCGGAGCGCGGGTTCTCCGCCGACGAGATGGCGAGGGTCCTCTCCCAGCATCTCGTCTCCAACGAGAGGGGTCTGACGATAATACTCGACGAGGTTGATGTCCTGTTCAAGAAGGGGACCACCGACCTCGTCTATCAGCTTACCCGCCCCCGCGACAATCCGAGGGCCCCGGTGTCGCTGATGATGATCGCCCAGGGCTCCGTCGATATGTACCTCGACGAGGCCTCCAGATCCTCCTTCCGCCGTTCCAACGGCGTGAAGTTCGACAGCTACTCCGCATCGGAGCTGCTGGAGATCGTCACCGCCCGCGCACAGGAGGCTCTGTATCCGGGGACCTATTCCGATGATTCCCTCAGGATGATAGCCGAGGAATCCGCCGAATACGGCGATGCCAGGATGGCGATTGAGCTCCTCGATCGCGCGGCGAACATCGCCGAGGAGGATGATTCCGGCGAGATGACCGTGGAGCATGTCCGCGCCGCCAAGGCGATGATCTACAGCTCCGTATCCGATTCCAAGCTGCGTTCCCTGGACATCAACAGGATGCTGGTCCTCCTCGCGGTCGCCAGGGCCATGAAGAAGAACGTGTCGATACCGTCCTCGTCTGTAGAGAAGACCTATGCGATAGCATGCGAGGAGTACGATTATCCGTCCAGGAAGCACACGCAGTTCTGGACGTATCTGCAGGACCTGGAGAAGCTGGCCATTCTCAAGCTGACGGCCGAGAACGGATCCACCGGGAAGGTGATCATGGTGTCCCTTCCGGACATCCCCTCGAAGGTCCTTGCTCAGAAGATGGAGGCGCTCCTCGACAGGGGCGACGACGACGATGACGACCTGCGATCTCTGCAACCGCGATGCGGTCACATTCGTGCGCTACAACGGCACGCACCTGTGCGCCGAGCACTTCATGCGCTATGTGGACCGCCGTGTGAAGAGGGAGATCCGCAAGCAGATCGACGTGGAACGCGGAGACAAGATCGCCGTAGCAGTGTCCGGCGGCAAGGACAGCATGGTCGCCCTCAAGATGCTATCATCCGTATTCAACGGCGTGAACGGCGTAGAGGTCCATGCGATTACCATCGACGAGGGCATCGAAGGATACCGTCCTCCGAGCGTCGACATCGTCAGGAGGTTCTGCGAGCAGAACGATGTCGTTTTCCATCTTAGATCGTTCTCCGAGCTCGGAGTCACCATGGATGCGATCGCTCCGGTCTCCGGGAGCAGCAGCCCCTGCACCTACTGCGGGGTGTTCCGCCGCATGCTCATGAATGAGGAGGCCCGCAATATCGGTGCGAGATACCTCGCGACCGGCCACAATCTCGATGATGCTGCGCAATCCATAATGATGAACTTCGTCCGCGGAGACGTCGAACGCCTGGCGAGGATGGCTCCGCACAAGCACGTCCAGCCCGGGCTGATCCCCAGGTTCATGCCTCTGCGCGAGATTCCGGAGAAGGAGACCCTCCTCTACGCCCTCGTATCCGGCATGGAGTTCTGGGACGGGGTCTGCCCGTATTGGGAGGCGGCGCTCCGCAACCAGTACCGCTCCATAGTGGACGACCTGGAGGACAGGTCCCCGGGAGCGAGGTTCGGGATACTCTCATCCTTCGATCAGATCCGTCCGATGCTCTGGAGCAACATGCCCCAGTCGAATCTGCATCCATGTCCGAGATGCGGAGAACCCACAGTCGGTGACAGCTGCAAATCCTGTCAGTTGCTGGATAAGGCGAGATCGAGGATCGGATCCCGATCAGAAATCGTGGAAGGGTACGAGGTCGCAGCACTCGCATTGGAAGCAGGTTGTGTGGAAGCGGTCCGGATTGAGACCGTGACGGGCCATGGCGTTCTTCTGAAGGCCCGCGAGGAACATGGTTCTGAGGAGCGAGGGGGGTTCGGTCGGTATCCCGGCGGCCTCGATCCTGCTACGGTTCGAATCGTCGAACCTGAACATCCTGAGGATGGGAAGGACGTTCATCCTGCACAGCTTCTCCAGCATCATGTCGACATCCTGATCGGTCTCCCCGAGGCCGTAGTAGATGGTGCTGGCCATCTTGCCCTTCTTGAAGTAGTCGGTGCTCGCTCTGAGCATGTCGAAGGCGAAGTCGTAGTCCGTATCCGGCTCGAGGAGTGCGGCGGTGTCCCTGCGGATGTATCTGACGTTGATCTTGATCTCGTTCACTCCCGCTTCGCGCAGGATGCCTATCTGAGCCGCATCGTTCAGCAGGGGCTCGACCCCGATGGTCATCTTGGGGAAGGCCTCGCGTACGGCCGATATTGCATCCGCCAGTCTGGAGATCTCCTCGTCGGAGCCTCCGCCGGAGAAGGCGACGCTCTTCACCTTCCCGCGGGTCATGGCTTCGTCGAGCATCTCCATCACGGATCCGGTCGTCAGCGGACCGTCGGAGAAGCAGTCGTGCCTCGAGGGAAGGAGGTTGAAGACGGCCTGTTCGGGGCAGCTGTGGGGCACGCGGAGGATCCCGACCTCCGGAAGGAACGGCTCGCCGGACCTGAGCAGCTCGTATCCGCCGTCCTTGGAGCGGAGCTCGAATTCCCCGTTGCCGTGCACTATGCGCTTCTTCGCTCTGAAGCCGTCGAAGGAGAGCACGGCGGTGTCGGGGTTCCCGTTGAATCCGGGGATCAGGTCCGGCAGCTCGAGCCCTTCGGGGATGCAGACATCGCCTCCGCGGAGGAGCTCGGCCTTCCTGGTCAGGCCCTTTTCCATTTGGCGCCCTCCGTCGTGTCCTCGATCACGATGTCCGCCTCCTTGAGGCGGTCGCGGATGAGGTCCGACAGGTCGTACATCTTCCTGGCGCGCAGCTCCTTGCGCAGGTCTATGAGGATTGACATGACGGAATCCAGGGTGCCGTCGTCCTCGTCATCGTCGGGCATGATGCCGAGTATGGAGTCGAACTCCTCGATGAGGGCGATCCTCGCCTCGGCCTCCTCCCTCGACATGGAGGAATCGGCCATAGCCTTGTTGGATTCCTTCGCCATCTCGAACATCACTGCGATGGCCTCGCGGGTGTTGAAGTCCTCGTCCATCGCTTCGCAGAATCTCCTGCGGTACTCCTCGATCTCGTTCCCTGCGGCCTTCCCCGAAGGGGTCCTGGAGACGTACGAGCGGAGCTCGCGGTAGTTGTTGACGAGCCTGCCCCTTGCGGACTCGGCCTCGTTGAGCATGTCCTCCCCGTAGACGAGGGGGCTCATGTAGTGCGTGTTGAGGAAGTAGAAGCGGACGGTGTGGCCGTCGAACTTCTGCAGGACGTCGCGCACGGTGAAGAAGTTGCCCAGGGATTTGGACATCTTCTCCTCCTTGGACATGCCGTGTCCCTTGACCTGGAGCATGCCGTTGTGCATCCAGTAGTTGGAGAGGGGCTCCCCGGTGACCGCCTCGGTCTGGAGGATCTCGTCCTCGTGGTGCGGGAAGATGAGGTCGTTGCCTCCTCCGTGGATATCGATGCGGGGGCCCATGTTCTTGTAGATCATGGCGGAGCACTCGATGTGCCATCCCGGCCTGCCCTTGCCCCAGGGGGAGTCCCATGAGATCTCCCCGGGCTTCGCCGCCTTCCACAGCGCGAAGTCGAGGGGCCCCTTCTTGTTGGGGTCGTCGGCGATCCTGCCTGAGGATTGGAGGCTCTCGACTTTCTGGTTGGTGAGCCTTCCGTAGTCCTTGACCTTGGAGACGTCGAAGTAGACGCTGCCGTCGGCGGCGACGTAACCGAAACCGTTGGCTATGATCTTCTCGACCATGTCGATGATGTCGCCGATGCTCTCGCTCGCCTTGGGATAGCAGGACGCGCGGTTCACGCAGAGCTTGGAGACGTCCTCGAAGTACCTGTCGATGTATCTCCTGGAGAGCTCCAGGGGGTCGATGCCCTCCTTTGCGGCGCGGGTGATGATCTTGTCATCCACGTCGGTGAAATTGGTGACGTGCTGGACCTCATAGCCCTTGTAGCGGAGGTAGCGCGCAACGGTGTCGAAGACGATTATGCTGCGGGCGTGGCCCATGTGGATATCGTCGTAGACGGTGACACCGCACACGTACATCCTGACCTTGCCGGGCTCAATGGGTCTGAATTCCTCCACCGAATCGGTGAGAGTGTTGTGGATACGAAGTACCATCTAATCGACAGACGATACCCTTTAACTACAAAAAGGAAACGCTCGAGATTGTCGGAGCCTGCAATGACCCAGACGAGTCACTGTAAGATTATAAGACCAGCTTTCCTTTGATTTGATTGCGGTGTTCATCGAAGCATGCTCAGGGTGACACGCACCGAGCCCCCCGTGCTCACCGGAACGGTCCTCTCGGCGCTCTCGCGATAGTCCCCTGCGATGCCTATCGATGCTTCGTGCACAACATCCGAAGGGTCGGTGTATCCTATCGTGAGAAGGTACGGGCCCCCTCCGGTGTACGCGTTCAAGATCTCGGAGATGTATCCCGAGACGGTCTCCGATCCGCGGAAGGCGTGCAGAGCCATCAGGTCCGATAGACGGACGATGGAATCGTCGCCCTCGGAGAGGTCGGATAGCCTGACCTCCGAAGAGACCATCGATTCGAGGAGGCCGGATGCGTTCGATTCGTCATGCGCCCCGTCCATGCTCATCCCTGCGACGACGGAGCATGCCACGATGATAACGGTGATGAACAACAACGCATCCATCATCGCGAGGAATCCGTGGTCGTTCATGCGCATGCGGCCACCTCATGGACGGCGACGACGCTCCTTCCGTCGTCGGTCTCCACCACGGTGGAGAATCTCCGGACCTCGGTCGGATCCGAGACGTCTCCGAAGGTCACGGGATCGTGCTCTCCGCAGAATCCCCCAGGGACCTCCGTGGAGACGGATATCCCTCTGAGTCCGTGGGTGTCGGCGTATCCTGCGATGTAGTCCTCGAAGAGGGGTACGAACTCCCCTTTCCGTATCTCCGCGGTCAGCTCGCCGGGGTCCATATCGTCCAAAGGGTCCGATCCAGTCACGGCCGTGCCGGCCACGAGTCCCAGGAAGGCGGTCAGCACGATGGCGACGGCCATCGTGGCTATGATGCCCTCCATGAAGTCCATGCTCCCTGCATCGTCTCCGTCCATGCAGAGGGTCTCGTAGGGACCGTTTATGAAGGTGAGTACTGCATGCAGTGTTGCGTCCGCTCAATCCTTGCGGAGACCGCGCTTGTAGAGGCCCTGCGTGAACTCTCCGCCGCACATCTCCTGGATCTTGCCCCTGAGGGTCGCGTCGGGCTTCTTCGAGTACATCGCAACGGCTTTCGCAAGCGATGCGGGGCGCTTCCTCACATCTATCCCGATGGAAGCCACTCCGGACCTTCCGAGCTCCTCGATGCTGTCGAGGAGGAACAGGTCCACGGAGTTCAGGACATGTCCGAATCCGCGGGGATCGGTGTATACCGGGAACACCGCGCCCTTCTCGTCCGTGATGGAACCCTTCCCGAGTCCCGGATCGCGGGTGTACATGAGCTCGGTCCTTCCGAATCCCATCACCTCGGTCCTGCAGGGGAATCTCGCGACCAGGTCGGAGACCTCGTTCCTCGATAGCTCTACAGACAGAGTGGTCTGATATGCGACATTCGGGAACGCGGAGTTGAACGCATTGAACACGGAGCTGAGATACACCCTGCTCCCGTCGGACATCCCGATCTGCGAGGGATTGCTCGCCATTATCGGTCCCGATGCGATGCATTCGTCTCTGCAGTCGAACCTCGGGAGCAGAGCGACGCACTCCACCTTCCTGGCGGCGCAAACCTCCTTCGCCTCGTCGAGATGGTCCCCGTACTCGAAGTAGATCCTGTCCGCGTACGGGAGTACGGCATCGAGCACCTTCATGCCGCTCACGTAGAACGACCTGTCCGGTCTCATGTCCTTGTGGGGGAGCCTCTTCGGAAGAGCATCCACGGGAACCGCCTTGCGGGGCTGTCCGTTGAGCTTCGGGGCCTTCCCGATCAGGTTCTTGATCTCGTCTATCCTCGGATCGTAGGTGCGGTAGATGTCGTAGGTCCCGTCGGGGATCTTGAACGGCACGAGTATCGGATCGACCACCTTGAATCCCCCGACCTTCTGATCGCCGGTGAATATCGACAGACCGTCCTTCCTTCCGACCGGATCGCAGAAATCGGTCTCCATGAAGCGCTGGTTGGATATCCTCGCACGTCCGAGGTGGAATCCGCGGTTGTCGGGATACAGCGGCTGGACCGGAGAAACGACCCCTCCCAGGTATCCTTCGGAGGTTCCGCGGTTGAAGACCGTCCTGAGTAGCGCGAGATTCTCCTGATACTCCTCCCCGCGGTCGCCGGCCTCGGCGAGCGAGTAGACCTTCGTCGACAGATATGCGTAGGCGGGGGATCTCATGCGTCCCTCGATCTTCAGCGATGTGACGCCCAGGTCCCTCAGCTTCTCTATGTAATCCGCGCCGAAGAGGTCGGCGCAGCTCAGGAAGTACCCCTCCGAATCGCCGCGGGCGTACTTCTTCCTGCAGGGCTGGGCGCAGGAACCGCGGTTTCCGCTCCTTCCGCCCATGAAGCTCGACATGAGGCATCCGCCGGACATGCAGTAGCAGAGGGCGCCCTGGATGAACACCTCCGTCTCGATGGGGGAATCGGGGACGATGGAGGACAGCTCCTCCAGCGTCAGCTCCCTTGCGAGCACGGCGCGGTCCAATCCGTTCTCCGCGCACCACTTTAATCCCTTCGGGGAGTGGATCTGCATCTGCGTGGATGCGTGCTTGGGGATGTCGATCCCCGAGACGGACCTGAGGAGCCCCAGGTCCTGGATCAGGACGGCATCGGCATCGATGTCCTTCAGGTACCTGACGAAGGCCACGGCCTCGTCGAGCTCCTTGTTGAGGATCGACGTGTTGACGGTGACGTGCACCCTCACCCCGTGGTCGTGGGCGTATCCCACCGCTCCTTCCAGCTCCTTGTCCGAGAAGTTCCCCGCGTAGGCGCGGGCGCCGAAGCTCTTGCCGGCGAGGTACACGGCGTCGCATCCGCCTTTGATAGCCGCTGCGAGGCCTTCAGGGGTCCCGGCCGGCGAGAGTATCTCCATGCCGGCTGGATTGGGTCATTCCTTAATAGCTGTCGCCTCGAGGAGGAGGCGAATGGGGATGCGGACACGCTTCCGGATGGCGGACCAAGGGTCCACAAGGCAGACATATACCCGGGTATGCATGCACCGCATCGGTGGATTGAGATGTTCGACTATTCCAAGGTCGACGAGGCTGTACGTCGCATAGTGGATGCGACCCATCCGAGGATGATCACGATCTTTGGTTCCGTCTCCCGCCGCGAAGCCAGGGATGACAGCGACCTGGACATCCTTGTGGTATTCGATGAGGTCGAGAACGAGAAGGTGCTCTATGCGACCATCGCCAGGCAGTTCGTCGGTCTCAGATTGCCGTTCGATCTCGTAATCGCGAGCTACGAGGATTATCTGTACTATAAAGAGAGAAGGTACTCGTTCATCCATGAGATAGCAACGACCGGAGAAGTAGTCTATTCCGAAGAGCATTTCCGATCACACCGATGACGATCCCATTCTGAAGAACAGCGGCAGATCCTCATCATCCATGCATTCGAATCAGATGCTGGTATACGAAACTAATACCGTACTGTCATACTGCGTCCGGCAATCGCCTTTATAATACCCTCTCAGGCCGTCCCCATTCATGGACATCGATATCGGACGTCTGGTCCGCGGAGACGCGGAGGACAAGGGCCCCTCGGCCATGCTCGAAGGAGGCCTTCTGATAGTGGATTGCAGGAGGTGCCTGTTCCGGCCTGTCCCCGGCTCCAAGGAGTGCCTGGGGTGCATGGTGAGGACCATGGCGGCCACGGGGAGCGCCGACAGGGTGGTTCTCCGCACCGGCAGGGACACGGAGATCTCCGGAAGGGCGGGGTCGGTGATACGGGATGCGGCATCGATGATGCGCTGGTCAATCCCCGACGAGAAGCTGAAGGGAAGGTGCAGGCTATGCCCCGCATCCCGCAGGGAGGTGATGACGGCAGCATGGAACTCCTTCCCGGAGAACGACCCTGCTCCCAGGCTTCTCCTGGACGGGATCGACGACGAGAGGCAGGATTGCAAGGCGTGCACCCTGGCCACGGCCAGGGCCCTGGACCAGATGGAGGAGGGCATAAGACGCATCCGCGCAGGGATCCCGGGGGGCGGGAGATGAGGCTCAGACTCCCCCCGTTCGGAATGATAATCACCCCGGAGCCGGAGGACGGAGGCGTCGCATCCCTCGATCCGTTCCCGTCCACGCCCCAAGGCAGCAAGGTGGCGACCATCGACCCCTCGTCCCCGTTGCTCGGCACCCCCCGTCCAAAGGACAGGACCCTCCAGGAGCTGTTCGGAGCCATCGCAGGCGAGGATGTGCGCACCAAACCGTCCTACACGGACTGCTGGGTTGCCGGAACTCCCGAGCTCAGGACCATCGCATCCTATATGACGCAGGATGCGGCGGTGACGATCGGCGAATCCGCAGGAGGAGAGGCCTACTACTGCGTCACGCCGAGGGAGTACGCCTACCCCGACCCGCTGAACCTGGAGGTCCTGGAGCTGATCGAGGACATCCGCGAGTCCTACCGCGAGAGGGGAGGGAGCCTCGACAGGGATTCCATAGAGGGGATGGCGAGATCCATCCTGTCCGACAGATGGGACGACATCTCAGAGGCATCGGGAACGGACGATGTCGAGTCAGTCGTCCGGGACATATGCTCGATAGCATACCGCCATTCGGTCGGCGCGGGGATATTCGAGGTGCTACTGTCAGACCAGCATATCGAGGATGTCTACGTGGACGCTCCGTGCTCTTCCAACCGCATACACGTGACCGTGAACGGGATCGAGGGATTGAACTCGCACATCCGCTGCTCCACCAACCTGATGGCGGAGGAGCGCGAGGTGGACAATCTCGTGAACATCCTCCGGAGGAGGAGCGGCCTCCGCTTCTGCGCCTCCAGCCCCGTTCTGGAGACGGATCTCGGAGGATTCGATGCCAGGGCGACCGTCGTCGGATATCCGCTGAGCCCCCACGGCAACGCCGTCGCCATAAGGAAGCATTCCGTCCGGCCGTGGACGCTGAGCCGTCTGATCTCCAACGGAACGGTCAGTCCGAGGATCGCAGGGATAATCTCGTTCCTGATCAACAGCCGCGCCACGATGCTGATATGCGGGGCCAGAGGGGCCGGAAAGACATCATTGCTATCGGCGGCGATGTCCGAGTTCCCGCTGAATCAGCGCATCTTAACCATTGAAGATACACTCGAGCTTCCCGGGGAGTACATGCGCCGCATGGGCTACAAGGTCCAGACCATGCTGGTGGACGACAGGATCCAGGGGACGGCGAACTCCCGTGCCGACGAGGCTCTCCGTGTATCGCTCAGGCTGGGCGAGTCCGCCATAGTCATGGGGGAGGTCCGCGGCGAGGAGGCGAAGACCCTCTATCAGAGCATGCGCGCGGGCCGTGCGGGTTCCGCGATCCTAGGAACCGTCCACGGCGATTCCGCCTCATCGGTCTATCAGAGGATGGTGTACGACGTAGGCATTCCCCCGGAGGCGTTCATGGCGACCGACGTCATCGTCACCCTCGGAACGGTGCGCGACAGGAGGACCGGCAATCTCATCCGCAGGGTGAACGAGATGGTCTGCACCGGGAGGACCCCCGGCGAGTTCATAGACATCTCCGGCCCGGAGGGGCTGCTCTCGTCCCCGTTCATGGAGAGGGCCCTCCAATCCCTGCAGATGACCCGCAAGGATGCGACCAAGGACATGCGGGCCAGGTCGATGATGCGTTCTTACCTTGCAGGCGAGGGCATGAGGGACCAATCGTATCTCGGACCGGAGTGGATCCTCACCGCCAACGAGATCCTCGAGGGGATGAAGCCCGGGTCCTCGGCGGAGGATGCCCTGAGGGAGCTGAAGAGGAGGGTCGAGGGCGATGCCCGACGGCAAGAGGCTCGTCAACGAGGGTCCGACGGTGGTCGGTCTGATGACATCAGTCATAGGATCCGGGGGATCCCTGGATGCAGCGGTACGCATGGTGGCCTCGGACGGACCTCCGGAATCCGCAAGGATATTCTCGGAGGCGGTCCGCAGGACCGATACGAAGGAGGAGAGGAGCGTGAAGGATGCCCTCACGACGTCCATGGGCGATCTGCCGGCGGGGACCGCGGGATACCGTCAGGCTATCCTGCTGTGCATATCCGCCTCCGAGGCAGGGGACAGGGGAGAGAGCAGCGCGGTGTTCTCGGAGGCATCCGAGGTAGCTCTGGACGCGGTGCGTCTGATGGGCGAGCGGTACAGCGCTTCCCTGACCGCGCCGTGCATGGCGGTGTACAGCCTGTGCATCCTCGCTCCGCTGGTGATTATGACGATCATCCCGGTGATGGGGATCGGAGGACTGTTCGGTTCGATGGCCATCGACGAGGGAGTGCTCACCCTGATCATGCTCGTCCTGATCCCGGCGGTGATGGTCGGGATCTGCATGTGGCTGCGGTCCGCGAACCCGTTCCTCGAAAGAGGACATGGAACAGACCTCCGCGTACTGCTGCCCGCATTGTCCGTCGTTCCGATATTCATCATGATGGCCGCGCTCGGAAGGAGCGTGGAGGAGTCGCTGACGATATCGGCGATCACAGCCACCCTGTCCACCATGATCCTGTCCTTCGCCGATAGGCGGAAGGAGCAGGCCCGCAGGAGAGCCGAGGACGGTCTGCGCGACTGCGTGTTCGAGATGGGGACCGCCATGATGAGCGGCGGGATATTCGAGAACGCATCCGTGGATGCGATGGGATCCCGCCCTGAGTGCGCCGAAGCCGCGTCGGCCCTCGGAAGGGAGATGGACATCTGCAGAGGGGATGTTGAGAGTGCTGTCGAAAAGGCGTTGTCGCCGATATCGGAGGAGGTCTCCCGCGTGCTGTGCGACGTCCGCCGCTGCTCGATGACCGACGGGGAGGAGGCCGGGAGGCTCGCATCCTCCGTCGGGAGGCAGTTCCAGAACCGTGCGGATGTCATGACTGGGCTGGAGCTGAAGCTCAAGAGCATGACGGACATGATGACGGGCACGGCGATGATCTTCGCACCGATGGTCCTGGGATTGAGCATAGCCCTGCTCGGACCATTGAGCGAGATCTCCGGGTTCCAGGGGATGGAGGGCACCGGTCTGATAACCACGGCGTATCTGATCGAGCTGTGCGCCATGGTGTCGCTGATGTCCGCCAGCCTGGGGACGGACAGCAGCCTCGGAGGGATCGTCTGGAGGTACTCGATGATGCTCCCCGTATCTCTCGTGGTGTTCGGGCTCTGCTCGTCGATCTCCCTGCGACGGGTATTTAGGAACCGTCCCCGTCTCCGGATGCATGGAATTCAGGAGGAGGGTCCTAGCATCGGCGGCAGCAGTCTGCATCTTCCTCGCCGCAGGGGTCCTCCTCTCCCCCTATCTCGTTCCGTACGGGACGTTCATCGCCGAAGGCGGTTCCCCGGGGATGATGGACGGATGGTGGAGGGGGCACGGCGCGGCATCGATCCCGTATGCGATAGGCGATATCCTATGCCATCAGGAGCCCTCCAGGACATTCATGCTCAACGGCTCCCACCTGCCGGTGTGCATGAGGGATACGGGTATGATCTTCGGAGCGGCGATCGGATTCACGGCATGCACCCTATCGGGACGCTCATCGTATCCGAAGCCGTTCGCCATCGTCGGGGTCGTCCTCGTCCTGGTGATGCTCGCGGAATGGTCGATCGAGACCACGGGATTCGATTCCCCCGTCCTGCGCACCGCATCCGGTGCATGTGCCGGAATCGGGGCATCCCTATTTCTGACATGGATGCTCTACAGGGAGCCCGATGATCAGCAGTGCCGATGCGAGGGAGGCCGTCGAATGGCTGGCCGAAGAGGGATTCGTCCGTCCGGACGATTGCGTCATGATGGTCGCCGACGGGACCGGCGATTTCGTGGGAGAGGCCTCGCACAGAGCGAGGATCATCGTGTTCATGGATACCGACCGCGGCCATCTGGAAGCCGGCCGCGAGGCATCGGAGGGAGGATGCAAGGTGGAGCTGTTCGAGAAGGAATGGAGCACCTACGTCCCCGCCCGCGGGAGATACGATTCATGCATCGTCTGCCCTTCATCCTATTCCTCGGATATCGACGCGCTCATGAGGGTCGAGACCGTCTCCAAGAGGAGCTGCGCCGCGATCTTCGACGACGACTCAATGGCCGAGGAGCTGGAGAGGAACCTGTCCGAAGCCTGGAGGCCCTTCATATCCTATCAGGTCGGAGGGCTCCGCATAGTCGCATGGGAGCTCCCTCCCGAGGAATGACGAGGGAAGAGCCCTTCCAGGAAGAAATGAAAACCCCCCGAAGGGGGAAGGGCCCGCCCGAAGGCGGGGTTTGGATCATTCGCACTTGGTCCAGCCGCAGGACTTGCAGACGTTGCATCCGCCCTGGAACTCGAGCTCCGCCCCGCACTTGGGGCAGGGGTTCCTGATCTCCCTGGGCTGCTCCTCCTCGGGAGCCTCCTCGGGGATGCCGCGGATCTGCGACTGCATCTCCTTGTACATGTCCATCAGCGCCCAGCCGACGGCCATGGGGCAGCAGGATCCCCTGGAGGTGTCCCTCTGGGTGTGGGTCCTGACCACGTAGGACGGGCAGGAGCCGCAGGACTTCAGCTGATCGACGATCCTGTCGATGCCGCATCCGGACCTGGCCGCGAGGGAGATCATCCTCGAGAGACCGACCATGAAGTTGTTGCATCCGCCGGTGGAACCCTTGTTGAGGTAGGCCTCCTTCAGCTCACCGGTGACCGGGTCGAAGAACGCGGTGCAGTGCAGGCTTCCGCAGCCGGTCATCAGCTTCCTCTTCTTGCCGATGACGCTGTCGCTGACCTCCTCGACGATCCCGCGGGATTCCTGCTTCTCGGGGGTCGTCTCCTCCTTCTTCTCCTCGGTGGACAGGATGCCCAGGCGCTTGCAGCCGTCGCGGAAGACGGTGACCCCCTTGCATCCGGACTCCCAGGCCTTCATGTAGATGTTGTAGACGTCCTTCTCGGGGAACTCGGCGGGCAGGTTCACAGTGGAGCTGATCGAGGCGTCGATGTGCTTCTGCCAGGTGGCCTGCATGTCGATCCTGTTGTTGTAATCGAGGTTCTGAGCAGTGACGAAGAACCCGGGGAGGTCCTCGTCGTCCTCGATCTCCGGGTGGGTGTCCAGATAGGACTGGACGATGGGGGTGTAGACCTTGTAGTAATCGTCGTGGTCGGACAGGGAGGTGGTCCTCCTCATGTACGAGATTGCGAAGATCGGCTCGATGCCTCCGGAGATCCCGATCATGGTGGAGAGGGATCCGGTGGGCGCGATGGTGAGCAGCTGGGAGTTCCTCAGGCCGTACTCGGCCACGAGCTTGCGGGTCTCCTCGGACGCGTTCTCCTTGAAGAACGGGGAGTCCAGGACCTGCTGGGGCACGCACTTGGGGAACATGCCCTTCTCCTTGGCGAGGAGGGCGGACTCGTTCATGGCGGTGTCCATCATCAGCCTTCCGAGCCTGTCGCAGAAATCGACGGCCTCGGGGGATCCGTAGGTGTATCCGAGCATGATCAGCATGTCGGCGAGACCCATGATTCCGAGTCCGATCTGCCTCCAGTCCCTGACGGACTCCCTCTGCTCCGCGAGCGGGTGAAGGGGGAGACCCTCGTCGAGGACGTCGTTGAGGCCGCGGACGCAGATGCGGACCGCTTCCTTGAAGTCCTCGGTCTGGAAGACGCCGTCCTTGACGAACGCCCCCAGGTTCATGCTCCCGAGGAGGCAGCTTCCTCCGGCGGGGAGGGGCTCCTCCGCGCAGGGGTTGGTTCCTGCGTACGAGTAATCGGGGAATTCGGAGAGCAGGTTCCAGCTGGAGATCCTGTCCCAGTAGAGGCATCCCGGCTCGCCGTAGTCCCAGTTGGTGTAGCACATCTTCTCGAAGAACGCCGCGGCATCCAGCTCCTTGCGGATCTTCTGGTTGCTCTCGGGGCGGTCGAACTTCTGGAGGAAGGGCTTCCTGTCGCGGACGGCCTCCATGAACTCGTCGGAGACGCGGATGGACATGTTGGCCTTGGTGACCCTCTCGAGGTCGGTCTTGACGGACATGAATTCCTCGAGGTCCGGGTGGTCGCAGGACATGGTGAGCATGAGCGCTCCGCGCCTTCCGTGTTGGCCGATGAGGCCGGTGACCATGGAGAAGAGGTCGGTGAACGATACCGCTCCGGATGTCTCGGAGGCGGTGTTGTTGATCCTCGCGCCGCGGGGCGCGAGCTTGGAGATGTCGATCCCGGCGCCTCCCCCGTAGCTGAACGTGCGGGCGAGCCTGCCTGCGGTCTCGAAGATGGATTCGATGGAGTCCTCGGGAGGTGTGAGGACGTAGCAGTTGGAGTACGTGACCTTCAGGCCGCTGATGTGGAGGCCCCTGTTGGCGAGGATCCTTCCTCCGAAGAGGAACTTCTTCTCCGCGACCATCCTTCTGATGTTCTGGTCGCCTCCGCTGACCCTGTCGAGCCATTCGTCGAAGGTCTCGTCGTCGTGGCAGTACTTCTTGGTCCAAATGTCGATGCCGAGCTGATTGTCGGCCCCTAGCCAATCCTCTATGAACAATCCGGTCTCCCCTTCCCGCCTCTCATGTTTGCTTAATTTTGAGGTCCCCATTGAATCCACACTCGTACTTTAAAGTCCTTGATGGAGAATACATCCATCCAATATAAAGTACCATTGGGTCGGTCCGGAAACGACCATAATATGACGATTTTCGATGATTATTGCTTCTTGAACGTTGTTTTTATCACCAAATAACGATTTTCGAAGGTTTATCGGCCGAGGCCTCTCTGCTTCATAGGAAGGAATGTCCACTGGCGGTTCGCAGGGTCATTCCAATCGCGATCTCGATGATAGGCACTCTACGGGTGGAAGGATAAATGGTAATTGCGATCGTTCAGTCCTGTCAGATGAGCCAATTGGCCGCCATCCTCCCCAGTTCCGTGGCCTTTATCCTGACATTCTTCCCCTGATGGACGCGTTCAACAAGGTTGTTCGTCTCGAAGAATCCGACGAATTGATTGACATTCTGCTTGGAACTGAACTCCTCGGCCAATCTGCTTACGGTCATGCCTTCTTCTTCCGAGCAGACCATTTTGAGGAACCTGCGTCTCTTCTCTGTAAGCTTGTCGAGATCCGGTATCCTTGGTACGGGTATACGCATCAGGAGATCGTTTATACCAAGCTCTTCGGAATCGCCCTTCTCCCTCAGATAGTACATCTGGGCCCCGACGATCATCGCAGCCGTGCAGAGGGCACCTGTGACGAGGCGCGTACCGTGCGTGATGTTGAAGTAGAAGTGCACTTTCAGATCGGATTCGGCGCATCTTCTTTTTTCGATCTGGGTTATGAGCATGATGAGGTCGAGGATCTTCTGGTAATCAAAGACGTCAACTTCGTTGCAAATGACGTCCTCCTCACGAAAACCGTTCTCTAACAGGGCTCTCACTATGTAGTTCTTGGAGTCGACAATCTCGGGACTCTGGTTCCACAGAAGATGTATCCTGTCGCTTGGCAGATCCGATCTGAGGGCGTTGAGTATAGGCATTGGTTTGTAGCCCACTCCGATGATGTGGATATTGCTGGTAGCCATGGCATGCCTTCGACGAAATGAAGATATTCAGTAAATAAAAATATATTTATCGTAAATAGTCTTCGATATATCCTTCGGACACATCATGAGCTATGATACTAATGACAGCCATCACTCAGAACAAGAATGAGAAGTTGGAGATCTTCATAGATCTGATGAATGTGGAATCGGCTGTGGATCGCGGTACGGTCGATTATGCTTGTCTCGTGAAGTGTCTCGCCAAGGGCCGTCAGGTAACGGTCATACGTGCCTACGATCAGGTATTGGGATGCAATCCCGAGCAGAAGAGACTTCATGAGGATCTCAAGCGTGAGAAGGTCAGGGTGATCATCCCGAGGGGCAGATGCGCGAACCAGACCAAGCAGATCGGGGTCGATGTGCAGCTTGCCACCGATGTCGTGACCTCAGCTATAAGAAGCAGTTGCGACACTATTCTCATCGTGAGCGGAGACGGGGACTTCATCCCCGTGATCGATTCTGTCAAGGCTGCGGGCAAGAAGGTGGAATTCGCAGCATTCTCGGAATATGCGAATATGAGCCTCATCGATGAGACGGACTACTTCACCTATCTTGACGACCTCCCCCTCTGCAGAGAGGTGGAGGCATGAACACCATCGGAGGGCTTATGGGATTCTCGACCGATGATGAGGAGTCGATAATCGTCTTCAACGAGTTGAGCAAGAGGAATCAACCTATGGGGAGATACGGCACATTCGCGGTCTTCTGCGACAGGGATGGTCCTGTTCCGGAACTCGGGAAGTCGTATTATTGCTACCTTCGCAAAGACCCCGCCGGTAACCTGTATCATGCGACGATCAAGTCCGAAGTGACGATGGAAAGCCTGCTGTCCCTCAACCCCCAGATGAAGAGGGAACTCGCGAAGATAATCCTCGAGGAGCATCCGGAAGCCTTCAGAGAGGAGATCGTAGCAGACCAGATCAAGAGGTATGAGGAGAAGATAAGCGAGAAATACAAGGTCGAGAACGCGGCACTCCGCAGCAAGGTAGAGCATTTAGAGAACGAGTTGTCCAAACTATCGGAGATAAGCCGCAGAGAGCTCGAGATCACTCCCGAGGCATCGGGCACAGGCATAGAGGATGGGTTGCTCCACGATGAAGATCTGGTCGATGGTGAGTATACGGTCAGGCCTCTTGGACATATAGGGTTGAAAGGTGACTTACAAGAAAATTGGTAAGAATC
>ERZ773194.1359-NODE-1359-length-26889-cov-3.631550_pt1 | contig 26889 bp, 22 predicted proteins | sample MGYA00511240_ERZ773194 | MGnify/ENA primary metagenome ERZ773194 (study PRJEB29015, sample SAMEA2737774) | human gut metagenome | biome: human gut; feature: human-associated habitat; material: faeces | place: China | collected 2012 ... | reverse complement strand
TGTTCGTCAGCAACTGCTGTATTATCAATCAACTCATTGCCGCTGCTTCCATGTCCGATAACAAATATAGAATTATCGGAATGGTAATTCCCAATCATCGTATTATTGTTTGCAACGCCGGTGGAGCTAAATGCCGCCTGCGTATATCCCCATTGTACAGTTCTATTTTCGCCCTTGTTGCTGCGCCAGAGAGGTACTTTGCTGTCATCCATTACATTGGCTTCTACTCGGAACCAGTCGGTGGAATTGTCTCCGAAGAAATGACCGTGCATTTCAATGTTATTTGTGCAATAATTGTTTTTCATCAGCCATGAAGGAATTTCTGCGGAACCATTTGTCTCACCGAGATGGTAAACGGAACCGCCGTCCATCAAGCCTTCCTTCATTGTATTGCATATACGGTTATAGCAGACCTGGTTATTCCTCTCGACAGTCGGCGCGCCATTGTGCCAGCCTATTGAAATGGCAGTATAAGGAGAGTTTACAATTTCGTTATGGTTTATTGTACTGTCCTGCACAAAGCCAATTACAATTGCACAGGAGCTATAATATTCCATGCCCATATTGATAAGATAGTTATTCTCAATATGGATATTTCTGTTGGTACTCTCTCCGCCGTCCCGGCCATAGCCTTTTGCCGGATCCGCCACGATCAATCCGTTGCCCGATATTTCATGGAATTTGTTCCCGATTACGTTAACATCCTGAATATTCTTTTTGTAGGACAGTCCGCCGGCACCTAAACCGGTAAATTCACAATTAATGAAATTGACATTGCGGACTGTCTCCACATTAACTGCCGATTCCATTATTTTGCCTTCTTCTCGGATGTACCCGGCCTGATTTCCATGAAAGCCATTGGCAGTATTCGTCCTGAGCCAGGTGCTGTAGCGGAAGGATAACCCGTCAAATTCCAGATTCTCTACTCTATTGCTTGTTGATTGCCCTTTAATTGATAATAATTCATCAATTAGAGGAATGGTTGCGGTCGCTGACGACATGTTTTCACCCTCACCCGGTTTATAGTAGAGGGTATTGGTTGATTTATCCAGATACCATTCACGTTCTGAATCTAAAAGCTCATATGCATTTTCTATATAGCAGCACTTCCGTATATCATTATAAGTTGGTGTTCCGGTATTCATGATAAAATCATAACCCGGCTTTTGCATATGGAAGGTTACTTTGCTTCCATCCGACGTAATGGACTGTACGCGCATTCTGTGGCTGCCCCAGTTACAGATGTAGACAAATTCTACCTCTGACTGATTTTTCCAGCTTGCTATAGAGGTATCTGTGGAGGTTTGTACGCCCTTATTTAATGCAAAGCCTGCCGGACGGCCGTCGCTTCTTGCACGGATTGCACGTTCCCCGTTAATATATAATTGGCGGAAATCAACCCCTGCCGGTACGCTGATTTTATAAATATTCTTACTGGCATCATGCAGAGTCCAGCTGCCGCTCAGATCCTGACCACCACTGATGATAGGCGTTTCACTCGGATATGCACGGTATATTACCTTATATCCGTTGCTGCCGCCGTCTTGTTCTGTCATTTGAAGACCCATCTTAACGGTGTAAGTTCCCCACTGTTCTCCGTGCAATCCATTAGCACTGCCGCTGGAATGCAGACCATACAGCGGTTCCTCTCGCGAGGTTGTGTTCTGCGTCATATCATATGTACCACCGCGCAGGTAAATGATGATGTCTTTTGTCATATTACCGTTAATTGTTCTTACAAAATCCCTTGCTTTTTCCAGTGTTTGGAACGGCTGTTCCTGGGTTCCGGGATTGCTGTCATTTCCATTTTCCGGGTCTACGAACAACGCGCCCTCTTCCAGGACAATATCAGTTGTGACAAGCACTGGGGCAGACATTACCTTAGTCCCTTCTTTTCCGACCTGGCTGACCGGTGTTACAGCAAAACAAATATATTTATTGACATAAGCCTGCGTCAAGAGCAATTGTTGACCTGTCTGTAGTGCGATTGGTTCAAAGGTACCGTCTGCCGTATCACATATCATCCAGCAAAATTTACTGTCTTTTTCATTATAACCCTGCGGGTCAGAGTAAGTATAACTGCCCGTCACCTGTTCGCCGATGATAGTGGTTCCGTTGATGACCACATTTTCTGCTGTTGGCGGCTGGATATTATCTAAACTCGTAATATAAACCGGTTGGCTGTATGCCGCCGTCCCCGTTGTCGGATTGACGGTAGTTCTTGGAATCACTTCCAGCTTTATATATTTTCCCACATCATTCTCGGTGGTTGTATATCCCGGCACTATTCCATTAGTCGCTGTTCCCTCTCCCAGAACCGTCCAGTTTTCAATTGCCGCATCCTGATTCTCCGAGCTCAGCCAGCGGTATGCAGTACCGCTTTCAGCATCCCCGTTGATATCCGTATATGTATATACTCCCTTTAATTCCTGATTCGGCAGATAGAGCCCTGAAATAGCGACGTTGCTGGCGACAGGCGCCGAAGCTTCAGCCTCTTTTTCATAAATCGAGAATTCTGCTACATAGAACGGCGTTGTTCCTTTATCATCAAAACCTGCGCCTGCATTGACATCAAACTGCATATAAATATAAGCATCGTCATATTCTGTTCCAGCTGTATGTTTCGCTTTATCGTAGACAAATGTTCCCGTTACCGTTGTCCACTCTTCCCCAATATTGGTAAAGTTAAGCATTGGCGGGTAATTGGTACCGATGTACTGTACTCCACTTTGGTTGATCATTACCCGAATGGGCCTCGTTCCAGCTCCCGTTTCCCGTTTTGCCGTCAATATCACCTGGTAAGTCGCTCCTTGTTTCAGCTTTTTGCCATACTGTCCGATATTGCCGTCTGCCGCTGTCCGGCTTACCTTGACGGCATTTCCTCCATCGGGTCCTTCGCCCGTCTCTAAAGTAAGCGTGGCTTTTCTACTATGATCCCATGATTCTAAACCATTTTGAAAGGTAGGATTCAACATTATATTATTTCCGCTGATGGGTATCGGCGACCCGGACGGCGAGGGTGATGGTGTCGGCGTTGCTGACACTGACGGCGTCATTCCTCCTTGTTCAATAATACTGAACTGAGCAATATAAAACGGAGTCTCTCCCTTATCATCCTGGTTTGCGCCCGCATTTTGTTCGAACTGCGCATAAATCCTGGCGTTGGTATATCCGCCGTTGGTAGCCTTAGATGCGTCATAGGTAAAGCTTCCGGTAAGTGTCGTCCAGTCTTCCCCTACGTCTGAATAGCTAAGCATAGCCGGATAGCCCGAACCATTATACGTTACTCCACTTTGATTGATGATTACCCGGATTGGTTTTGTTCCGGCTCCAACTTCCCGCTTTATTTTTAAGCTAATTTGATAGGTTATCCCATCCTTCAGCGCTTTGCCGCTTTGTCCGATATTTCCGTTAGCATTTTGCCTTGTCACCTTGACTGCATTTCCGCCGTCCGGGCCCTGACCATCAAGCAGTGTAAGGGTAGTTGTAGTTGAATTATTAGTATCCCATGGTTCCGTTCCGGATTGAAAATTCGGATTCGTCATCAGCTCATTTCCCTCCGGCTCTGCCGGAGATGCTGTTGGTGTAGGTGAAGTTGACGGTGCCGTGACTTCACAAATATAAAATTCTCCTACATAAAACGGCGTATCCCCTTTGTCATCCTGATAGGCACCTGCATTGATATCAAACTGCGCATAAATCCTGGCGTTGGTATATCCGCCGTTTGTAGCCTTAGATGCGTCATAGGCAAAGCTTCCGGTCACCGTTGTCCATTCTTCCCCAATATCTGAATAATTAAGCATAGTCGGATAATTAGATGTATTGTACTGTACTCCGCTTTGATTGAGAGAGATACGAATTGGTTTTGTTCCGGCTCCTGCTTCCCGTTTCGCTGTCAAAACGATATTATAAGTTGCTCCGTCTTTCAATTCAATACCGCTCTGGCCGATATTACCTCCGGCATTTATCCTTGTTACCTTAAGCGCATTACCCCCGGTTGGCCCCTGTCCTGCTAATGACGTCAATACTGTACTGGCATTATTGACATCCCAGGAAGCCGTTTCGCTATAAAAATCTGAATTGGAAAGTATGTTGTACCCAAGCTCATTGATAGAAAATTCCGCAATGTAAAACGGTGTAGCGCCTTGATCATCCTGATTAGCGCCCGGATTGGCATCAAACTGCGCATAAATCCTGGCATTGGTATATCCGGTACTGCTCACCTCTCCGGTTGTTGCATCAGTCGCTTTAGAAGCATCATAGGTAAAACAGCCGGTCACTGTCGTCCAGTCTTCTCCAACATTTGAATACCCCAGCATAATCGGATAATTGGAATTATTATACTTTACGCCGCTTTGATTGAGGATTATCCGGATTGGTTTTGTTCCAGCTCCCGTTTCCCGTTTCACCTTCATACTGATTTGGTAGGTTATCCCATCCTTCAGCGCTTTGCCGCTTTGTCCGATATTTCCGTTGGCATTTTGCCTTGTCACCTTGACTGCATTTCCGCCGTCCGGGCCCCCTCCGTTAAGGAGTTCCAGGGTGGCGGCTGTGTTGGTGTCCCAACCATCTAATCCAGCTTGAAAATTACTGTTTTGCATAAGGTTTGTAGTTTCTGCCTGTACAACCGGTATCGGCTGGATATAAACCATTGATGAGAATAATACAGCAATCAAGAGTATCGCCAGATATTTGTTTTTCATTATTATATCCATAATTCTCTCCCGTTTTAAGAATCACTACCTATATATAAATCAATTTAAAATCTTTGTTTTGAGCAGGCATATGCCTGCTCAAAACAAACTATAAAGAGGAATTGAGAGAAGTTAGCAATTTAATTTTTGGAACTTTTCCAATCATCCACCTGTTTTTGAACCTTCTGGACTAAGCTGTCTGAACCGGCAGCTTTCAGCTTTTGGATAAACTCCGGATAAACTGTATCAATATCAACGCTTCCGCTGGCAAGACTGTTTAAATATTCGTCGATTACAGTCTGACATTGTGCAACCTCGTTTTTAATGTCTTCTGAATTAACAACAAATCCAAATAAACTGGAGAGCTTCGCTTCATTGTTTAACTGAATAGTTTCTTCCCATATACTGTCTTCCTGGGTGCCGTATACGTATGCGTTAAACTGGTTTCCAAACATCCAGGCTACATTAGGACTGTAACCCGAATTTGGTATCTGTTCAATCCTGTTTTCGCTTACTTTATTATAGTGTTTACCTTCTATACCAAAACATAACAGATTATACAATTCCTTATCTGTGTTGAGCAGGTTTATGAACATCATCGCACGTTCCGGATTTTTCGAAGTCCGACTGATACAGGTCATGGTTGCCAAAGTATTTTTTGTCGTTACAAAAGGTTCGCAAAGCTTTTGATAAACAGCCTCTTTATTATTATTTAACGAAGAATAATCCTGTAAGCCGCCAGGCTTATAATTGCCCTGTGCTGCCAAGATTCGTCCGGTAGCCCCCAATTCGCGTGCATTGTTTGCCGTTGCAGCATCCTTTTGAATATACCCTTTTTGGTAAAAATCGCGCATTACAGAAATAAACTCACGGAACTCTTCTGTTTCATATAAATTAATCACTTTATTTTCTTTATCATCTATTCTTTGTCCGACTAAAGTGCTGTCCAATGCTTCAAGTCCATATAACGTCGGTTCCCAGTTGTCTTTGCCAAAACAGCTGAAAATTACTTTGTCAGGACTTTCGTTTTGTTTCATTTGTTCCAGTAGGGGTTCAATATCCGCAGCTTTTTCCATCTTGGTATAATCAAAGTTGTATTTTTCAATGATATCTTTATCAATGTACATTCCGTATTCTCTTGCAAATATCTGATAATTTAAAAATCCATAAATCTGTCCATCAACTTTAGGCGCTTCCCAGAATTTTTCTGGTATTGCCTCATAAGCAGGCTTTGCATACTTTTCAATCAAGTCATTCATCGACAAAAATGCTCCCCGCGCCACATATTCTGAATAGCCGTAGTCCATGGACATATAGCATAAATCGAATGTTTCACCTGCTGATATAACTGTTTTCATCTTCTGTTCATAGGAACCTGGATCTACCCTTTTCACTTCAATTTCCGCATTGATTTTCTTTTTTGTGATTTTGTTAACTTCTGCTATTACCTCATCCATGTCCTTCTGAGCTGTCGGTCTTATGTACCATGTTAGTTTTACATAGGGCAGATCCCCGTATTCAGTTGACACCGTTGGAGTGCTTTGTTCCTGCCCACATCCTGTCAGCAGGCAGCTCACCGCCAGCACCATAACCAGCAATCCGCTGACCCACTTTTTTAACTTTCCTTTCATGTTTTTATCCTCCTTGATTTTATTTTTTAGCCTTTTACGGCTCCAACTGTTAAACCTTTTACAAAATACTTTTGGAAAAACGGGAATATCAGCAACATCGGGCCGGCCGCTATTACTGCCATAGCCATTCTCGCAGGCTCAGTCGGTAAATCCATCACCGCAGTTGCCGCCCCCTGCAGAGCATCATTTTTCAGCTCTTCGATATTCGTCATCAGCCGATACAATAGGTACTGAAGCGGAATCAATTCATCTTTTTCAATAAACAGCATTCCCAGCCACCAGTCATTCCAGTATCTCAGCGCGGTCAGCAGCCCAATTGTTGCAAGACCCGGCTTTGACATCGGCAGAACCATTTTTATAAATATTTGCAACTCGTTTGCCCCGTCTATTTCCGCCGCTTCCAGTACCTCGTTCGGAATACTTTTAAAAAATGTTCTCATCAGGATAACGTTCCATGCTGATATTAAGTATGGCAATATCAAAACCCATATCGTATCCTTCAAATGCAGATAATTCGTTATCAATATGTACCATGGAACCAGTCCTCCGTTGAACAACATGGTGAAAAAGACAATGAAACTCACCTGATTTTTCAGCTTATAATGTTCCCGGGACAGCGGATATGCTATCATAGCTGTTAATAACAGGCTGGCAATTCCTCCAATCACCACCACCCGTATCGTAACCCAATAGGACTGTACGATTTGGGTGCTATCCTGGAACAGATATTGATACGCATCAAAATTAATCTCCTTTGGGAATAAGCTGTATCCATATTGATAAATTGCATCAGAGCTTGACAATGATATTGAAATAATTAATATAATCGGTATTAAAAACAAGACACAGATGAGAATGAAAAAGCTGTTGATTGATATTGTTGAAATAAGCCGGTCTCTTCTTTTTTGTATCATTAATATCACATCTCCTTTTAAAACATTGCGTTTTCTCTGTCAGTTCTGCGGATGATATAGTTTGAAAGCAGTACGGTTATCAAACCAACAAACGACTGGAAGAAGCCAACTGCCGACGCCATCCCCACATCGCCGGATACCCGCAATGCTCTGAAGATGTATGTATCAATTACATCCGTTGTAGAATAAACTGCTCCTGAATTCTGCGGTACCATGTAAAATTGTCCAAAATCTGAATAAAACACCTTTCCCAGCATGGTGATTGCCAATACAACAATAACCGGTTTCAGCATTGGTATTGTAATTTTAAATACCATCTGTATCCGACTGGCTCCATCTATGGAAGCCGCCTCATAATAAGTCGGGTCGATTGACATCAACGCCGCATAAAAAACAATGACGTTATATCCCAGCGATTTCCACAAATAGACTACCGGCATAATCCAAGTCCATTGTTTCGGGTCTGCGTACCAAGATATCTCCTGTCCTCCGAATCCTACAATTATTCGGTTGATTAATCCAAGATCAACATTTAAAAAGCCAAACACCATAAACGCAACAACTGTCCACGACATGAAATACGGCATAAACAGGACAGTCTGGTAGCACTTTACTAAAATCCTTTTTCGAACTTCATTTAATAATATTGCGACTAAAATCGAACAGACAATGACGGAGATAATAAAAACTAAATTGTATCCCAGCGTGTTTCGCGTCACTCTCCACGCATCCTGGGACGTAAAGAAAAATTTAAAATTATCCCATCCGACCCAATCGCTACCCCAGAGTCCCTTATCGTACCGAAAATCTTTAAAAGCCAGTATCAGTCCCCCCATCGGCAAATAATTAAAAATAAAAACCAATAGTAATGCCGGCAATGCTAAAAATGTTAGCGAACGTGTTTTCCGGTCAAAAAATTTCTTTTTATTTGGTGCAATAACCGGTTGTTTTGCCTGCACCTTACTCATACAGTTCCCTCCTTCTCCATGTGACATCTTCAAACAGGTATTTTTGAAAAATGTTTTTATTTGTTTTTATCTTACACCCCCTCCATCTTAGTGAAAAGAGTAACATCTGTACAATCATTTAAAATGAATACAAATCCGGTATGTTTTTTGTATACAGGTGTAATAATTGCACATAAACCTTCAGAAAACGCTATCTACAGCACTGTTTTATTAGCTCCTGAATAATTTTTTACATAAAAATAGAGGATATCCTTTTAATAAGGATATCCTCATCGCCAAACAGATCTTTATTTAATTATTAATTCGTCCCCGGTATTGGGTCGTTGTAACGCCGAATTTCTTTTTAAACAAGTGGTAAAAGTAATTTTCATTTTCATATCCTACCTGGTTCATGATTTTCCGTATACTGAAATCCGTCTGTACCAACAATTCTGCCGCATGTTCCAGTCTGCAGTTATGAAGATAATCCACAATTGAACAGTTCATTTCCTTTTTAAATACGCGGCCCAAATAGGCTCCCGACATCTTAAACTCATCCGCCAAGGCAGCGATATTCAGAGATTTATTCTGATAGTTATTCTGAATATACTCAGCAATTTCATCACTAAGGCTGTTCTTTTTGGCACTTATACCCGCTGCTTTTTGGCGTACAATTTCTTCAAACAAACAGTAAAATATCTCGCTAATTCCCTCAAAGGACAGGGTGTCAGACAATATTTTACGTTCCAGCGTCTTAAAATCAATCTTGATTTCAATATGGTTTCTGGTACTGATCTGTTCCGTTTCCCGGTTAATTGCAAATAATAGCCGTATCAAATGCAAAGTAAAATTGTCAATTTGACATCGCGAAATCATTCGTGCAAACCTATCAAAATTATGCTGAGCCTCATCCGGCTGGTCCATTCTGATTTCTTCCAGAATCTTTCTTTCCTCTTCCGCAGGATATGCTGTATCAGTGCTCTCCTCGTGTCTTTTTACGCTTTGAATGTCCAGTACCGTACCTTCACCATAAATCAGGCGGTAGCGGGATAAATTTTTAGCATTTTTATAGCAGGACGGTATTTCCGATACATTATGCGCCGTTTTTCCAATCATAACAGAAATAAGGATATGAGCCGTCTTTCCGATTTGTTTAATGATTTTTATCAGCTCATCGGTAAATTCTGTATATGCATCGCTGGATTCAATCAATCGCGCATCCATCAGACAGACACAATGCTCGGCATCCATAATAGCAAATTCGTTGTCCGCCAATAAATCAAGCTGCGGCCTTAAAATCGTTCCTATCACCTCGTCTGCCTTTTTCCGATTGTTTTCTCCCACAGCTACACTGAACAGGATGACTAAAATACGCGTATCTGGCAACCGAAGAAACTCTTTCTCATTTTCAAAATCAGTTTTTTCTCCATAAATTAAACTTTTCAGCTGATTATTATGTACAATTTCCGAGGTTGATTTTTGATAATCTTCATAATCATCCAGTTTCTTCAGCGTAACATCAAAAGCCTCCGATAAATACTTAGCATCCCCTCCGACATCCTGGACTCCAATTTTTTGCTTAACATTGCGCACAAGATTTCCAAACGGCGAATAGAACCTGTTTAGTACAAAAAAGGAGACACCTATTGCCAAACCAAAGAACAGCAGTGCCAGAAGGATTGTCAATAGTCTGACGCTGGATACCTGTTTGGCATACAAAGACAGTGGTATTTCATTCACAATAACCCAATTCGTCTGGGGAAGTCTGGATAAAATTACATTTTTCTCCTCACCGTCAATTCTTAAAGACATCTTTGCATTGTCCCGATTGTTCAGCATCTCTTCCACTTCCGCAGAATAACTTCGGTTAAAAGGCTTCATCACCGTATCTTGATTATGATTGTCAAAAAGGACTGACCCGTTTTGGTCCAGCACAATGCAGTTCATTTCCGGATTAATCGTTGTAATACTGTCAAACAGCCAATCCATTTTTACATTGATAATCACTGCACCGTCAGGATAACCCCGCTTGTCCATGAGATCATACACAAAATATGTTAAAACCATATCTTCGTTGCTATATATTTCCTTCGACAATCTGCGAGGATACAAACCATAGGCAGGATATTGTGCCGAATTAAACAGCATTTGCTTTAGCTCTGTTTCCTCCTGTCCCCAGCCATATGTGGAGTAAACGGTTTCTCTTTTGTTGTTATAGACGTAAATACCATGAACCATGCTATTGTAAATAATATCACGATTGAGCTTCTGTATGAGCCGGATAATCGTAAAATTATCTTCCTGCGTTCCGTTCATAACTGCATTCACATCGTCGTTTTGGTATTGATTTATTCCGAAATTAAAAACGGTATTCATCATATCATCTACATTTGAACTTAGCTGCGCAACAAGTTGATTATTGTATTCATCCATCAGTCGATATGAATTTTTTTGGTAGCTGTTAAATATGATTTGTGAGAAAATAATAAATAAAAAGAAAAGAACAATAAAAATACATGCTAACAATTTTAAATATGTTTTCGAAAAATAAGAAAATAGTTTTCTCTGTAAAGACATAGACTCCTCCATTTTCATTTTTCAAAAATACCTATCCTTATTATATAGATATTCTTTTTAGATTGCAACTAAAATTTTTTCTCCTTCTATTTTATTAATTAGAAATAAAAAAGCAACAAAAAACGGCAGACCTTATCTGCCGTTTCTCATTTGTTCATAGACCGCGTAAGGAATGTTCAAATTACCATACCCACGGCCGATCTCAATGTTTGGTTTATTGTCTCCGTGAAAATCTGAGCCGCCCGAAATCTTTAATCCAAGTTCATGAGCCATCGACTGATAGGCGTCCTGCATGGCGGGTGTATAATCGGTATAATATCCTTCCAGTCCGGACAGGCCAAACTGTTTTAATTCTTTCACATACCTGAATAAGTCCCGTCCCGCAAGGCCGGTCAGGTGCAGATGTGCCAGATAAGCGTCCCCGCCGGCGGACCGGATTGCCGCAATTGCATCTTCGGCGGCCAGCCGCTGTTTTTTGGGGCAGCATGGTTTTCCCCTGCCCAGATATTTTTGAAAGCCCTCATCTATGGATTTCACATAGCCTTTCTCCATCAAAGCTTTTGCAAAATGTACTCTGCCGAGATTTCTGGGTTCACCGTATTTTAGAAGATCGTACGAATGGATGACCATACCCTGTTTTTCAATGAGTTCTAAGGTCTGGTAAAACCGTTTTTCACGAAAGCCCTGTACTTCACTGATGACCTGATTAAAATGGGTCTCTTCGGGGTCAATAAAATAGCCTAAAATATGCGTTTCGCCTAAGGATACAGCGCTCAGCTCCACCCCATTGACCACCGTGATTCCGCCAAGCTTTTGTGCTGTATTTTGTCCTCTTTTTAGTCCGCCTGCCGTGTCATGATCTGTGATGGCGATAACTCTAAGCCCCATATCTTTTGCGTGTTTTACCAATTCCTCCGGCGTTTTTGTCCCGTCCGAGAAGGTGGTATGAGTATGCATATCAATTTGCATAAATGCGCCTCTTTTAATTGCTGTTCATCAGTTTTTTGATTTCATCGGAAAAGGTCTTGATATCCTTAAAGTCCCGATAAACCGATGCAAACCGGATAAATGCAACGTCGTCTATTTTTTTTAACTTTTGCAGTACCTTTTCCCCGATTTCCACCGATGTTATTTCACGTTCCAAAGAATTGTATATCGATGTTTCCAGCTCGTAAACGATATTATCGATTGTATCCATGGAAACAGGACGTTTTTCACAAGCCCGCAGCAATCCGTTGATTACCTTATTACGGTTGAACGACTGCCTTGAACCGTCCTTTTTGATTACCATAATCGGCATCTCTTCCACCTTTTCGTAGGAAGTAAACCGTTTGCCGCAGGACAGGCATTCCCTCCTCCGACGGATACTGACGCCGTTTTCTGTTGACCTGGAATCTAATACCTTGCTGTCGATTTCACCGCAGAACGGACATTTCATAAAGATTCCTCCCTGTCGTTATTCTAGAAATTTAAAGTTCATTCAAAGCCAAGTATTTCCCAATCCTTATAACAAAGTGATTTTGCCATAAAACCAATCTTATTATAACAACGGAAGAAATTACGCAGACAATTTCACCACACCGTTTCAAGCCCATAAGGCAGGGATATTTGCCCAACGCCTACTTGCGGAAAAGGTATCCGCCCCCTATAGAGTCAAGGGACATCTTCGCGAGGTTATAACTTTACACAATCCGTATAATAATTATAATAAAACAAACTACAAATAGCAATCTTTTTTTAACTTTTTCCTAATTACGGAATAGGAACATACTCCTTCCTCCACTGACTTGGAGGCATAGAAAACTGTGCCTTAAACGCCCTTGTAAACGTTTTTGCGTCTGAATACCCAACTAATTCTGCGGTTTGAGATACACTTTTATTTTCCTGCAGCAGCCGTAAAGCTTCTTTCATTCTGCAACGGAGGATATATTGATAGGGAGATAGCCCTGTTGTTTTTTGAAACAGGCGGATAAAATATTGTTTATTGTATCCTGCCATACAGCTAAGTTCTGATATCGTCAGAGGCTCGGCTAAATGCCGGGAGATATAAATTAGTGTATCCGAGAGTCTCGGATCCGGTTTCACAATAATTTTTTTCTGAAGGGCATATTGCCTTAACGTCTCAGCCATGGAAGAAATTAAATTTTTATTGTTCTGTAAAACCGCGTCTTCCAGTGCATTTAGGTAGTGATTTAAAAAACGATCCGGTGTAACTTCCCAAACACGATTCACCGCATCCGGTGTCACATCCATGTGCAGAAACAGGCACTGCAAAGGATTACTCTCGTTCTGACTCATCCGGTAAAGTCGGTTTGTCGGAAAAAAATATAAACAACCCGGCTTTAAGTTTAGCTTCGTTTCATCGTCAGAATAGCGAACCATTCCGCCGAAAACATAATAAATACGTATAAATCCCGGCAGGGAAGCATCTCCGACATGCCAGTTTTTCAAAACTGTTTTTCTTCCAAAATGGGTAACCATCCATATTCCACCCTTTTTTATAATATCATTTTTTATCAAAAAAGTCAATTTTTGCGAAGTATAGATGGATATATGCAGTTCCATCCCCTGTGTTTTTATACTATAATATTTTCAAAAGGAGGGGTACAATGTTTTGTTCTAAAGAAGATAAGGAAACTTTACGTAATCTCGGCCAAATTTATATGGGTTACGCCTCGCTGCCCATACAGCAGAAAAAGGCCGAGCTGTGGAAAGCATTAAACCGCTGTCAAATGCAGCGTCCCATGATTACCATTGACCAGATACCATGGCATGAGTTTCATGACGAAGCACTAATTTGCAGGGTACAGGATCCATTCTGGCAGGAAATCGAACAAAATCTGCGCAGAAAAATCTACCAATGGAAGCGTTTCCCCGCCGATATGGTATTGGAACCATTTTTTGATATACCGGCCGCCGTCTGCCGGAGTGATTACGGGATAACTGTCGAGGAGGATGTTATCAAACAGCACGCTGATGAAAGAGCCTCTTCCCATTATTATAAACCTACTATCAGTGAAATGGAAGATATTGAAAAAATAAAGGATATCACCATATCATATGATAAAGATCTGACAGCCGAACGCCTAACTGCGGCCAAAGATGTTTTTGCCGGTATCGGCCCTGTTCGTCCGATTTACTGCACCTCTTTTCATTTAGGGGTATGGGATAAACTATCCCAGTTCCTTGGCGTGGAAAACGTCTATTTCGATTTAGTTGATCGCCCGGAATTTTTGCATGCCGCAATGCGCCGTATTACCGACGCAACGCTGGCCGGCATCCGACGTGCCAATGAGCTTATGATACATGACAGCAATATCAACACCTGCCATTGCAACTATATTTATACGGATGAATTGTTGCCTGGATTTAATCAGGGCGGCGAAGCAGTTTCTGAAAATTGCTGGGCGTTTGCCATGGCGCAGCTATTTACTTCTGTCTCTCCCGAGGTAACAGCGGAATTTGAAATTCCGTATATCTCCGAAATGGCGGAACAGTTTGGTATGTTTTATTACGGCTGCTGCGAACGGTTGGATGACCGGCTTGATTATGTCAAAAAAATACCCCATCTCCGAAAAGTATCCTGCAGCCCTTGGAGTAACAGAGAGGCCTTTGCAGAACGGATCGGAAATAATTTGGTAATGTCAAGCAAGCCTACCCCTGCATATCTGTCTGGGGACAATATGGATGAAACGCAAATCCGTCAAGACCTTAACAGAACGATCCAATGTGCAAAAGCAAACAATGTAAATCTGGAGCTGCTGCTGAAAGATATTTCGACTGTCCGGTTTGATCCCGGACGCTTGACAAGATGGTCCCAAATAGCAATTGAGATTGCCGAGAACAGTTAAAAAGAAAAACCGGGCGTTAATTACTTCGCCCGGTTTTTCTTAGTCCAAAATTTTTCTCCACATTTTACGAATCATCAAAGATTCAATTCTTTCTTATTTTCCTAAACAAAACTCATCAAAAATCCGATCTACGATTTCTTTATTCACTTCAATTCCGCTGATTTCGCCAAGCTGTGTGAGTGCATCAGCTAAATCAATGGACAGGATATCATAAAAAATACCGTCCTCTAAACCTGACAGAACCCTTAAAAGGCTTTCCCTGGTCTTTTCCAGCTTTTCAATATGACGTATATTGGTCAGCAAAAAGTCCTGCCCTTTGATTTGGTCCAGCTGCATCATACGGCTGATTTCTCCAAAAACCTGTTGGACGCCTTCCCCCGTTTTTGCACTGACCGTAACTTTATTTCCGAATATATCCAAGCGGGATAATTCGCATTTTATCGGCAGATCGGATTTATTTAAAATCACCAATACAGGCTTATTCTCAATTGCACTGATAATTTCGTCATCTTCCTTAGACAGAGGTTCCGATAAATCAACTGTATACAGTATCATATCAGATTGACAGATTGCTTCCCTCGTCCTCTCAACGCCAATACCTTCCACTAAATCTTCCGTTTCCCTGAGACCCGCTGTATCCATTAGCTTTACAATAACTCCGTCAATATTCAGATAATCACAAAGGATATCTCTTGTCGTACCTGCAACATGGGTAACAATAGCACGATCCTCTTCCAAAAGGCTGTTCATCAGAGAAGACTTTCCGGCATTCGGTTTGCCTACAATAGCTGCTGATATACCGCTGCGGACAATTTTACCATGTTCTGCGTTTTTTAACAGAGCATCAATCGTATCAAGTACAGTTTGAATTGTTTCCTTAAACTCCTCACCTGTATAGGGTTCAATATCGTCCTCCGGATAGTCCAGAACAGCCAGAATTTTTGCCGACAGTACCAGCAGCTGTTCCCGCAGCCCTTCTATTTTTTTTCTCAACCGGCCTTTCATCTGGGAAGCTGCACTAAATACCGCAGTCTCGCTTTCAGCGTGAATCATATCAATGATTCCCTCCGCCTGGGTCATATCCATTTTTCCATTCAAAAAAGCACGTTTGGAAAACTCGCCAGGCATTGCCATCCGACAGCCTGCCCGAATAAGTTCCTCCAATATCAATTTGGCTACTGTCATTCCGCCATGACAGCTGATTTCAACTGTATTTTCCCCGGTATAGGAACGCGGTTCACGACACTAATACAGAGTCCAGCAGGCGGCCGTCTTTTGCTATCATATCCCCGTATAAAATGGTATATCCGGGTGCTGTTTCCGCCTTTCCCATAGAAGAACGGAAAATGGAATCACAAATTGTATGTGCACTCCGTCCGCTTACCCGAATAACCGCAATCCCGCCAATCCCCTGCGGAGTTGCAATAGCACATATCGTATCATCTGTTAAATATGGCATCTCATCTTCTCCAAACCCAAACTTTTTATCATCAAACTACTATTCATTCAATCATTCCGTCAATGATTGAATTTACTAGCCGGAATTACCATTAAACAGTTTAAAATATAAAAAAGGGCAGACATTTGTCTGCCCGGATGTTCCACAATTATTTCCTCGGACCGCGGCTGTAATTTTTCCGCGGCGGTCTGGTAGTAATGACAATCTTTCTGGACGGTTCTTCCCCGACTGAATAAGTATAAACGCCGTCCGCATTCTGCAGGGCAGCATGAATGATTTTTCTCTCATATGCATTCATCGGTTCTAAATAAACGTTTTTATTCGTCCTTCTCGCCTTATCCGCAAGCTTATTTGCCAGGGCAACTAATGTTTTTTCTCGTTCTGCCCGGTAATTCTCACTGTCTAAAGATACCTTAACAAACTCATCCCGGTTTTTGTTAATGACCAGAGTGGTTAAGTACTGCAGTGCATCCAGCACCTCGCCGCGGCGGCCAATCACGATTCCCATATTGTCGCCCGAAATATCAATATGCATGGTATTATCAGTCAATTTCGTTTCATAACGAGCTGATACTCCCATTTTTTCAAAAACCTTATCCAAAAACGCAGATGCTCCGAAATCTTCGGCATTGTTTGAAATCGAAGACATATCAACATCAGATATTGAATTTTCCACTGCATCGTCTTGCAAAAGAGTCAAACGAACCTTCGCAAGCTTTGTACCAATCCCAAAAACGCCGGTCTTACCTTTATCTAAAATTTCAATTGTGACGCTGTCGCGGTCAGTCCCCAATTCGCCGAGACCCTTTTCGATCGCGTCTTCAACATGCTTACCTTCTGCTTCAACAAATCTACCCATTTGTTTTTTCACCTTCCTTTAACTGCCCTTTTTCTTCTTTTTTGTGTTTTTTTCAATCTCAATCGGCGGCAGTTCCTTAAAATAAAATTTCGATAATAAAAATTGCTGCAGTATCGCAATCACATTATTGACAATCCAGTAAAGCCCCAGCCCGGCCGGAAGAATGAATCCAAAATATGCGGTAAAGAAGGGCATAATCATGTTCATTGATTTCGTCATTGACTGTGCCTGATCGGCCTGTTCATTGCCGGAGGGTTGATTATTCCCCATGGAAGCGGTCATGAACTTTGTTTGCAGCCAAGTTGTCAGACCAGCCAGGATCGGAATAATCCATAACAGCGATGGTTGTGAAAACTGCGCCTTTTCCGCAAGATTCAAGCCCAGGAAAGAAAAGTCGATCTGACTGACATTGGGAACCAAATCCGCTACCTGGTCATAATGCTTACCGATTGCTTCTGCAATCTGGATTTCACTTGTCTGAATCATATTCGGCTCAATGCCAAGCTGCAGCCTGTCCACTATCTGCTGCAATATACTGGTATCTGTAACGCCCATAATATAAGTGACCGGACGGATAATGACATAATACAATCCAAAAATAATCGGCATCTGAACCAATAACGGCAGACATCCCCCCATTGGGTTGATATTATGCTGTTTATACAGCTTCTGCATTTCAATTGCATATTTATCTTTATCGTTTTTATACTTCCGCTGCAATTCATTCAAATAAGGCTGGATTCTCTTGGTTTCCACCATGGAACGCTGCTGTTTGATTGTCAGCGGAAGAATCAGCACTTTAATCAATACAGAAAATAAAATAATCGCAATTCCGTAATTACCGACAAAATTACAGATAAACCGTAATATCGGTCCTAAAACAGGTGCTAAAAGCCCGAATATACTATTCATTCTAAATAGGTACCGCCTCTCTACTCAAAAATCTCAGGCCTGTCAAAATACAGACTCCTTCTTACTTTACCGGGTCATATCCGCCTTTTCCAAACGGATTACAACGCAAAACACGCCAGATAGCCATGCCAGTCCCTTTGATGCACCCATATTTTTCAATTGCATCACGTGCATACTGCGAACATGTGGGATAAAACCGGCAGCATGGTTTTTTCAATGGCGAAATAAATTTTTGGTAAAAAGAAATCAACAGTACCAAGCCTTTTTTAATCATGGAATTCACCGATGCCGGATGCTTTGAGCAGCCTGACCATATCCTTTTGGATATCATAAAAATTGCTGCCAACGCATCTGGCCCTCGCCACAAATATCATATTATAACCATTTTTTATGTCCGCTTCAAGCAAACGGTAGTTTTCCCGAATCAGTCTCCTGATTCTGTTTCTGGTGACTGCTTTTCCAATTTTTCGGCTAACAGTGATACCAAGACGGTTGATACCTGCATTGGTTTTGGTGTAATACAAAACCAAGCACGGTCCGACTTTGGTCTTTCCTCTAGCATAAAGCCTTTTAAATAAATAATTCTTATTCAAACTAGCAGTCTTTTTCAAACCAACCTACCCTTTTCCCGCTTGTGCTCATAACATAAAAGACCACGCGAGTGGCCTTTACGCTGATAATTTCGCTCTTCCCTTTAATCTTCTGCGAGCCAGTACTTTTCTGCCGTTTTTCGTTCTCATTCTTTTGCGGAACCCATGTTCACGGCTTCTCTGTTTTTTCTTTGGCTGATATGTTCTTAACATGAAATTACACCTCCTCAGGTATCCCGCGCTATCGACATACAGTGCCGGAAGATCCGGCCGGCGGGTCCAATCTATCTTAACAGTCAAGCTGTCAATCACAAACATTTCTGTCCATAATAAAGCAGTGTGATTATTATACCAAAATCCCCCTTCCTTTGTCAAGAATTTTTTTCAAAAACAGTACATTTCATTCCAATCCGTCAAAAAAGCGGGAAACCCTTGTGGTTCCCCGCTTCACCTTTCCTTTCAGTTATTTCTGACCGATAATCACTGGCTGAACTTGTCTTCTGTTCTTAATTGCCTCAAACAATGTATCATAAATTTTGGTAAAGTCAGCGACAAGGGACGCCGTCTTTTTTACCGGATCATCCTGCCCGAACGGTACCAAAAATACATTTTTCATATTTAAAAGCATGCCGATATTTTTAGCGCTGTTTGTCAGACCGTCATTCGTCGATACCGCAATAATCAGAGGATTATTGTTTCTAAGGTTTGCCTTGGCCGCCATCGTGACCGATGTATCGGTAATACCGTTGGCAATTTTTCCAATGCTGTTTCCGGTACACGGCGCAACAATCAGCGCGTCTATCAAATTTTTCGGACCAATCGGCTCGCTGTCCCGGATGGTTTTTATCACTTCATTTCCTGTGATTTCCTGCAGTTTATCTAACCAATCTTGTGCCTTCCCAAAACGAGTATCCGTTTTTGATACGTTTTCTGATACAATGGGTACTACTTCAATTCCCATTGATACTAATTTTTCAACTTCAGGTACAACTTTTGAAAAGGTGCAGTACGAACCAGTCAAAGCAAAGCCTACTTTTAAAGTGTCTTCATTCACCCTTACACCCCCAACTCTTCTATCATATTTTCAATTGTGTCATAAATAATTCTGCCGGCAGTGACAGGAGCAACTTTCCCCGGCAATGACAATGCCCATATGGTGTTAAGCCCCAGTTCCTTTGCCGTTTCAAAATCGACCCCGCCCGGTTTAGAGGCAAGATCGATAATCAAGGTAGATTTTTTGACTTGCTTCAGTATAGACTCTTCCAGCACTTTCGCCGGAACGGTATTGATAATCAAATCAAACTTCTCTAAACTTCCCGAAAGGCGAGCGGTATCGGCGCATTGATAGCCCATGGATTTGATATATGCCATATCGCTGTGCTTTCTTGCACTGCAGGTAACGTGCGCACCAATACCGTCCAGCATTTTAGAGAGAACCTTTCCGATCCTGCCATAGCCGATAATCAGGCATTGGCTGTTATGCAGGGTAACCGGCATTTCCTCCATTGCTATCTGGATGGCACCTTCTGCCGTAGGAACAGCATTTTGAATCGTCATCTCGTCACGTTCCATGTAGTCCAGTACATAAGCGCTGTACGTTTTCGCCATATTTTTCACTTTTTCTCCTATTTTCCCGCCTAAAAAAACCTTTCCGCCGCTATGGTAGGAAAAGACCTCGTCAATGGAAATCCTGCGGTCGGAAAGCGGGGTATTTATGTATTCATTGTCCGTTGTCATGGGTAACGGCAAGATGATAATATTACTATCCAAAAGAGCTCTGCTGGCTGTCTCGCATAAAATTATATTCGGATCAAATACTTCAGCCGATACGCTGTTGATACCGTAAACCATTACGCTGTATCCTGCGCGGACCAAAGAATTTGCAACTTCTATTGCTCTAAAATCGCCGCCGACAACGGCATATTTTCTGTTATTCAATATTTTCACACCTCCGCATATCCATTTTATGTGGGGGCAGGGTTTTGTGTGATATGTTATCCCGGTTTTACTCCATTTTATTTCAGTTTTCAAAAATGATTGCTTTGCAATCAGAAGTCTGTTATGATAATCATAAAAGGAGATGTTCCAGATGAAAACAGAATTGAGAAAAATACCCGGCGTAGGAATAGAAACCGAAAAAGATTTAATCCGATTGGGATATACCACGATAGAGTCGCTCAAGGGTCAGAATCCTGAAGAGATATACCAGCGTGACTGTATCATGCAGGGGTGTAAAATCGACAGATGTCAGCTGTATGTATACCGCTGCGCAGTTTATTTTGCAGAAACACCGAACCCGGATCCGGAAAAATGTAAATGGTGGAACTGGAAAGATTAAACAAAAAAGGAAAAAGAGCCGAAATTCGGCTCTTTTTTGGCAGAAGTGCATATTTTATTTTCAATTTTATCTTTTTGACCCGATAATCGTTTCCTCCCTTCAAAGGAACGTCGTTTTTCTTTACGCGTTTATCGTACCAGATAAGATATAAAAATAGTATAAAAATTAGGAGATAGGGATTAAGTTTGTATCAAACCTTGCCACCTTTTCAGAGAAAAAAACGATACAACCAGAGTACAAATTTCACAGGCAAATACCGCAAACCAGACGCCATTCATTCCAAATAGAGCGGCAAATAAAAGAATAAATGGAACAATCAAAAGAAAACCGCGCAGCAGGGAAATCCGAAATGAATGCTTCATATCAAGAACCGACTGAAAAAATCCTGATATTGTTATATTGATTCCCATTGGAATAAAAGCAAGGAAAAATTTCCATATTCCGCTTTTTGCAATTTGCGCCAACTCTGCATTATTTTCATGATTAAAAGCTGAAATGATCTGGTCACTGCATAGGACGCTGACGGCATAAAACAAGATACTGCACCCCAAGGCAGTCAAAACCGCAATTTTCACTGTCTTTTGGACGCGTTCCAGTTTACCTGCTCCGAAATTTAAGCTGACAATCGGCTGTAATGCCTGCGCAATTGCCGAAAAAGAACTATTGATCACCATAGAAATATTGGCAATGACCGCATACGCTGCAACCGCTGTATTTCCATTCAGCCGAAGAAGCACCGCGTTGAATACAAAAATGACAACACCGCTTGATATATCGGTGAAAAAACTTCCTCCTCCGCCCGAAACAATGGGCTTTAAATAGGAGAAATGTGGCTTTTCAAAACGGAACCTGTAGGAGCAGCGCTTTGATAACAGATGGAACAGCATGACACAAATACCAACAACCGGAGAGAATGCAGTTGCAAGAGCGGCTCCGAACATTCCCATACCCAGCGGGAAGATAAAAACATAGTCCATCACAATATTAAAAAGAGAGCCGGATATCATTGACGCCATTGCCAAATGCGGCTGATGGTCGTTTCTGACAAATGCCTGCAAAATATTATTCAGGATGAATGCCGGAGAAAAAGTTACAATTACTTCAAAATAGCTTTGGCCCAGTCCTATCGTCTCTGCGCTTGCCCCCATCCATGTTAAAATTTGTTCTGGAAACAGCCAGCCGATTGCCGTATACAGCAATCCGCAAAACAGCCCCAGCAAAATACAAAAGGAATAGATACTGCCTGCTTTTTTATCGTTACCTCTTCCCCGTTCATTAGCCGAAAAAGCGGCGCCGCCTACACCGATCAAAAGACCGGTTGCAAAAATAATAGAGTACAGCGGCAGTACCAGGTTCAGCGCTGCGATTCCCATAGCGCCGACTCCATTTGCAATAAAAAAGGTATCGGCTAAAATATAGGCAGATATCCCAATCATACCCAACATACTCGTCGTACAATACCTTGCAAAAGCAGCTCCCACACTGCCCTCCAATAAACTCCGGTTCATATTTCGCCTCCTGTTGACATTTCATTGTTTTCAGTATATACTATCCAGTAACTGGAGAGTCAATCCCTATTATCAAAAAGGTCGTGTTTTTATGAAAAAGCTGCTCAGTATCGGCGAAGTATCCAGAATAAACGACGTTCCGGTCAAAACCCTTCGTTATTATGATGAGATTGATTTATTAAAACCATACTACATCAATGAGGAAACCGGATACCGGTACTATAGCTACGAACAATTTTATGTGATAGACGCCATCAAGTTTGCCAAAACACTTGGCCTTTCTCTGCGGGATATCAAAAACATGCTGGAGCCGGCGGATGCAGATCATATGCTGAAGCTTTTAAAAATACAGAAGGAAAAAGCGGAATTGGTTTTACAAAAGCATATAAATATGATAAAATCAATTGATTATGGAATTGAGCGGATGCACTTTTTGAAAGAACACTCTCAAAAGCAGATCCCATACATCCGTAAAAAAGACGAACGGTATTTTATTCTGACCAAAAGCGAAGATAATGGCAGCTTTGCGCAAATGGATCTTGCATTGAAAAAGCTGCTTCTGGAGGAGAAATGGAAGCCTTATCGGACATATCGTTATGGACTTATGCTGGATATTGCTTCACATCGTCATATTTTAGGAGAATATATGTACCTGACAGGAAAACCGCCCGAGGAGGACGACAGAATCGTACGGCTTCCGGCGGGTAAATACGCTTGTTTTCAATACCGTTTTTTTGACCCGATGGAAAAACAGGAAAATTTAGAAGCATTTTTAACTGAATATGGCAGTCATACGGCCATTATGGCGGACGAAATGAATTTTTCACAAAATTGGCAGGATGTCGTTTATGAAATCAATCTTTTTCTGGGAGAATAAAATATGAATATACTGATTACAGGCGCATCAAAAGGGATTGGATTGGCGGCAGCAAAATTGTTTCTTCAAAAGGGGGATCACGTGGCTGCACTTTACCATACCACCCCCCTGCCCAAAGATATCCAATCTGAGGCCTTTCCGGTAAAATGTGATATCACTGATACAAAGCAGGTTCAATTGATGAATCAGGCAGTGCTGGACCGTTTTGGGGATATTGACGTTTTAGTAAACAACGCCGGAATCGCAGAGCAAAAGCTGTTCACAGATATTACCGAAACCGATTGGGATAACATGTTTAATGTTAATATAAAGGGTATGTATTTGTGTACCCAGGCTGTTTTGCCCAATATGATACACCGAAAATCTGGAAAAATCATTAATCTTTCCTCTATTTGGGGGATAGCCGGTGCTTCCTGCGAGGTACATTACTCGGCGTCAAAAGCCGCTGTGATTGGCTTTACAAAAGCGCTGGCAAAAGAACTGGGGCCGTCTCATATTCAGGTAAACTGCATTGCGCCCGGGGTGATTGACACTGATATGAACAGCCATCTAACCTCCGAAGACAGAGCCGGTCTTTGCGAAGAAACACCGCTTGGCAGGTTTGGAACCCCGCTTGAAATTGCTGAATGTATTTACTATCTTGCATCAAGCAGCTCCGATTTTATGACCGGCCAGGTCATAAGTCCAAACGGCGGTATCGTCATCTAACGTTTTGCTGATAAAGGAAGATTTTATATGAAAAAAGACTTTCATTTTTACCTCAAATTATTTTGGGCTACCTTTTCCCTAAGCGCGTTTACCTTTGGAGGCGGTTATATCATCGTCCCGCTCATGCGCAAAAAATTTGTTGAGGAATATGGCTGGATTGAAGAAAATGAGATACTGGATTTAACCGCAATCGCACAATCCTCACCGGGTGCTATTGCTGTCAATGCGTCCATTATCATTGGCTATCGGCTCGCTGGAATTCCCGGTGCTCTTCTTTCAATGCTGGGCACAATTTTGCCGCCGTTTCTGATATTATCGATCATTTCCCTGTTTTACCAGGCCTTTCGGGACAGTAGCATAGTGAGTGCACTCATGAAAGGCATGCAGGCTGGCGTTGCGGCGGTTATCTGTGATGCAGTGATATCTATGGGTGCTGATGTACTCAAAGAAAAGAGTATCTTATCGGTTATTTTAATGATAGCTGTTTTTATGGCGTCCTTCCTCTTTAATGTGAATGTCGTCCTAATCATTTTGCTTTGTGCAGCTATCGGCTTTGCCTCCACCCTCTACCGCGAAAAACACAACGATGGAGGGGATAAAAAATGATCATTCTGCAATTATTATGGAGTTTTTTTCAAATTGGTCTTTTCAGTATAGGCGGCGGTTACGCGGCTCTGCCTCTGATTCAGGAGCAGGTGGTTGATTTCAATCATTGGCTGAACATGACCGAATTCGTTGACATTATTACTATTTCTCAGATGACCCCCGGTCCGATTGCTATCAACGCTGCAACTTTTGTCGGCATCCGGATAGCGGGAATCTGGGGAGCAGTTGCTGCGACACTGGGCTGTATTCTGCCCTCCTGCATCATTGTTCTGCTTTTAGCGTACTTATACTATAAATACCGGGAATTAACCCTAATAAAAGGAATCCTGTCCGGCCTGCGCCCTGCCGTCGTTTCCTTGATAGGAGCAGCTGGAATGTCGATCATCATCTTGACTTTTTGGGGCGGAAAGCCCGTATCCTTTCATCTGCCGGATATCGATTTTATCGCGGTAGGTATTTTTGCAATTTCCCTGTTCATCCTGCGCAAATGGAAATGCAATCCTATTTACGTTATGCTTGGAGCCGGTATAATAGGAATGGGGCTATACCTATTTATATAACAAGATTTTATTCAAAGAATTTTATACAGACGCGTGCTCTTCTGGTTAAATTCTTCGATATATGCGTTTCAATCATAATTTACTTTCTCCTTTTCCTTTGGGATCTGTCGCGTAAAATACTTCCATATAAGATAAGTCACGCGCCCCAGAGAATATATGCCCGCCGGATAGCATCCCCTTTTTGGAGGCTATACCGGAGAGGTTTTGTAAACTATTTTTTATTGGATGTGGAAACAAATGATAAAACAATCGTTTCAGGAGCCGGAATACTACAAAGGAATTTATCTGAACAAGGAAATCCAATTCTCTTTCTGCGGTTATGAAGACTGCAAAAAGGGACATAAGTTCGGGCCGTTTGTACGGAACTATTTTATTATTCATTATATTAAGAGCGGGAAGGGAACTTTTGAGATTGGAACGCGGAAATACCACTTAGAAAAAAAACAAGGATTTTTAATCGTTCCAAACGTTGAAACCACATACTATGCTGACAATAAAGAGCCATGGAGTTACTATTGGCTGGCTTTTAACGGGACAAGTATCCTCCCTCTTTTAAATAAAATGAATTTGTCTCTATCCAATCCAGTCTTTACTTATGAAGGCGATACCGATATCGGCAGGCTTTTTACCGAAACCCTCGAGCCTGCGCAATCAAATGACATCGCCTATCTGCGGCAAATGCGCCTCCTCTATACCTTTTTGCACGAAATTTCAATTGGACGGAATCTTGAAGATACGAAAGCTGATCAGGATATCTATATTTTAAAGGCTACTCAATATATCAAGGCATATCTGCACAAAAGCATCAGCGTTACGGAAATTGCAGATTATATCGGCATTGACCGCAGTTACCTTACCCGGATTTTTAAAAACCATTTCCAGCTATCTGTCAAGGAATTTATGATTCAATTAAAAATAGATACTGCAAAAGATATGCTTAAGAAAAAAAACTTGACCATAAAACATATTGCCAATGCCGTCGGTTACGTGGACAGTTTCGGTTTCAGCCGGATGTTCAAAGGGAAAACAGGATACAGTCCAACAGAATACCGGAAAATAATAGGGACGCCCCAAAAAGATATTTAACCCTCTCCTAAAAATCTCCAATTACGAATACGTTCCCGTCCAGATAGCCATAGACACTCCCATCCAAATAAAAGGTATCCGTCCTCTTCTTCAAAGCTCCTATGACATAAAACCCCCATAATATGAATTTTTAGCATTACAAAAAATAAGACAAAATAAAAAGGACTAACTAATGTTAGTCCTAAATATTAGTTCCGGCAGCGACCTAGTTTTCCAGGCAGTCACCCGCCAAGTATCGTCAGCGCAATGGAGCTTAACTTCCGTGTTCGGTATGGGAACGGGTGTGACCTCCACGCTATTACCACCGGATATTTATCGTGCAGCAATACCTCCCAGGCCTCATTTCCTCAGCCCTTTCTCTCTCCCTGCACTTCTCTCAGATACAGTCCCCTGCACCCTCAAAACTATACAATGTAAAACGTCAACTTCCACACAACTTACACCTTGCACTCACGTGCTTGGTCAAGCCCTCGGTCTATTAGTATTGCTCAGCTACATACATCACTGCACTTCCACCTGCAACCTATCTAACACCTAGTCTTGATGTGACCTTACTACCTTATGGTATGGGAAATCTCATCTCGAGGGGGGCTTCACGCTTAGATGCCTTCAGCGTTTATCCCTTCCGCACTTAGCTACCCAGCCGTGCCATTGGCATGACAACTGGTACACCAGCGGTGCGTCCATCCCGGTCCTCTCGTACTAGGGACAGCTCCTTTCAAATATCCTACGCCCACGACAGATAGGGACCGAACTGTCTCACGACGTTCTG
>ERZ773194.1354-NODE-1354-length-27030-cov-6.154995_pt1 | contig 27030 bp, 25 predicted proteins | sample MGYA00511240_ERZ773194 | MGnify/ENA primary metagenome ERZ773194 (study PRJEB29015, sample SAMEA2737774) | human gut metagenome | biome: human gut; feature: human-associated habitat; material: faeces | place: China | collected 2012 ... | reverse complement strand
GTTGTAGCATTGATTCTTCAGGTATTCTATAACTACATCCTTTCTAAGATTGAAGCTATCACAAGCCAGATGGAAGATTCTTCTATCACTTTGCTTGATATGATTATGAAATATAACTTGAAATACAAAAAATAATTAGAACAATGGCTAAGTTATCATATAAAATGTCCTACTATGCATTATATGTCTGTTTTGCACTGATTCTGGTGGTGCTGGGCATGTTCTACTTCGTAGGATATAATAACCCGGTCGGTGAATATAACGAACCGGCTCATACAGAAACATTGATTTACTTGATGTATGGCATGTTTGGTGTTTGTGTAGCTGTAACTCTTGTAGGAGCCATTGCACAATTCGGAGCTGCATTGAGAGATAATCCAATGAGTGCTGTTAAATCTTTGTTAGGTATCGTATTATTGGTTGTTGTATTGGTGGTTTCTTACAGCATGGGATCGGAAGCTACTATCATGACCGGTGACGGTCCTTATTCGGATGCTTTCTGGTTGAAGATTACCGATATGTTGATTTACTCTATCTATTGCTTGTTTGGAGTGGCTGCTGTTGGTACTATCCTTAACCTGAGCGGTATCTTCAAGAAATAATAAACATTGATATTAACAATAAAAAAACGAAATAAGTAAAATGGCAAAAAAGAAAAGAGCAGTTCCTGGGATTAACTCCAGTTCAACAGCCGATATTGCCTTTATGTTGCTTATTTTCTTCTTGATTACTACATCTATGGATACTGACCGTGGTTTGGCGAGACGTTTGCCGCCTCCCCCCGAACAGAATCAGAAAGATGATAATATCTTAAAGAAAGAACGTAATGTGCTCCAGGTACGTCTGAATAAAGACGACCAACTGATGTGTGGTAAGGAGTATATTGATATAAAGCAATTGAGAGAAAAGGCAAAAGAATTTATCGCCAATCCGTACGATGATGAAAATCTCCCGGAAAAACATAAGAAGAATATTCCTTTGTTGGGTGATTGCATGGTTACAGAACAGCATGTAATTTCTGTTCAGAATGACGTTGGTACCAGCTATCAGGCATATATCAATGTTCAGAATGAATTGGTTGCTGCATATAATGAACTTCGTGACGAACTTGGTAAAGCTAAGTTTGGCAAGGCTTACAATGAATGTAGCGAAGACGAACAGAAAGCGATTCGTGAATATTATCAGCAGAAAATTTCTGAAGCTGAACCTAAAAAGTATGGAGGTAAGAAGTAATGGGAAAATTTAATAAAACAGGTAAACGTGGAATGCCTGAATTGAATACCTCTTCTTTGCCTGACCTTATCTTTACTATGTTGTTCTTCTTTATGATTGTAACAACAATGCGTGAGGTTACATTGAAGGTTCAATTTAGAGTTCCGCAGGCTACAGAACTTGAAAAGCTGGAAAAGAAGTCTTTGGTTTCCTTTATCTATATCGGTAAGCCATTGCCTGAATTCCAGAAGAAAATGGGTGCTGAAAGCCGTATTCAGTTGAATGATAAGTTCGCTGAAGTTTCAGAAGTTCAGGATTATATTTATCAGGAACGTGAAAACATGAAAGAAGAAGACCAGCCGTTTATGACAGTATCTATGAAGGTGGATAGTGAAACTAAAATGGGTATTGTACAGGATGTAAAACAGGCTCTTCGTCAGGCGTATGCTTTGAATATTAACTACTCTGCTACTCAACGTCAGTAAAATAGTTAATACATGATATGAAAAAGGAAGTTGTTTTCGGCAACTTCCTTTTTTGTTTTGTTTCTACATGGTATATGGTCAGACCGGCTGACCGTATACTTCTTTATATAGCATGTTCTTTACTTTATCAAAGTCTTTTTCCATATCTATATCTCCATAAGTCATCAGCAACATGGGCAGGCCTGAGTCACCGGTGCGGTAAGGAGGCTGCATATATGGCTTTTCGTGCAGTGTGAAATTCAATCGCTTGTAGAAGTTGATACGCCGTATGCTCATCTCTTCTGTCGGTTCTTCTACTTCCAGAACGATGGGACCTTGCAGTTTGGTTTGGATACTTTCTAATACACGTTTGCCGTAACCCCCGTTGCGCAGGGAGGGGTCGATGGCAAAATGCTCGATATAGTAGAAATCTCCCATGTCCCAATAGCTGATCATACCGACGGGTTTTCCGTCTTCCACTATCACATTGTTGCAGAAAAGGGGATTACTGTCCGAATACTCACGCTGTTGGGGAGTATCACGGCGTTCCTGTGCAGGAAACGCCGTGTGCATCAACTCTTCAACAAAACCGTATAGTTCTTGGTTTTCTGTCTTGACTTGTTTAATTTCAATCATTTCTGTCTTGGTTTAGTCATGTAATATATAACTTATTTCTCGGTATAAAAGTTTATCAGTCTTTCAAGTGCACGCTGGCAAACGGGGCAGAAAGCAGGTGCTTCATTGATTTTCATTCTACATTCGGTGACCGGGCGATAAATGCCTTTTTTGGTATAACCGGCTCCCTCATAAACTCCTACTTTGTTGTATATATCCGGCTTTTGAGTTGCTACCGGGGTAGGAATGGGAGTATGGGCAGGAATCATATCTTTCCATTTGCTTTCAAAGTCAACGAGACTGGTGATATTTTGTTCCCACGGTTCTACCTCGTAAGGATATTGCGGGCTGGGAGCTTCCGTATAAGCATATTCGTCTGCCAATCCTCCGAAGCTATGCCCGAACTCGTGCACCACTACCGGTTTGAACATCGGATGGTGGGCAGTGGTCAGTGTATACGAATTATAAATGCCTCCTCCTCCATAAGTGTCGGTATTGGCCAATATGATAATGTGTTCGTATGGGATGCCTGCCAACCAGTTATGAATACTTTTTACCCGGCTTGTAGTCAGGTACCGGTCGGAATAGAAAGTATTGAAATGAGAGCTGACAGCCGTCGATTTCCATTCACCTTTGCCGGGCACACTCACACCGCTGTCCTGCGACGGACTGGCTACTGCCACCACATTGAATTTGTTTTTCAACTTCTTGAAAGGTTCGTGACTGAATAAAGCATCGCAAGCTGTCTGTGCATCCTTATAGAAAAGATCCATCTCTTGCTCTGTGTAACCTTCTGCCATAATAGCCACATCGATACAATCTTTGGAGCTTCCGCTTTGTAATAAGTAGCGATGAGGGGTGATACGTGCCAATCCTCTCTGATGGATGAGAATGTCATTCGGGTTGACTTCGTGCGTCAGCGAAGTGCTTACCTTATGATATACATTCTTAAGGGCAACGGTAACCACTGCCTCTTTCTTGGGATAAGGAAGCAAGAAGGAGTTTTCAAACCCTTTTCTCACGCGGGAAGCCTCTTCTTCGGTCACCCATTCCTGAAAAAGGCTGGAAAAAGAGGTGCGGTAAATAACTTGCTCTGTAGCTTTATCCTTCATGGTTATTTCTCCGTTTCCTCCTAAAGGAATTTCAGACAAATGGTGCCGGCGGCCTGCCCACTCGGGGAGGCTGGAAAGTTCGTCCAGATAAATATCCAGATGCCCGGCATCTCCCGTAAAGATGTAATCTACCCGAAGAGTCTTGTCTTCAAAAAAATCATCAAAATTCTGTGCGAATGCAGTGATGTTCATAACGCTGCATAAAAGGAAAATAAGTGTCTTTTTCATGTTTTCTTTAATTTTGAACAAAGATACGACTTTCTATTAATTTATAAATATTCATGCAATAAAAGTTATGGATTGTACAAATATTGTCGGGAAAAGTCATATCTTTGCAGAAAATTAAACTAAAAAGAATGGGACATCATCAATTAGACAGTTTGGATGAGCAGATTTTGAAGTTGATAGCCGATAATGCTCGTATTCCGTTTCTGGAAGTTGCCCGTGCGTGCAATGTGTCGGGTGCGGCTATTCACCAGCGCATTCAGAAACTGACCAACTTAGGTATTCTGAAAGGTTCGGAGTATGTTATCGACCCGGAGAAGATAGGTTATGAAACATGTGCATACATTGGTCTTTATTTAAAGGATCCCGAACAGTTTGACTCTGTCACGGAAGCGTTGAAAAAGATTCCGGAAGTCGTGGAATGTCACTTCACTACCGGGCAGTATGATATGTTTATCAAGATATATGCCAAGAACAATCATCATTTGCTTAGCATTATCCATGATAAACTTCAGCCGCTTGGCTTGGCTCGTTCGGAGACCATTATTTCTTTCAACGAAGCGATTAAAAGACAAATGCCTATTTTGAATTTGGCAGACGAGGATTAATATTTTGTTTTATCTTCGTTCGTAGTTGATGAAGCTATAAGGGTAGAGATGTTTCTCATCGGTATGATGGTCTTCTCTACTTGTTTCTTTCCATACTTTTTCATCTATTTCAGGGAAAAAGGCATCTGCCTGCTTGCCGGTGTCATGCACCAATGTGATATATAAACGGTGAGTCAGTGGCAGTGCTTCCTTATACACGCTGGCACCTCCCATGATAAAGATTTCCTCTTCGGCATTACAATGAGCCAGGGCCTCCTCCAAAGAGGTGAAACATTCGGCACCTGCACAGACCAATCCGTCCTGACGTGATAAAACGATATTCCGGCGGTTGGGCAATGCACCTTTGGGCAGTGAATCAAAGGTCTTTCGTCCCATGATAACAGTGTGTCTGGTGGTGAGTGCCTTAAAGCGCTTCAAGTCGTTGGGCAACCAGTATAATAATTGATTGTCCTTTCCGATGCCATTGTTTTTTGCGATGGCCACTATGATAGACAGGTTATTCATCTTTTTGAGGTATTACAGTGTTAAACAGATACTTTTCCGGCAATGTGAGGCCACGGGTCGTAATTCACCAGCTCGAAGTCTTCGTATTTGAAGCTGAATATATCCTTTACGTCAGGATTAATTTTCATTTGGGGGAGTGGACGCGGCTCACGGGTGAGCTGCAATTTTACTTGTTCCAAGTGATTCAGATAAATATGTGTATCTCCCAGTGTGTGGACAAAATCACCCGCTTTGAGTCCGGTGACTTGTGCCATCATTTGCAACAGCAGGGCATATGAGGCGATATTGAAGGGTACTCCGAGGAATGTGTCGGCACTGCGCTGATACAGTTGAAGACTTAAACGTCCGTCGGCCACATAGAACTGAAAGAAGGCATGGCAGGGGGGGAGATTCATATTGCCCAAGTCGGCTACATTCCATGCGCTGACAATGATACGGCGTGAATCAGGATTATGTTTGATAGTCTCCACGGCTTCGCTGATTTGGTCGATGAATCCGCCTTTATAGTCAGGCCACGAGCGCCATTGGTAGCCATAGATATGTCCCAAGTCACCGTTTTCGTCCGCCCATTCGTTCCAGATTCGCACTCCGTTGTCTTGCAGGTATTTCACGTTGGTATCTCCTTGCAGGAACCAAAGCAGTTCGTGTATGATGGATTTGAGATGTAACTTCTTGGTAGTGATACAGGGAAAGCCTTCTTCGAGGTTAAAGCGCATTTGATGGCCAAACACGCTGATGGTTCCCGTACCGGTGCGGTCTTCTTTATGGACACCTTCGGTCAGGATGCGGTTTAACAGGTTTAAATATTGTTTCATCTTCGGATTTTCATTTTACAGACTGCAAAAGTACACAATTTATCGGAAACTGACTACTCGTTGGACACCTATAATGATGACCACCACCGTAGCAATTGCCAATGAAATGAAGTTTGTGTTGCTCATCAGATTGTAAGATTGCGAAGTGATGACTTCTACAATGACACCGAACAAGAAATTGAAACCGTCAAACACATAGAACAGTATGCAGCAAAGCACGGTACAGACTGTAGTGAGTACATCGGACATCCATTTGGCATGTTCGGGCAGCTGCCGTATCACTCGGCGTGAGAATCCGTTGTCTTCTATTTCATGCTTGTTGGCATGCATGAATTGGCTAATCAATTTATCATCATTTTCCATCATAACCGTTCTGTTTTAAGAAGTTAGAAAGTTTTTCTTTTCCACGCGAGAGGTGGGATTTGACAGTTCCGGCAGGCATACCGGTTACTATCGCTATTTTTTCTATCGGCAGGTCCTCCATAAAGAACAGAGTGATGCATGTTCGCTCTGCCTCTTTCAGTCGGCTCAATCCCCGATATATGTCCATTTGCTCGCCTACCTTGGTTTGTTCCACTTGGCAGGAGGCATCTATTTCCCGCTCTTCCAGTGGAACGGCGTGCCGGGCTGGCTGTCGTTTCTGGTCGACAGCCGCAACTACTTTTTCGGCGCCATCTTCAACTTGGCCGACGCCTACATCTCGGTGGCAGTGGTCTATCTGCTGATTTTCCAGTACAAATTCTTCAAATAGGGTCGTCCCTGCAAAAAAATCCCGCCAAAATTTGCGGGGGGGGGATTTTACGTATCTTTGTGCGCACAAACAGTTTAGTTAACGCATAAACACACGTAGACCATGAAAAAGATCTTACTTTGTCTGGCGCTTTTCTGTCTCGCAACGGGTCCCATCTCGTGCGGCGACAGCAATACCGACGACGGCACGGAACAGGGCGGCGGCGGCAACGGCGGCGACGGAGGAGGAACCGGACCTGAACCCGAGCCCGGAAATCCCGAAATCACACCCGAGCAGCACAAGGCCAAACTCGAAACGATCGGCAAGGAGGTAGCCGCCCAGTTCAACCCCGAAGACAGCAAAGCGGCCATCGAATCGCTCACGGCTCTCGAAGAGCTGCTCGCATTCGATGACGAGGACGTAGCCCCCTCACCCGCTCCGAAGACGTATGCGGTCGCAACGGCCAAGTCGCTGGCAGCGGTCGCCGCAGGGCCCGACGTCCATGCGCTCACCTCGCTGATCGTCCGCGCGACGACCACCGAAAAGTACACGCTCGACGAATGGGCGGGCGACTACGTGATCGAAGACGGCGAACCCGTCAAGAAGGGCGAGTTGGCGAACCAATACCGCCTGACATGGGCCGACGCGGCCGGCACGCAGTCGGAGGCGCTCTTCACCTATTCGGCGGGCGGTGTGGAATACACCCGCGTGGACGGCTATGCGATCGTCATTCCGCAGGATTGGAACCTGTCGCTCAAAGTCGCCGGCCACGAAGAGCTGAGCGTCGTGGGCAAGAGCAACGTTTCGGCCGACGGCCTGACGCTCGCCCCCGAAGTGACGGTGACGCTCAACGGCGGCTATGTGGCTGCGGCCAAGGTGAACGCCGACCCGAAGCAGGTGACGGCCAACGCCTCGTTCACGAAGAACGGCACGCAGATCGTCGACGCCTATGCTAAAATGGTATGCGACGGCCTGACCGACCCAGACAACTGGATCGTCGAGGAGGAGTACGACTGGAACGGCGACGGCGTCATCGACGACACCGACACCTACATCGATCCCGAAGATCACATCGTCGATCATGTCAAGACGGGCGAAGGCTACGTGACGGTGATGGGACTCAAACTCACCCTTTCGGGCGACATCGCCAAGATCATTCAGCAGGTGAACGCGATCGCCGACACCAGTACGGCGACAGGTTCGCAGCAGGAGGCCGACGCCTACAACACCAATGCCAAGGCGAAACTCGCCTACACGGCCGACAACTCGACGATGGCCGACGTCAAGATGCAGAGCTACTCCTACAAGGATTACATCTACGTCTGGAATCCCGACACGCAGACCGGCGACAACCAAGTCGTCACCCGTTACGACATCGAACCGGTGCTGGAATTCGCCGACGGCTCGAAGATCGCTATCGAGGAGTATGTGGAAACCGGATTCGACTCGCTCACCAAAACGTTCGAAGATCTGGCCGACGCCTACATGGACCTCATCGACGGGAAATAAACCCTGAACCCCGCCAACAAAGAAGAGGGAACGGCTCGTGCCGCGTCCCTCTTCTTTTGCCCGTTATGACGAATACGCTGACCCGACTGCTGCTCACCGCCGCGCTCTGCGGGCTGTTCCTGCTTTCCGAAGCACAGGAACGGAACGCCGTGTCCGCGCCCGATCCGGCTGCACCCCGAATGCCGGCCGACAGCATCTCGCGCGACTACCGGCTCGACGGCGTCGTGATCGGGACGCAGCGTCCTCCCTCGCCGCTGGGAAGCATCGCCGAAGGACGGTTCCGGCTGCTGATGCGCAACAGCAGCGCACTGCCGCGCTTCGCGGGAAGCATCGACCCGATGCGCATTCTGCAACTCATGCCGGGCGTGCAGACCGCCGCCGAGGGAAACAGCGGACTCTACGTGCGCGGCAACGACGCCGGTCAGAACCTCATCCTGCTGAATCAGGCACCGCTCTACGCCCATGCGCATCTGCTGGGATTCTTTTCGGTCTTCAATCCCGGACAGGTGGCTTCGTTCGAGCTCTCCAAGACGGGCGGCGGACGCATCGAAACGGCCATGCAGCCCGCGACGGTCGTCGTGCAGAGCCGCGAAGAGACCGGCGTCCGATGGGGCGTCGAAGGCGACCTGGGAATCATCGCCTCGCAGGCGACCGTCACGGCTCCGCTCACAGACCGCGCAGCGCTGTTTCTCTCGGGACGCCGCTCTTACACGGGATGGCTCATCGGCGCCCTTTCGCCGAAAGGCGAAGACGACCTGAATTACCGGCTCCAAGATTACGACGCCACGCTCGCATGGCAGATCGATGACCATAACAAACTGATCGTCAACAGCCACTACGGCGACGACCGCACGCACATCACCTACAACGAAGGGTTGCTCGGCGGGCGGCTGCAATGGTATGCCTCCGTCTCGTCGGCCACGCTGCGCAGCGAACTTTCGCCCACGACGCACATGGAGAACGCACTCTACTATTCGCGTCTCGACACCCGTCTGACCGCCTCCACGACGGGTATTTCGGCCCAAGCGCCCTCGTCGATCGGCGACCTGGGATACAAACACAGCACCCGTTGGCACATCGGCCGCCTGCAACTGGCCGCAGGTCTGCAATATGCCTACCGCCGCATCCGCCCGCAGCACATCGCCTCCGACTACGGAGGGATCGCCGACGCCGGACGGGGGCCTCGCTACGACACGCACGAATTGGCACCCTTCCTGGCCGCGACGATTCCGCTGACGCACAGCCTCACGTGCGACGCCGCACTGCGCTACGGGTTCTATCTCCTGCAAGGAGACGGGCGAATCGCCTCCTACCGCCACGCCTCGCCCCAGCCGAGCCTCTCGCTCGACTGGCAGGTCGCACGCGGCAGCCGGCTGCGGGCCTCCTACAACTACATCACGCAGTACATCCACAAAGTCCCCTCGTCGAACATCAGCTTCTCCACCGACTTCTGGATGGCACCGACCCGACGCACGCCGCCGCAGCATACCCATCATGCGGCGCTCGGCTACTTCGCCGAAGCGGCCGGCGGGCGGCTCAACTTCTCGGCCGAGGCCTATTACCAGCGCATGTACCGCGTATTGGAGTACAACGCGCCGCTCACGGGTATGGTCAACAACCGTTACGAACTGGAACAGTACCTCCATTCGGGCGACGGCGAAGCCTACGGCATGGAGTTCATGGTCTCTTACGCCGGTCGGAAATTCAACGGATGGATCAGCTACACGCTGGGGAAATCGGTGCGTCAATTCGCCGCCCTCAACGACGGACTGCCCTTCCCCGCTTCGCTCGACCGACGGCACGACCTCTCGCTTGCGGCGAGTTACATGCCGGGCGAACGCTGGGAGTTGTCGACGGTCTTCGTCTACGCTTCGGGCGGCGCCTATACCCCGACGCGCGACCTCTACATCGCCGGCGGTTCGTTCGTCCGCGGACACGGCTCCTACAACGGCGCCCGCCTGCCGGATTACCACCGGCTCGACCTGTCGGTCACCTACTGGCTGCGGCGGAAACCGTGGCGCAGCGGCATCAATCTCTCCCTCTTCAACCTATACGCCCACCGCAACCCGCTCTACATCTCGTGGCCGGTGCTCGTCGACGAAGAGAAGCACGAATATCAGATCCATCCGCGCCGGCATTACCTCTACACCGTCATCCCCTCCGTAAGTTGGATTTTCAAATTCTGAACGCACCGTGAAACGATCCGTCATCCTGCTGTTTACGCTGCTGGGCAGCTGCCTGGGCAAGGTCTCGACCGATACGGAATACCATCGTCAGCTGGTAGTCGAAGGGAGAATCGAAGCCGGCGGGCCGGCCGAGGTGATGCTCTCCGAGAACCTTCCTTTTCTGGATGTCATTACCGAACAGACGCTCGAAGCGGCCGTCGTCCGCTATGCGAAGGTGACCGTCACCTCCGACGACGGACAGAGCGAAATCCTTACGAGCTACTACGACCGCAACTATCCGACCCGCTTCGTCTACCGATCGGCACGCCTGCACGGCCGCACAGGCGGCACCTATACGCTCACGGTCGACTATCGGGGACGAACCTGCATGGCCGTCACGACCGTCCCCGAACCGATCCCCCTGCGGGAACTGCGCGCCGAACCGGTCTGCGACTCGCTCTTCACGCTGCAAGCCCTCTTCGACGATCCTCCGGCCAAGAACGCCTACTTCGCCGAGTGCCGCACGACGGATCCCGGCGCCTACTCCCCTGCACTGATGGGCGTGGTCGACGACTCGGTGCTCGACAACGGCGGTTCGGTGACGCTGACCGTCAACCGGCCGCTCCAATACCTCAAAATCAAGGACTACAAACAGTATTTCCGGCCCGGCGAGACGGTCGACGTCCGTTTCAGCCACATCTCCTCCCCGACATTTGATTTCTGGAGCCGGCTCGAAAACGAGATGCTCAACGCCATGAACCCCGTCTTTCCGGCCTACGAAAACCTCCCGTCGAACATCGAGGGCGACGCCCGCGGCATTTGGAGCGGATACGGCAGCTCCTACTACCGCATTACGATGCCACAGAAAAACGATTGCAAAGAAACGACCGTTTTTCCGCCGGCATAGCTCGAACGAGTTCGTCCCTATACGCGGTTTGGAGCAAACGATCCGAGAAATCCGCCGCTCCCTTCGCGGAAGCCCCCCGCCGGCCCTCCGCACCGGCGGACGGCAGCGACCGACCGCCGTTCGCCGATGCCCGCTGACGAGCGCAGACACGCCCTACCGCAGCCATGAACCGGCAAACGGCAGGAGATTATCGCAGACCGTCAATTTTTTTCGCGGAAAATAGCGGAAGTTTCCAAAAAAGTATTACCTTTGCACCACGCAAACCAACAAGGTGCGTACCCATGCCCAGGTGGCGGAATAGGTAGACGCGCACGTTTCAGGTGCGTGTGCCGCAAGGCGTGCAGGTTCGATTCCTGTCCTGGGCACCAGATATCCTGCTGATTCGTCAGCAGGATATTTTTTTTCGATTCCCGTGAAAATCCCGTATCCGTTCCGAACGCCCTTTCCCGACAATCCGCAACTGCACTCCTTCGAGTCCGAATCCCGATTCCACCACCGGCAGGTATACTGTTTCGGCGACCCCTTTGGCCGAAACCGCCGCCCCGGTCAAAACAACGGTGCTCCCGCCGTCCCGCGAAGAGTCCCTCCCCTCTTGCAGTATGGCGGAATAGTATTATATTTGTAAGGATTTTAGACCAATGAAGGCAGAGGAATCGATACTGATCGAACGATTGAAGAAGGGCGAACGCACGGCTTTCAACGAACTCTACGGCATATTCTGGGCACCATTAGTCAATTATGCGGAGCTCATCGTCGGCGACGAAAACGCGGATGACGTCGTACAGGAGGTTTTCGTCCGCATCTGGGTCGGCCGCGACAAACTGCGCAACGACGGTTCGCTGCGCGGCTATCTATTGCGTGCGGTCTACCGCACCGCGCTCAACGTACTACGGTCGAAAAACTATGCCTCGTCCTACCGGTCGCAGACAAAACTGCAAATTGAACAGCAGCTCTGCACCTATTACGACCCCGACGAAAACGAAATTATCAGGAATCTTTACGCACGGCAGATCGCCGACGAACTCGACGCAGTCGTCGAAACGCTCTCGCCGAAATGCCGCGAAGTATTCCGTATGAGTCATTTCGAGGGGCTGTCGAACAGAGAGATCTCGGAGCGGCTGAATATCAGCGTTTCGACCGTCGAGAATCATATCTACAATGCGTTGCGGCAATTACGCGGCAAACTGGGCCATCTGAAAATGTTTTTGCTGTTGACGATTTACATCTTGGGACAATAAAAGCGGTCGACGAATAGGTGCTTTCCCCGACTCGTGTGTATTATAATCGGAAAGTCAATACGCACGACCGTGAAAAACGAAGACTCGCAACATCCGTTCGACGAACGGATCATTTGGAAATATTTCGACGGGACAGCTACTTCCGAAGAGGAACAGGAACTGTCGCAGTGGTTAGCAACCAGTGAAAAACACCGGTGCGAAGTTGCCGAACTACGCGCCGTCCGACAACGATTCGCAAAGTGGCGTTCGACCCTCTACGGTCCGGCGCGTTTCATCCGTTCGCTCAACCGACTCAACAGTCGGATCGATGCGCTCGAAAACGCTCCCTGCACGGCGCAACGGCCCCATCGTCTCTCGAACCTTTTCGGACACATTCGTATACACTCCCTGCTCCGAACGGCTGCGGTCGTCGCAGTCGTGGCCCTGACCGGTATGTTCGCATGGCGTACCGCCCTGATGCCCGCGCCGATCACTTACTTCAATGCCGACACGACAATCATGCACGTAGCGATGCCCGATGGCTCCGACATCTGGCTTACACCCGGATCGACGCTCTGCTACGACGAGACATTTCCCACCGACGAACGCCGCGTACATCTCGACGGCGAAGCCTATTTCGACGTCGAGCACGACGCCAAGCATCCATTCGACGTCGTTACTCCCAATCTGCGCGTGCGCGTGCTCGGTACGGTTTTCAGCGTCCGATCGCTGCGCGGCGACCACATGGCCGAGACGACGCTGGCCGAAGGCGCCGTATCATTGCAGCGCGCCGACGGCAGCAATCTGATCCGGTTGCACCCCGGCCAGCGCGCCATCTACGATACGCAGGACGAACAACTCGAAATCAAGGAGGTCCCCGTCGGAGATCATCTGGCCCTGAGCTACGGTATCATCACACTCGACGGCGTTCCGCTCCGGCAAATCGCCGACCGCATCGAGGAGCTCTACGGCGTGAAACTGCGTCTGGTCGACGACGATGCACCCGATGCCAACTACAATTTCAGTTTTCAGAAAGACACCCCGATCGAAGACGTGATCGAATTGTTACAATTCATCTCAGGCACACGCTTCGAAATCCTGCGGTATCCCGATTCCGACTGAATCCGCGCGCCGGAATCGGTTGCGATCCCTGTCGGCTACCGCAAGGGAACAGGAACAGACGATTGCCCAAACTCATACAAACTTTCATACTAACAACCTAATCACTACTCATCCATGAAAAAAATCGGTTTATCCCTGACGGGATGGTGTCGGATGCTTCTGTGCGTCGGGTTGGCTGCATTGCCGTCGGCGTCGCTCGGTGCAAGGGGCGAGTTACTCGCCGACCAGCGTCTCAACCTGAACTTGTCGTTCAGCAGCGCATCGCTGCGCGAAGTGGTCTCGGCATTCACCGAGCAGACAGGAGTGGTCTTCTCCTACGAAACCTCGCTCGGCAAACGGACGCTCTCCGACGTGCATGTCGTCATCCAAGACGCTTCACTCGAAGAGATGCTCAATACGCTGTTCTACGACACGGGCATCTCCTGGAAGATCAAGGATCACGTGGTGGCTCTCACCGCCATACCCTCGTCGAAAAAAAACACGTCGACAGGCCCCGCCCCCTCTCCCTCCGCCAACCGTAAGCCGGTCGTGACAGGGCGCGTGGTCAATGAAGAAGGCGAACCCCTCGTCGGCGTGAACGTATTGGTGAAAGGCACTACGCAAGGGACGTCGACCGATATCGACGGAATCTATTCGATCGCCGTTGCGGACGACGACGTGCTCCAATTCACCTATTTGGGTTACGGTTCAGCCGAATGGCGCGTAGGCACGCAGACCCGCATCGACGTCGTTCTGAAAGAGGACAAACAGATGCTCGACGAAGTAGTAGTAGTCGGCTACGGTACAGTGAAGCGTCGCGATCTGGTCGGCGCCGTCGATCAAGTCGACAGCAAGGTTTTCTCCGAACGTTCGAATCCGAGCATCTCGCGGTCGCTGCAAGGCGCCATTCCCAACCTCAACATCTCGATGCGCGACGGCAAACCCTCGCGTGCAGCAACGATCAACATCCGCGGTACCGGTTCGATCGGTTCGGGTGGCGGGGCACTGGTGCTCATCGACGGCGTGGAAGGCGACCTGGAAACGGTCAACCCTCAGGACATCGCCAGCGTCTCGGTGCTCAAAGATGCCTCGTCGGCTGCGATCTACGGAGCACGCGGCGCATTCGGAGTGATTCTGGTAACGACCAAATCGGCCGAAGAGGGCGAAACGAAAGTCACTTACAACGGCAGTTTTTCGCTTCACGCGCGCACGGTCAAGCCACAGCTGGTAACCGACGGCTACGAATGGACGACCGGCTATATAAACGCATGGAACGGCTATTACAACGGACAGAATCCGCTGCCATCCTACATCAACAACATCGCCCCCTATTCCGATAGCTGGTACAAGGAACTGGCACGCCGCAGCACCGATCCGTCGCTCGAACGCGTGCGCATCAACGACAAGAATCAGTACGAATACTTCGCCAACACCGACTGGATGGACGCTTTCTACAAGGATTTCAACTACTCGCACGAGCACAATATCAGCGTATCGGGCGGCAATCAGAATGCGGACTATTATGTATCGGGCCGTTTCTACGATCAGGACGGCATTTACCGCGTGGGCGACGAACGTTATAAACAGTACAACGTCCGCGCCAAAGGCAACATCCGCATCCGTCCCTGGCTGCGGTTGAATAACAACATGGATTTCACGGTGGTGGACTACCACCAACCGATGCTCTATTACAGTCTCCAACTTCCGCAGCGCATGATCGAACACGGAGGACAGCCGATCAACCCCATCACCAACCCCGACGGGACGTGGACTTATGCCGCCGTACTGAACGGTTACGCAGGCTTCGCCGAAGGATCGAGCTACCAGCAGGACGACAAATTCACCATGAAAGACAAACTGGGCATCGAGATCGACGTGGTGAAGGACGTACTGAAAATATCGGGCGATCTCTCCTACCTTTTCGCCCGCAACAAACGCGAGCGTGTGACCAACATGTATACCGGTTACCGAGGCCCCGACACTCCGATCACGGTTAACGAAAGTCAAGGCAGTACGCTGGAAAATCTGCGCCAGGACACGAACTACCTGTCGAGCAACATTTACGGAGAATACACGCCGAAACTCGGCGACGACCATACGCTCAAGCTGCTCGCCGGCTGGAACCTCGAAACGAAGAAATACCGCGGAACGACCATCAAGCGCGAAGGGCTGACCGTACCCTCGAAACCGAGTTTCGGTCTGATGGACGGTCTTACCAGCGATCCCGTCGTTTCGGGATACGACTGGAGTTACGTGGGCGCCTTCTTCCGTGCCAACTACGGCTATCAAGGCAAATATCTGGCTGAATTCAGTTGCCGCTACGACGGCTCTTCGAAATTCCCCGAAAACTCGAAATGGGGCTTCTTCCCCTCGGCTTCGATCGGCTGGCGCCTGTCGGAAGAGAAATTCATGGAGTGGTCGCGCAACTGGCTCGACAATTTCAAGATACGTCTCTCGGCCGGTTCGATGGGCAATGGCAACATCGACCCCTACAAATACATCGACTACATGACCATCAAAACCTCGACGGTCGTCATCGGCGACGCACTGGGCTCCTATACGACGGCTCCCGGAGCCATTCCGCTCTCGCTGACGTGGGAGACGGCGACCACCTACGACGTAGGCTTCGACATGGATCTGTTCCGCAACCGGTTGTCGATCGGATTCGACTGGTACCGTCGCTATACCACCGACATGTACACCGTCGGCGTGAGCCTGCCCTCCGTTTACGGCACCGACGCACCCAAAGGCAACAACGCTTCGCTCAAAACCAACGGCTGGGAACTCTCGGTCGGTTGGCGCGACAGTTTCGAACTGGGCGGCAAGGCTTTCAGCTACAACGTCAAAGCGATGGTATGGGATGCCCGCACATGGGTGACCGAATACATCAACCCGACGGGCGCACTGGGCGATTACTACGAAGGCAAGGAGCTGGGCGAAATCTGGGGCTACCGCGTAGAAGGTCTTTTCCGCGATCAGGAAGACATCGACTCGCACGCCGAGCAGTCGTTCTTGCAAACGCTCGACAAGGTGACCCGACCGGGACAAGTCAAATTCGCCGACTTGAATCAGGACGGTAAAATCGATCGGGGCGCCTACACGACCGCTGATCCGGGCGATCTTACCGTCATCGGCAACGAAACACCCCGTTACTGCTATGGCATCAATCTGGGATTCAACTGGAACGGTATCGGCATCTCGACCTTCTGGCAAGGCGTCGGCAAAAAGGATTGGTATCCGCGTTACGACTCGGGATTCTTCTGGGGCCAGTACAACCGTCCGTTCGGCTACATGCTCAAACAGCACACGGGCGACAAGGTCTATCGCGAAGAGCTCGACAACTGGGACACGGCCTATTGGCCCCGCTACACGACCTACCAGACCCACCAGTCATCGGTCAACCGTCCGCTGACGATCAACAACGACCGCTATATGCAGGATGTGTCGTATATCCGGCTGAAAAACATCACGGTCGACTATACCTTCCCCGATCGCATCTGCAAGAAACTACACATCAAAGGGTTAAAAGTATGGGTGTCGGGCGAGAACCTATGGACCTATTCGCCCATGTTCGAACACTGCGACAACTACGATCCCGAAGTGATCAACGCCGGTGACTCGGATTTCCGCACCTCCGAAGGCGACGGTTACAGTTATCCGATGCTGCGTACCGTGACACTGGGAGTCAACCTTTCCTTCTAACCTGCAAAAAATACGAACGATGAAAAAGATATTCATGCTCTTGGCGAGCGTCGCGCTCTTCGGTTCCTGCGAGGATTTTCTCTCGAAGGAGGATCCCAACAAAATCGACGCGCCGAGCTATTTCCGCAACGAAACCGATCTGCAAACCTACGTCAACGGCTTTCTGCAAACGATGAGTCCTACCGCCGCCTCCGTGGCCACGGGCGACGCCCGTACCGACTGCCTGGCATGGCGCGGCGAATACCAGTTCCTCACGGACAACTTTGATGCCGACGACCAGTCGGGCTGGGGAACGAGCGATTGGGAGGATCTGCGCAACATCAACTATTTTCTCGACAACTTCCGACAGGCGGCCGTCAGCGAGACAACGCTCGCTCACTACGAGGGTGTCGCCCGTTTCTGGCGTGCCTATTTCTATTGGAACAAGGTCAAGACTTTCGGGGCAGTGCCCTGGTACGATTCGACGATCGATTCCAACGATCACGAGGCGCTTTACAAGCCTCGCGACAGTCGCGAATACGTGATGCGCAAGGTACTCGAAGACATCGAATTCGCCAGCACGTACTGCACATCGAGTTCGGCTCTGGAAGTCAACTCCGTGCAGATCACCCGATACATCGCATTGGCACTCAAAGCCCGTATCTGCCTCTATGAAGGCACCTTCCGAAAATATCACGCGAACGATCCCTCGACAGGGAAACCATGGACGGCGGACGAAGCGGAGACCTATCTGCGTGCAGCCGTGAGTGCCTGCAACGAACTGATGACCAGCAAAAAGTATTCGCTGGTCTCCGATCCGGCCAACGTTTCGACGCAGTACCGGAAGCTCTTCACGAGCGAATCCGTCTTCACGCAAGAGGTAATCTGGGCCCGCGTCTACAATGCCGAATTGAACGCGACACACAACCTCAACTCCAACTTCATCGTGCAACAGTACGGCAGCTACTCGCTGACCAAACAGTTCATCAATACCTATCTCAACCTCGACGGTTCGCGGTTCACCGACAAACCCGGCTATGAAAAGACCGCATTCATCGACGAGTTCGAGAATCGCGACTACCGTCTGATGCAAACCGTCCGCTACCCAGGCTACACTCGCAAGAACAACGGAACGGATACCCGCTATGCCCCCGATTTCGGCTACTGCGTGACAGGCTACCAGCTGATCAAATGGGTGATCGACGACACGAGTCTCGACAGCAACACCTCGCCCTGCTCCACGTCGATCCCGATTATTCGTTACGCCGAAATCCTGCTGACCTACGCCGAAGCGAAATGCGAGTTGGACGAATTCGACGAAACAGTCTGGAACGAGACGATCAAACCTCTGCGCGAACGCGCCGGTGTCGACGGAGCGATGCCTGCTACGGCCGATCCCTACATGATCGAATATTTCCTCGGTACCGTCACCGACAACGCATTGCTCGAAATTCGCCGCGAACGCGGCTGCGAATTGATATTGGAAAACGTCCGCTGGGACGATGATATGCGTTGGGGTATGGGCAAACTGGCCGAACGGCCCTGGTACGGCGTCTATGTAGGCGAGCTAGACAAAGCATACGATATGGACGGCGACGGGAAGGACGACGTCTGCTTCGTGCGCAAGGAGCCCGAACGCCCGCAGGCCGGCATCACCTATCGCGTGCTGGGCGACGATTTCTCGCTGACCGACGGCGACAGTGGTTACATCGAGTGCTACATCCGCATGACGCGCAAGTGGGACGATAAAAAATATGTGCGCCCCATACCGACGACAGCACTCAACGACAACCCCGCACTGGGACAGAACTACGGATGGGAAAAATAATAACGTACCAAACACCACGAATATCACCATGAAACGAATCAATAAATGGGCCTTGCTGCTGACCGCAAGTTATTGCGTACTGGCCGTCGGGTGCAAGGACGACGACGGGAGTTACCTCGTTCGCGAAACCGATGTCATCCAGTTTTCGAGCAATCTGGCCTCTTCGCAGCGCATCACGCTGCGTTGCAACGGCGCATGGCGCTCGGTCGTACCCGAAGATGCCCAGTGGCTCTCGACGACTCCTTCGGAGGGCGTCGGTACGGGCGAATTCGAATGGATCACCGTTTCGGCCACGCACAACCGCTCGGCCGAACGCACAGCAACGCTCTACTTGGAATGCAACGGCGTACAATATCCGATTACGGTGACACAAGCCAACGGAGCGATCATCTACGGCACACCGACGCTTGACGGAAATCTCATCGAGGGCGAAGCGTCGGAAGCCCGCATCCGGTTCACCTACTCCAACGCCTACGGCGACGAGACGATTGCGGTGAAATGCACGCCCAGCGGCGACTGCGACGGGTTGTCGGTAGCCGGCACCTCGTTCGAACTGACCAACGGCGGCGCAACGCTGGCGCTCGACATCGAGGGTACGCCGACGAAACCCGGATACGCCACTTTCGCCGTGAGCGTCGACGATCAGCCGATCGGCGAGGTGCGCGCCAAGGTCTACTCCGTCAGCGAAATGCCCGTCGAAGGACTGCCCGTACAGTGGCGTTTCAGCGAAATCATGGGCGGCGATCCCGAAAAAACGGATCTGCAAAAGCGTCAGCCCGAGTGGACGACCGACAAACATACGCTCAACTCCGATGTCGGTTCGGCCACCATCACGGTCGTCGAAGCCGAAGGCAAAACCGCGGCAGCACTGAACTCATGGGGCTACAACAACGGCCATGCTTACATCAAAGGTCTCTATTACAACGACTATTGGCTGATGACCATTCCGGTCAAATACGTCGCTTCGGGCACCGTCCTCAATGCGAAAGGCTGCTTCGGCGGATCGGGTTCGGCCGCAGCGTTCTTCCTGCTCGAATACTCGGCAGACGGCCTGACATGGCATCAGGCCGACGGCGCGAAGACGGAGACCTTCACCATCAAGGAGAAGCCGGTCGAGGCCATCTATCACGTGCAGGCTTGCGACGTACCGAAATTCCCCGACGACGCGGCATGTTCGTTCGACTGCACGTTCCCCGTCGAAGTGGATATTCCCAACGGCAACCTCTACATCCGCTTGCGGGTCTCGGCCAACATCCGTATCACACAGAACAACACCATCACGACGGGCGGAGGAGGTTCGAACCGTCTGGCAAAGACATGGTCGGTTTCCGTAGTCGAGTAATCGAAAAACAACGAATAGCATGAAAAAACAGATCATTGCGACGCTGCTCCTATTAACGACGACGGCGTCGAACATCGGTTGTACGGACGATAGTCCGGCACAAATTACCTCGCTCAAACTCAATCGCACGGAACTTACACTCCAACCCGGCGAAACCTTTCAACTGGAAGCCACGACCCGACCTGCCGACGCCGGCGTACCAATCAAATGGAGCAGTTCCAACGAGGCGGTGGCGGCGGTCGACGAACGAGGACTCGTCACAGGCACAGGTTACGGCGCCGCCCTCGTCACGGCACGCTACGGCAGTTACTCGGCCAAATGTTCCGTGACGCTGAACGCAGAACAAGTTTGGGATCCTTCGCAGGCTCTCGCGGCTCCGCTCTCATCGGACATCGTTCACAGCAAGAACGTCCTGCTGTATGCACCCCGCCGCATTTTACAGGGTTTCGACATCCTCCCGAACGGCGAGATCTACTACTCACAGGTCGGCAGCAACGCCTACACGCTCAATATCTGTCGGGCAGCAGGCCCCAACCAGAACGCCCAGGACGAAGTGATGATCCTCAAACATTTCGGCCACGGCACGCAGATCGTCGCCGAGAAAGCCTCAGACGGAAAGACTTACATTTGGCTCAACAGCAATGCCTCGGTCGACGACAGCGGCGAATACGGCAACAACTGGTCGTTCTCGCGCGTGGAGTTTGTACCCGGAACGAACGAAGCAGACGGCTATGCCGGCGATACCTTCTTCCTGAACAAGGAACAGCAGTACGATCAACAGGTGGCCGTCGATTTCGATGCACGCCGATTGCTGGTGGGTTCGCGTAAATCGGGCGTGCGCCATTTCTGGATTTTCGACCTCGACGAAGTGCTGGCCCTTCCACTCAAGGAGATGACCGTATCGGTCACCGTAGGCGGAGGTACGGGCGACGGCGAGAAGCAGACCGTCGAACGCAAGATCATGGGACACGATTTGAACGACTGCCGCGTACTGGGCAATTTCTCGTTCTCCGCAGGTACAGACAAGGAGCACGACGTCTACTCCTATTCGCATCAGGGACACGAAATCAACGGCGACTACATCTATTTCTACGAAGGAAATGCCGTCGAGAATTCGGATGATCCCGGTACCTATCAATCGAAGGCCTATGTCACCGTGTTCAACTACAACGGCCGAATCGTCGTACCACGCACCGAGGTAGCGGCTATAGCCGATGTGAACGGACTGGCCTCCGAAGGCTTCACGCAAACGGGTTACGCCGAAGGCGAATGCATCAAAGTCAAGGAGGGCAAACTCTATCTGGGAATGGCATGCCGTGACGGATCGTCGAGCAACCGGTACGCCAACATTCTGGTATACGACTGCGTGAAAAAGCAGTGATTCCAAACCTGCATGGTGACGGCCGGCTCTGCGTGACGCAAAGCCGGCCGTCCACGTTTTTCGACCGGACCGAAGTCCCGAATGTATTCTTCTCCACCGTCGTTTCGCCCGACAGAATCGTCACGGAACCGCGAACACGAAAACTTTTCGGGCCAAACAATCCACCAAAGCATGCGATCACGAACGATGATCCCTCCGATCCCAACCATCCACTCGGCATGAAAAATACGCTTCCTTCTCTCCTCGTGCCTCCCATTCGGCATACACGCCGCATAGCAGGACTGCATCCGCGAATTGCTCCGCCGCGATCCCCGACCCGCGTGTCTTCATGGCCGTCCTCTATTCACTGGCGGCGATCACGCCCGATACCGAATTCGGGCTGTCGTTCTACGACTATTTCACCGAAGAGGAGCGGTTCGCCCTGTGGCGTGTGGCCAACCTGCGGGAATACCTGCCCAAAATGAACTCGGCGCCCAGCCGCGGGCTGTCGATCGACATGGCCAAGCCGCTGATGCGGCAGCTGCTCGGCAGTGCGCAGGAGGCCATCGACGGCGGCGAGGTCTGTGCAGCGCTCCGCTTCGGGCACGGCGAAGACACGATGCCGCTGAGCGTCATTCTCGAAGTGGCAGCCCCCTACTACGACCGGGAGGATTCCGCACCTATTGCGGCGACAAAATCTCCCGCATGCCGGACATGAAGCCCCTGCCCGAAGTGGAGACCTGTTACTGACACCGGAAACAGCTCGGACGCACGGTTCCCGCCGCAGTTCATACGACGGAAGCCGTGCGTTTTCCGCCACCGGCTGAGACTCCATCGGCAGAACGCCCCGCAGCGTCATAACGCGAATTTCGCACCGATGAAATAGGTGCGCGGCGCGGCCGGACCGTAAATGTAGGCCGCGTCCTTCCTCTGACCGAAATCGAGATCGTGCTGGAAACTGTCGAAAAGGTTCTTCACCCCCGCATTCAGTTCGAGTCTCAACTGCCTGGTAAGCGACAGGGTATACGACAGGCGCGCACCCATGTCCCAGAAATCGGGCGTCAGCCGTTCGGTATCCTTTGCAATGAATCCCGCGTTGTGCTGTACGAGCATCCGTCCGGTATAGTTGCCGAAGAGCGACGCCGTGAAACCGCGGGTCAGGGTGCAGACGGCCGTCAGGTAGCCGTAATGGTCGGGCGAACGGAACATCCGCCGCTGAGGCGCGACCTCGTCCGACCACCGTTCGGGTTCGTCGTAGCGACTGCGCTGGAAGGTATAGCCGAGCTGGAACTCGAAACGTCCCGGAATACCGGCCTTGGCCTCCACGCCGATGCCGGCGACGGTGGCGCCCGCCGCATTGCGGCGCTCCTTGATGACGTTGCCCTGTTCGTCCTCGCCGACCTTTTCGAGCGTAAAGAGGTCGTCGAGCAACGTATAGAACCCCTCGACGAGCAGATTTCCCTGCACCCGTCCGAAATTGCGGTAGAGGTCGACCGATGCGCTGAGGCTGTGCGAATATTCGGGCCTCAGGTTCGGGTCGAGGCGGATGACGGCCACCTTGTTGTCCAGCGCGTCGATATGCAGATCCTCGTTATAGGCCTGCGGCGCACGGTAACCGCTGGCATAACTGGCCCGCAGGCCCACCGCCGGCGTCGGACTGTAACGCACGTTGACGCGCGGCGAAAAAACGGCGTTCTTCATCATGTTGTGCTTGTCCACACGACCGCCGACGAGAAAGTTGAGCCGCTCGCTGCGCCACTCGTTCTGGAAGAAAAACCCCGTGCTGCGGGTCGTCTGCCGGAAATCGCGGCCGAATCCGAGATACCTGTCGTCGAGCGCGTTGTAGTTGTACTCCACGCCGGCGGTCAACTCCGAAGGAAGGAAGAGCAACCGCTCGAACGAATAGGTGTACTGCGTGCCGGCGACGAACGTCTCGTCGCCGGTCGCACCGTAGGCATCGGGATTGCGGTCCGTACCGAAATAACTGTCGCGGCCGATGCGCTGCGCCGAGGCATAGACTCCCAGCCGGTGGCGGCCGTCCGGGCTGAACCAGTCGAACTTCAAACCGCCGCCGTCGATCTTGTGGTTCAGCTGTTCGGCGATATCGGCCATGTGGGGCGGCAGATCGAAGGCATTGCCGCCGCGGCGGAACTCATGTATATGGTGATACTCGGCTGTCAGCCGCGTATAAGGCGAAGTCTTGTAGTAGGCACGAAATCCGACCGTCTCGGAATTGAGTTCCGGAATGTCCGAAAAGCCGTCGCCGTTACGGTCGTAGGAGTCGCGGTCGCGGATCATCCCGAAGAGATAGACGCCCGTCTTGTAATCGTCGGAGACGAACGAGCCGTTGAGCGACGTATTGAAATCGGCCGTACCGCCCTCCGAAATATTGGTCGTATTGGCCAGCGTCACCGAGTTGTAGAGCGGCTCCTTGGTGATGATGTTGACCACGCCGCCGATGGCGTTGGCGCCGAACAGAGCCGACCCGCCGCCGCGGATCACCTCGACCCGTTCGATCATGGCCACGGGCAGCTGTTCCAGCCCGTACACCGAAGCCAGCGAACTGAAAATCGGCCGGCTATCGAGCAGCACCTGCGAATATTGCCCCTCCAATCCGTTGATACGCAACTGCGTAGTACCGCAGTTGCCGCAGTTGTTCTCCACGCGCAATCCCGACTGAAAATTCATCGTTTCAGCCAGGTTGCTCGACGCGGTCGATTCGAACAGTTTCGTCGAGGCGACGGAGACGATCGTAGGCGAGAACTTCCGGTTGGTCTCCGTACGGCTGGCCGAAACGACGACCTCCTCCACTGCGAGCGCCGCCTCGTTCAGGGAAAAATTCACCTCGGCAGTCCTGTCGGCGACGATCTCCACCGTCGTTTCGGCCGACCGGTAGCCCACCGACGACGCGACGAGCGTAAAACGTCCCAAAGGCAGGTTTTTCAGGAAATAGTGTCCGGTGGCGTCGGTCGCACACCCGATGGTCGTGCCCTTCACGGCGACAGTCGCATAGGCAAGGTGCTCGCCGCTCTTCGCATCGACGACATGCCCCGTAATATTCGCATCGCTTTGTTTTCCGGTTTTCACGACGGCTTCTCCTGCGGCGAGGCACACCGCAGGCAACAGGAGCACGACAAGTGCTCCGATGATATGTTTTTTCATTGGATGATTCGGATTTGATGAATATACAACAAATGACGGCGAAGACAGGACGAAACGTCCGCTCCGCATTCAGATTCGCAAAAACATCAATCCAGAGGAGGTGCGCGCAAGCCGTAGACTCGCACCGGCATACCGCACCGCGCGACGGGTTTCCGGACTCCGAAGACAAAAGCGGCTCCCGCCTGCCCGAAAACCAGCGCGACGAACGTCGCCGCCGTGGCAATCAGCAACGACAAGTGCGCGATCAGCTGGAACTGCTGCGGCGTGTGGTTGTGACCGGGATTGCCCGAAGAGCCGGAGAAGGGATGCGAATGGACGAAAACGTGTCCGTCGATCCGGTGGACATGCGGAAACAACGTGACACTGCTCCAATACCCCACAAAGAGTAACAGGAGCAACGACGCCGTTATGTTTCGTCCGGTGTTTCGCATCGGGCCAGGAACTTTATGCACAAAGATACGAATAAGCCGAACGCAATGCAAATTTATTTGAACATTGCCGAGCGGGAGTATCTGAGGCGAAGCCAAAGATAGGAGATAATCCGGAAAATCGAGAAGATCACCGGCGTGAAGCGCGCTGACGAAGCGACCGTCGCCCTGATGAGCGACTACCTGAAAGAGCAGGAAAAGCTGGCCGGATGCTCACGGCCTACAACAAGCGACAGGGCTGTTGCGACAACCGCTCTCCGTTCCGACCGAAAAACACATCGGACGAAACCGATCGCGGAAGAAGATACGGAAATACACAATCCCGTGTTTCGTCCGGCCGCGAAAAGCGGGATCACGCCTCCCGCAGATCGGCGAACCAATAGGCGTAGCTCTTCGACGTCCCGTCGTCGAGCCGGACGTCGTAGCTGCGGCTGAAAGGCGTTCCGAGCCGGAACGGCACGGGCGAAGCGAAGATCGGCCCGTCGTAGCAGAAAGTGTGGTACTCGCCGTTCTCGCCGTTGGGATCGGTTCCGGCGGGCAGTGACGCCACGAAATCGCGATCGACGACACGCCCTACGGCGGCACGCCCCAATCCGTCGTCCATCGTCGTCACGACCACCGTTTTCAACCCCGACGCGAGGAAATCCGCCATCACCTCCTGAGAAGATTCTCCCCAGAGCGGTTCGACGACTTCGATGCCGAACGGCGCGAGCTGCCGCTCCCTGTACGCGCGCACGTCGTGCAGGAAAATATCGCCGAAGATGAAGTGCGTCACGCCCCGCGCCCCGAAATGCGCCACGGCACGCGACATCGCCGCTCCGTAATCCGCCATATCGCCGTTCGGAGCCAGATCGAGGCGATACAACGGAATCCCGATCCGTTCGGCCTGCGCCTGCAACAACGCCGCCGGAATGCCGTGCATCGTCGAACGCCGCGTCGAGCCGTCGACGGTCGTCAGCAGCGCGACGATCTCGTAGTCGCCCGACCGCATCGCCCGCCAGAGCGCATGGGCGGAATCCTTGCCGCCGCTCCAGTTGAAAACCGCCCTTATCCGTTCCATACGATATGTCCCGCATTGTGGAAAAATCCGCAGACGAGCGTCAGGTATTCGGGCATACGCCCCTCGACGCCCCATTTCAACTCGATGCCGAAAAGTTCGCGCGCCGTGCGGCCGACGTCGAATCCGCACGCTTCGAGCGAAGGACGCACCCGATCGGGATGACGGCACGGATTCCCGTCGGGACGGGTACAACTGCCTTCCGGACAATGGAGACAGGTGCCGACATAGGCGAACGAACGGCCGCCGATGCGCCGCTCCATATCGAGCAGCCGTGCTTCGATCCGCTTGCGCTCGGGACGCATCAGCCGGCCTGCCTCCGACAGGGGCAGTCCCTCCTGCTCCGGCACGATCTTCGTAGCGACGACAAGCGCCGTCGCATAGCCCGACAGATACTCCTCGACGGAGAACCCGAAGGGCGGACAACCCCAGCTGCTCCCGTAACTGGGGCAGGCGCGGCAATATTCCGCAATCCGCTGCGCATCGCGGAAACGGGCGACGTAATCGGCCGCAGGCAGCTCAACCGCGGAATCTTCGGCACGATATCGGTATGAAAAATTCATACGGCAAAATTAGTCGATCCGGCGGCTCGAAACGGGATTTTTCGAAAAAAATTTCGTCTTTTCGAACCGTTTTTCGGACTCAATCCCTATATTTGCCCCAGATTTGGTCTTCCGTCCGTTCGCAAAACGACGGAATGAAAAGGGAATCGGGTGCAAATCCCGGACAGTCCCGCTGCTGTGAAGCTCCGCGACGTTACGAACATCTCAGCCACTGGTCCGCACGGATCGGGAAGGCTTCGGAAACAGGAGTCAGTCAGAAGACCTGCCAGATCGATTCGACGTCGGAGAACCTCGTGGACAGGGTATCCGATTCCGGTTGCAAATCGCATCGGCTGCCAGAGCGTCGTTCATTTTCATGCTCCTTTTCCCGCCTCGGCAAAGCGCGAACAAGTTCGGCTCTGCGCTCGGCTTAACGAAAAGGTCGA
>ERZ773194.1349-NODE-1349-length-27068-cov-3.329989_pt1 | contig 27068 bp, 23 predicted proteins | sample MGYA00511240_ERZ773194 | MGnify/ENA primary metagenome ERZ773194 (study PRJEB29015, sample SAMEA2737774) | human gut metagenome | biome: human gut; feature: human-associated habitat; material: faeces | place: China | collected 2012 ... | reverse complement strand
TAATTCCGCAGTGTTGCCTTTTGCGGAGATGTAAAGTATATTGGAGGAACAGAAGGAGATTTCTACTATGAAACGTATGTATGCTTTGGCATGTGCCGGGGCGCTTGTGCTGGGCGCCGTTTCGCTGGATGCGGAGGATATTTCCGCCATCGACAAATACTTCCGCGTGGCTACGGTCGGCAAGCTTCAGGTGAATTATTTTGATGCGCTGAAGAAGCCGTTTGAATTAACCGGATTCGCGTGGCGCAGGGAAGGGGAGCCGCTCTACCGCATTCCGAAGAATTTCACGGAAAAAGAGATCAACAGAGGTGTGCTGTCGCTTGCAAGACACACTTCCGGCGGAACGGTCCGTTTCAAGACGGACTCCCCGTATCTGACGATCCGCGCCGACTACAACTCTTTCGGCGATATGAGCCACATGCCGCGTTCTGGCAGTGCCGGATTCGATCTCTATACCGTCGGCGATGACGGCAGGGAACTTTACCTGACCACGATTCAGCCGAGACCGGAGAACCGGAGCAAGACTCTGGAACAGCGTTTTAACAATGTCCCCGGCGGGAAAATGCGCAGTTATACGGTTTATCTTCCGCTTTACAGCGGAGTAAAGAATCTGGAGATCGGCGTAAAACCCGGCAGCAAGGTCTTGCCGCCTGACCCGCAGAAGATCGGAAAACCGATTGTCTTTTACGGCTCGTCCATTACACAGGGCGGATGCGCATCGCGTCCCGCCAACAATTACACCACGATGCTCTGCCGTGCCGTGGATGCGCCGCAGATCAATCTGGGATTCTCCGGCAGCGCCAAGGGGGAAATCGCTCTCGCGGAAGCGATCGGCAAGCTGGATATGGCGGTATTTGTGCTGGATTATGATTACAATGCGCCGAGTGCCGAGCATCTGGCAAAAACGCATGAGCCATTCTTCAAAGCGGTCCGCAAGGCGAATCCCGATGTCCCGGTCATCATGCTGTCGAAATGTTCGTGGATCTCTCCGGCGCGCAGGGATATCATCAAAAAGACCTACGACAATGCCGTCAGGGGAGGCGATAAGAACGTCTGGTTCATCGACGGGCAGGAACTGTTCGGAGAACCCGGACAGAATATGTGCACCGTCGATCACTGCCATCCGAACGATCTCGGCTTCTACATGATGTACCGGCGTGTCCTTCCGGTTCTGCTTGAGGCGCTTAAATCACAGAAATAAGATTTCTGATGACGGCGGGAAACCTCTTTGCGGGAGTCCCGCCGCAATCACTTTTTCAATTCCTTATGGACTTCCGCGGGAAGATAGAGCCAGTTCTTCGCATCGGCTTTGCCGGCGGCGCCGTGGAAGTTGTCGTAATCGCCCATGACGGGCATGAAGAAATTCTGGACTTTCAAAGTCTTCTCATCCATCTGCAGCCCGTTTGCGAGAGTGTTCCAGTCGTAACTGCCGTTTTCCCGCGTTTCCCCGAGCGGATCGGACGGACAGAAGAATATCTTCCGGATATGGTAAATGTCTTGTGTAATGATTTTGCATATAACCTGATCACAGAATTTATGCAACACTCTCCTGCTCAATGGCTTGCTATTCTTTTAGGAGAAGAACACCCGGCACATGAAGCTTTAAAAAATTTATCCCGTAAATATTCAGGTTATTTCGATTTTGTCGACGAAGACAAATATAATGCTCGTTTCCGGCATATCATTACCGGCGAAATTATCGAAGTCACACAAAAATCTTTAAAAGGATTTCCCGAAGACATGAAAAGCGACAAAACAAGTCTGTATGCAGGATTTGTACATTGGCAAAATGAATGGTGGATTATGGGATTGGTAAATACTTATCCCAAATCGGAAGATTTAACAGAAGAAATCGATAAAAGGGCAGAAGAAGAATCGCACATCTTCGAAGAAAAAACAGACTTACCCGAGAATGAACAAGAAATTATCTTGAAAGATATACTGGAAGATACCGACCTCGGAGAGGGTGAAATGCCGTTAACTCCTGAAGAAACCGCATGGATAGCCGTATTGAGCGATGAATTAGGGGTCTCCTTTATGGAAAATGCCGTGCAAAAAGGTAAAGTCCCCGAATTAAGATTCAACGGAGAAAAAGGCTACGAACTATTACATGATAACTTAGATTTTATACTTCGTTATATTAAACGTTAATAACGTCTCTAATTTATTTTTCCGATATGATTATGAAAAAGACTTTAAATTTCTTGCTCTTTATTTTTTCGGTATTCTCATTACAAGCCGAAACAATCAAAACTAAGGTAAAAAGCGATGCGATGAATAAGGACATCCCTTGCGTAATCATTACCCCTACAAACTATAATCCGTCTGCAACTTATCCGGTCATTTACTTATTGCACGGATATGGAGGAAATGCGAAAACCTGGCTTTCCATGAAGCCGGAGTTGAAAGATATTGCAGATCGCGACGGCCTGATCTTTGTCTGTCCCGATGGCAAGAATAGTTGGTATTGGGACAGCCCGAAAGATCCGTCCTAGCGTTATGAGACATTCGTTTCCTCCGAATTAGTCAAATATATCGATTCTGAATATTCGACAGTGAAAGATCGTTCCGGTCGTGCTATTACTGGGTTGAGCATGGGCGGACACGGAGCCATGTGGCTATCTTTTCGTCATAAGGATGTGTTTGGTGCGGTCGGTAGTACGAGTGGCGGAGTCGATATCCGACCGTTCCCCAATAATTGGGAGATGAACAAGCTGCTCGGAAACGAGAGCGACAATCAGGAGGTTTGGAACACTCATACGGCAATCATGCAAATTGACCGTATCAAGAACGGTGAACTGGCTATTATCTTCGATTGCGGTTACAGCGATTTCTTTTTCGAAGTGAATAACGACTTCCATAAGAAGCTGCTGAAATATAAGATCGACCATGATTTCCTTGTTCGTCCCGGATCACATAACGGTGAATACTGGAAGAACTCGATCGACTACCAAATCCTGTTCTTTAAGAAATTTTTCGATAAAAACAAGGGAAAGAATTAGGCTGGTATAGCCTAGTATCAAAACACCGGTGATTCGTTTTCAAAACACCGGTGTTTTGCATATATAGGGATATGGTGGCTTGTCTTTTAGCTCAACCCTTCAATCACGCCGTCCACGATGTCGATACGTTTTGCCTGCGGGTCTTTCGGCAGTCCTGGCATGCGCATGATCTCGCCCATGATGACAACGATCATCTCTGCACCGTTGTTGATGATGATATCGCGCACTTTCAACTCGAAATTCTTGGCTACCCCGTAGGCTTTCGGATCGGAAGAGAACGAATACTGCGTCTTGGCGATGCAGATCGGATAGTGGGAGATTCCGAGACTTTCGATCTGCTTGATTTTCTTGTCCGCCAATGTCGTATAGACAACAGAGGCTGCTCCATAGATTTGTTCGGACACCTTTTTTATCTTGCTACGGATAGGTTCGTCGTCCTCGTAGATGTATTTTAGCGGGGTGGAAGGTTTCTTTTCGATCGTGTCGACCACCAGTTTCGCGAGTTCGGTACCTCCTTCGCCACCGGCAGCAAATACGTTGTTCATACAGAAACCAACACCGATCTCGCGGCAATGTTCTGCGACCAGTGCGATTTCCTCGTCCGTATCGGATGCGTACCTGTTGAAAGTCACGATCACTTCCTGGCCGAAGCATTTCATGTTCTCGACATGTTTGTCCAGATTCTCGAAACCGTTTTTCATCCCTTCGATATTCTGTTCCTTGATCTTGTTTTCCGGTACGCCTCCATGCAGCTTCAAGCTCTGGGCCGTCGCCACGATAACTGTCAGTTTCGGTGTCAGTCCGGCTTTGCGGCATTTGATGTCGAAGAACTTTTCAGCTCCTAGGTCGGCACCGAAGCCAGCTTCTGTAATGACGTAATCGCCATACGTCAGCGCCATCTTGGTCGCCAGAACGGAGTTGCAGCCGTGTGCGATGTTGGCGAATGGGCCTCCGTGTACGAATGCGGCCGTGTTTTCGGTTGTTTGCACCAGGTTGGGCAGGAGAGCGTCTTTCAGCAATACCGTGATCGCTCCGGCCACACCGAGATCGTTTACAGTGAAAGGCTTGTCATCGTTCGTATATCCCAACAGGATGTTGCCGATACGGCGTTTCAAGTCTTCGATGTCCGTTGCCAGGCAAAGGATCGCCATGATTTCCGAAGCGGGTGTGATGTCAAAACCTGTCTCCGTCGGTACACCGTTGGCCGATCCGCCCAAGCCGGAAACAATGTTGCGCAGGCTGCGGTCATTCACGTCCAGTACGCGTTTCCATTTGATTTCTTTCAGACCTTCACAGGTATTACGCGTCTGGTAGATGTAATTGTCCAGCAATGCCGTGATCATATTGTGGGCAGAAGTAACCGCATGGAAATCCCCCGTAAAATGCAGGTTGATGTTTTCCATCGGCAACACCTGCGAGTATCCGCCTCCGGCAGCTCCGCCCTTCATGCCGAAGCATGGACCCAATGATGGTTCGCGCAAGGCAACGACCGCCTTTTTACCGATTTTGTTCAATCCTAAAGCCAGCCCGATTGAAACGGTCGTCTTACCGATACCCGCTTTCGTAGGAGTGATGGCTGTAACCAGGATAAGATTGTGTTGTCTGATCTTCTCTTCGTCGATCAGATGGATAGGTATCTTGGCGATGTATCTGCCGTAATTCTGAACTTCTTCACGAGGGATACCTAATCCGGTCGCGATTTCTTTTATCTTGCGCAGAGAAACCTCTCTTGCAATTTCTATGTCTGATTTCATGTCTTATGTAAGTTTAAGTGGAAAACAAAAGTAAATATATTTTTGTATAATAACAAAATGAAAAGTCAGGTAGTTTAGATACTATTGGATGATCATAAGGGAAAAGTATGGGAATATTTTCCTCTGGATTTGTTTCCGGTCGGAGGTGTAAAACTCTTCTCCGGTCCCGACATTCTCAAAATAATGGAAGTTCGTTTCCGGATGCAACCGGATGCAGGTATGGACGGCTTCCACACATTGGGACAGCTTCATGATGACGATCACATTACCGGTCTTGATCTTTTTCGACAATTCTTCCGCCGTCAGCATTCCGGGTATGACGATGATTTGTTCTTCCTGCTTGACAATATGCAAGCCGGCTAAAGCACCCGCTGCAATGAAAGCTGGTATTCCGGCGGTTCGTTCCACTTCGATGTGGTTCTCTTTGAATTTGTCGTATATATACTGTATGGAAGAATAGAACCCTGCATCGCCTTCCGCCACAATGACCACCTTTTTCTCTTTGTCCCTGGCGGATATGGCCTTTTCATACAAGGTATCGTAGACTTTCCAGACTTTGGTCCGGTCTTTGCTCATCGGGAGCGTGAAGAACTGGACTACAGACTTCTCGATTTCCAGTCCTTCGATAATACGGGCCGCACGGGAGAGTAGTTGTCCGCTTTTGCTTATGGTGGCGGGGCAATAGATGATATCGGCCTGTCGGAGTTTTTTCAAGCCTTTCAAAGTGATCAGTTCGGGGTCTCCCGGACCGAGCGATACGAAGCAGATGGGGTACGACATGTGCGTTAGAATTATTTGGTGCGCAAAAGTGAGGAAAATTGCGGAACTTTCCAAATCTGCATTCCACAATTGTGGGGATAATTTCCACACTGCCTTTTCCATAGCCCGCTTTTTATTCTTTGGCATGCAATTTGTACTTGATGGAACGATTAGAAAAAGGTAAATAGATTGTTTAAGATTTTAGGTTATGAAGAAGTTTGTATTGATGGTGGCTATGGTGGTTTCGTGTGTCTGTATGGCTCAAAACAGTCATGCGCAGACTGGACGGGATGGGAATACGGATATCGATATGTTGAGTATGAAAAATTTCTATGCGATCGATATCGTCGATGTGGACCTTGCCGCACAGGAAGCGATTTACAACGCTTATGAAAATTGCTTGATCAAAGAGGTGTACAAGTCGAATGGTAGCGGCAGCCCTATCCAGTATAAGGTCTCTCTCGAGACGACTGACCAGCGGAATCTGGTTGTCGCTTTCGACGAAAGCGGCCATGTGCTGAAAGTCATGCCGGAAGACGAATATCTGGCGGTTCGTAAGAAAAACTGATTTGTCTGCCACTTTTCTCTTGAAAGAAAAAGTAATATTATTATATTTGCCCTTTGAAACAGGTTTCCCTGTCCTCCTTACAGGACAGGGATGAAAAGGGAACCGGGTGGGAATCCCGGACAGACCACGCTGCTGTGAAACTTCGGTAACATACCGGCAATACTCAATGCCACTGATCGGGGGATCGGGAAGGTGTCCGGGGATGGAAGTAAGTCAGAAGACCTGCCGTTTCGGTTTTGAAGAGTCTCGTCCTCGTGGGGTGGACAACGCTCGCTCGGTTATAATAAAATAATATTGAATATGAAAAAATGCCTGGCAGGGTGCTGCCTGCTTATGTCGTTGTGTGTCGCATCCTCGTGTACGATCAAAAACAATCAATGGACCGATAAGGTGGAAACGACGGAAGAAAGCGCGTTTTCCGGTGTCCATATTGTACCCGAGTATGCCCGTGGTTTCGAATTATCCTATCGGAGCGGGTATGTCTTGCTGGATATCCAGGACCCGCAGAATGAGGAAAGTACGACTTTTCATTATGCGCTTGTCAGGAGAGGAACGAAACCGGCCGGCATCCCTGGATCGTATACTGTGATCGAGACACCCATCAGAAGTGTTATCTGTATGACATCTTTGCAGTTGTCCAATTTTATCGAGATGGGCGAACTGGACAAGGTCGTAGGGGTGACCAGTACCCGGCATCTGTTCAATAGGGAGATGAACGAACGTCTCAAGAGTGGGAAGACCGCCAAAATCGGCATAGAAGGGAATTTCGACAACGAGGTGATCATGAGTATGAACCCAGACCTGATCCTTGTTTCGCCTTTTAAACGGGGCGGATATGAGACCTTGAAGGATGTCGGTATCCCATTGATCCCACATTTAGGCTATAAGGAGATGACGCCGTTGGGACAGGCGGAATGGGTGAAGTTCGTCGGCCTGTTGGTGGGACAGGAGCAAAAGGCGAACGAGATATTCGACGCCATCGCGGCCCGTTACAATGAATTGAAGGAGCTGACGGCGGAGGGAAAAGTGAAGAAACGTCCAGTTGTGTTGAGCGGCGAGATGCGGGGCGGTAACTGGTATGCCGTAGGAGGGGAGAGCTTTCTCGCCCAACTTTTCAAGGACGCCGGTGCTGACTATTTCCTCAAAAACGACAAACGTTCGGGAGGTGTGACACTTGATTTCGAAACTGTCTACAACCAGGGTGACGAAGCCGATTACTGGCGCATTGTGAACAGCTATCCGGGTACGTTCAGCTATGAGGCATTGAAGGAGCAGGACCCGCGTTATGCCGATTTCCGTGCCTTCAGAGAGAAAGGGATCATCTATTGCAACATGAAAGATACGCCTTTTTACGAAAGTATGCCGACCGAGCCGGAAGTCGTACTGGCCGACCTGCTGCATATATTCCATCCGGACCTGCTGCCCGATCATACACCTGTTTATTATGCACGGCTCAAATAGGCTGCACGAATGAGACATTCCACTACTTTTCTGATGTCGCTCATCGTAGCGTCTATCCTGGTCCTGATGTTCCTGAATTTGGTGTTAGGATCGGTGTCTATCCCGTTGAAGTCTGTCTGGAACATTATTTGCGGACTGGGAGACGAGCCGGTGACCTGGCAGAATATCGTCTGGAAATCACGTCTTCCGCAGGCATTGACTGCTTTGGTGGCGGGAGCGGGCCTGGCGATAAGCGGCTTGCAGATGCAGACTGTTTTCCGGAATCCACTGGCGGGACCTTCTGTGCTGGGGATCAGCTCTGGTGCGAGCATGGGCGTGGCCTTTGTGGTACTGCTGAGCGGTAGCCTCGGAGGGGTTGCGCTTAGTAAATTGGGGTTTATGGGAGAAATTGCGCTTTCGATAGCAGCCGTGATCGGTTCGCTCTCGGTGATGGCGTTGATCGTATATGTGTCGCAGAAGGTGAAGGGGAACGTGACGCTGCTGATTATCGGCGTGATGATCGGCTACGTGGCGAATGCGGTGATCGGCGTGCTGAAGTTCTTCAGCGTGGAGGAGGATATTCGCGCCTATGTGATCTGGGGGTTAGGCAGCTTCTCACGTGTTTCCGGCAACCAGATGATGCTGTTTGTTGCGATCATGGCGATTCTGATCCCTTTGTCGTTCCTGTTGATCAAGACGTTGAACCTGATGCTGCTTGGCGACGGCTATGCCCGTAACTTGGGATTGAACATCAAGCGGGCACGTCTTTTGGTGATCACCTCGGCAGGAGTGCTGACGGCGATCGTGACGGCCTATTGTGGACCGGTCATCTTTCTTGGCCTGGCCGTCCCGCACCTGTGCCGGGCCATTTTTCAAACATCCGACCATAGGGTCCTGATGCCTGCCGTCCTGTTTGCCGGTGCCGCATTGGCACTCGTCTGCAACCTGGTTGCCCGGATGCCCGGCTTCGAAGGGGCTTTGCCGGTCAATTCGGTGACTGCCCTAATCGGTGCTCCGGTAGTGGCCTCCGTTCTATTCCGTAAACGTAAAAACGAACTGAACGAATGATGAGACAAGATACGATTCATATAAACGATCTCTCTATCGGTTATCGGACAAAAAACGATACCAAGTTGGTGGCGAGTCATATACAAGCCCGGATTTATAGCGGAGAATTAACCTGCCTCTTAGGGGCGAACGGAGTCGGGAAGTCGACGCTTCTGCGCACGCTGTCGGCTTTCCAGCAGAAGCTGGGAGGCGAGATCGCCGTCTTGGGACGTGATATGGACAGTTATTCGGACAAGGAACTGAGCACGACGATCGGTGTGGTCCTGACGGAGAAGTGTGACATCCGGAATATGTCCGTGCGGGAATTGGTCGAGATGGGACGCAGTCCCTACACCGGTTTCTGGGGACGGTTGGACAAGGAGGACAAGCAGGTCGTGGAAGAATCGATCGCCTTGGTACGGATTGAGAACCTGGCCTCCCGCATGGTGTACACCCTGTCGGACGGAGAACGGCAGAAGGTTATGATCGCCAAGGCACTGGCTCAGGAAACACCTGTTATCTTTCTGGACGAGCCGACCGCTTTCCTCGATTTTCCGAGCAAGGTGGAGATCATGCAATTGCTCCACCATCTGACGCGAAGCACGAACAAGACGATTTTCCTCTCCACGCACGATCTCGAACTGGCGCTCCAGATCGCCGACAAGATTTGGCTGATGGACCGGACGAACGGGATTACGCCTGGTACGCCCGAAGACCTCGCCCTGAGCGGCCACTTGAGCGGTTTCTTCGCCCGCAAGGGAATCGTGTTCGACACGGAGACCGGCTTGTTCCGCATCGATAACCGGTATTCGAAAGAAATACGCCTGATCGGGCATGGACAGAAATATGCGATGGTCCGCAAGGCACTCCAGCGGAACGGTATACGTGCCGATCGGCATGTGGAGTCGCCTGTATGGATCGAGACGGGCGATCTGTCTGTCGGTTCCGCATTCCTGATCCACCATCTTGACGGACGTACGCTGGCGGCCGATACCATAGAATCTCTCTTGCAGGAGCTTTCTGTTTGACAAAAAAGCCTAAAAGGAAAAACTTTTCCCACTTCATTTGTTATTTCTATCAAAGAAGAATAATAGAGTCCTCGGAGAAGCAATTGGTAAATTATCCTATACTTTCCGTAACTCGGATAAAATTAAATGATATGAGAAAGTATTTCCTTTATGCTTGCCTGTTGTTCGCTGGCGTGTTTACCGCTTGCGATAACGATGATTCGGACGGGATCGACCCCTCGATCCCTTTTTATCAGAATTTGGGTGTCGAATATAATGTTACGCAGAACCATACCCATATAGGAGCAAATTTCAATAAATATAACAGCGAAGGGGCCAATCTGCGCCTGCCGGCCAAAGGTATTCTCTTTAACGGAAAAGTGCCGGACTTTTTAGGAATGGGAGCTTATATGTATATGCTGTCGGAATCCGGGCTGGACCCGGTCACGTTCACCTTTTCCCGTTGGAAAGACCAGGTCTATACAAACAAGGCCTCTATCGACGATGTCGATCCAATCGCTCTTCCCGAATCCCTGACATCCGTCAAAGGCAATGGCGCAACCATTATCACTTGGGTAGGAAAGCCGATCGGGAAGGACGAGTATGTCCAGGTGCACCTGACCTACAGCGGCGGTGTTTATGATATCAACAATACGCAGGAAGGCGCGACCTCCATCACGCTAAACTTTACGAATCCGACTTCTGCCACCAAAGGAACCCTGTTCTTGAGCCGTGTCAGAGAACTTCCTTTACAGGAGAGCAACGGTGATGCGGGAGGAAAAATCGATGTCTCCTACGTGCAGAACAAGGATGTTACATTTGAATAATCACGCTTGAAAGGTTATTTTCCCACTTTCCGAAATCAGCAGAACGGATAGTTTCCCGTTGGGAAGCAAGGGGGTACAATGCTCTCGGCATTTCTGTAACAGAAGTGGGAAGAAACTTTGTTGTTCGGTCTTGCTGAACAGTTCCCATAGTTCTCTGGCCAGCGTCAGGGAATCTATTTTTTGTACGGACTCTGGTTTGCAACCCGCCTTTGCAGCCAATTCTTTCAGAAAGGCTTTGTTCATGACGACCTTTTTGCTGTGCGTATCCAGTGCTCCTTCCGCTAGTTTGACGGCTTTGCCAATCATGATTCCCATGACGACTTCGTCAAATTGCAGTTCGGCAGCTATTTTCAGTGTCTTTCCGATGAAGTTCCCGTAGTGCACAAACATTTGCGGAGGAAGTTCTTCCGACAGCCGTTCCGACAGGTAGCCTTTCAGGAAACGTTCACTTTTCGCTCCTGAGTTGATGACGAGGCGAGAACATCCTATTGCTTTTGCAACTTCGGCTTCTTTCCGGATCGAGGCGAGAAAGGCATCGTTCGAGAAAGGGCGTACGATGCCGGATGTCCCGATGATCGAGATTCCGCCGATGATTCCCAACTTCGGATTGAATGTCCGGGCAGCTAACTCTTTCCCTCCCGGAACGGAGATCGTGACGACCACCTCCTTTATCTTGCCGGACAGGCCGTTTTCCTCCAGTATTGTTGTCAATTCTCCAGTAATCAGACGGCGGGGAGTGGCGTTGATGGCTGGTCCTCCAATTTCGAGGCCGAGGCCGGGAAGCGTCACCGTTCCTACTCCTTCACCAGCCCGGAACAGGAAGGCGGGGGTAGGGGATTGCCCAGCCTGTAACTCGATACGGGCGATAACGGAACAGCCGTTTGTCACGTCCGGATCGTCGCCGGAGTCCTTTATAACCGTGCATAGGGCGGCGTTGTCCGCCCATTCGGTAGCGGCGACAGGGAGCATGATCTTTTCCCCGGAAGGGAGCGTGATGCAACTAACGGTTTGTTCCGTTCGGTTCAGGAGGGCGACAAAGGCGGCTTTGGCGGCAGCCGTAGCACATGTGCCGGTCGTGAAACCGCTCCGGAGCGGGAAGAAGCCGGGAGCGAGGCGTTCGATGGCTTTACGAAGTCCTTCCATGCCTTGCACAAAAGTGAAACTGTCAGGCAGGGGAGGGCGTTGTATGACATAAACGGGAATGCCGCAGGCTTGTGCTGCTTCGACCTTTTCCTTGAAATATCCGCTTTCCCCACTTTCCTTTGTCAGTACGGCATCTAGATGAAGCTGGTCCAGCAGCTTCTTCTCGTCTTCTCCTTCATGGAAAAAAATAATCCGTTCCTTTGGGAATCCGTCGGATTCAGCCAGCGAAAGAGACTCTTTCCGGTTCAGGATACGGAACCAGCAGGGCGTCTGCTCCCAGTAAGGACGCAGTTTCGCAATGGTCTTGACGCCTGTCAGGGCCAATAGGTTGCAGATCCCGTCCGCACGTAGGCGGTCGATGGCGGCGGCATAATCCGTGCACCATATCAACCGCTTGTCATGTGCGGGGTATTGCCTTTCCAACCGGACGACCGGAATCCGGAGACGGGAGGAAACCTTTGCAAGCGTCCGATGCAACCGGATGGCGAAAGGGTGGGCGGCATCGACTAGCAACGAGATTTTTTTCTCGCGGCAGAATTGTGCCATCTCTTCTTCGTCCATACCACCGGTGAGGCGAATGGCATGAACGGCTTCTATCGCCTGTTCGTTGCCGACCGTCGAGTAGTAGTAGGGTTTGCCAGCGCTCTCGACGACTTGTACAGCCTTGCGGCCTTCGGTTGTTCCTCCTAAGATCAGTATCATAATGCTTCTGTTGTTCTCTTGTCTTTACCGGTAATATCGCAGGGGGGCATCCTCTCTGGTGAGTACTTGCCTGGCAGCTATGAGGTTTCATGCCTGATAGCTATGAGGTTCCGTACCTCCTACTTATGAGGTATCATGCCTCATAGGTAGGAGGTGGTCCCTCGCTAACGGCGGTACAGATGCTTGAACTCCTCGGCGTAGAGACGTGATACCCCCGTACGGTTGTCTATGGCATCACCGACGACTAACAAGGTCGTCAGTGTCAGATTGTTTTCTTTTACGATCTGTTCCAGGTCTTTCAATTCGCCTCGGTAGATGCGTTCGTCTTTCCAGGTCAACTTGTAGCAGGCGGCTACCGGTGTCGTTGGCGGGTAATGTTCCAGAAGTTCTTTCTGGACTTGTCCGGCAATGCCGGCGCTCAGGAAGATGCACATTGTGCTTTGGCTGGCGGCTAGTTTATGCAGCTGCTCTTTCTCCGGCATGGGGGTACGTCCTTCACCACGCGTCAGGATGATGGTTTGCACCTTTTCAGGAATAGTGAACTGGGAACGGAGAGCTGCAGCAGCAGCTTGGAACGAGGAGATTCCCGGTGTGATATGGTAACTCATGCCATAGCGGTCGAAGAATGCCATCTGTTCTTGTATCGCCCCATAGATGCAGGGGTCACCTGTGTGCAAGCGTACGATGAACTTCCCTTTGTCATAGAACTTTTTTATAAGGGCGAATTGTTCTTCCAGGTTCATGTCGGCAGAACTGCGAATCGTCGATCCTTTCTTGGCGCATAGGGTGAGTTCTTTGGGGACGAGGCTTCCGGCATAGAGGATCAGGTCTGCATTTTCCAGCATCCGCCGGCCCCGGATGGAGATCAGTTCTGGATCGCCCGGTCCGGCTCCGACAATTTCGATATGTCCATGTCCCTGTTTCCCTTTTTGCTGACTATCTTCTTCGTCCTGTATTGCCGATTTGCTGATGGCTATCGCATAAGTGAAGTCTTTCGTCTGCCCCTTTTGTTTTCCCACCAATAATGGGCCTCCTTCCGCACTCAGGATGGCCGCTGCCTCCGCGACGCTTCCCGACCCGGTGGCTTTCTTTACTGTGGAAGAAGGATGGGGTACGGGGACTTTGTCCAGTACCTCTGCCGGATAGGTCTTGAACGGGCTGCGCAGGTAGGTGTCTGCCAGTTCCTTTAATATCGGTTCTTCTTTCTTTAGGTCGATGGAGGAGACGTTGGCTATGCTCTTCAGGTTGAACCTGTAGAAAATGGAGCAGATATACAGGTCCGTGAGGACGGACTTCATGTCTGTCAATCCCTTTTTACATCCGATACCTAAGTGAAGCACTTTCGGGAAGAATGATAGGCAGGGGATAGGGGATTTGTGGTAGTAAGTGGGACTGACCGTGATCAGCAGCTCGTATTTTTCGAGGTCGATATCTTTATATTTATAAAAGACATCGACGTGCGGGGGACAGGTTTCCTTCATATAGTCCGTCTCCTTCGTGCGAATATCGAGCAGGAGGGCGGTCGGTCGACAGTTGACGAAACGGGCGACACATTCGTTCATGGCCTTTTCCCTCGATGCATTGAACGTTTCCTCGTCTATCTTCTCGAAATCGGTTTGGAAGAAACTGATTATGCCTTCTTGTGGGTTGTAGACATCCTGTTCCCAGCCATATTGTTTCGCGAAGGTGTCCAGTGCCCAAAGTCCCTGGTTGTCACTCTGTGTCGTGACAACCGCTTCGGCGTCCAGTATGCGGGCCAATTCATGTGTCAGTTCGTTCGCCCCACCGATATGACCGGATAGTACCGATACGACATATTTGCCGGTACTGTCGAGGCAGATGACTGCCGGGTCCGTGTACTTGCTCTTGATGTAGGGAGCGATACTCCGTACGCAGATACCCATCGCCCCGATAAACACAATCGTTTCCGATTTATCGAAAAGATTGCCAGTCAGCTCTTTGAAAGAGGTGACTGGTTCGATGTCGTTATCTGCTTCTCTACAATAGATGACAGTTTTGCCCGGATATTCGTCCCGGATTTTGCGTGCTAACGACAGACTACTTGCCGAAACCACAAGAATGTTCAGTGTATTTTTAGACATAATTTTTACCCGTTGCGCAAAGGATTGTAATAGGATTATTGGAATCGAGCGTAATGTTTATTTCTGAATGTAGTTTCAGACCGTTTTCTGCAACCGCCTCCCGGAACAGCTTGCTGCTTTCTTCTGAAACGGAGTTAAAAACGATCTTGCCGTTCAGACTGTTCAAATGGGAAGCTACCTTGCGGATGATTTCTTTCAGCTTGCCACCATGACCGCCGATAAAGACTGCATCGACAATCGTGTTCTTTTCGATTGACAGATTGAGGAAGTTACCAATACGCAGGTCTATGCCTGGAGCGCTGTGCAGCCGTGTGTTTGCCCGGATGATGTTCTCGCACTCTTTCCGCACTTCAAAAGCTTGGATATCTAGATGAGGATACTGGCGCCGCGCTTCGATTGAAACCGAGCCGGTACAGGCGCCGATATCCCAGAAGTAGCGGCTGTTATGCAGTTCTAACAGGCTTAGGTCTATCACTCGTATCGGTGCTTTGGTAATCATTTTTGTCCGGTCATTCAGCAAGATAAATTTCGTGTCAGGTATGCCTAAGGCTGGTCGTTGTAATGCGCAGTTCGGAGCCTTCATTAGCAGAACACAGTTCGGATTGGTGAAACTCATTTCGCTGATTTCCTCGATCGAGTAGATTTTATAGATTTTCTCTTTCTTCGGGTTGCCTAAATGTTCGGCTACCCACATGGTGTAATCCCTGTCCAGATGATATTCCATCATCCTCTTGGCTATAGCCCTGGGCGTATGGACACGGTCGGTTAGCACACCGATCAGCGGTCGGTATTCCAGCAACGCCCGGTCGAGTTCGTGCCATGGTCGTCCGGTAACGGACACGGCGTGCATGTTCTCATACGGAATTTGTTCATGGTGTGCGAACATCTGCAATGAGTTGAAGTAGGGAAACACTTTCATGCCTACTCCTAAAAGGTTTTTCCGGATGGTGGAAGCGAAGCCGAAAAAGAACGGGTCTCCCGAAACGAAGGAGACGATCACTTTGCCTTCCTGGATCAACCGGCTGTATTCCGCAAGGACGGCATTTATTGGAGCCTTGATTTCGATCCATACCGCATCGGCGGGTAGGAATGGTTTCACAATTTCGTAATGCCGCTTCCCTCCGGAGAAGATGTTGTCGTGTTTGACATTTTTGATAATGACTTCTATATGCTTAGGCTGTGGATTGTCGTCCATCCCGATCATATAGATGTGCGTTTTGCCGTAAGCTTCTACAATTTCTTGAGTTCTCATACGTCTCTACCTGGTTTTAATTGTTTTGCATCATTGTAGCATAAAATCGCATTTACCAAAGTCGCGGCGAGGTTGCTACCACCTTTCCGTCCTTCGATGATGAGTTTAGGAATAGAGACAAACGGCTTTACCATGTGTTTGGATTCCTGTACGTGTACGAAACCGACAGGAGCGGCAATAATGCCGGCGGGAATGGCTTTCCCTTTCCTTATCAGGTCACAAAGTTCCATTAATGCGGTCGGCGCATTGCCGAATACATATAAAGCGCTGGGATGTTCCTGTACGGCAAGCCGGATGCCAGCTTGTGTGCGGGTGATCCCTTTTTCTGTTGCAAGTTGTACGGTGCGCTCGTCTTGCAAATAGCATTTCACCTCGATCCCCATACGCTGCAAAGCTCCTTTGCGGATGCCGGAAGCAGCCATTGTGACGTCTGTGATGATGGTGCGCACCTCCCCCCGGCTGAATTTTCCGTAAAGGGAAGCCACCGCGTGATCGTCGATCCGTAGGATATTTTCCATATCGAAATCGGCTGTCGTGTGGATGGCATGGAGCAAAGCCCATTTCTTGTCGAGCGGTATTTCTTTGTTCTTGAGTTCTTTCTCGATGGTGCGAAAGCTGCGGATCATGATGTCCTGGCCGATCCCGACATCTGTTTTCATCTTGATCTCCCCGTAATAGCCGCGTGGTGTGATGAATTTACCGTCGGCCTCATATGACTGCGAGTTCCCGATCAGGATGACAGTGAACATGTCGACCTGCTCAGGGTCGAACTCTGCCAGCGTGGTCAGGTTGACGACCTGCTCTTCGCGTCCGGCCTGACGGACATAGCCGACCGGTGTTTCGGGTGCACGTTCTTCGAGGAACAGCTCCTTGAGACGATGCAACTGCCAGTAGCGCCCTTCGCTTTTCGGATTGTAGATGGCTGTCACGAAGTCGCCGATAGCGGCGGCCCGTATGCGTTTTTCGATCCGTAGCCAGGGAGTCATCAGGTCGGAGAGGGAGATGATACAGAGATCATGCCCGATAGGTGCCCCTAGAAGCGAAGCCGCCTTTTGGAACGCACTGATACCGGGCACTACCTCGATCTCCACTTGCGGCGCCTCTTTCATCGTCCGCATTTCATATATCAACGGGGCCATCCCGTAGATTCCGGCATCACCAGAACTGATCACTGTCACTGTTTTACCTTCCGAAGCGTATTTGTAGGCCTCTTCGGCACGTATTTTCTCGCGCTTCATCCCAGTATCGATACATTGGGTATCCGGGTGAATTATATCCTGTATAAACTGGAAATAATAGTTATATCCGATGATCACATCCGACTGCCTGATGGCTGATAATGCCGCAGGCGTTATGTCATCGCGATTTCCCGGTCCAATGCCGACAACAGTAATTTTCCCTTTGTTCATATGAGCTGTTTGTAAATTAACAGAAAACAAAGGTACGATTTATTTATTTAGTTTTCCTCTGCGGGTTGATATAAATATCGTTTAATACTCCGTTTCGGTGTCTTTTCGAATTCTTCCTGATAAAGCTTGAAGCAAGATACTTTGCTGTAGGCGGGCATTTCAGTGTTCAGTTGGTCGATGTTCTGCTGCATCAGCTCTTCGATTTCGGAGTGTTGGATGCCTGCCTTGTCCACTTGTTCCCAGTCCGGATAGATCAGGGCGACCAGTTTACCTCCCTGAGAAATGATCAACGACTCCGCCACGTACAGCATATTGTTTAGGCGGTCTTCGATCTCTTCGGGATAGATATTCTGTCCGTTGGAGCTTAGGATCATACTTTTGCTTCGTCCGCGGATGTAAAGGAAACCGTCTTTGTCAAGTGTTCCCAAGTCACCTGTCCGTAGCCAGCCGTCGGGTAGCATCACAGCCTTTGTTGCCTCTGGATTCTTGTAGTAGCCTAACATCACGTTCATGCCGCGAACCAGGATTTCGCCTACTTCGTTTTCCGGATCGTTCGAGTCGATCCGGATTTCCATGCGGTCGACGACACGGCCCACCGAGCCTTGCTTGAACGTGTCCCACTGTTCGTAGGAAACCAGTGGGCCGCATTCCGTCATCCCATAGCCAACCGTATAACGGAAGTCGATGGATTTGAGAAACGTCTCTACCTCTTTATTGATGGCTGCACCACCAATCACGATTTCGCTGAAGTTCCCACCGAAAGAGGCTTCCAGCTTTTGGGCGATCTTCTCGCGTACCTTTTGGTCGATGTATGGCACTTTCAACAGCAATTTGATCAATGGCTTTTCCAGTTCGGGAAAGACCTTGTTCTTGATGATCTTCTCGATAATGAGTGGCACGGCAAGGATCAGCGCCGGTCGAACCGTCGCAAATGCCTCTGCGATGATTTTTGGACTCGGCGTGCGTGTCAGGAAATGAACGTGGCAGCCTTTGTTGACGGAGTTCAGCACTTCGAACGCTAACCCGTACATGTGCGCCATCGGTAACATACAGACGATGTTGTCTCCTGGATGTATGAAAGGAAGACGGTCGTAGGCGAACTGTGTGTTGCTCCACAAACTGCGGTAGGGGATCATGACTCCTTTCGAGAAGCTGGTCGTGCCGGACGTATAGTTCAAAACAGCCAATTCCTCCGGGTCTTCGATATGATATTTCACATCGTTGGCGGTGAAAGAACGGGGATATTTCTTGCCAAAATATTCGTTGATGCGATCGCGTATGGTGCGTACCTCCTTATTTTTGCAATCGATAATGGAGAAGTTGTCCAGCATCATGAATAGCTTGACATCCGGCATCATCTTTTCGTTCATGTTCTCCCAGTTGCTGGAGCCTGCCAGTACGGCTTTTGCTCCCGAATGGTTGACGATGTGATGGATATTGTCGGGTTTGAACTCGTGCAGGATCGGCACGGCAACAGCCCCGTAAGCCAATATTCCGAAAAAGCAGATTGCCCAGTTGGAGGAGTTGCGTCCGACGATGGCCACTTTGTCGCCTTTCTTGATACCGGCATGTTCCAGTAGGATGTGAAACTTTTCTATCCGCCGTGCGACGTCTTTGAAATGGAAGGTATGTCCATTGTAATCGGAGAAGGCGGGGAGGTCCCAATGCTCCTTTATGCTTCTCTCTATAAGGTCCAAGAAACGATTATCCATAGTGATATAATTTAAAAAAGAACCGGAATATCCGTGAGAATGTTGTAAAGATAGCAAAGAAACGATATGTTTTTATGGAAACCCAAGAAACACCTTTCCAAAACATATATGATTTGAATGCAAAACATAGGTGTTTTAAAATAAGTATAGTTGTTTACCACGGAGTGATTGTCACATTACGGAATTGTACTTCCTTGCCTTCGCTTTGCAGTCCGATGTAACCTTCCTTTACCTTGTTTGTCCCGGTGTTCTGGTAAACGCCGTTGATATAGACCGTGATGACACCGTTTTTTACGAAGATATTAGCTTCATTCCATTCACCGGCAGGCTTCTCGCTGTCTTGATTCGCCTTCTGGATTTTCGGGAAAGAGGGGCGGGGTTGGCCTGGCTTATTCTGGTATTCAGCCAGATCCGAACCGCCGAGCAGGACGAAATCGCCGGCATTATCAAGCATCAGGTTGCATTCGATACCGTTCGGAAACGGGTTTTTCGGCTCTTCAATTAGCAGGAAGATACCGCTGTTCGCCTTTTCCTTGCCGTTTGGCCAGCGATATTCTACATGCAGTTTATAATCTCCGTATTTTTCTTTCGTGTACATGTATCCGAATGGCTGTCCTGTGATGTTGATGACACCGTCTTTCACGGAATATACCTGTTCGGCTGGGACGGAGTTCTTATCGACAACGAAGTTCCAGCCGGAAAGGTCTTTTCCGTTGAACAGCTTGGTTGTTTTCTGTGCACTCGCGTCACTTCCGAAACACAAAAAGGCGGCAGCTACTACTGCCATCGATAACATTCTTTTTTTCATGGTCTTATAATATTAATTATTTATACGATTAATCAACAATAAGTTTACGGTAACGGACACGTTTTGGTTCCACGTCGCCCAATAATTTGCGCTTGTACTCTTCATACTCCGAATAGGAACCTTCGTAGAACACGACATTTGAATCCCCTTCGAACGAAAGGATATGCGTACAGATACGGTCGAGGAACCAACGGTCGTGAGAAACGACGACCGCACAACCGGCGAAGTTCTCCAATCCTTCTTCGAGTGCCCGGAGTGTGTTCACATCAATATCGTTGGTCGGTTCGTCGAGCAGCAACACATTCGCCTCGGCCTTCAGCGTTAGAGCCAGATGCAGGCGATTCCGTTCACCACCGGAGAGTACGCCGCAAAGTTTTTCCTGGTCGGCTCCCGCAAAATTGAATTTGGAGAGGTAAGCGCGGGAGTTGACTTCCTTGCCGCCTACGCGGATGAACTCCTGTCCGCCGGAAACAACCTGATAAACGGTCTTCTTCGGGTCGATATCTTTATGTGTCTGGTCTGCATAACCGACCTTTACCGTTTCGCCCACTTCAAAAGAACCTTTGTCGATACTTTCCATTCCCATGATCATCTTGAACAGTGTAGTCTTACCTGCTCCGTTCGGACCGATCACGCCGACGATTCCGTTCGGCGGCAACATGAAATTTAGGTCATCAAACAACAGTTTGTCGCCAAATGCTTTTGCTACATGCTGGGCCTCGATCACCTTGTTCCCTAAGCGCGGACCGTTCGGGATAAAGATTTCCAGTTTGGCTTCGCGTTCTTTCTGGTCTTCGTTCAAAAGGGCTTCATACGAATTCAGACGGGCCTTACCTTTTGCCTGACGAGCTTTCGGGGCCATGTTGATCCATTCTAGTTCGCGTTCCAGTGTCTTACGGCGTTTACTTGCTTGTTTCTCCTCCTGTGCCATACGTTTGGTCTTTTGATCCAGCCAAGAAGAGTAGTTTCCTTTCCAGGGAATACCTTCTCCGCGATCCAGTTCCAGAATCCATCCGGCCACATGGTCGAGGAAGTAACGGTCGTGCGTGATGCAGATAACCGTACCCGTATATTGTTGTAGATGTTGCTCCAACCAGTCGATCGACTCAGCATCCAAGTGGTTGGTCGGTTCGTCCAGCAATAGGATGTCCGGCTGTTGTAACAGCAAACGGCAGAGAGCCACACGGCGGCGTTCGCCTCCCGACAGCGTATCGACCACCTGATCTTCAGGAGGACAGCGTAAAGCGTCCATCGCTCTTTCTAGGCGGCTGTCGAGGTTCCATGCATCAGTTGCATCTATCTTATCTTGTAATTCGGCCTGCCGGTTGATCAGTGCGTCCATTTTGTCTGGATCTTCGAGTATTTCGGGATCGCCGAATTTTTCGTTTACTTCTTCATATTCTTTGAGGGTGTCCACAATATTTTGTACGCCTTCCTGTACGACTTCCTTTACTGTTTTGCCCGGTTCCAGTTTCGGTTCCTGCTCTAGATATCCGACGGAATATCCGGGTGAGAATACTACTTCTCCTTGGTATTCTTTTTCGACGCCGGCAATAATTTTTAGCAATGTAGATTTACCAGAACCATTCAAACCAATGATCCCGATCTTTGCTCCATAGAAAAAGGACAGGTAAATATTTTTCAATACTTGTTTTTGAGGCGGAAAGACTTTACTCACGCCTACCATCGAGAAAATAATTTTCTTGTCGTCTGCCATGTTTCAAATTGTGTGTATTTATATGATCATTTTTCTTCGTGGACAAACTTACATAAATATCTTCATAGTTTATATATGTCCGGATGAAAATAGCGTGTATTTTTATCTTTCTTGCGTTCCTTCGTCTGCAATCTTAAGGGGCATGATTACTTGTTATGTATCGGCTTACTGCAAAACGCAAATGCATATCCTCCCCCCAGAGTGTCTCCAAAAAACGTTTTCAAAGGGATTATTAAGTAATTTTCCTGTCTCAAAACGCTTTTTCTTTCCGGCATATTTTTCTCGGAGGATAACTCGTCATTTACAGTCGTTTTCATCAATTGCTTATCCATAAGAGTTTCCAAAGTTTTACCGATGACATCGAAACGCAAAGCGATAGAATTTGTTACCCGTATCATGGGATTCAGTTGTTCTTCCTCATAGTGACGGATGAATCGGATAATATCATCCTGTCCCTTATTTATTTTCGCCAGTTCCGATTTTACGGATTTAGGGGCTTCGGATGGGTTGATATGTACCTTATCTATATATCTGAACGCCAACTTTACAACTTTCTCTTTTTCTGGGAATAGCGTTTGCATATCTTCTCTACCAAAGCTACCGTTTCCTTGTCTATGGAAATGGTAGTGAATATCGTTTTTCGACTGCTGTTTGGCATGGTAATTACTTTTTTATAGAAATATGAACAGATCAATACCTGATAATAAGCATTGAAAAGGAAATGCTTATTACAGGTGTCATTATAGCGTGTTCTTGTAACACGCTAAATCGATAGGTGAAGCAAACTGATTTGCTTTTTCGAACTGTTTGTAGGTTTGAGAATCGGCCTATTCACGAACAAAAGCCCGGATATCGCTGGCTTTATAATACGTTTTTCGCCCGATAGCGTTGAGCGTTGTAGGGTTCTGAAAGATGCTTTCAACAGAAAGGCTAAGTCTTGATTATCCAACAGCCTTTCGTTTTCATCGAATACAGTATCAGTATTAATAAGAGATTTCAAGTCTTGCCCGATCTCGGTGAGTTTCTTGGATAGCTTCTCCATCCACTTCTCGAAGTTTTCGTTGTCTATATACATTTTACTTCAATTTTTAGTTCAACATTATTGTTTTCAATCGATTGATGAAGCAAAGTTTTACAAAACAAGGTTGCAAAAAAAGAGGAGTAGGTAACTACTCCCCGAAAAATGGTTTATAAACTGCTATAAATAAACGATTTGCAAAATTATCTTTTCTAATCTTTATTTGTTCTTGCGTTTACGGTCTTCTCTGGTAATAGTATTTCGCAAAGCGTCCAAAGTTTTAGTAAGATTGTACGGTTTACGAGTAAACACTTTACCGATCTTATCGTAGATACTACCAAATTTCAGATTGAAAAGCTGCTCAAAGCCACGAGCCAACTGAATTTTTGGGACTGGCGTTCCATTTTCCCCAACGATTTTTCCCAGTAGAAACAGAGCTAGTACAATTTCAGCAATACCTATAATCCCCAATTCTTTAGACTTTGGGAGTACATATAGGTCTGACTTGAACTCGGTAGACACAGGTGAATTAAACTGTTCGGGATGGGTAGTTTTCAGATTGAGTAACTCTAATTCTGCACCAATTAAGGATAATGCTTTATGAATGTATAGATTTTTAAGCGTATTTCCCCCCCAGCCCATCCTGATACAACCCTTTAAAGGGGCTATCTCAATACGGGTGAGATTAAGCATCCGGAAGACATGAGTATAGTCTTCCGAATGGCTAATTGTTACTATTTGCTTCACAAAATCTTCATAAGCATCTTGCATTTCTGTGTTAATAACTTCTTGTGAGGTATCAGCCAGTAAGATGAAAAAAACTCGTTCTCAATAAATCATTCATAGGCATAAAATTTAATTGTGAATAAATTATATATATCAAAGCACTAGCTTTGTATGCTGAATGATTTTTTGTTTTGTTTGTAGTTCCTCTGCTAATCAGAATGATTCAAGGGGTATTCAGCCTTATTGGTCGCAATTCCAGAAATGGTGAACTTCAAATTCCTGCTTCTTACAAATATAATCCACTGGCATGAGTTCTAAAATAGCGAAATGTAGCTATATAGAAGAACTGAAACTTGCATCAATCCTTGTCAATCGTTTCTTTATATAGTTCATAATCTATATTTCTTCATGGCAAGTAATTCATCTAGTTTACCCTCTGCAATATATGGCAAACACTGATGTATCTTATCGGTAGACCAATCCCACCATTTCTGTATTAGCAGTTGTTCGATTACCTCTGCATCGAAGCGTTTTCGTATTTCTTTGGCAGGAGTTCCACCCACAATCGTATAAGGCGGAACATCTTTGGTCACTACGGCACGTGCGGCAATAATAGCACCGTCACCGATATGAACCCCTGCCATAATCACAGCTTCGTAGCCGATCCATACGTCATTGCCGATTACAATATTGCCTTTGTTGTCCCATGCAGTAGTAATATTCGACTTTTCCAATTCCCATTCTTCATAGAATAGAGGGAAGGTATAGGTAGACAGAGATTTCAATGTATGATTCGCACAATTAAACAGAAACTTCGTGCCACAGGCAATAGAACAGAACTTGCCAATGATTAACTTCTCCCGATGGATGGGATAATGATAAAGCACATTGTTCTTCTCAAACAGCAAGGGATCAGCTATAAAGTCATTGTAAATAGTATAATCACCTACCTCAATTTGTGGATCTTTAATCACGGCATTCAGATAGACTGTTTGCTGATCTCCGGTGCGAGGATATATTTTTGTCATCATAACTTGATTCGCTTTAATAGTGTTTACTTTTTAGATGAATGATAGATTGAAGTGCCAGCAGAATCACAAACAGGTATTCTGCCGTCAAGTAGAGGGATAAAGATGCTTTTATACAGAAGCTCAACCAATAGAGGTACACTAAATACACACAGGTGGTTGTTACCTGAAACAGAAAGGTGATTTTGGTTTTCCCCGTTCCTCCGACCGCATTGAGATATACATAACCGGGTAGTGCAAACGTGTAATTCAATAGCATCACCACGAAAGGAGCAAATGCTAATTCTATCAATAGCTCATTATCGGTGTAGAAACTGACAATCCAACGGTTACAGAGTAAAGCTACTACTACGAATGGGATGCCAACGGCATAACCTAATTTCAGAACCTTGTGGCAGATCGGGAAAAGTTCATTTCTCGCCCTGGCTCCAATAGCATTACTTACTAATGAACCTGTAGTGACAGCAAAGGAATTGGCAATTACGAAAAATATTGCTGATACGCTTCGGGTTATATTGGAAATAGCCAACTCTGTTTTCCCTAAATGTTCGATTGCCACGAAAAATAGAAACCAAGGAACTACGCTGATAAAAGCATGGAGCATACTCCACACAGACAGATTCAGGACTTTGATAAGTAACTGTCCATCATACACGGGCTTCAATCCGTATTTTTCTTTGTCAATCTTCGCTTTTGTGTAGAGACAAAGCACAATCAAAGAACCCATTTCTGCTAAAGATGGAGCGATGGCTGCTCCCGAAATACCTAATTCCAGTGTGAATATTAAGAAGTAATTCAGCGGGATATTAATCGCCACCGCAGTAACAGCCGACCACGATAAGGCTTTCGTGTGCGTTATTCCAACGAAGAAAGACCGGATAGCCAGAAAAGGAAATGAGAACAACAGCCCGAAGCTGCGCCAGTCTAAATAGCGGACTACCGCTTGATAAATCTCCGGCGAGGAAATTAATCGTTTCAATAGATAAGGAGAAACGGCATGAATCAATAGGCAAAGCAAAACGGCTAATCCCGATAAAAAGAATAGCCCCTGAAAGAAAGTCTTTCCGGTTGCCTTATAATTCAGCTCCCCGTTTCTTCGGGCAATCATTACTTGCAATCCGATGCTAAACCCAAAGCCCAACATATAGACTGCCAGATAATAAATTCCGGCAATAGCGGATGCTCCCAACTCCACCTCGCCTACGTGACCTAAAAAGACAGCATCCGTTATATTGATTAACTGCTCCATTAAGATGCTCATCATTACCGGAAAGTTGATAAGCCAGATTTGTTTATATGTATAATTCATTGCTCAACTGCAAAATAGCACGACACGAGCAGACTGCATCATATAGTCTGCCAGCTCGTAAATTCATAAATAAAAGGATATAAAATCTCTGTGGCAAATAAATCGTTATTTGTCAAATAGCTGAATAGCTTTCTTGAATGGGGCTATTCGCAGGAGCGTAGCTATATACAGAGTTTCATAAGAAGTGAATACTATTTGTGAGTTGATATAGCGCAAATGTATGAAAAATTAATAAATTCAATCTATCAATTCATGGATTTCTTTTATATGCAAGTGCAAATGTCCCAAATATCCCTCTATCATTTCTTGTAGTGTTACCTTTACTCCTGTAAAGTCGCACCAGTAACTATCCAGCCTGTTCTTATCTACCGAGTTAATTATTTGGATGATGTGCAGATTGTAACACTTCCACAACTGGATTAAGTTAGCCCAGTCTTCATTCTGATAATCTTGCAGAGCTATCCACAAGTTATTATCCTGTGTGTAATCAGGGAAGAAAAGTAGGTCTTTGCTATATTGCAACCGAACCATGCGTTGATGATTGTTGGATGCCGAATCAATCAAGTGACCGAGAATCTGCTTGATGGTGCGATTCTGCGCATTTCGTCTTTGTGTGATAACCTCTACGGGCAGACTACTTAACAATTTCTCTTCTGCTTCAATAACCTGTGCAATGCTAGCGGTTATATGTATAAAATTACTTTCTTGCATAACTTTCTAATTTTAAATACTTCTGCAAAAGTAAGTTCTTTGCCTATCATCCACTTGTAAAAAACTGACTTTATCACAGATGACTACGCACGACTATGCGATTTAATAACATTCAGCCTACAATCTTCGGAAAAGAATGTAGAATACGGAGAACGGGAAGATAGATATTGAGTAGGCGAACAGCCTGTAAACTCTTTAAAGTCTTTCACCAAGTGCGAAGGATCGTAAAAGCCACAAGAATAAGCCAAATCTACGAACTCCATTCCCGGATGATTCTGCAACAGATACAGTGCCCGCTGAAAGCGAACTACCCGATAATATTCTTTAGGGCTCATTCCTACATAGTTGGAAAATACTCGCTTGAATTGCCTATATCCCAAACAAGCACTTTCAGCAAGGGTATTCACGTCAATTTGCGGTTGATTGATGATTTGACGGATAGCGTGATGAGTTCTTTGGTAGTTACAATTTGCATCGACCAACCGTTGCATAAAGAAGCGTTCAATCAACCGGATGCAGGTTTCAACGGCTGGTTCGGCAGAAATATTTCGTTTCAGGTGATTCAGTTCAATATCTTCCAAATCTTCTACATCTATATAATGGTTGTAAAGCTCACTCATAGAACACCGCACAAATGGATTTAGCCCCAGAGGATGAAATATAACGGCAATCATATCAATATTGCCCTCTGAAATCAAACTTCCATAAGTTGAGAACTGTCCCTGGATGAAATTCTTTGGCTGTAAACCTTTTGATTGGATATTTAGATTCTCACCCCGATGGAATAGTCTGTATCATACTGGCTCTACTTCATCGGTCTTTAACGCCCAATAGTATTTAATGTATTGGGAAAGTACAGGTGACGGATATAAAATCTTGCTTTCTCTCATCGTTATTTCGTTAATCTGCTATGCGCATGGCGGTAAATATAGAGGTTAATTCCCGCATGACAATAAAGTAAGCCGAAAATTTAGATGAATGGCGTGTGTTTTGTTCCGCTATATGTCAGCGTTAAACGGTGCATTGC
>ERZ773194.1343-NODE-1343-length-27130-cov-3.403250_pt1 | contig 27130 bp, 20 predicted proteins | sample MGYA00511240_ERZ773194 | MGnify/ENA primary metagenome ERZ773194 (study PRJEB29015, sample SAMEA2737774) | human gut metagenome | biome: human gut; feature: human-associated habitat; material: faeces | place: China | collected 2012 ... | reverse complement strand
GTGGAATCATTTCGTCCAAGTTCTGCACGCGTATTTGCACTGCTTGAGTGCGGTTGCCGCGATCAGCTTGCCGTTTTGATCGTAAACTCTGAGCTGAACCTTGTAGTAATACTTCGTGCCTGTCTTCCCGTTGATATTGGTGTATACCGGTGTGTCTTTCGTGAGCATCGCTTTATAACCGGAAGCCTTCTTCTGCGAACGATAGAAACGATATTTCACGGTATACCCAAGTTCTTTCATGGATTCGATGAAAGCTTTACTTTCCTCGTCGGCTTTGAATACGACTTTAATTCCCTTTGAGGTCTTGGAGGAACGCGCTTTCAAATCGACCTGCTTCGCGGCTGCTTTTGCCTGTGCGACGCGTTCCGCTTCTTCCGCTGCCGGATCCGCCTTGGAAACCGTAAGCGTTACGGTATCGCCGTCTGCTTTTTCTAGCAAGGCTTTGAGCTCATCCTGCGTATATGCTGCATCGCCAAACGGCGTTTTGATCGTCAGGGATGCACTCGTTTCATTGAGCAGCTGATTCAAGAAAGCCTTTTCGAGCTGTACGTTCGCGCTCGTCGCATTGCCTGCTGCACGCGCCGGTACTTCCAAAATGATCTCTTTGGAATCGTTCTGTTTTGCCTGTCTGATGATCTCTCTCTGATTCGCGGCAGAAACCTTCACTTCTGCGACGCTTTCCTTCGTGCCATCGGCGTTGGTCTTTTCACTTGTTTTTACCTCAGTCTTTGCAGTCGTTACCTTATCGCCTGCTGTGCCGCTCGTTGCCACGTCACTCGGGACCGGTGCAATCGCGCCGCCGGAGGAAGTACCGCCGGACCCACTGCCTGTATTTACGTTTTCGTTCGTTACGATTGCGTATTTAGACAGATGTCCCGTTTTGAATACAATATAGTTGCCGTTTAATTCATAGGTGGTTTCCATCTCGACCATGTTGCCATTGTCATCGATATTCATGACCTTATAGTGTTTCGGATTGCCTTTGAACATACTGTTCGGAATCGAAATAGTCACGTAGCTCTTGAGTTGTGACACGGCAGTGCCGTTTTCTGTAGCGGTAATTTCAAACACTTTTTCTACGGAATAATTTTCGTGATATTCCCGCTGCAACTTTTCGTTCAATCCGCCTTTGCCGGTGAGATTATACTCTTGCAGCACCTCGGAGGTCACAACATATTTATGTCTGCCTTGATTACTCTCAGGGATAATGGCGATTTTTCCGTCAAATTCGGAGGATTGCGGTAATTTCTGTACGTCAAAGATAATCTCAATCGTCCCCGGATTGTCATAATAATCTTCATAAAACACCAAATGATTGGTTAATGCGCCGAGATACTTGAGGCTGTACTGCTTTCCTTGATACGGTTGTTTCTTGAGGAAATTTTCGACATTTTGCTGTGTATTTGATCCCGCGCCGTTTCCCAATACCACCTGCTGCGTCATGACAAAGCCCTGCTCTTTATGTTTGCCTGCGTCCGGTCCGCTCATAACTTTTCCGCCGTAGTTTCCAGAAGAACCTTCCCAGCCGGCATCCTTAAAATGGTTGCTTTCAAAATCAGGGAGCATATTCCCCGCGTCATCATAGACAGCATAGTCGTATTCTCTGGCGACTCGGAACGGTGCGCTCACTTCTGTATTGTTTATACGGAAGCTGATATGATTCAGCACATAGCCGTCTTTTAACTCCAGGGCCAATTCCGAGAATCCTCCTTGCTGATAGCCCCCTTCCGAGCCTCCCTCTTGATAGACATCCATCGCGTTATAATAAGTACCCGTTCTTTCCCCGCCTTTCCATTCAAGTTCAACATCCGGAAATTCGGATTCAAAATGAAACAGATTTCTCTGTAAATCCGCGGCGTTATATAAACGCTTGACCCCGTCTGCATCACCTTTGACGGTCACATTCAATACGAAACGCAGGTCAATCCAGTTATCCGCGTTTTCATCGCCATCCTCATGCACGAGTACTCTGATATCCCCATGTCCAAGATACTGTTTCAAATTAATCTTGTAGACTTCATACGTCCCATCGTTTAGCGTTCTGGTTCCGACTTTCTCATTGGAGAAATATTTTGCGAACAAATCATCCCCTTCACAGCGCAGGGAACGCGGATCTCTGTCGCGAGTAGTTCCATCTTCTGTTGAATCCTTCGCCTTCCCATTGATGAGCCGGTATGCTTGCATCTGATAGGTTTGTCCCTGCGGTATCACAAAATAGAAGCTGTTTGCGGACGCGTCAGGCTTGACGCTCATATTGACATATTTATCTTCAAAAGAAATATCGCTGTCATTCGGATTCATGCCGTTATCAGGCAGCGCGCCCAGAAAATATGTACCGTGCTCCGGTTTCGCAGAGTCTCCATCCTCTTCAATCCAATTCAGTTCAAACCATCTGTCACATTTGCAGGCGCCGTCGCTCCAGGCTTCAATCCCAAAGCTTGCGTCCCCTGCATCCGGTCTGGTGACAATGATCTTATTATTATCTTCTTTTATATCAAGATTATTATTGCCCGAAACACGAAATTCAACATTTGTTACCTTCTCTGTCTTGATCTGCTCACTGCTTTTCTCTACGTAATGATGCCATAACGCAGGCACGACTGTCATCGTTTCTCCCTTTTTCAAATCCGCGTTAAAGCCGTCAACTTCTATCGTATAGAATTCATTGTCGATGTAACATGCGAAATTAACGTTCCCAACAGGATCCCCCGTTTTATGACCGTCAGCATCAGCTTCATAGACATTTAATTGAATCGGTACCTCTTGGCATCCTGCGTCTTTCAACGCTGCAACTTCAAGACTGTCACCCGAAGGCTTGAATGTCACAGCGTTAGATTGCTCCGGATTTTCAAGTTTCCACTCCAGAACATACGGCTTGTTTCCATCCACGATAGAATCCTTGTGGGAATTATACTCAAAGTATCGCACATTTGCCTTAAAGGTCACAGATGAACCCGGAAGCATAATTTTGCGATCATTTTCCGCAAAGCAATCGACGTACCATTTTTTATCCATAACGCGGATCTTAATTTCTTTTTTGACTTCCCCTTCAAAGCCTCGATGTGTAATGGTAACCGTTGCAGCCCCGATTGCTTTCGCAGTAAGGTCATATCCACCGCCGTTTCTTTTCACGACTTCAATAACATCTGGATGATCGGATTCCATATTGGTGATCTCAAATTCCTGCTGTTCATATTTCTTACCATCGTATCGTTCCCCTGTGATCGTCGCATTAAAGCCTCGTCCATTATGTGGCATCATGCTTTCATTCTCCTGTATGCCATAAAAATATCTGACATGCGGCAAATCATTTTCGCTCACATAGAATCGAAAGGTATAGGCCTTATTCTGATACGTAATCGTAATCGGATAAGTACCTGCCTGCTTTGGAATAAAGTCAAAGGAACCGTTCTCATGCTTTTGTACGGTGCCTTTATCTTCCTCTACGCTTACCTCATAATTTGAAATCGGCTCGCCATTATATTTTACTGTCATGGTCTGTGTAAAGAGTCCATTTCCAATGTTTCCCTCATTGGGCGCCGCCTCGTATCCTCCGCCGTGCAGGGTGAGCCCTCTTAGGTTTTCCTGCGGTGCAGTGCCTGTTTGACCATCTGCCCACGCCATACCCGGCATCATGGTCAGCACCATACAGAACGCCAACACAATCGCAAAAAATTTCTTTTTCATGCCTTCTGTCTTACCTCTCTTTCTTCTTCATTTTTTCTTTTTCGGCTTCGTCAGGAAAAAACGCAGTGTCATTCCGCGCCGCCGAAAGCATCGTCCGAATACAGGACGCAGCTTCATATCCCTGTATTCATCTATACGCTCTATAGTTTACCATATCGGCACCGCCAACGGTTATGCGTGCTGCTAAATCCGAAAAAATAAGGTGAACGCGCGCATAACGAAATCAGAGATTTTTATGCGCACATGTCGCTCACAGATGAACGCCGCGCCGCAAGCTGCTTTTGTCTTGATCCCGGAAATATCGCACAGCGATATTCTCACCATAATAAAAGGGCTGACGCGTAAACGCGCGATGAAGCTTTTTCGTTCATTCGCGCCGCGTCAGTCCACGGTTCTCTCTTTTAATTGATATTTTATCCTTCTTCCGTAAACTTGAACGTCAGTCTGCCTTCGGCGTGCGTGACCTGAAAGACCGCGTCGCCGCCGTCCGGGTTATAGAACGTCAGCTTATAGACCTTGTCGTTCGGCCAATCGCCTTGATTCCCACACTTTTCGATCGTCACCCGGTCATCGCCGCAGTTCGGCACGATATTTTCGAAACTCGGACTGACCGCCAGATAAAGAGTCACACGCTTTTGGGGATCATAGGTCTGCCGTACAAACTCCGTGTCGTCCCCATTCGCGTCCGCGGACGGTGCAAGGTAACCATCTGCCATATTGCCGAACCTTGGGGTCTTAGTATAAGCGCTGATCGGATAGCCTGTCACAACAATGCGCACGGCGTAAGTCTTGCCGTCCTTTTTTGCATGGACAAAGCCTTCCGCCCCCGGCTGCGCGCCGCGCGAATCGAGGCGCCAGCCCAGCCATTCTTCTTCCCATCCGGTGATCCAGCCGATCTGTTCGTCCGCATAGACCTCCCAGTCGGATTCCACCGGCACATTGTCCTCGGTAAGCATCGGCAGGCATTGGCTTCCGGCACAGGAGTTATAGCGAAATGTCGGACCGCCGAGATAGTCCAGATACAGCTGCAATTCACCGTTTTCGGCATACTGCGACGCTTCTGCCTGTTCATTTGTCTGCCCTCGAGCCGCGGCATGCCCGTCCGTCAGCCCTTCAGCCCCCTCGCTCTGAGGAAAATATTTCATGCCGAGCGTTCCGGCCGCGCAGACTGCCACCGCGAGCACAGCAACCTGCATCCAGCGTTTCCTGCCACGTCCTGCTGCATTTCCATGAGAAATCATGGAGGTCTCGCCTGCTTTCCCGCCACCGTTCGGCGCGGTCTGCTCCGGAGCGTATCCTTCTGCAGCGAGGACCTCACCCCTTACCGCCTCCGCCTTCGCGCGCGCGAGCGCGGCGCGAAGTTCAGCCATACTCTGATAGCGGTCCATCGGGTTCATCTCGATACATCTTTGGATGACGCGCGCGGCGCTGCCGTTTTGATACCGCAGCACCGCCGGATGTTGTCCGGTCAGCAACGTATTCAAAAAAATTCCTACCGCGAAGACGTCCGTTCGCACGTCGGAGCGCGTCAGACCGAACTGCTCCGGTGCCGCATATCCGGTCGTACCCAAAAGCCGCGTATCGTTCGCCTTTTGCGGCTCAATGCGCATCGCGGCATCCAGATCAATCAGAAACAGTTCCCCTTCGGCATCCATCAGAACATGTTCCGGCTTGACGTCGCGGTGAATAAACCCTATCTCATGCAGCTTTCCCAGTGTTTCGCAAAGACGCGCGGTCAAAGTCAGCGCCCTCTCCACATCCATCTTTTCGCCGCCGTCGATCATCTCCTGCAGTGAAATTCCGTCAATGAACTGTTCCCTAACAAAAAAAAGCCCGTTTTCCCAGCGGCAATCATAAATCCGCGGCAAGCCCGCGCAAGGTCGCTGCCTAACTGCTTCATAGGCCGGCATCTCGCGGCTGTATACGCGCAGGATAATCGGTTTTCCTTCCTGTTCCTGCGTGAAAAATACTGCGCTGTCTTCTTTATTGCTGAGCACTTTCCATTCCGCGGCGGCTATGCCGCCGACAATCCTATTGCTGTCCATTTTTTCTCCCAAAACACGTGTGTGATACACACAGATTTTCGTTTTTAGTTTAACAAAAAATTCCTCCTTTCGCAAGCGGATTTTGACGGCAATTTCATTCCGACGCGCGCAAAAAATCCACAGAATTCGGTCCTGTGGATTCCTTGCTTAACGGTTTCTTTGTTCTTCGTTTCACTGCCCTTTCAGAGTTTTTGCCCTTTGCGGCTCCTTGCATTATGCTTCTCCATCCGTTTCCCGGGCAGCCGCGGCGGTTTCGTCCTGCTGCTCCGGCGCGGCTTCGGCCTCATGCCCGCATGCCGCGGATGACGGCTCTGGGGCTGCGTTCCGCGATGTTTCCCGCGACATACCGCATAAGTCCGCGCCAGACATTGCTTCCGCGCCTGCCTCCGGCTCGTTCTGCGCGCGGCTCGCGGCTTTTGACTCAGACTCCGTCTCTTCGTCAGTGTCCACTGTAAAAATGTCTTCCAGCCTGCTCAGACGACGATCGATGGAAACCGTCTTACGGCAAAAGATGATCAACATCATCAGGAGCTCGAAGCAAATTCGCGCCGCGAGATTACCGAGCACCAAAAGCCCGGCCCCCATCCAAAAGAAGCCGGCATATCCGGCATCCGCAGCCAGGATCATCAGCGCGATACCAACAAAAACCAACACGCAAACTATAATGATATACAGGAAGCGCAGGATATTCTCCGCATAAAATCGATTAAAGTTTAAAAAATTATACACTCTTTGCCAAAATCCCTGATGTTTGCCTTCATGCTTTTTGTTCATAAACGTCGCGAAGAGCACCACACCTGCAACAATTGCGAGCACCGCCGCGCCCGCCAAAAAAAAGCCCATGTCCATAAACTGAGTCATCGGCGACTGGTAATATCCGTAGTAATCGTAAATCATAGGTTCCCCCTTATCCTTTGTTTTTTCTTCGCCGCGCCGCGTTCCCCGCCGCGAGGCAAAATTCCTCCTCTCTATTTTATACAGCTTGTCGAATTATGTCAACCTTTGTTCTTTTGCATGGCAAACAATTTTCAACAAGAGAGAAACCCCTTGTTTTCAATCTTTCATGTGTTTATCCACATAGGGAACAAAAATCGTATACAATTTTTTTCACACATCCCTGTGGATAACTTTATTCTTCACAAAGCTTGAAATTTCAAGACTATACGAGTCTGTTCTCTTTTGTCAAGAGCAAGTTATCCACATATTTTTTTAGGGAAAAAACTCCTTTTTTAAGCCTTGTTCGCGCTGTCAATTACTGTAACGCTTTTGTTCTTTTCCAAGCATAAAATTTCATTGACTCCCTCCCAGATCGCACGTGCTGCCTGTCGTTGATATTCCGCTGTTTTGAGGCGCTCACATTCGACATGATTCGACAAAAAACCACATTCAACCAGTACCCTCGGCCGCCGGATGCTGCGGAACAAAAGGATATCATCTTTGGGCATCGCCTCCCGCTCCCGACCGTCAAAGATGTTGGTTTCGAGGCTTTTTTGAATTGCTTCCGCATAGCGTTTGCTCTGTTCACACGCGCGCGAAACATCCGTTCCCTCCGCGCGCGCTTTTGGATAAAAAACCTGCGCGCCGTATACTTTTTCATCCTGTGGGAAACTGTTCAAATGGATGGATATACCTAGAGTAACGGCCTCCGCATTCAAGATTTCTCCGCGTCGCAAAAGATCTTCCCGCTTCTTCGCGCGAATCGAAGCAGATTTTTCTGTATAGAGGCCCTCATCGACGCTTCGTGTCATAAGCACATCCGCCGGATATGCGCGAATTTCCTCCTGCAGCGCCAGCGCAATCGCCAAATTGATATCTTTCTCGCTGATTCCGTCCGCGGATAGCGCGCCGCCGTCCATACCGCCATGCCCCGCGTCGATAACGATGAGCGGCCGCTCCGTCTGCCTTGCTATGCTTCCGTCTCCGTTTTCCTTTGTGACACGCGCCGTTTCACCTCCCGCCACCATCGATACCGCAGACATTTCCGTCCGCAGAAGCAGGCGGAACGAAAGCCCCAGCAGCGCGCAGAGCCCCGCCAAAAGCAAGACAGTCCAAAGCCTCCTTGCGAATTTTCTCCGTTTCATCTGTGCACCCCTTTCACCGCGCGATTTATTCATAGCTATTTATATGAGGCTGTGCTACAATAATTCTAGTAATTTCGACAATTTCGCCCCGCAGCGCCGCGCGAAGCGGAGGAAGGGGACGCGAAGCTAAAAACAGGAGGTTCTATATGCATACAAACAGATTATTCCGCGAAAACGTTTATCTCAGAGAGTGCGACGCGAGCATTCGCTCCGTTTCCACGCGTGAAGGCAAGGTGCTGATTACCCTGGACCAAACCATCTTTTTTCCGACCGGCGGAGGCCAGAGCTGCGACCTGGGCACAATCAACGATTTCGCGGTCGTCGATGTCTATGAATACGAGGACGATATTTTCCATTGCGTTGCCTGCGCGCCGGACGCGCTGCGGGTCGGGGATTCCGTCCATTTAACGCTGGATTGGGCGCGCCGCTTCGACAATATGCAGCGTCACTGCGGCGAGCATATCCTCAGCGGTATGTTCTACCGCGAATACGGCGGTGTCAACCGCGGTTTTCACATGGGAGACAATTATATGACGGTCGATATCAGCCTGGAGGAAAATCCGGATTTTAAAGCACTCACCTGGGAAATGGCCAAACACGCCGAGCTGTGCACCAATGAGGCGATTTGGAGCAACGCGCCGGTCATCACCCGTCATTTTGACACGAAGCAGGAGGCCGAACATCTGCCGCTGCGCAAGGCGCTCGCCATCGAAGAGGACATCACCATCGTCTGCGTCGGTGACGTTGAAAATCCTTCTGACTGTGTCGCGTGCTGCGGTACGCATCCTTCCACCGCCGGCCAGGTCGGCCTGCTCAAAATTTTTAAGGTTGAACCGAACAAAGGGATGTTTCGCGTTTATTTTGAGGCCGGCAGACGCGCCTTCCTCAAGTATCAGGAGGAGATGGATGTTCTCACCGCGCTTTGCAATAAGCTGAGTGCGGGTACCGAGGATGTGCTCGCCAAATACGAGAGCGCCCAGGAAAAAAACAGGGAATCCCGTACGCAGCTGCACCTGCTCAAAAAAGAAGTCCTCTCCAAAGAGGCCGCTTCGATTCTTAGCGAAATCATCAAAAACAATGAGTCGAACTCATTGTTTTCGATTAGTCGTCACTACAGTCTGTTCTCGCTGGATGACCTCTCCACCCTCGCGCGTGAGATCGGCCCGCACATCCAAAAGGTCGCTTTCCTGGTGCACGATCCGAGCCATACGGTCTTCCTTGTTTCGAACGGCAGGATTGACTGCGGGAAGCTCGTCAAGGAGAACGCTTCGATCTACAACGGCAAAGGCGGCGGCAACGCAACCCTCGCCCGCGCGATCTTCGCCAAAGACGAGTACGTTACTACCTTTATAGATCTCATCGAAAAACATCTGCGCTAGCTCCGCGCGTGCCTTCCGATGGGAAGAAGAAGCGGCTTTCCGCCTGCGGAGCCGCTTTTCTTGTTGCTTCAAACAATTTTGACGTCTCATTTTCTCTGTTTTTTTGATTTTTATTGAATTTTCTGAAAATTTAGCTTGACAAAGCCTTCCCTCTGGTGTAGGATAGCTACAGAATCAAAACACAAACGCATCACAGGCAAGGAGGAAACACCATGTATTACGGCTTTTACTATTACCGTCGCTTTACGAATTACAACTGCATAAGGTAACGTAAGACTTGTAATGACATTGTGACAATTGCATCATCCGGCTCATTATATAGTCCGCTTGTGGTTATCATCCCGATAGCCGCGAGGGGCTTTTTTGTTTCCCCGCTTTCCCTGTGATAGAGCCGGACTCATCGAAAACAATGAGTCACATCAAAAAAATAAACACAATTTACAGGAGGACAACATGAAAACGTTCAAACGCAACACAAAAAAATCGCTTTCTCTATTACTCATCTGTCTGCTGACGGCAGCCCTGCTTCTGACAGGCTGCGGCGGCTCCGGCGATGACGCGAATACCGGCGGCGCTGATGGTGAAAACTTAAAAATCGGTATCATGCAGTTTGGTGAATTTACCGCCCTGCAGAACGCAACCAAGGGTTTCATTGACGGTCTCGCTGACGCGGGCTATGTCGATGGCGAAAACATTACCATCCATCAGCTTTCTGCCGCTGCTGAGGCTGCCAATTGCCCGAGCATCGCGGATACGCTCGTCAATGAAAAATCCGATTTGATTCTCGCGGTCGCGACACCTTGCGCTTCCGCGATCAAAGAAAAGACCGCTGATATTCCGGTACTTTTCACCGCGGTCACCGACCCGGCAGGCTCCGGCCTCGTCGCTTCCAATGACGCGCCGGGCGCGAACCTGACCGGTACATCCGACATGAACCCTGTTTCGCAACAGATCGCGCTCGGCAAGCAGCTGATTCCGGACGCGAAAAAGGTTGCTATCATGTACTGCTCCAGCGAATCAAACTCGAAGATTCAATCCGACCTCGCGGAAGCGGCAATCAAGGAACAGGGTATGGAATCCGTTGTCAAGACGGTTTCCGCGATCGATGAAGCAAAATCCGCGATCGAATCCCTCAAGGGACAGGTTGACTTCATCTATATTCCGACTGATAACACGCTGGCTGACGGCATGACAAGCGTTTCTGCCGCAGCGAATGAATGCGGTATCCCGACCATCGTCGGCGAATCCGGTATGGTCGGCAACGGCGCGTTCGCGACCTACGGCATCAACTACTATGAGCTTGGCAAGACAACTGCCGCAATGGCTGTCAAGATTCTCAAGGGCGAAGCAGAGCCTGCAAGCATGCCGATCGAATACCAGACCGACGAAAGCGTTCTGGAGGTTGCTATCAATACGGAAACCGCGGACAAATTAGGCATCACCATTCCGGATGAGGTCAAGAGCACAGCAACGCTGCTTCCTTAACGCGGACGGGTCACCCGCGTTTCAGAGCTTAAGCATATAGTATCAACAATCGCGGCGCCGCGGAGTTTTCATACTCCCGCGGCCCGCGTATCTCGGAGGTTTAGAAATGATAACAACAGCAACGATCCTAAGCGGCGTTGCCCAAGGTCTCATATGGGCAATCCTGACGCTGGGCGTATATCTGACATTCAGAATTCTCGACATTGCGGATTTGACCGTAGAAGGAACCTTCCCGCTCGGCGCCGCTGTCACAGTCGTCCTGATCAACACCGGCATGAGTCCTGCCATGGCTATGCTCTGCGCGCTGCTCGCAGGCGCGGCAGCCGGATTTATTACGGGCTTTCTGCATACGATTTTTCAGATTCCCGCCATCTTATCCGGTATTTTGACGATGATCGCGCTCTATTCGGTCAATATTCGAATTATGAGCGATAAGGCCACCGTCGCCCTTGAGCAGCCTTCTCTGAAGACCTGGATGCTTTCTCTGCTGCCTGAAGGCACTGTGAGCAATACGGTTTCGATCATTTTGGGCACTGTCTTTTGCCTGCTGATCGTCGCGCTGTTATATTATTTCTTCGGAACCGAAATCGGCTGTGCGGTCAGAGCGACCGGCAGCAATCAGAATATGGCACGTTCCCTCGGCGTCAAGACCGACCGCGTCATCATCCTCGGTCTCATGATTTCCAACGCGCTGGTTGCCCTCTCCGGCAGCCTGATCGCGCAGCTGGACTACGGTTCAGCGCTGGTTACCATGGGGCAGGGTACGATTGTGATCGGTCTGGCGTCCGTCATCATCGGTGAGGTCATCTTCATCCGCAAGGATATGAACTTCGCGCTGAAGCTCCTGGCGATTATTGCGGGGGCGGTCATTTATCGTACCGTCATCGCCTGCGCGCTGACCTTCAGCTTCCTCAAGGCTACCGATCTTAAGATCATCACAGCGATCATCGTCGCCTTTGCCCTCGCGCTTCCGGTTTTGCAGCAAAAATCTGCACAGCGCAAGCTGCGCCGTGAAAACGCAAAAAAATATGACGCGCTCATCGCGCGGGAGTTGGGAGGCGATACCGATGCTTAAAATGATACAAATTGAAAAATCGTTCAACATCGGAACGATCAACGAAAAGCAAATTTTTAACGGTTTGAATCTAACCATTCACGACGGCGATTTTATCACCGTCATCGGCGGCAACGGCGCCGGTAAATCTACCATGCTAAACCTCATTGCCGGTGTACATAAGGCGGACGGCGGGCGCATCATCTTAGACGGTGAGGACCTGACGTACAAAAATGAGACCCAAAGAGCCAAGTACATCGGCAGAGTTTTTCAAGATCCGATGATGGGCACTGCTCCAACCATGATGATCGAAGAAAATCTGGCCATGGCGTACAGACGTACCAAGCGCAGAACACTCGCTTGGGGAATCTCTCAAAAGGAGCGCGAATTATATCGGGAATCTCTCGCCCAGCTCGGTTTGGGTTTGGAAGATCGTATGAAAACCAAGGTGGGCTTGCTCTCCGGCGGACAACGACAGGCAGTTACCCTCCTGATGGCGACATTACAAAAGCCGAAGCTGCTTTTGCTGGATGAACATACCGCGGCGCTGGACCCCGCGACCTCGGCGAAGGTACTGCAGCTCAGCGACCAGATTATTCATGAACATGGTCTGACCGCCCTCATGGTCACCCACAACATGCAGGATGCCATCACCTACGGCAATCGTCTGGTCATGATGAATCAGGGCAAGATCATTCTCGACATCAAGGGCGAGGAAAAGAATAAACTCACCATCGAAGATCTTCTGCATAAGTTTGAGGACATCAGCGGCAGCAAATTTGCCTCTGACAGTGTCCTCCTCGGAGATCGATAAGATACATTACCCTACAAAAACGAACACCCGACACGCTCAAAAAGGCAGCATGTCGGGTGTTCGTTTTTTCCGCGCGAGAAGCGGGCCGCTTCCCGCACGCGTCGGTTCTTATTTTTTTGTTTTCGCGTATTCGGTTTACGCGCCGCTGCGCACGATGTAGACATCGCACCAGCGCGCGCCCCAAATGCCGCACTGCGCCATACGTTCCATGTACAGATCAACGGTTTTCCCTTTGATCGCGCTTCCAACGTCATTGGCGATCGCGTAGCCGTATCCCTCGATATATAAGAGGGAGCCGAGCGGAATCAAATCCGGATCTACCGCACAGGTGCCATACTCACAAGAGAGGCCGTAAGAGCCTCGCGGACTGCCGCCGTAATGATAGGACACCGCGCGCACGCGGCTGATTTTCTTTTTGTATTTGAGTCCGGACGGCGTCTTGGAGAGGATTTTAGTTCCGTAGTGAATGACCTTATCCTTCTTCTTTTTGACCGTCTCTGTCTGATACAAAGTGCGTTCGGTCTCTTTGCCGTCGACGTAGGTAACCTCGTAGGTTTCCTCCTTGACGCCCTTCCGACCCTTCTGTTCTACCTTGGTCTCACCGATGACCAAAGAACTGTCAGCTGCGTATTTTACTTCAAAATTGGTTTCTACCTTTTTTGTTTCATATTCCTTGTGAACTCTCTGCAAAACAATTTCTTCATCCTTATAAACCGGAGCGTCCATTTCCACATTCAAAATGTCATCCGCGTCCGGAACAATACAGAGTTCCGCAAGCACCTCCCGTACGGTTGTCGGCAGCGTAATCAGCGTATGCGTATCGCCGTCTGCCGTTACCGATACCTCAAAGGCTTTTGTAATATGAATTTGCATTTCATCATCGATGCCATCGTGCAATTCAACATCCATGATATCCTGATCTGAAACGAAGTCGATTTCGTGTTCCTCCAAAAAAGAGTCCACACGCATCGCTGTTGTTTCGTAAGTGGTCCGAACCTCTCCGAGAGAGTCATCGACGACCACATGTACTGTTTTCGGTGTGGCAAAGCCCACTACGATCAGCCCGCAGACAAGCAGACAACTCGCAGTGATCGTGATTTTAGCCAACATCGGGTGTGCCGTTTTCTTTTCCTTTAACAGCTCGCAAGCAGGCGAGAACAAGTCAATCAACTCTTCCCTCTGCATACGGCACCAACGGAAAAATCGCTCCAAAAGCTTTTCGGCACGACCCTTTGGTTTATCTACCATAAGCCCTCCTATTCTCCGACCGTACTATTTTACCATAACTTGGGCAAAAAGTCAAAAAAATCGTTCTTTAGCGTTATGATAGGACAAAACCCGCGATTTTATACACACAAAATCACCTGCAGCCAGCAGCGCCACAAGCGAATTGTATCAACTCGAAACGCAGAATTATTCGTCCACCGCATAGAAATGCGCAGGCAAATCGCCTGCTTTGTTTAGAACAAAAAGCCCGAGCATTTTTGCTTCGAGCTTCGTTTGGCGTTTTAATTCAGGCAGACAGGTTCGTCTTTTTTTCAACTTCTCCGTTATTCCGTTTTTTTTATCATGCACTCTTTCTTGCAAAAACTCAGTGCATACTTCTTCACTTCGGGGTAACCCTCCGTTATAAAAGGCTCTGCGTAACGCTGTTCTTCGATTTGTGCAAGCCCGCGGTCGCAGGCTGCTTCCATCTCCGCGATGCTGTCCGCTATTTTCAGCTCCAAAAGAATCACGCGGCCTTTGCGTACCTGCACCGTCTGCATCACGATATCAGGTCTGCCGTTTCCGCTCTCGCGGTTGGATTTCACGCGGTAGCCGCCGATGTTTACAAGAAGTCCTGCCATAAAACCATGATAAAAGTTCTCGGCATAGTCGTAATAGCTGATGGTGTCCGCAAGCTGGCGATTGATGAAGTCTTCCGCTGCCTCGCAGTCTCCTGTTTCGAGCGCGTGTTTTAATGGGCTGCGGTCGGTTTCTTTCATTCTCTGCTCAAACCAATAGGCAATGGAATTTTTGTAAATCGTCTTGATCTCTGTATTCGGAATCGCCATGGTCAGATACAGAGTCTCGCCGGATTCGTCCTTCCGCTCACTGATTTTTTTCAAATAACCCGTAAAGAACAGGAAGTTCCAAAGGTTATCCTGCGACTGATGAATATCGCCGTAGGTGATATCCTCATGCACAGGTTTTTCAATCGTGCCGTCATTGATCAAGGTTTCCAGATCTGCTTTTGCCATTTCGTCCGCTTCTCCTACCATTTCGCGCACAATGCTGTTAGAAGAGGTGTTCGACCAGTACGGCAGTGCAAATTTCGTCACTTTATCTTTACGGTCATTGGCATATTTGAGAATGCTCCATGGGTTGTAGATCTCGGTCTCGTTGAAAAGATACCCGTCGTACCAGCGTTTCACTTCCGGCAGCTCTGCCGCAAGATCATAATAGGCGAGCATTGCTTTAACCTCATCCTCTGTAAAGCCAAAGCTGTCTGCATAGCGGGTATGCAGCACGCTGTCAGTTTCTAAATTATTCAGCCCTGTAAAAATGCTCTCCTTACTGATTCTAAGGCACCCCGTAATCACACTTTTTTCAAGATAAGGATTGGTCTTTAATGCCGACTCAAAGAGCGAGCGGATGAATTGAATCATCCGATCGTAAAAGCCTTCCAAATATGCGTTTTCCAGCGGTACATCGTACTCGTCAATAAGGATGATGGTGTTTTTGCCATGGTATTGCCACAGGCATTCCGATAAAAACTTCAGCGCGTCGTTGTATGCGCTGTAGTCCGCCTGCTCTGCCATAATCTTTTGAAACATGATTTTCTGGTCGTCTGCAAGGCTGTTTCCCTCGAGGAGATACTGATGTCTGCGAAATTCCTCTGCAAGTGCCCTGCAGATCTTCTTATATGCTTCTTCAAAATTCGGCTGCTTCGCCGACTTTAGGCTCAAAAAAATTACAGGATACTGCTGCTGATGCTGCAGGACTTCTTCTCCGCATGCAGCAACTTTCAGCCCATCGAAGAGATAGCCGTTGTCAATTCGCTCCCCGCTGCGAGTTCTCTCATCCTCAAAGAAACGGCGAATCATAAACTGATTGAGCGTCTTGCCGAAGCGTCGCGGACGCATGAACAAAGTTACCATCGCCTGGCTTTCGATCAAGCTCTGTATCATCAAGGTTTTATCGACGAAGTATCCATCTTTATCAATAATCTTTTTGAAATCCTCCACGCCTATCGCAATTTGCTTTTTTCTTGTATCGCTCATTTCTTCGCACTCCTTTCAAGAAGTCTGTGTTTTCGTCTGTCCCGCACTTGCTATTCCTAGTATACTTGATTTTTGGCAAAGAAACAACCTGAAATGCGAACTGGGCTGAAGTCAAATCTTGTCGGGATTTGTCTCCCGTCAGGCAGCAAAATTCTTCCCTTGCATTTAATCCCATTTGTAGCTTATTCGTTAAATCCTCCGTCCCACAGCGGCATATTGGAAATATAGGCGCTTTCTACCGCGGGAACATAATAGGCTCCGTAGCTCTTTAAGCCGTTTTCGCGCGCTTCCTGCGGCAGTTCCACATAGAAACGGTAGTACGGCATATAACATGCCTCGTGCCGGCCGGTTCGATAGATGAGCTCCACTTTTTTGACCTGCTCCTCCCCCGAGATCTCATAAGGTACCGTGGTGATATAATTTCCATTCAGCAGCAGTTCTTTCGCTTCCTCTGCGCGGATGATCGGATAATCTCCGAGTTTCTTTGAGAGATCTGCCTGCCATTTCCGCGCGATGAACAGTTCGCCGTTGTCATCACAGTAAAAGGCCGCCAGATCAAAATTGTAGTTCAGGATCTTCTCTTCCGTATCTTTTCCGTTTTCAAAGAACAGGACATCGTAAGTCTGCTGTCCGTAGATCGTATAATCCCCGATCGCAAGATTCAGCTGCGGATCGTCAAAGCCGATAAAATCGCGGTACCGGTCTTGCAAATATGCCGCTGCCGCCGCTTTTTCCGCGTAGGATGCATAATGCGTGAAATGATAGGTTTCCGGCAGAGAGACCGCAGGACGGAAACGGACTTCTGCCCCCAACGCCTGATCCACTGCAATCTCCAGCCCTGCGGATGCGATCTTCAGTTTGGCCGGCGCTTCGGATTCATCCACTTCCGGCTGATCGGTATTCAGACCGAGGCTTTTAGCTGTATCCAGCAAAAGCTCCCGCATCTTGCCCTCGTCGCCTCCCGAGGCGACATCGTTTTTGTCATAAGTCAAAGGATTTTGGAAAACAGGCAGCGTGTCGATTACCGTTTCCTCGTTCCATGGGTTTGCGTTCACAAGTTCCGAGATATCATAGGCAAAATACCCCTCATATCCCATTCCCTCAGCTTCTTCGGAGATCGTCAGCAGCGGCAGATCCGGATCTCTTTGCGGTCCATCCTGCGCCCAAAAGTCCTGCAGAATCCCGGTTCCTGCCAGGACCATGATCGCAAAACAGGCTGCGAGTGCGCCCCATGTGGCTTGCTGTCTTTTCTTCCGTTTCGGCTTGTCGTCCGCTGCTTCCACATAAGCGGGATCGATCAGCTCCATTTTATCCAAAAAATCATTGCCTCTCATATTTTGTAACCCCCCTTTTCAAGATGTTCCCGCAACTGTCTGCGGCAGCGAAAAAGTGTCGTTTTCACTTTGCTTTCGGACAGCGCAAAGCGCTCGGCGATGTCTGCGATGGAATCCAGATACCAGTAGCGGCGGATAAAAAGGTTCCGTTTTTCTTCCGGCAATCCGCCGAGAAATCCGTTGAGGATCTCCCGCAGCATCATGTCGTCGATGCGGCTGTCCATATCATCCGGTGCGGGAATGCACGCTTCCATCTCCCTACTGAGCTCACACAAAAATGCGCTGCGTTTCAGCCGAGCACGATTACGGCAGCAGTTCAAAGCAATATGACGCGTGATCCGCGCAAGGAACGCGTACAGATAGTTTTTTGGCTCATGCGGCGGGATGCGGTTCCATGCTTCCAGATATGTGTCGTGTTCACATTCTTCGGCCGTCTGCCGATCCGCGACGATCCCATGAGCCAAAGCGTACAGGCGTGCTCCGTATTTAGCGGCACTCTCCCGGATCGCGTTTTCATCACGTGAAAGAAACAGTTCCACGATCTGTTTATCGTCCAAATCTTCTTCATCTCCTTTCCGGTTTCTGATCAAAGGTCTTCACCCTGATAAGCACCGTTTCTGCAAGAAAGGTTACATGTGTTTACTATATCATTTCTAAAGTTTTTCGGCAATCTTTCTAATCCGATATTTCCAGCCAAAACAGCACGCAAAAAAGCGGCTCTTACGAGCCGCTCTAGTGTTTTTATCATTCTCGAGCACAGAAACGCAGGATTTTTCGTTCACCGCTAGGAAACCAGATTTCGAAGCGCGGAGCGTACATAGAAGTACGTGAGCACTGAGAAAATCGCAGTTGACAACGCGGTGGGCGAAAAAGACAAGTTTCTATTCTTCTTCCATAGCCTTCATATTCGGATCCTTGTGCAGCTCACAGCCTGTCGCAGCCTGCAGCTCATCCCAAGTGTAGTCAGGGTGCAGTTCTGTTACCCAGATACCGTCTTCTCTGACTTCCATCACAGCCATTTCGGTGATGATCTTGGTGACGCATCTTTCCGCGGTCAGCGGAAGGGTGCATTTCTTTAAGATCTTATGGTTACCCTTCTGGGTGTGCAGCATGGTAATGATAACTTCCGGGCAGCCTGCGCAGAGGTCCATGGCGCCGCCCATACCGGCAACTTTCTTGCCCGGTACGATCCAGTTCGCAAGGTCGCCGTTTTCGGCAACTTCCATCGCGCCGAGAACGGTCGCTTTGACGTGTCCGCCTCTGACAAGACCGAAGGATTCCGCTGTATCGAAATACTTGACTCTTGGAACAGTGGTTACATAAGTTCCGCCGGAGTTGATGATATCAACGTCGAGGTTGGAAGCGTCCGCAACTGCGTCGATACCCGCGAATCCGTTTTCGGAGTGGAAGGTAACAGTAATGTCTTCCGGAATATAGTCTGCGACCATGGTCGGCAGACCGATACCTAAGTTGGCGAATTCGCCGTCTTTAAATTCTTTCGCGCATCTTTTCGCGATTCTAACTTTTAAATCTGCCATTTCTTTTCTCCTTCCACGATTGATTCTACCAGTACGCCGGCTACTGCGAAGTAATCCGGATCGATTTCACCGATTTCAACCAGCTTTTCAGGAGCGATAATGGTGTGATCGGAAGCGCCTGCCATCACGTAGTTGAAGTTCTTGGTCGCCTTGGAGCAGTAGTAGTTACCGAACTTGTCAGCAACAGAAGCTCTGATCAGAGAATAATCAGCGAACAGCGGCAGTTCGAATAAGTACTTCTTGCCGTTGATCTCTACGACTTTCTTTTCTCTGCCAAGCTCATCGAGCTCTGTTTCCATCGGCGTACCAACACCGGTCGGAGTCAAAACGCCGCCGAGACCGTAAGCTGCCGCTCTGATCTTTTCCGCTAACGTTCCCTGCGGAACCAGCGTGTATCTGAGGGTGCCTTCCGCGAACTGCTCGTTCAGCTTCGGGTTTACACCAAGGTGAGAGGCGATAATGTGGTCTACCATGTGGTGTTCCAGCAATTTACCGATACCTCTCGCTGTCTTTGCAGCGAATTCGCCTGCAGGCTGGCCTGCATCCAGACCACCGTCGTTACCGATGACGGTAAGGTGCTTGACACCTTTTTCAACAAGTGCGTCCATTAAGATCTCCGGAGATCCTGTCGCGAGGAAACCGCCGACCATGATGGTCATACCGTCTTGAATGCCGGCTACTGCTTCCTGAGCAGTTTTCATTTTGTTAATCATGTTTTCACCTTCCTGTTAAGTATTACATATACATCACTTAATACTTTACCGCGTTTGCAGCTTACTGTCAAGTTGTATAGCTATTTTAAACTTCCTGAATTCTTTGCCCGGCAAGTAAGCGCCGTGCAAGAGTCAGTCTGTTTTATTTATGATATTATCTATCCGCGATCTTCGGCTTGTTCTGCCAGCCGCGTTTTTCAACTTCCTGCATGATGTAGGACATGACGTGTTCCGCGTACTTGCCAGGACCAAAACCGGCATCATAACCTAATTCCTGCGCGAGCTCGTGAGAGATTCTCGGGCCGCCGCAGGTCAGGATGATCTTGTCACGCAGACCTTCTGCTTCCATCAATTCTTCCATCTTGGTCAGCTGTTTGATATGGATATCCTTCTGGGTTACGGTCTGGGAAACCAGAATCGCATCCGCGTTGACTTCCTTTGCCTTTGCGATTAATGCTTCGCAAGGAACCTGAGAGCCCATGTTGTAAGCGACTACATGTTTGAATCTTTCCAAACCGAAGTGACCGTGGAAGCCCTTCATCTGAATAATCGCATCGATTCCTACAGTATGCGCGTCGGATTCGATGGACGCGCCGACCACAACGATATCTCTGCCGATGTGTTCGCCGATCCACTCGCCGCATTCCACACGGTCCATGACGGTACCTTCTACCTTCGGAACCTTGATCGCGGTATAGTCGATGGTTGGCTGCGCGTTACCGTAAATATTAAAGAAAGTATATCCCTTTGTCAGTTCGCAGTAATAGCATACGTTCGGTTCTTCCAAGCCGAGCTTTCTCGCATACTGCTTCGCGCATTCTTCCGCTTCTTCGCCGTAAGGAACCGGAAGCGTGAAGGATAACTGCACTTTACCGTCATTCAACGCGTCACCGTAAGGCTTCACGCATGTCAAATCAACCTGAGTCGTTGCTGTTGTTACTTTATTTTCTGTCATTGCTGCGCACCTCCCTATTCATGATCCATAAACAATTCGATGAACGGATTGAAGTAGTTTTCACCCTTGGTGCAAACGCCTTCCAGACCGTGGCCACCATCAAACGGACGCTTTACGCCGCCAAAAATACCTTTTTCGATGGTGGAGAAGAGTCCTTCTTTTTCAACCTGCGCGAGCAGTTCGTCAGCCTTGCCCAGAACTTCCTGCGCTCTCTTCTGAATGATACCGTCCTTCTTGAACTCTACTTCATCGCCGAGATGTCTGCAGTTATTGAAGATGTACTTCGCGTTTTCGATCGCGAGGTATCTGTCCTGCATCAGCGGTGTATGAACTGCTTCTGTCAGCATACCGGTCAGCAGCAGGGACTGGTGTGTCCATACGGTTACCAGATTGAACAGCGCGTCCTGCAGATGTCCTCTGAAAATGTTGCCGGTCATGAACTTTGTCGGCGGCATGTATTTTAATCTCGCATTCGGGAAGATTTCTCTTGCCATCTGCGCCTGAGATAATTCGAGCAGGAAACCGTCTTCGGTGCTCGGGTCCATTTCGAAAGCGTGGCCGAGACCCATCTGGTTCTCCGGAATGTTCGCCAGTACCGCGAACTGTTCGTTGATGAACTGGGAAGCGGTTACGGTGTGCGCCGCTTCGATCGCGTCGTCTGTCGTCAGGTAGTTATCTTCACCGGAGTTGAAGATAATACCGCAGTAGCCGATGATGACTCTGGACATAAACTGGTCAACCAGCGTTCTCTGCATGTTGATGTCACGGAACAGGATACCGTAGATCGCGTCATTGAGCATTACGTCGAGTCTTTCGAGCGCGCCCATCGCTGCGATTTCCGGCATGCACATACCGGAGGAGTAGTTACATAATCTGATGTATCTGCCAACCTCCTGGCCAACCTCGTCAAGCGCTTTTCTCATGATGCGGAAGTTTTCCTGCGTTGCGTATGTGCCGCCGAAACCTTCGGTCGTCGGGCCGTAAGGTACATAGTCGAGCAGGGACTGCGCGGTGGTTCTGATTACCGCGATGATGTCCGCGCCCTGTCTTGCCGCGGCCTGTGCCTGAATCACGTCCTCGTAGATATTACCTGTTGCTACGATAACGTAGATGTATGGCTCCGGACCTTCGCCGATGGTATCCAGATACTCCTGACGTTTTGCCTTCTGCATATCGATTCTTTCAAAGGTTTTTTTGATCGCCGGTTTGATTGCCTCCGCTGCTTCTGCCTGCGTGCAGGTCGGAAGCTTGGTCAGCTCCAGCTTGCCGGCAGCGACTTCCTCCGCAATCTCCTGCGGATCTTTGCCGGTCTGAACGATGGCGTTTCCAATCCAATACGCCGCGCCTGTCGGCAGAGCGCCCGCGTCCTTGATATGGTCTACGATCACGTTTGGAAGCGGTGTCTCGAGTTCATCGACACCGTCGATTCCCAAGAGTCTGACAATGGTACGCTCTGTCGATACCGTTGTGTGACGGTCGATAAAATCCTGCATGTCATGCGCGATATTCGCGGCATGCTGGCGAGCGCTGTCAACAACTTTTGGGTCAATGTTCAGTTTGCTTTTCATCCTTTTTCTCCTTATTTCATATATTTTTTCGCTCCCTCAATAATCTCCTTGTTAATTCCTAACATGGCAGCAATGCTGAGAGCTTCCTTTGGAACTTGTGCTTCGCTATCTACTCTATACAGACGGTAGTCCATATATTTGGATATGATATTAATCCTGTCACGACGGTTCGCGTGCTGGATCTCACGGTTGAGCAGCGTGAAGTTGCAGTCGGCAAGGCCGCGGACCTGCATATTCACAATGTCCTTCCGCTCGGTCACAGACTCAAAATGCGTCGTGATCAAGGAAATATACGGTTTTTCAATCAGGTAATCGACCAGACTCTTGGTCAGTGCCGTACCCTCGGTCGGGTTGGTGCCGGAAGCGATCTCATCGATGAGAATCAGACTGCGTTCCTGCCCCTTATCCAGAATCTCCTTGAGTTCCTCCATCTCCGAGCCGAAGCTGGAAAGCCCGCGTTCGACAGACTGCGAGTCGCCGATGAGAATCTGCATATAGTTGGAAAGACCGATTTTTGCGTGTTTGGCCGGAACGAAGAAGCCGTACTGCGCCAAAATCGGAATCTGACCTGCCAGCTTCAGAGAAATCGTTTTGCCGCCCATATTGGCGCCGGTGATCATCGTCACGCCGTCCGCGAGAGAAAGTGAAATCGGGCAGAAGGTCTTGCCCTTTTCCCGGATGATGTCCTCCACCTGCAGATTGCGCCCATCTTCGAAGGAAATCACATGCTCCTCCACAATCTCCGGCTTTGTCAAATCGTGCTTCATTGCATAGATCGCTCTGGCCAGCGCTAAATCCAGCGCCCCCATCTTCTCACAGTTTTCGAGAAGCACCGCCTCTTTTTCGGCAATCTTGCGGGAAAGCATTTCCCTCACACGTTCTTCTTCCTGTTCGATCTCGGCATTGAGTTCCTCTGCCGCCTGCACGAATTCGTAGATCTTCTCCGTCGGCTTGAGCTGCAGCGTCACGCTCATATAGTCCTGATCCGTCATTTCGAGTTCTTCAAGCGATTGAATCATCTCGAAGTCCGGGTGGGATTTGGCGACCACGATATCGAATTTCGGCGTCAGCTGTACGCCGTATTTTTTTCGCAGCTCCTCACGAGCCTGTTTTTGCTCTCTGCGGATCTGCTGTTCGTATTCTTTTTTCTTTGTCCGATACGCGTCCAACTTCGGACTGAATTCGTTGTAGATATAGAAGGTGTTCATGCGGTCCCTGCGCGGGTCCAGTTCATCGAGCAGATCCTCGGTATCCGCAAGGAAATATTCCCGCGGCACCGTATCGACCGCCGCTTCTCCTTCCGCGCGCGCCGCGGGCATATTCTCCGCGCGCACTTCGCTCGCGGCGCTGTCCGCAGACGGCTCGGCCGCGCAGCAGCAGTGCGCGCCTTGATAATCTCCGATTTCGTGCTCCATCGTCAGCTTGCGCAGCTGCCGCATCTGCAAAAGCAGAGATTTGATTTCAAACAATTCCACCGTTGAGAGCGTTACCGCGCCGCTGCGCTCGATCGTCAGCGTCGCGTCCTTCACTTCCATAAAGACCTCTTGAATCTTATCGGTGAGTATCTGGTTCTGTTTTACGAAAGCGATCATCTGCTCCACGCGATCCAACTCGTCACGCAGCTCCGCTTCCTCGCCCGGATAGTAGGGACGGACTTCTTTCAATTGTTTCTTGCCGAACGGCGTGTTTAAGTCGAGGCTGAACATGACATAATCCAGTCCTGTTTCCCGCCTTGTTTTCACATTCGCCAGTCGTCTGTTTTTGCCCTGTATCATAGCTACATCCTCACGTCTATAATCGGAATATCAGGTATCGCCTTCTGCATTTCCGAAAGCAGCAGCCGGTTGTCAAACGTATAACCGGCCGGCGCCCATGGATTGACCGTAATCGCGGCGATTTCAATATTTTTGAGCACGCTGACGCGGAAGCCCTTCTTGCGGAAGATGCCCCAGTCCATGGCGTTAACAAAAATTTTCGTCGGATCCTTCAGTACGAACTGTACCTGTTTCAGATTGCGGAGGCTGATATCCGAAATGACACTGTTGGTGAAAGCCCCCGGAATATATATATATCTGGTATCCTCGTCAATCACGCCGTTAAGCTCTTTCGCCGCGCCCAGGCCTGTCACCAGGTCGAGCTTGCGAACGCTTCCGTCCGCGTTGACAAGCATAATCTTATCGTCAAAATTATTTTGGGTAATCGCTTCTCTGTAGATGCCGTCTTCCATCTGCGGTGTCCGGTACAGATTCACGATATGCGCCGTTTCCTCTACCACCTTATTCATTTTGCGGGAAAGTACGGCTCCGGTAGATAGGATGATCGCGTCGGACGTATCCGGTGACGCGATGGTTTTACGGTCGATAGCTCCGTCGATCAGAATCAGTTCACAGCCAAGCGCGAGCATGTCCTGACAAAGCAGCTTCTGCTCCGCGTTGATGACCGGTCCCGCGATCTGCACATAACCGGCGTCTCTGACTCTGCAAATGAGCAATTCTCCGATGGCTGTCGAATATTTTGTTTTTTTGAGAACTTCAAGACCGGCGTCCGCCAGGTCATAAAGCAGGGACGGCACAGCAGCCAGCATGCCTTCCTCCATGTACACGCGCGGTTTTTCTGTTCCGGTTACCAAGTCCTGTGTTTCCCCGTCTCTGCCCGTAGAGGTGATGCCGAGCGTGATACCCTCGTCGATAGCCTCCTCGATCAGATAGTTGAGCGCTGTCGTCTTACCGGCGTTTTTCGCCATGCCGACAATCGACAAGGTCTTGTATTTGGTTGATAAATCGTGCAGTAAACCCATGTTGTATTTCCTTTTAGCACACCCATAGGGAGACAGAGGCCTCCCTATGGATGAACATTGTATTTTAGTGTTTGTTTCTTTCGTGTCTTGCAAGATGTGCAGGCTCGATCGTCTTGATCTCAGGACCTTCACCCAGAGCGGAAACACCTTCGTACTTGTAGGTCTTCTTGCCTGTGCAGTAGTCGCAGGTGCAAGGAAGATCCGGAAGGCTCGGTTCTGTGTAAGTCGTGATGATGCCTTCGTAGTTTCTCAGAATTACCTTGTGCGGAGTCTGAGAAATTACGTACTGCGGCATTACCGGAGTCTTACCGCCGCCGCCAGGAGCGTCAACTACGAAGGTCGGAACAGCGTAGCCGGAGGTATGTCCTCTTAAACCTTCGATGATTTCGATACCCTTGGAAACCGGAGTTCTGAAGTGTTCGATACCCATGGAAAGGTCGCAGATGTAGATGTAGTACGGTCTTACTCTGTTCTTGCAGAGCAGCTGTACCAGTTCTCTCATGATGTGCTTGCAGTCGTTGACGCCGCGAAGCAGTACGGACTGGTTGCCCAGAGGGATACCCGCGTCAGCAAGCTTTCTCAAAGCTTCCGCTGCAGTCGGAGTCAGTTCCTTCGGGTGGTTGAAGTGCGTGTTCAGCCAAATTGGGTGATACTTCTTCAGCATGTTTACCAGATCGTCGGTAATTCTCATCGGCATTACAACCGGAGTTCTGGAACCGATTCTTACGATTTCTACGTGAGGAATCTTTCTCAGTTCGCTGATGATGTATTCCAAAGTTTCGTCTTCTACGCAGAGCGCATCACCGCCGGAAAGCAGTACGTCACGAACCTGCGGCGTCTTTCTGATGTATTCGATACATGCGTCGATATCTTCTCTGGATCTCGCGCCGTCAGTTTCACCCGCGAGTCTTCTTCTGGTGCAGTGTCTGCAGTACATGGAGCACTGGTCAGTGATCAGGAAAAGCACTCTGTCCGGATATCTGTGCGTCAGGCCAGGTGCCGGAGAGTCAGCGTCTTCATGCAGCGGGTCCATATCGTCCGCTTCGGATCTGTGCATTTCCGCAAGAGTCGGAACAGCCTGCATTCTGACCGGATCTCTCGGATCGTCCGGATCCATCAGGGAAGCGTAGTAAGGTGTGATACCTACACGGAAGCCGCCCATAACTTTTTCGATGTCTTCTTTTTCTTTTTCAGTCAGATTTACAACCTGCGCGATTTCTTCAACCGTTGACAGTCTGTTTGCGACCTGCCAATGCCAGTCGTTCCACTGTTCGTCTGTTACATCCTTGAACAGAGGAATGTCTTTCCAATTTCTAATTGCCATTTTTTAAATTCTCCTTAAAATTTCATTGTGAGAGTCAATTTTACGCGCGCCGCGTGATCGGCGGCACGCGTAACATATAGTCCTTAGACTACGCGTACATTTCTTCGAATAACGCTCTGAGACCCGGGTTCTCTCTTAAGCACTGCAGCGTAATCGCAGCGTGACCCTTGGTGTAGCCGTTACCGATGATCATGTTTACGTCTTTGCCTACGCCCTCTGCGCCAAGAGCAGCCTTCGTGAAGGAAGTTGCCATGGAGAAGAAGTATACAACGCCGTCATCCTTACAGGACAGGATGGAAGCCATTTCTGTATTCTCGATGGATACGCAGTTGATAACTACGTCAAACAGTTCGCCGTTTGTTAATTCCATGGACTTGTTGTAGAAACCAACCGCGTCGGTCGCGTCCATATGGAAGTATTCGTCAGCAAGGTTAAGTACTCTCGCTCTGTCTTCGGACTTCTGGGAGCCAGCCGCGCAAACAACCAGACCGGTTACGCCAGCTCTCTTCTTCGCTTCGTGTAAGCACAGCAGACCGGACTTGCCGCCGCCGCCGATGATCAGAACCTTCTGACCGGACTGTACCAGTTTCGCGGTCTGAGCCGGAGCACCTGCTACGTCTAAAGCGGATAACGCTGTCTTTTCAGGCATATCATCCGGAATGATGCCATAGATACCGGACTGGAATAAGATTGCCTTACCCTTGATGTCAACCTGGTCGATCGCCGGTCTCATCGCAACGATTTCGTCGATTCTTAACGGAGTCAGGGACAGGGATACTAAAGTAGCGATCTTGTCACCAACCTTCAAATCGCCCTGGTAAGCAGGTCCGATTTCTTCAACGGTACCAAGCAGCATGCCGCCGGAACCTGTCCAAGGATTTTTGTGCTTACCGGCATGCGCAACGATTTCCATCATCTTCGCGCCGATCTTGTCCATTTCTTCCTGGGTGGTAACTTCCGCAGGCTTTTTGTTTAAGACTCTTCTAACGATTTCTGTGAAAGAAGCGGAGTCGATGTTCAAAGTCTTTACATCGATCAGAACTTCGTTGTCATAGATTTCCATGTTGTTGTCGATAACATCTGCAGGCTGCGG
>ERZ773194.1341-NODE-1341-length-27152-cov-10.813374_pt1 | contig 27152 bp, 24 predicted proteins | sample MGYA00511240_ERZ773194 | MGnify/ENA primary metagenome ERZ773194 (study PRJEB29015, sample SAMEA2737774) | human gut metagenome | biome: human gut; feature: human-associated habitat; material: faeces | place: China | collected 2012 ... | reverse complement strand
CTATCGCCCCTCATTTCTATTTTATCTTGTTTGTACCCCTTGTACACCGATGTTTCTGTTCTGCCATACATAAAAATCGTGCCGGAGATATTCTCTCCGACACGACCCTACTATTTGCGTTTTGTCTCTACCCCAACTATTGACATAGAGCCTCTATGCTCCTATTACATTCTTTAATTTATCAAGCATGCCCTACGACAATTGCACAAACGTAAAGGGATTCATCACTGTTTTTGTTCCCTTCGGAAAGACCTTTGATCATCACAGCACGCAACCTAAGTCTCACCTCAATGGTTTGATTTATGTGATTGACGGCAGCTTCGAGCCAGTCTGCATTAATCCCCTCTGCATATAAAGAGAATTTGCTTAAGCTTTCGTTCAACATATTTTGATATATAGAACCCGCTATATTTTGCTGGACGTTTATATCACAGGATATTGTATCTCCGACAGTAAGGCCAATGGCCGAAACAATCTTCTCCTTTAATCTCCAGCCGGAAAAACCGCTAGCAATTGTAATAGGCAATATGATTTCTTTCCGATCGTATCGAAGGGGACGCAAGACAAATTTAAAGTACTATTATAGTACATCAAAGCATTGTATATTGCAACACAATGTCAATAAAATATTCTATGGTAAGTATAAAAATAGATCGGTATAATTTGTGCAAAAAGCCAGGTTCTGTAATTTCTACATAAGTGTTAAGACTAATAGCGTTGCAGTCTGCTCAATTCATGTACGCGAGCGTCAAACCTCCCCACGTCTTGTCCGCCGTACTGTCCCTGTGAGATAATATCCCAAACTCCAACTGTCTCCCCTAGCCTGCATGGGAGACAGTTGGCATATAGGGAGATGGTCAAAATGGAACAAAGTCTGCAAGTGCTGTCCAAACAGGAACGGTTGGAGCGGTGGAGCGGAAAAATTGCGGCCTGCCGCAGCAGCGGAATGACGGTTCGGGCATGGTGTCAGGAAAACGGAATTTCGGAGAAAACATATTACTACTGGCAGCGGCGGCTGTTTTAGGAATTAACACGCGAGCAGGCACAGGACGGCGGGCTTGCGGATATAATGCCGCCCAAAATGGGAGGCTCTGGTCAAATTGCCGCAAAGGTCCACATCTCAGGTTCAGAGGTTGAAATATACAACGGAGCGGACGCGGTGACGTTGGAGGCGGTGTTCCGGGGATTGCGGTCATGCTGAGCGATTTCACCGGAGCTGACAAGGTCTATATCGCATGCGGCTATACGGATCTCCGTCTTGGAATCGACGGACTGGCCGCGCTGGTCAAGCAGCAATTCTCGCTGGATCCCTTTGAGAACTGCTTGTTTCTTTTCTGCGGAAGAAGGCGGGACCGGATCAAGGCTTTATACTGGGAGGGCAATGGGTTTCTTCTTCTCTACAAGCACTTGGAATCGGGAACCTTTCAGTGGCCGCGGAAAGAAAGCGAGGCCAAGGCCCTTACTACGCAGCAATACCGCTGGCTCATGGAGGGACTCAGCATAGACCAGCCAAAGGCGCACAAGCAGATAAGCGGATTAGAAATTGTATAAATAGGTTTGTTTTTCTGTACTTTTCTTCATCTGTGTGGCATAATTACCGCACAAAAAACAGATTAAAGCCGGTATATGACCGGTTGCACCGAGAATTGCTTAGCCGAGAGGTGCTCCACGCGATAGTGCAGCGGCTGAAGCAGGCAAAACCTGTTTTAGACGCTTTGTGGTCGTGGGCAAGTATCCGGAATGCCGCGCCGAAATCCGCCCTGCGCAAAGCACTGACTTATCTGAAGGAGCAATGGCCTTACCTGACGAATTACCTGAAAGACGGCAGGCTGGAGATTTCCAATAACCGAGCGGAACGGAGTATCAAGCCTTTTGTCATTGACCGGAAGAATTTTCTGTTTGCCAATACCCCAAAAGGCGCTGCCGGAAGCGCGGTTATGTTCAGCCTCATACGCACCGCTATGGAATATGGATTGGATCCTTACAAGTACCTTACTCACACCCTTCGCGTGGCAGCCAGGATGGATTTAACAAAGGCTGAAAATGTTGCCGCGCTGCTGCCGGAAAACGCTCCGTTGGAATGCAGAAATTCTGCTCCAAAATAAAGAAAGGGATGAATACGATGTTGGATCTGAAAAACATGACAGACGAAGAATTCAGTATTCTGGTCACTCCATCCGTTCCGCAGGCCGCCATGTATGTAAAAGTAGAGGAAACAGGGCATGTACAGCTCAGCAGTAAAGTGGCAGAAAAATTGGCAAAGATGCCCGTCCAGATTCGATTCAACAGGGATTGTACCGCAATCCAGATCTGCGCGGTGGGGAGCGCGGACAGCGTGACATTTCCAAAGAGCGGCAGAAAAGCAGTTCCCAATGCCGCGAAAATTCTCAGAGAGAACAGGATTCAATTCCCAGCAATTTTTAACGGTGAGATCTGCGGTGAAAACGCAAAATGGAGAGGAGAGCGCCAGGTAAACCCTACTGGCAAGCCCTCGCAAACTATCCGCGGCACAAGGAAGAAATAGACGCGCTTTCAAGAGAATGCGATATGGTTTTCGCCCTGTACCCGTACGAAAGAGGTAAGTACCTGGTAGAGGAAGAGGACTTTTTTATGGGACTTGTCGTCCACTGCGCAGAGGCCAAATTAGTAACTGGAGGCACTTTCTTAGAAAGGGCATGCAAGGCAATTGAAGCTGACCTCTGTGAGCAAAAGCAGAAGATGCGCAAGCTCTACAATCCACATCGGAATCTATACCTGGATAAGTGCTACGGCGAGGGTAAACAGCCTCTTGTGGAGTGGATGGATTTTAGTAAATACGAAGAACAGCTGAACGGCAGGCTCATTGGGTGGCCTGCCGTGAATCTTTGCCAAGGCGAATGCTTTGGGGGGACGAAGTCCCTCGGCTTGGGCATTGGGATTCCGTCTGCTGAGATGCGACGTTGTTAGTTTTGACGCTTACGAGTATTCAGCCGTTTTTCCACCCATATCCATACAGTTTTTTGTCCGCCTAGAACTGTAATGCGGACAGACAATCTGTTCCACCTGGAAACTCTGCTTGCAGCTATGAACGCAGTTCCTACACAGGCTATGATACTGCCGCCGTCCGTTCCCACTCAGGAAAAACGCCCATTCCAGCTTCCATTTCTTGCTTCGACTCATTATTCCTCCCGTCCCAGTGCGCCCCGGCTGGGGGTGTCCATCTTCGGCTGTTTGGCGCACTCCTGCCGGGCTGTTTCCAATCTGTCCCGGATGGAGGGCCGTTCCAAATCTCTGGGGTCAGCGGCCACCGCAAAGGCGCGGGTGCCGTTGCCCATGATAAGGAAACGCCAGTCATCGGAATAATGGTGGACACCGTAACCCAGGGCCTCCATCTGCTTTTGGCTCAAAGACGTTACAGTGAAGTTCCCCCTGGGTGTTTGCACATGGCCTCCGGTTTCAAATTTGTCTGGGAGATAGGCTTTCTCCTTGGCTTGCTCCGGGACAGGCAGTACCACCAGCTTGCCGTCCCTGGGTACGAACAGCTCCGGCGTTCGGAACTGCTCCGTGTACTTCTGGATCAGCTCCGGGGACAGAGACGTAAAGTCCTCCTCACTCAGACCGACCACCAGGAACGTACCGGCCACAATGTCGTAGAGGTTTCCGGTATCGTCCCGCAGGCCACGGTTCAGATCCATGCCCACCAGCTTTCCCTCGTCATTGCAAACCAGAGCCACAGGGTCATCGTAGGGATAAATGGCCTGAAATGTTCCATCGACTTCCGCCTGCATGGATTTGTAGCCGGGGTCGATTTGTTTTACATAGGGCTCCTTCAACGGCTCCACCACCAGAACGGTCATTTTCTCCGGCTCCCCGTAGACAGCCCGGGCCTGTTCTACAATATCTGCCGGGGTCTGCTCGTATGCTGCCGCCGCAGCGGCGTATTCCCGCTCCGCCTTTTCCGCAAAGGCCAGCATTTCATCAATGCGGGATTTATCTGGGTTTTCAATGCCTTCCCGGACAGCTTCCGGGTCAAAATCCAGCCACTCCTCATAGCCGGTAGCCTCCTTGAACTTCTCCAATTCGGAGGGGAGATAGTCCGTAGTTTTCTGGCCCAGAGATTCCAGCTTTTCGCTGTAATCCGCAATTCGTCCCGCCAGAAGTTTCTCCTGGATATTCGGCCATGCGTTTTGAGCGGTTGGGAAAGCAGCGGCGTATTGGGGATCTTCCCGCCGAAAAAGAGCATCCAGATCATAGGCAATATCAGCTGCCCACTCATCAATTTCTTCCTTGGAAAGATTTTCTTCGGGAATGGACATGACCCGGTATTCCTCCGGGATATTCTCCGGGTTGCCATCGTAAATCTCCACGAAAGAATCCCCGGTATCCCGGATATAGCCATAGTCTGTAAATTGGCCGTCCTCGTCTAACGCTACATCCCGCCCATAGGTTTCATAATCGATGTAGTTTTCCAGATAGTCCGGTACTTGCATAGCTTCCAGTTCGTTGATATAATACCTGCCCAGATCGTCATAGTCGGTGATGTTGGGGTTCACCTCATAGCAGTCCAGATTCTCCGTCAGGTTGATCATGTCCTGCAGGCTGCCGCTATGGTCGCCCACTGACATAGCCGCCTGGAACTGCTCATATTCACTCTGGCTAAATTCATCCAATTTGGAAGCAAGATAATTCAGCTCGTCCAGATTGACATATTCTCCCAGCTTGTCATACAGGCCGTCCACATAGCAGTCGTAGTCTGTAATGAACCATTCCTCATAGGCGTATCCGAAATCGTCCTTCTGGCCGATGCCGATACTGTCCATGGCGGCCTTGATTTCTTCCGCTGTGGTGGGAAACTTCACCCATTCGCCTATCAGCTCACCCTCGTTATATTTGCCGAGATTCGTAATGAATGCGGCGAAAGGATAATCCCGGTCATACTCATATGTAGGCATCCTGCCGCCTCCTTACCGCTCCGGCCCGGTGCGGCTGATATTCCGCTCCGGGGCCGTCTGGGCAGCGCACTCCTCTTTGGCAGCGTTCAGCCTATCCCGGAGGGAGGGGCGCTTTTCCAGCTTCGTCCGAAGAATACTGTCCAGATCCCGATTTGACAGGTCTGCCAGATTATCCTGGGGCACCTGAAACATAACAGTGCGCTCCCCGACCTGGGCGTAGACTTCAATGGTCTGGAAGCGGCGATTATACTTATTCGCCAGATCGTCAGGCAAGGAAGTGATTTTGTCCCCATCCATGCCGGCAACCAGAAAGGTGCCAGCAATTACGTCATAGACCTGGCCCCGGCCATTGTAGAGGGCCCGGTTCCATTCCAGACCGGATTCTCTGCTGTCCTCCCGGCAAAGCACGGCTACCTCCGGCCCAAATGGGTGGGTAACGGAGTAGTCGCCGCCCAGAATGCTATGGAAATCACTTTCTTCTACCTCCCGTAGGCAGGGTGTTTTCCGTGGCTCCACCACAAGAATTTGCATGGCTGTGGGCAGGTCATCCAAGGCTGGGTCATAGGCGGTGAGCTTTTTGTAGTCCTGCAGGTCAGAGTAGATGGCATCCTGTTCCGTCTGGCCCAGGTCCTTCAGCCTGGATTCCAAAAAAGCGACCTTGCCATCTATCAGCCAGTCATAGAAAGCTGCTACCTGGGATCGCGTCTCCGGGTATTTTTCGGCATAGCCGGTGTCAAAATCCCGAAAGAAGCTGTCACACTGGATCGCCAGATCCTCCGCCCAGTCCTTCTTTTCCTCGGCGGTCAGCAGAAGCAGCTCCGGGGTGAACACAACATAGCCTGCCGGGATCGTCTCCGGGTTGCCGTCGTAAAATTCCGCAAAGGGGGAGCTGGTGGGAGAGATATAGCAATCGTCCTCAATGGAACCGCCCTCAGATTCCGCAACGTCCCGCCCAAACGCCTCATAGTCAATGTAGTCCTCCAAGGCTCGGAGGGTGGAATAGTCGTAGGTGTCCCGCTCATGGAGGACATACTGGGCCAGATCCTCATAATCCTGGATATTCGGCGCAATATCGTAGCAATCCAGATTTTCCGTCAGGTTGATAAAATCCTGGATGGTGTCACAGTGACGGCCCGTATCCACAATGGCCTGGTAAGAGCCAAACTCCCCGTCCGTCAGGGCTTCCAGGGCAGCGGCCAGGTAGTTTAGTTCGTTGATATCCGTACAGTCCTCCACAGCGGCGGCGTTGTAAAGGTGGCAGTCCACCTCACCCAGATACCAGCCCTGCCGGTCCCCGCCGATATTTTGCAGCAGCTCCCGAAGTGCCTGCTGTGTGGTGGGCAGCTCCAACCACTGCTCCCGCTCCGGCTCCTCTTTGTTGACAATGCGGACAGAAATGGGAAAAAGAGACCCATCATACCGTTTTTCCAAATCGTGACCTCCTTATTTTTTCTTTTGAAATTCCAGCTTGTAGTGAACATATTTTTTGCCGGTGTCATCCAGCAGCACTGCGGCATCGTAGGTGACGCCCTTCTTTTCAGACCACATACCCTTGACGAGAATCCGCCCCTTTTTCAGAAGGTCAGCCGCCATTTTGGCGGTCAGCACCTTTTTCCGGGAAGTCCAGAACCGGTCATCCTTCCAGAGAACAAAGCCGCAGCTCCGGTCCGAACAGGCAAAATTTTTCTTGCCCTCATAGACAGGCTTCCCGCAGCGGGGGCAGACACCAATGCTTTCCCGCTCCGGGGCAAACAGTGTCCGGCCTTCCTCGGATACCTGGGAATGGTTGGATATGAGAGTCCGCACCATATCCCGGATGCCGTCTAGGAAGGTATCCGGGGCGGCGGTGCCCTTGGCGATCTCCGTAAGCTGCTGCTCCCATTCGGCGGTCAGCATGGGAGAGGTTAGGGGCTCCGGGAGAATGGAAATCAGGTTGATACCATCCTGGGTAGGGATTAGACTTTTGGCCTTGCGCTCCACAAACCCGGCGGCTACCAGCTTTTCGATAATACCAGCCCTGGTAGCAGGAGTGCCCAGGCCCTTCCGTTCGGCATCCTCCGGGATGTCCTCTTTCCCAGCGTTCTCCATGGCCGACAGGAGGGTATCTTCGGTGTGGGGCTTTGGGGGTTGCGTGAAGCGTTCGGCCACGGACACCTCTGCGTTATCCAAAATCTGCCCTTCGGTGAAGTCTGGGAATGTGCTGCTATCCTTGTCCATGGGCGTTTCCTTCAAGGAAGCACGGAAAATGCGGTCAATTTCCTGCCAACCCTCGGAAAGAATCCGCTTACCCTTGGCGGTGAAGAACTGACCGCCGCAATCAAGGGTGGTCGTGACCGCCTCATACATATACGGCTCTGCCGCCGCACACAATAGTTTGCAGCAGACCAAAAGCAGAAGATTCCGTTCACCAACAGGCAGGGCGTGAACATCTGCCTTTTCCAGTTTCATTGTGGGAATGATGGCGTGGTGGTCAGACACATCCTTGTCGGAAATCATGGCCTCTACCAGCGGGAAGAAGTTGCTGCAGCTATCGAAAGGCGGCAACTTTGCGGCAAGGTGGATTACGCAGGACGCCGTTTCAGCCATATCAGAAGTCAGACATCGACTGTCCGTCCGAGGATAAGTCAGCAGTTTCTTCTCATAAAGGTTCTGGGCGTAGTCCAACGTCTGCTTTGCGGTATACCCCAACAGCCGGTTCGCCTCCCGCTGCAAGGTGGTGAGGTCGTAGAGCTTCGGCGGCTGTTCCTTCTTTTGCTCTCGTGTGACGGAAGTACAGACAGCGGCGGCCTCCTTGCAGGCCGCCGCTGCCAGCTCTGCTTCCGTAGAATTGGTGAACTTCTCTGACACCGCTTCGGCGCCGTTCAGTTCCAGCCGCAGAACATAGTATTTCTCCCTCTGAAACTGGGAGATTTTCCGCTCCCGCTCCACCAGCATTGCCAGGGTAGGTGTCAGCACCCGGCCCACGTTCAAGGTGCGGTGGTAGAGGACGGAGAATAGCCGGGTGGCGTTGATGCCCACCAGCCAATCCGCTTTCTGGCGGCAAAGGGCGCTCTGGTACAGGGCCTCATAGTCAGCACTGGGGCGCAGGTCCGAAAAGCCCTCCCGGATGGCGTTATCCTCCATGGAGGAAATCCAGAGCCGCCGTACCGGCTTGCGGCACCCAGCCATTTCATACACCAGCCGGAAGATAAGCTCCCCCTCCCGGCCAGCGTCGCAGGCGTTGACGATGGTGTCTACGTCAGGACGATCCATAAGGGCACGGAGATTTTCAAAGGCGGCTTCCTTGCCGGGAGCCAGCACATAGCGGAAGGGTTCCGGCAGAATAGGCAGGTCCTCAAAATGCCATTTTCGGAAACTGGGATCATACCCGGCGGCATCCATGGGGGATACCAGGTGGCCGACGCACCAGGAAACCAGCAGATTGTTTCCCTCATAAAAGCCGTCAGCCCTGGATGCAACACCCAGGGCTGACGCAATGGAAGCGGCGACGCTTCTTTTTTCAGCGATAATCAGTCTCATTCCTCGTCCTCATTCAGATATTCTTCGTCCTCCAAATCAAAATCGTCCAGATCCGAAGGGACATTCTTTTTCTGCTTGGGCTTCACCACCACGAAATAGTACCCGGCACCGCCGCCCACGGCCAGGAGCAGCACCAGCATAAATAGGGTGCTTCCGGCGGAATTGTCCTTCTGCTGGACAGGCTCCGTGGCCGCCGGCTTCGTCTCCTTACCGGCACACTTTGTCATGCTGGTCATGCACAGTTCACAGGATGTATTGATGTTTCCGGCCGTGCATTTTTCGGTACAGGAGCAGACAATGGGCGTTGTGGGCAGTTGTTCTTCGTCAATCAGGTCCAGCAGATCTGCCTCGTCCACCTGGTTCAGAAAATGAACGGTATTTTCGCCGCTGGCCGCCCGGTCAATGATGATGTAGAAATAATGGCCGCCCTTGGATTTAACGGTAATAAACTGCTTGTCCGCATCCCCGTGGATGTCATCCACAATGGTCATGTTGCCGTCGGGGGTCAGCACATTGTCTTTGTGCTCCGGTTCCGAAATCTCGGAATCGCCGCTGGGATCATCCCCGGTGGCGAAAGCCGTTACGGAAAGGCTGGTAATCAGCAATACCATTATAAGGAACACACTCAAAAGCCGAAAACCTTTAGATTTCATCCTCGCTGCCCTCCATATCTGTATCATCTTCCTGTTCCAGTGCCGCCCGCATTTCCTCGGGTAAAACGATCTGCCCGCTGGCGTAGGCCCGCAGGAATGCCGTCAGCTCCCGGTTGTCCATCTTTACCGCTTTTACCATGCGGACGATTTCCAGATTTTCCTCCTCCGTCAGTTGAGTTTCCAGGGTGCGGAGCTTCGTCTGAAGCTGAGAAATCTTCTCCTTGGTCTTTGCGATATCTTTTCGGATCTTGTCAGTTGTTGCCATAAAATATCCTCCATTTTATTGATAGGGTGGTCTGGCAAAGGCGTAAAAATGCGTCTGCCAGTAAGCTGTATTGATATCCACATAGCGGATGGGATCTCCGCAATGCAGCATTTTCCCGGCACCCACATACAGCCCCACATGGGAGATGCCGGGGGTATCGTAGGTGCCCTTGAAAAAGATAAGGTCGCCGGGCTGGGCGTTGGACTTGGCTACGGGGGTACACAGGTTATATAGGCCCTGGGCGCTGGTGCGCCCCACATTCCACACGCCGCTGTTTCCCATGGACCAGCAGATAAAGCCGGAACAGTCAAAGGATGTGTTGGGATTGCTGCCGCCCCAGACATAGGACATACCGATATACTTTTCAGCTTCCGTAATGAGCGTCGAAAAAGTTTCATCCGCCAGCACTTCAGCGGGGATCTCGTACTTGGGCGGTGTCTCGGAATACTTGCCCACATAGGACGAATTGGGAAATAAATCTTCCCGGTTGCCCAGGGTCGCCATGTAGGCGGCGTACATACTCAAACCATCCTCTCCCAGAATCTCCACAGGGATATGGGAGAGATTTCTGTTTTTTAGGGTGACGGTGCAGATGGTGTAGGTGTAGGACACCTCAACCTCCACCTCGTAATCCTCCATAATGGGTTGACCTTTCTTATCCAGCAGCACCTTTCCGGTTTTTGGGTCACGCATGGGCCGCTGGGCAGTTTCTGTTTCCGTGCGGTAGCGGGTTTCGGTTTCCACAGTTTCCGTCAGGATGTATTGTAGGCCGAACAGGTGGTTTAGATCATTTTGCACCTGGTCTATGGTGAAAACACCTTCGTGAAGCGCCGAAAGAATGGAGATCAGCACATAGGGGTCATGCTCAATGGTGTCCAGTTCAAAGTGGTATTCATCGTAGCTGTGGGTGTGCTCGTAGTTCCGTAAGCGATCCTGCAAGTCCGCCTCCATGGCGCGATAGGCGCTTTCGGCATCCAGAATATCCTTGTCCTCCGACAGATAAGACGTGCTCACAAAGCTGCTGATCCCGGAACCGGCCATTACGGAACAGGAGGAAACACCGCCAATCAGGAACAAAAGCAGTATCCCGATACCCAGAATAACCACCAGATATCCCTTGGATTGCTTGACTTTCTGGACAAATTCCTGTAGGGAACATTTTATGCCGCCAAAGCTTTTTCCCGTAGCATCCGCTGTCCTTTGCGCTTGCCGCATCTGCTGGGTATACCGACGCTGGATGCGCTTTTTCTGCAAATACCGGGAAACTGGATTGGAACTGGCAATATTGGGATTTTCCTGTATCGCTTTCTGATAGGTAAAATCCGCATTGGTCCGGTCAAAGGCTCGCTGGGCTTTTTCCACACCCCGCCAGGGCTTTTGACGCTGATGTTCCACCGCCTGCCGGATACCGTGTTCTCCCAATTGCAGTCCACGCTCCGCCAGCTCCTCACCCTTATGTCCGGCCTCCACACCCACATTTTCCTGCTCTACCTTGTGAACTTCATTATGAATTTCCTGCTCCAATCTCCGCAAGGGCATACGGAGCGGGTCGTGGCGCAGCTTGGTGTTGGGCGGCCTGTCTACCTCCTGATAGACAGACACGGTTTTCGCCCTGCCGGTAGCCTCGTCATAAATCCGCTGCCGCACCTTTTTCCGCCGCTTCGGAATGTTTTCTTTAGTTGCGTCCAGTCTGTCCGCCGCGGCGTTGGAGCGGTGAATGGCATCCGCCAGTGCCGGATTCTCCAAATCCTCCTGGGAAAATTGGAGCCGGGAGGATTGGTGCTTTTTACTGCCAACGTCCGTTTCCGGCGTTCTGTCGCTGATATTTTCCACTTCTCCTGTGGATAGGTTTTCCGCTACCGCGCCGTCCTTGGTCATCTTCTGGACCACCTTTGCCCGGGCCTTTCGCTGGTCTATGGCTGCTCACCTGCCTTTCCGTAGGGGCACTCGTCGCCGCACAGCCCTTGCTCAATTTTGGAAATGTAGTGAAAAATGGGATACGCCTGGGGTGGGCAGACGGCGTTGCCCAGGGTTTTCAGCCGCAGCGCCCGGTTCTCCATGTGCTTGGTCATGCGGGGGATTCCCTCCGGCTCTTTTGCCCAGAGGATACGTCCGTCCATCCGATTGGGAAGCCCATGAGCCATTCCACCCAATCCGGGTTCAGGGCCGCGTCCGGGCTGGCGTTGGGGGTCAGATAGTACACCGCCGCCGACAGGCTCAAGCTCCAGATGGCCCCGCTCCTGTTCCGCTTGCGGAAGATCCCGCCCTCCGATAGAAACACATCCAGGTTTCGGGCGTCCCGGTTGGTCGCTGAATCCGAGGCAAGGGGTGTAGGAAACATCAGCCGCGAGGATAAAAGTTCGCTGGCGCTCATGCCACGCACCGACACCGCAAGCCGGAAATACGAATGGGAGAACAACGTATCCCGCTTTTGCCAGGTCAAAAATCGTTTTGTCGAGGCCCATATCGAGGAAGCCAGCAACATTTTCCCCAAGCACCCAATGGGGCCGCAGTTCGGCAATGACCCGGCACATTTCCGGCCACAGGTAGCGGGTATCCGCAAAGCCCTTTCGCCGTCCGGCTGTAGAGAAGGGCTGGCAGGGAAAGCCCCCGGAGATAATGGTAACGGTTTCAAGTCCAGTTCGTTCAAAGAATGCCTCCTTCGTAAACGTAGTAATGTCCCGGAACCGGGGCACATCGGGCCACCTGGCTTCCAGGACAAAATTGGGAAAGTCCGCCCATTCGCATTGGCAGACGGTTTCAAACCCGGCGGCTTCCGCCGCCAGGTCCAGACCGCCGATACCGGAGAACAGGCTGACGTGGGTCAGTTTTGATTCAGTCGTAGGGCACCTCCATAATGTCGTATTCCGGGATTCTCTGGCAGTATACAAGATACCGCTGCTTGCCGCCGGAGGCGTAGGGATGGCAGGTGAGCAGCGTCACCATATCCCGCCCCGGCTGAATAAGGATGTTTTCAATCTCATGGGGCTCAATGATCTTTGTCCCCACCACCCGATACCGCAGGCGTTCCCACAGGTTGGTGATGACTACCTCGTCACCAACCGCTAAATCTGTTATGTAGCGGAAGTAGGCCGCGCCGCCCCAGCCCCGGTGGCCCGCAATGACAGCGTTGGTGTTGGAGCCTCCAATGGGAACGCTGGTGCCGGAGAGAACGGCGGCCCCTTTTGCCATATTTTCGTCTGTAGCACCCAGGTATAGGGGCATTTCCAGATTCAGCTTGGGTATGGAGATAACACCGAAGGTTTCGTCCGGCAAGCCATAATCCGTTAGGGAAAATACGGCTGCTTGATAGGCCCCGGCTTCCGAGAGTGTGGACTGTCCATCTGTGTAAATCTGCTGGTTATAAGCGGCCATAGAATCCCACAGCTCCCGGTATGGCCGGGATGTTTCCGGCTCTGTCGAGGGAAAGATGACATTGGGGATATCTTTATCCGTGTCATCCTCCAAGCGGGCCAGAAAGCTGTCTGCCTCCCAGCCCATCCGCCGGTCCACCACAGCACCTTGAATGGACGGATAGAGTACCAGAAAGAGGCCAGCCAGGAAAAGCATGAGCAGTATCATAAGGGAAAATGAACTCCACTTATTTCTTGACATACCGGCCGCCTCCTTTTCTTGCCTTTCGGTAAATCCGTGTGCCTGTTAAAATGATTACACCTGATCCTAAAGCGGCGGCTATGCCCCAAAGAATACCTTGTAGATACTTGACCTCCCAGGTGGATGCAGCTTGTTCGGTGCTGGCAGTTTTTTCTTCCATTACCGCCACTTCCTCATAGGGAATCCGGGAGCCGCGCACCAGTAGCCGGTGGGTGTTTACCCCATAGGGAGTGCAGGTGACGAGGGTACACAGGTCCTCGCCGGGAACAATACCTAGGAGGTCCGTTTCATAGGGAAAAACGGTGTTAATCTCCGTTACCTGGTATGCCAGGGTTTCATTCAGCACATTCAAGTAGAACACATCCCCCCGGGTCAGCTGTTCCAGATCAGTGAACATCTTCTGACTTGCCATGCCGCTGTGACCGGAGAGAATGGTGTGGGTATTTTCGCCGCCCACTGGCAGGGAGCTTCCCAGTAGATGCCCTACGCCACGGTCCAGTACCTCCGCATCCGTGCCGTGGTAGATGGGCAAGTTCACCTGGATTTTGGGAATTTCAACATAGCCCATGATGCCGTTTCCGGCGAGATTGAGCTGACTGCCATAGTTCTGGGAAGCAGCCTTCAAGCTCTCCTGACTGTAAGCATCCTCTGTGGATGCACCGGGAACAATAGAGCGGTTATAGGCAAATGCCCGCTCCTTTGCACGGAGCAGAGCGGCATCGTCCACCTGTTCCATAACCTCCTGATAGGCGGTATGAATCTGGGAGGCATACTTTTGATTTACATAATTACTTATAACGGGATACAAAGTCAGCCCCAGCGCCAGCAGGAACGCCATGACCGCCAGAGCGATTGTGATACGCTTTTGCTTCGTAAGGAACCCTCCTTTTTCGGGATAGCCCCGGAGGATTAACCCTCCGGGGCAGATGAAATTAGACAGAGCGCTTCTTCCGGCTGACCAGCGCAATAACGGATACAGCACCAGCCATCAGCAGAATACCCACGATGGTAAACATCATAGTTCCGTTATCGCCAGTCTTGGGCAGGTCAAAGCCACGGGTGTTGACAACGGTCAAAGGAGCCTCGGCGTTGGTGCTGCCGTTGTCCTCCGCCATGTTGACCTTCTTGCCGCTGACGGTGGCAGAGGCGGTCAGGAGCTTGTGTTCCAGATGCTTCTGGGGGATGTTCTTCAGATTGGCATCACTCTGAATGATCTGGGCGTACCGGGGATCGTTCTGAATCAATCCCAGCGCATCGGAGGCATAGACGGTGCAGCTATCAGCACTTTCCTTCTGGGAGATCACCACCTCAATATCCTGTTTCAGCAGCACATAGCCGCTGTCCGTGCGAACCTCGGTCATGGAATAGGTGTCATCCTCCAGACCCTTAATCAGGATTCTGCCCTTGGTATCCCCGGTTTTCACAGGAACAAAGTGCGTGGCATCTTCCTTGTTGGCAGTGTGGCCGGTCACATAGTACACACCTTCGTCCTCATTCAGCCGAGCCTTTACAAAGTAATTATCGGTCTTGTTCTGTACCAGGAATTCCACCTTGGAGAAATCGCCCTTGCCGTCAGAAAACAGCTTGGTAAGGTCAATGCCGTAGGTATAAACATGGGCATCGTCCACAAGCGTGTCGTAGTAGCTCTCACTGGTACGCTTCCAGGTCAGCACCACCTTGTTGTCGTTGCCTTTGTCGCCCACCACCAGGGAATTGTCACTGTCCACCTTCGCAGTGTAGGTCAGGCGCATAGTGCAGTCGGAGAAGCCGGAATTGACCATACTTGCATCGGTATAGACAGCCTGGGAATTATTGATTTCTGCCAGGCCCTTGGCAGTCATTTCCACCGTCATAGCGGTTTTGCCGTCCGCATCGTTATAGGAAACCGTGAAGTAACCATCCGCTTCCTTCCATGTGGTCACGGCGTTCTTACAGGCGGTATCGGAGAAAATTTCCAAAACTACGTCGCCCTTGGTATAGGTCAGGCCAGCGGACAGGGTATCGATGAAGGTGTAGCAGGACAGGTAGGTGGCTTCGGAAGTGATGCTGGGCAGGGTGGAAACAATCTGGTAGTCGATAGTGTCACCGGCGGAGGCGGTGCCGGTGTGGGCGTAATCGTCCGTCTTGCCGGTGTCGGCCTTGGCCTCCCGCAGCGTCTTTTCCAGAGAGGGAATGCCGGTCAGGTTCTTGGGGTACAGGGTGATGTCATAAATCCAGCGGGTGCCGCCGTCGGTGGCATTGGTGCCGTTCACGGAGGTCATGGGGACAGATACCAGGAAGGGATCGGTGGTGGACACGACCATTTCGGGGACCTTGGTTTCTGCAACCAGATACAGACCCAAAGGAAGATTCTCGACCTTGCTTTTGCCGTAGGAATCCGTCAGGGGCATGGCTGTACCGTTGGTGGCAGCATAACGCTCCATGGCGTTCTTGACAGTGGTAGCGTTGGCAGTCAGGCCGGAGGACAGGGCGGAGATCAGCACATCAGACTGGTAGAAATACTTGGTTTCATCCAGAGCATCCGCTTTTTCGTACCGATTCTTTCCGTCCGCCAGACCCAGAGTATTCAGGAGGTCAGAGCCTTTGGCCTTGTCCACGGCATACAGGATTTCCACATGACCGTCGGTGGTTTCGGTTTTGCCGTACTGGAAAATGTCGGCCACCTTTACATAGGTAAACTCGACACCCTTAATGGCATATCCGTAGCCGGTTTCGCCGTTGCCCAGCGTGGAAGAAGCATTACCGCCCAGAACATTGTTTACCCCGGTTTCGTCATAAACGCCGGTAGACACATAGCTGGAATCCCATACGCCGTCCTTTTCGGCGTTGGTCAGATCGTACTTGTAGATGGTCAGAGAGCCGGTTTTGGATACGTCGATGGTGGGCACATTTGCCAATTCCGCAGCGGAGGCGGCCACCGGGAAGGACAGGAGCAGTGTCAGAGCTAGGAACAGGGAAAGAATTTTTGTGATGCTTTTCATAGAGCAGTTTCCTTTCTTGAATATAATTTTGAGGTTGGATTTTGAATTTTGAACATGAAAAAACCAGGGCTTATCCCTGGCGTGGAAAAAATACAATGATTGCCCTTCTTTTCCACAGATTTTTTGAAAATAGATGTTGCTTTTTTCTAACGGATTGCATATAATAGTAGTGAACCGAGAGGTTCACAGCGGGTGTTTCGCCACCCACATCCCAAGTGCGAGGCTTTACAGCAGGTGTTCCGCCACCTATATCCCAAGTGCGGGGCGTTAATGATACGGAGGGATTTAGGTCCCTCCGTTTTTTTGAGAGGAAACAAAGAAATGACTGTAAGATTTGATAATTTAGGCTTCTATAACGTGGATACACGCTATTTGCAGTACCTAAACACCATAGAGCCGGAAGTGCAGTTTACGCAGGAAAAAGACTATACGCAAAAGCCGTTTCTCGGCATCCTCGTTATAATCGATACATATACTTACTTCATTCCTTTAACCTCTGGAAAGCCCAAACACGCAAAGTGGAAAAACGTGGGCCCCGCACATTATCTGATTTATGAGCAGGTGCCCAAGGCGGAACTTCGCAAGCGGGATATTTACAAATCTATCTCTGAAACCGATGCGCTACAAATATTCGCCGCATTGGATCTAAAGAAGATGATCCCTGTTGCCGATGGTTTGTACAGCCGAATTGAATTTGCAAAGCTGGAAGATCAGAAATATGCGGACCTACTTGAAAAGGAATACAGATTTTGCCAGAAAATACAGGATGGCATCCTTTCCAAAGTCACCCAGATTTACAGGGAACAGAAAGAAACGGGAAAGGTTTATCCTATGTACTGTAACTTTTCAAGATTGGAAGATGCCTGCAATCAGTATCAGTCCATATGACTTTTGCCGGAAGCGGTTTGCTTCCGGCTTTCTCAATGCCTTTTTCTGGGTAGAACAGAAAGCATACAAAGGCAACTGATAGCCGCAGCCAACCCAAGCGCCCGAAGAATGGCCCCGGATACCGCGCCTGTTTCCGGCATGGTAAAGGTTCGTGCATTGACAACGGTCAACTCTACGGACAAGGTATCGGTTGGAATCGTTCCTGTGAATGCCGTTCCCATGAGCAGCTTAAAGCCCTCCGGGGCCTTTACCTCTGTCAGGCGATAGCGAAGACCGGGATGCAGGCCCGTCCATTGGAGAACACCATCCTCACCGCTGGTCAGGCATCCGTCCGTCAGGTTCTCCGCAGAGCAGCCGCCTTTTGTAACGGACTCGGAATACTGGACAGACTGCCAGGTGCTTTCATCCTCACTCCATTCCAGCAGGAATGTGGCTCCGGCCAGCGGGCTTCCAGTGGTATCCACCTTTTTGACAGTGATCGTACCGGGACGCAGGACATTGATGAAGGACACCTCCGCTGTCTGACCTTGAACCACTGTAATTTTCTGCGGATTCTCGCTTTTACACTGATACAGGCCGTCCTCCGGCAGCAGCTCCTCCACGGTGTATTCCCCAGGCAGCAGATTAGCGGTCAGAATCATGCCATCCTCACCAGAGGTAAAGGGGGACCCATCTAAGGCATTCCCGTGAGCATCCATCACCCGGAATACCCAGCCGGAAACAGGCCCGTCACCCTCCACGGTTTTCTGGATTTTCAGCTTGCCATACTGGACATTGGTGAAGGTGATCTCCGTGTCCTGGTGAGGAAGAATCTCAGTTTTCTGAATCGTCTCGTCCACCAGCCAGTATTCATCTTCAAAGCGTCCGTTTTCGTCGCCGGTTTCCTTCGCATAGTAGGTGCCGGGGTTCAGGTAATAACCGGCTTTCCCGTCTGCGTTGGTGATCACTGTCCCAACCGTCTGGGTGCATTCCGCATCCGAATAAATGGTGATACGCCAGCCTTCTACGGATTCCCCGGTATTGGTTTTCTTATAAATCCAGACAAGGCCCTGCTCCCGGTTCAGCCAGGTGTCTATGGCTGTCTGACCACCCCGGACGGTCACATCGTGAAATCCCAGCTCACCGACCCAGTAGGTATCTTCCGTGGGCAGCTCCACCACCGTATAGCGCCCCAAAGGCAGATTCCCGGTGACTGCAATGCCGTTTTCATCCGTTGTGTAGTCACCGATGGTCTTACCGCTGGAATCTTTCAAGCGGAAGGTCCAGCCGCCCAGATGATTTCCGGTATTGGTGGTTTTCTGAAACTGAATGCGTCCGTAGTGGGTGTTTGTAAAGGTAACGCTTGCGGTCTGATTGGCCTGAATTGTCACGGCTTTTACTGCCGTATCAAAGGCCCAATAGGAATCATTGGTGGGAATCTCCTTGGCGTACAGCGTCCCTGGCTGCAAGCCGGATACAGTCACAGTGCCATCCGATCCAGTCACAAACGGAGAATTGGGTATGGGATTTGCACAGTCAGCGTCATAATACAGCCCAATTTTCCAGCCGCCCAGATTTTCTCCGGTGTTGGTTTTCTTTACCAGCGTGATACTTCCGGTATTGCGCTTGTTATAGAAGCTGACCGAAGCCGTCTGCCCAGAAGCAATTGTGATTCGCTGGGGATTGGTGCTGGCGCAGCTGTACAAGGCATCTATGCCAGAATCCGTATTACCCAATTCCTTGACATAGTAAGTGCCTGCGGTCAACCCCGTTACGGAGAGTTTACCGCTGGAATTGGTGGTATACGGCCCGGATACCAGGTTGGTGCAGGCAGAATCAGAATAGATACTGAACTTCCAGCCGGAAAGGTTTGTCCCATCCTCTGTGGTTTTGGTCAGGCTGATATTCCCCAGAGATGGTGCCTTGATCTTGAAATAGGCGTTCAATCCGCTGCTTCCGGCATTGTAGAGAGAAACTGTCGTCTGATAGCTCGACCCGGACATATACCAAACATTGTAGCTGGAATTGGATGCCGAGGGCAGATACTGGGTTGCGGTAAACACCGTGGATTCGGAAATATCCCCGGTTTTTGTGATATTCAGGGTGTTGCCGCTTTTGCTGAACTTGGCACCGTTTCCATTGGAGAACGAGGACACCGACAACACTCCATTAGAATCATAGGCACTTCCGGTATCCCCGGAGAGTTGAATCGTAGGTGCGTTGCTGCTGGGACTGCCGCAAAAGCTGGGGATCTTCTTCGCGGACTGGATTGCGGAAACCAGACTGTTGTAGCAGGAAGTAAACCCGGATACCGAGGCAGAGGCGGCGGCATAGAACACGTCGCCAGAAGTACCGCACTCGTTGGAGCTGTTCCGGTTAAAACTGCTGGGGTCACGCAGTCCACAGACAATTTCATAGATCAGAATTTGCGTTGCTACCCGCAGCGGCACATTGGGGTTGCTGTCCTTCTTTACTGATGTGACGCTGATGGAGTGGTTCCACTGCTGGTCACTATACAAAAGGATTAGTCCGATAGCCTCCCGCCGAGCGGAGGGCAGCGCATACCACACATTGCTGCCGGTGGTGCTGCCGCTGCCGTTTAGGGTCACATCCCGATCCACAGAGTTGCCGCTGGTACTGGCCGCATAATTGCGCCATGGCTCAATGCAGTACAGCGGTTCATTCGCATGGGCAACACCGCCGTACCTCGCAAAGTGCCAGCCCATGTTCTTGACATAGGCCGTCCGGGTGGTGCCACTGCCGTTGGGTTTATAGGCGCAAGACACCTGGTAGTTCAGCCTGGTCGTGTAGTCGCCGTTGTCCGCAAAGTCGAAAAGCATGATGTTTTTTTGCGTAGAGGCGTAGGCTTCGGCGCCCAGGAGACGGTCGTCTTCCGATTCGTCCGGGGTGCCCTCCGCCGGGGCCTCTGTTTCCTCTGTAGAATCTTCTGCTGGTGCCTCTGTGGAAGGCTCTGTAGCTTCTTCTGTTTCTTCCGGTGCCGTAGTTTCCACTACCGCCCCCGTTGTTTCCACAGTTTCACTTGCTTCCGTTGCTTCTTTTTCCTCCGGTGGTGCCTCTGCCATAACTCCCAGCGGAACGCTGAAAACCAGCATCACCGCCAGCAGCAGGCACAGCATTCGTCTTGTAAATCTCATGGATTTCCTCCTTCCTCTGCGTTCTGGTACTTCGCCACCTCACTGGGCTTGGTTGTCATAATGCTGTACAGTTCATTGTCCGTCGGGAAGTGATCCACGAATGGCAGGATCACATTGTCAAAGAACAGTAGTCCTTCCCCCGGTGGGGCATTGCTGATATGGGCCGCCTGCTTGGCTGAGATGTTCAGCCGCTCACAGAGAATGGCTCTGTCGCCGCTGGCCTGGTTCAGCAAATAGATAAAATCGCTGTTTTCCAGAATGTTCTCGATTTCCGGGGAACCCAGCAGGTCCTTCACATTCTGGGTGATGCCGGTGGGAATTCCGCCCCACTTTCGAAAGCGCTTCCAGATTTCCACGCTCCAGGAAGCTACCTCCCCGTGGAGCAGTAGGTGAAATTCGTCTACATAGTACCGGGTGGATCTTCCCTCGCTGCGGTTCACCGTCACTCGGTTCCACACTTGATCCTGGATGACCAGCATGCCCAGATTCTTCAGCTGCTTGCCCAGGGACTTGATATCGAAGCACACCAGCCGATTGTTGATATCCACATTGGTTCTGTGATTGAATACATTCAGACTGCCGTGGACATACAGCTCCAATGCCGAGCTGACCCTTTGGGCCTCTGGTTCCGGCTGCGCCCGGATCTCCTCCCACAGATCTTCCAGGATGGGCATATTCTCCGGCCTGGGGTCTGCCAGATAACCCCGGTACACCTTCCGCAGGGAGCGGTCAATGATGGTTTTTTCTACCGGCGTCAGTCCAAATTTGTCTCCCGCCGCAACTTCACAGAAGGACAGGATAAAGTCGGATTTCAGCGCCAGGGGGTTGTCATCCTCGGAGTAGTTCAGGTTGATATCCAGAGGATTCAGGTAGTAGCTCCTGCCCCCGCCGCTGCCGGAGGGGGTGAGCCGGATGACCTGCCCGCCCAGCCGTTCCACCAGAGGGAAATACTCCGATTCCGGGTCACAGATCAGAATATCGTCCTTCGTTACCAGGAACACATTCAGAATCTCCCGCTTGGCGGAGAAGGACTTGCCGCTGCCGGTGGTGCCCAGAATCAGACCATTGGGCGTTTTGTTCTGCTTCCGGTCTGCCAGGATCATATTGCCGGAACTGGCGTTGATCCCGTAGTACAGCGCATCCCCGCCCTGGAAGATCTCCTGGGTGGTAAAGGGCATGAGGATGGAAACAGCGGAAGTGGTAAGCCCCCGCTGAATGTGGATCTGGTTGACCCCCAGGGGGAGTGCCGACACAAAGCCCTGCTCCTGCTGGAAGTCCAGCCGGGTAAACTGGCAGTTGTACTGCTGGGCGACGCTGGTAGCCCGGGCAATGTCGTTGTCCAGCTTCCGTTTGCTGTCTGCCATATTCACAACCAGGAATGTGACCAGAAACATCCGCTCATTCCGGCTCTGCAGGTCCCGGAGAATGTTCTTTGCCTCCACGGCGTAGGTGGCAATGTCCGTGGGGACAATATCCATATCGAACCCTTCCCGCACAGCCCGCTTCTGGGCGTCGATCTTCATACCGTCAATGTCAGTGATTTTTCGCTTGACGGTTTTAATGACCTCCGTCTGATCCATACTGCGGATGTGGATGCTCAAGAGCATGTTGCTTTCCGTGTTCAGCAGCTCTGCCAGGATACGGTCATCCATTTCCGGGGCGGTGATCTGCAGGAAGGAAGCCGCGCAGAACTTAGTGCCCATCTGGAACTGCCGGGCAGAGGCGAAACGGAATGCCGAGGGGGCGATAAAGTCCTTGACGTGCAGGCCAGAGGGAGCCAGCCAGTCCCATTCAAAGGAGAACCGTTCCCCATCCGGGTGCAGGATGCCGTGCAGCAGTTCCAGCCACTCCCGGCCATCCAGCACCTTGGCCAGAGCACCCATGACCTTGAAATGGTTCAGCGCGTCCAGGGTGATCCGGGAGAATCTGGCTCTGGCCGCCCGGATATCCGATTCCGTGATGGTCAGCACCAGCAGCTTGGATTTCACAATGCCGTTGTTGCCCTTTTCCAGCTGCCGCCGGAGCATCTGGGTATAGAGCTGCCGGATGCCGTCGAAGGTATCCCCCTGGGCGGCGATCTCGATCCGCTTTAGAAAGTCCTCCTGATTCATGTGCCGGCATGGCAGGCTGATCTCCATGCCGATGGAGCTGTCATGGGAATTGTACAGATCGCAGAGGCCTTCAAAGATGGCCGTCTGCTGATCCGGCTGGGCCAGCTGGTAGTTCACGTCCTCAAACTCAATGCACTTGGACCAGGTGTTGTCATCCAGCTTGCACAGGCCGTCCGGGTACATCTGCCGGAACGGCAAGGTGTCCTGGGCGGTGTGGGGCTTCCCGTCGCCCCGGGTCCGCTCCATGATGGCCCGGATCTCTTTCTTTTCAGCAACGGTCAGCTTTCGCTTTTTTGCGAATCTTTCTTCTCTTTTGGACAACTGCACGCACCTCCTGTTCTACTTGAATCTGCCGCGCCACGGCGGCGTAAAAATTGTTGGTCGCGTAGGGCCGCAGCTTGGGCCTTACGAACATAGCCTGGATCATCTGTCCCAGGATCACTTCCAACGGCTGACCGTGCTTTTCGTACATTGCCAGCAAGAAGAAGGGCAGCATCACCAGGATCATGCAGAGGGCGGCTGCGCTGGAAGCCACCCGGTTTTTGAGCAAAAAGAAAAGCGGTACTCCTACAAGCACCGCCGCTCCAAAGCAAATGAGCTGCCGCCGGGTCAGGCCGAACAGCACCTTGGATTTTACTTTGGTCAGATCTTTGGGAATGGTTACATAGGCCATACATACCTCCTTAATGGGCTCCAAATAGAGATTTTGACAGGCTTCCTGTTTTGAACAAGGCAAAGCACAGCAGCACCGTATACCCCATGCAGGCCCAGATGGCGGCGGACACGTTGCTTCCCACGCCGATGTTCTGCACCAGCACAGAATAAATGCCAACACACACCATAATCAGAAACGCCTGGAAGCCCAGGGCAAACAGGGAACGCAAATAGTTTTGCCCCGTATGTCCCCAATCCCGGTTGGTCATGGTGGCAAGAGGAATGGGCCCCACCGAGGCGGTCAGGTATACCTCGATCATCCTGCCGTAAATCACCAGCATAATGCAGATGGACAGGATGTTCATGGTCAGCCCCACGAATATGGACTGAAACCACAGACCGAACAATTCTCCCGTTTCTAATGCCTCCATCTGGGCATCCAGATTTCCCAGCACGCCGCTGATATCCACAGAGGTATTGCCGATGATCACCCCCGCACTGCCGCTGACCACGCTCTGCGCCGCATCAAAAATCCCCATGACGATGTTCCAGGTGTTGGTGACGATCAGCACGGCGCAGAAGGTCTTGAACACCCACTTGAAGAACATCCAGGTATCGATATCGGAAGCGTTTTGTCAAGACTGTCATTCAAATAAGGCGTAAAAAAAGAAGAACACCACGCAAGCAAGCGTGATGTTCTTCTGAAAAAAGCGGTCTATGCGGCTTTAATGAGGAAAACGGTCTGCGTCTTTAGGTCTACCCGGTCAACGTCATATCCGGCGTTGTAGATAACATTCGATAGCGGCCTGTCTTGGGACGGATACCAGTAGGAAGCGTATTTGAAAGCCGACGCGCATAGCTTCTTCCCGGTAAGCTCCTCCACCTTTGCAAAGGGGAGCGCAAGGGTGGCCTCGCCCTGCTTCGACAGGTATTCGCCGACAGAGAGGAAAGCGGAGTTGTCCGGCACATACCGCTTTTCCGGGCTTGCCGCTGCGGGGGCTTCGTCTGCCTCGTCCTCCGGCAATTCGATTTTCCCGATGAAGTTGAAATAGATGTCCACCTTTTGGTCGTACTGATAGCGGTCTATGCGCTCTCGCTCATGCACAACGATTTTGTCAATAAACTCGTTAAGCATGGGGGTGGTAAGCTCGGTAAAATCCGTATAGCGGTTGACAAGCTCCATGAAGCTGCTGACTTTTTCGCTGTCCTCCTGTATGCCGTCCACCTCCGCTTGCAGCTCGGCAAGCCGCGCCTCAAGCTGCTCCTGCTCGGCTTCATACTGCCCGGATAGCTTCGCATGGCGTTTCTCCGGCAAGCGTCCCAGCGCGTAGTCCTCATACAGCTTTTGCAGGAGTATATCAAGCTCGTCCATGCGGCTCATTATTCCCGCAAGCTCCGCTTTTCCGGCCTGTAAGGTCTGCTTTTGGCTGTCTGACGCGGTTTGCATGACAAGCCTTTCAAAGTCGGCGCGGTGTTCCTTTGCGTAGCCCGACACTTTCCGCAAGGCTTCAAGGACAAGCTCCCGGACAATCTCTGTCCTGATAAAGTGTATCGTGCAGTCGGCGGTCTTTTTGCGGTAGGAAGAACAGATATAATTGTTGCGCGGGGTCTTGTGGTATTTGTCGCCGTCGCTCCTGTCGTTATACATCTTCGCGCCGCAAGTCCCGCAATACATCAGCCCGGTAAGCGGGTTTGCCTCGCGGTTTCTGTCGCCGCGCCGGATAGTCCTTTTCAATCGCTGTGCGTTATCCCATGTCATTTTGTCGATGATGGCCTCATGGGTGTTTTCAAAGACTTTCCATTCTTCCTGCGGCGCGGTGCGGCGGTTTTTCTCCCGAAAGCTGCGCTTGTAGGTCTTGAAGTTGACCGTATGCCCCATATACTCAATGCGGTTGAGGATATAGGTTACTGTCGTTCCCCACCAGCGGTAGGGGTCGGGGAAAACGCGGTTTTTGTAGTTGCCCACGCCTTTCCCCGCCAGATATGCAGACGGGCATAGCACCTTTTCAGCGGATAGTATGTCGGCTATCTGATATGCGCCCTTTCCGGCAATCGTCATGTTGAATATCCGGCGCACAACCGCCGCCGCTTCCTCGTCGATTACCCAGCGTTGCGGGTCGTCCGGGTCTTTCAGATACCCATAAAGGGGGTGGTTGCCTGTGTGCTTGCCCTCGTTGCCCTTTGCCCGGTAGATAGCCCGTACCTTTTTCCCTGTGTCCTTCGCGTACCACTCATTTAGGATATTGCGGAACGGCGCAAAATCATTCTCGCCCTTTGCGCTGTCCACTCCGTCATTGATAGCAATAAAGCGGACTCCATTTTCCGGAAAAGTCATTTCCGTATAGAAGCCCACTCTCAAATAGTCGCGTCCCAGCCTTGACATATCTTTGGTGAGAACAACGCCGACAAGCCCCGCTTCAATATCTTTCAGCATTTTTTGAAAGCCGGGGCGTTGAAAATTCGTCCCGGAAAAACCGTCATCACAATATAGACGGAGATTCGGGAAACCGTTGTCCTGCGCGTATTTAGTTAATATGGCCTTTTGGTTTACTATGGAATTGCTGTCGCCTTGCAGCTCATCGTCGCGGCTGAGGCGGCAATATCCGGCTGTGATTTTTTGATTTGACTGTCTGCTCATGGCGTTACCTCTTTCAGACAGCCAGCTCATTTGTGGCATCCATAGTATAGCGGAAAAACAAGCGGAAGTAAAGCGCGTATTTGTAAATATTCCCGTTCATCATACACACTCCATTCTGATAAGCCGCTTGATTTTGTCGTTCATGTCCTCCTTGCCGTTCTCCTTAAAGTGCATGGTTACGCGATAGGTCGTATTGCCGATACGCTTATTCAGCTTAACGGCGGCGGTCTTTTCAGCCACTTTTCCGGTGGTGGTATTGGTCTTTTCTTCTGCCATAGGCTCTCCTTTCATAGAAAAAGCCCCATGCAGCTATCACATGGGGTGGTAAGTGTTAAATTGTTCAAGGGTGCAAGGGTGCAACAATGCAAAGGTATCTATGGATTGCACCCTTGCGCTGCACTCTTGAGGCGGTAGTACCATTGGTTTCCCCGGCGTTTGACCTCTATCCGGGTTTCTAAATTGCGGCGGGCGGTTTTCAGCGTTCTCTCGGATATGCCCACTTCGGCTGCGGCTTTCATAACTTCCTCGCTTGTCATTTCATTTTCATCTGCTAAAAGGTCGAGTATCAGCGTTTCCGCTTGCTCGGTCTTGGTGGCGGTGTTGCCGCCCGCGCCGGATAGAAGCTCATCGGCGGTAATGTCATATTCGCCCACCCACTCAAAGCCCGTTTCGGGGTCAAGACAGAACGCCATAGGCTTGCCCTCCGGCGCAAGGGAAGATTTGTCATGGACGATTACCCGGATATTCGGCTCACGCTTCACGCGCCCAATGAGAAGCACACTCCGCGCCGCCGCCCGGAAGTCGATAGAGCCTAAACCTCTATATGCGCTCTGCCCTCCGGCGGCTTTGTTCAAATGCCCGATAAGGATAACGGCGCAAGCGGTACGCTCCGCAACTTCGGCAAGGCGGCGGAAGATAGGGCGTATCTCGTTTGCCTTGTTCATGTCGGTCTTTTCGCCCACATAGGCTTGGATAGGGTCAAGGATAATCAGCCGCGCCCCGTTCTGCCGGATAGCTTTCTCTATGCGCTCGTCGGACAGGGATAGCTCCTGCTTGCTCTCGTCAATGACAAGCACCCGGTCAAGGTCTGCCTCGGCTTCCATAAGCCGGGGCTTTACGGTATCGCCCAGCCCGTCCTCTGCGGTCTGATAGATGACATTAAACGGCTCATGCTCCGGCATAAGGGGAAAGGGTTTGCGATTGGTGCAAGCAGCACATAAACAGAGTGCAAGGGTGGTCTTTCCCTCGCCGGGGTTGCCCTGTATGATTGTTACCTTGCCGAATGGGATATACGGCTTCCATAACCATTCAACGGTCTGGGTGTCCACCTCGCTCATGCGGATAATCTCAACGGTTTCCTCCTGCGGCGGCTCTCTCAAACCATAGATAGCTTCGCTCAAATACTTTCCGTCTGCTATCTCGGCTCTGCGCTGTAAAACCTCGTTCCAGTCCTTAAACAGCGGCACAAGGCGGTGGACGGTCAAGCCCTCCGGCGTGAGCTTTGCTATCCGGCTGCAAGCCTCGTTCCCGGCCTCGTCGCTGTCAAGGCATAGGTAGATGGTCTTGACGCTTGGACGGTCAGAGAGGAAGCGCACAAGGGCTTTCTCGCCCACGCCTCCTAATGATAGGTAGCTGTGCTTCTGCCAGTCCTTTTTGAACAGACAGAGGAAAGATAAAAGGTCAACGGGGGCTTCAAATACAAAGAGCTTTTCGCCCTCGCCCCGGTAGCAGAAGTTAAAGGCTTTGTCGCTGCCTTTCACATC